>BFBZ01000727.1_pt1 | contig 27239 bp, 30 predicted proteins | sample 1888401 | NCBI WGS metagenome assembly BFBZ01 (sample SAMD00112614, study PRJDB3348) | symbiont metagenome | host: Chara braunii
CCCGCGGCACGGCGATCATGAACCGCCTGTTCCACGCCTATGAGCCCTATCGGGGCGAGATCGCCGGCCGCGTCAACGGCGTGCTGATCTCCAACGATATCGGCGAAGCGGTCGCCTATGCCATGTGGAACCTGGAAGATCGCGGCCCGATGGTCATCGACCCCGGGGTGCGCGTCTATCGCGGCATGATCATCGGCATCCACAACCGCGACAACGACCTCGAAGTGAACGTGCTGAAGGGCAAGAAGCTCACCAATATCCGCACGACCTCGAAGGACGAAGCGGTGCGCCTGACGCCGCCGATCCGCATGACGCTGGAAAAGGCGCTCGCCTGGATCCAGGACGACGAGCTGGTCGAGGTGACGCCGAAGTCGATCCGCCTGCGCAAGACCCATCTCGACCCGAACGACCGCAAGCGCTTCGAGCGGTCGTCCAAGGAAGCGGTGGGCTAAACAGCCCCCCGGGGAAGCCGTGGGCTGAACGGCGCTCCGGTGATCTCGGCGCGCCGCGAATGTCCGGTGCGCCGAGTTGTGAATTGTGGTGAGCCTCATCCATTTACTAGAATGGGTATAGAGTGGCCGGCGCAGATGCCGGACACGCTCATCCGAGGAACGCCATGCGCACCCTGATCGCCCTAGCCGCTTTTGCCGCTGTCGTCGCCGCCCCGCAACTCGCCTCCGCCCAGGATGCGGCCGCCGGCCAGCGTGTCTTCGCCCAGTGCCGGGCCTGCCATCAGATCGGGCCGACCGCGCGCAACGGTGTCGGGCCGGAGCTCAACGGCCTGATCGGCCGTACCGCCGGCACCGCCCCGGGCTACAACTATTCCGACGCTTACAAGCGTCCGGAAGTCGCCTCCAAGGTGTGGAACGAAGAGAATTTCACCACCTATATCCGCGACCCGCGCGGCGTCACGCCGGGCACCCGCATGGTCTTCGCCGGCTTGCGCAACGACCAGCAGATCACCGACCTGATCGCCTATCTGAAGACCTTCGCCGCCGACGGCAAGCCGGCCCAATAAGCCTCCGGGCGGCCTGTCATGCAAAACGGCGCCATCTGGCGCCGTTTCTTTTTGCCGGAGGGGCTGGCGACCAGGGGCGCGGCCGGCACAGCAATGGCCGGCACGCCCCATTGCCCCGCCTATCGCGCGAGCGCGGGATGGCCGCCCTCGCCGAGGTCCCAATAGAGCCCGGCCATCAGGCTGATCGCCTCGCGAACCAGTGCCGAGGGCACATGTTCGTTCGGCGCGTGCTGCGAGCAGCCCGGATAGGAATGCGGCACCCAGATCGTCGGCATGCCGATGATCTCGGCGAAGACGTCATTGGGCAGCGAGCCGCCGGCATTGGGAATGACCGCCGGCTTCTTGCCCGTGGTCTCGGCGATCGAGGCCGCCGCCCAGCGCACCCAGGGGTGATCGGGATCGGTGCGGGTCGCCTTGAACGCATGATCGCGGCCGGTCGAGACCTCGACATCCGAAAAGCCGTGGCGGGCGAGATGGCGGCGGATCGCCGGGATGAACCCCTCGGGGTTCGACCCGACCACGGTGCGGATCTGGCAGGCCGCCTTGGCCGAGGGCGGCACGGCGTTCTGCGGGTTGGCGATGTCGCCGGAACCGAAAGCCAGCACCTCGAAGGTGTTCCAGCCATAGACCTTCTCGGCCGGGGTGAAGCCCGCCTCGCCCCACCAGGGCTCGATCTGCGGTCCGCCCGGGATGCTCGCCGGCTCGATATCGGCCAGCGCCCGCTTCACCGAAGCCGGCAGCTCGTCGGGCAGCAGCTCATGCACCAGCACCTGGCCGGTCGGCCCGATAATGGTCGAGATGGCATGGGCGAGCCGCACCGCCGGGTTCGACAGGAGGCCGCCCCAATTGCCGGAATGGTGGCCGCCCTCGCGCGCATTGATGGTCAGGTCGATGCGATAGCCGCCGCGCGCGCCGAGGCAGAGCGTTGGCCGCTCCGCGGTCATGCGCGGCCCGTCCGAGCCGATCAAAAGGTCGGCCTTGAACAGGTCGCGATGTTCGCGGGCGAGATCGTGCAAACCGGCCGAACCGACCTCCTCGCCCATCTCGATGAGATAGCGGACGTTGAAGCCGAGCTTGCCGCGCGTTTCCAGGACACAGCGCAGCGCCTCGATATTGATCGTGTGCTGGCCCTTGTTGTCGACCACGCCGCGACCGTACCAGCGCTCGCCTGTGTCATCCAGCGTCCAGGGGTCGCGGCCGTCCTTCCACTGGCCCTCGAGGCCCCTGATGACGTCGCCATGGCCGTAGCCGAGCACGGTCACCAGGCTCGGATCCTCGATCCGCTCGGCCAGCAGGAACGGCGCCTTGGCCTTCGGATGGGTGAGGATCTTGCAGGTGAAGCCCAGCGCCTCCAGCGAGGGCTGCATCTCGCCGGTCAGGTAGCGCGCGAGATCCGCGGCCCGGTCGGGGTTCTGGCTTTCGGTGGGAATGGCGATGCGGCGGGCGAAGATCGCCTTCAGGCGGCCATCGTCGAAGGTTTTTTCGGCGGCGGATATGGCGGCGGCGCGGGTCATCGGAAACTCGGTTGGGATCTTGGAGAGGGAATTCGACGATGCCGCCACGCTAGCGCAGCCCGGGCGCTTCGCCCAGGACGCCCAGCGCATCCGAGACCGCATTTTCCAGGGAACCTGCCGCGCCGCCGCGGGTTGACTGGTGGCTTGAAGGAGAAACGCCATGGCTACCAGGGATCAGCAGGAACTGGCCGAGAAGCTGCGGGATCATATCGCCGCCGGTCGTTTCCCCGAGGATTCGCCGGCCTATTATCTCGCCAAGCAGGTCGCCGACGAAGGCAAGGAGTCCTTGCAGGCCCACCAGCTCGGCGCCTGGGACACCCTGATCCAGCCGCTGCTGGACGCACCCGCAAAAGAGATCCGCAAGATCGACGAGGAATTCGCCCGCAGCCAGGCCAAGCGCTGATACTGCCGGTCGCCGCAATTACCGCCTGGCGGGCGGCAGGCCGTCGAACGGGTCGATCTTGCTCCAGGCCTCCATCAGCCTGAGGTCGATGTCGGCGGTTTCGCTGCGCGCCTTGAGAAAGGCCATGACCACGTCGAAGCCGCCGAGCCGGCGCGGCATGGGCTCGAGAGGCTGATCGAGCGGCAGGAAAAAATTGTCCCAATGCACTGGCACTATCCGACGGGCGCCGGTGGCCGCGATCGTCTCGTCCCAATAGCGCGCGAGATAGGCTTCGCTCGGCCGGCCGAGCGTGCCGATCCCCAGGAACACGACATCCGCCCGCCGGCCGCGCAGCATGCCCGGAACGAAGCCGGCGCTGGCATTGACCAGCAGCGAGCGATCGCCATGCTCGATCAGCAGGCTGTAGCTGGTGCCCTCGAGATAGGCGTTGGCGCGGGCCGGGGGTGTCAGGGGCTCGCGGATTTCGCCGCCGGTGAACGGCGAGGGCGCATGCCGGCCGGTGATGAAATGAACGCGGAACCGCCCGAAGTTCAGGACATCGCCGTCGCCGACCACTTTGATCCGGCTCTCGGCCAAGCCCCAGCCCCGGCCGATATTGGCCGTCGATTCCGATCCGACCAGCAGCGCGCCGGTCAGCCGCGCGACCTCCGGCGAATCGAGTGCGTGATCGTAGTGGGAATGGACGGGAATGACGGCGGCAAGCCTGGCAACGCCGGCCCGTTGCAGGCTCCTTGCGATGATCGCGCGGTCGGGCTCGACCTTGCCGAGAAACACCGCCCGGCCGCCGGGACGCGTGAAGAAGCCGTCGGTCATGATGGCGGTTTCGCCATCCTCGATCAGCAGGGTCGAAACGCCCAGGAAGGTGACGCGCAGCGCGGCCCGTGGTCCGGGCGCGGCGCGCTGGAACAGGCCGCTCACCTGCCCTGGATCCGGCATGTCGTTCAGCACATAGACCAGACCACCGCCGGCCGTGAGCAGCAAGGCCAGGACGATGCCGGCGAACCAGCGCAGGATCCTCAATCGACCTCTCCCCGCCTTTGTTCGGCGGAGCCTAGCTCAGGCGGCCGCGGCCTGCGACCTCTCGGGATCATGGAGATGGCAGGCGACCAGGCCGGCCTTGTCCTTGACCGAGCGCGGCGCAAGCGTGCGGCAGGCGGCAAAAGCGTCCGGGCAGCGCGGATTGAAGGCGCAGCCGGGCGGCGGGTTGAGCGGATCGGGAAAGGCGAGCCCGAGACCGGTCTCCGGGATGCCGGCTCCCGGTTCCGGCGTCAGCACCGATTGCAGCAGGGCCTTGGTGTAGGGATGGCGCGGCGCCTTGAACAGGGTGGCGGTGTCGGTCAGCTCGACGACGCGGCCGAGATACATCACCGCGACGCGCGTCGCGATATGTTCGACGACGGCCAGATTATGCGAGATGAACACATAGGTCAGGCCGAGATCGCGCCTCAGATCCATCAGGAGGTTGAGGATCTGCGACTGCACCGAGACGTCGAGCGCCGAGGTCGGCTCGTCGCAGACCACCAGTTCCGGCTCCATCACCAGGGCGCGTGCGATCGCCACGCGCTGGCGCTGGCCACCGGACAATTGGTTGGGATAGCGGTCGGCGAAACGCTTGGGCAGGCCGACCTTGTCGAGAATGGCCAGCGCCTTGTCGCGCCGCTCTTCACTGGTGCCGAAGCCATGCACGACCAGCGGAAAGGCGACGATCGACGAAATCGTCTTGCGCGGATTGAGCGAGGAATAGGGATCCTGGAACACCGGCTGGATGCGCCGGGCCACCGCCTTGCGGTCGAGGCCGCGCATGTCGGCGCCTTCGAGCGCGATCTCGCCCGCCGTCGCCGGCAAGAGGCCGAGCACCATCTTGGCGAGTGTCGACTTGCCGCAGCCGCTCTCACCGACGATGCCCAGCACCTCGCCCTTCTCGACGGTGAGATCGATGCCGTTGACGGCATGCAGCGTCTTCTTCCTGGAAAACAGCCCCTGGCTCACCTGGAAAGTGCGCGAGACGTTGGAAATGGTCAGAAGCGTGCTCATGCCGCCACCTTCAGGCAGGACCAGGCGTGATCGCCGTCGCGACGCCTGGGCACCGGCGCGGCGCAGGCCTCCTCGGCCAGCTTGCAGCGGGTGCGGAAGACACAGCCGCCGATATCGCCGACCAGGGACGGCACCACGCCGGGGATCGAGCCGAGCCGTTCGCCCGGCAGAGTGCGGCCAGGCACCGGTATGCATTCCATCAGGCCGAGCGTGTAGGGATGTTTCGGCGCATTGAACACCTCGGCCGAGGTGCCGCTCTCGACGATCTCGCCGGCATACATGACCGCGACCTTGTGAGCCATGCGGGCGACCACGCCGAGATCGTGCGTGATCAGCAGCAGCGCGATGCCGAACTCCTTCTGCAGGTCCATCAGCAGGCGCAGGATCTGCGCCTGAATGGTCACGTCGAGCGCGGTGGTCGGCTCGTCCGCCACGATCAGGTCCGGTCCGCACATCAGCGCCATGGCGATCATCACCCGCTGGCGCAGGCCGCCGGACAGTTGATGCGGATACTGGCCGAGCCGCTGGGTGGCATTGGCGATGCCGACCTTCTCGAGCAGGAACACCGCGCGCTCGCGCGCTTGGGGCGCGCTCGATCCCTTGTGCAGCCGGTGATGCTCCATCAGCTGGTCGCCGATCGTATAGGCCGGGTTGAGCGCGGTCATCGGCTCCTGGAAGATCATGGCCATCCGGTCGCCGCGCAATGCGTTCCAGCGCTTCGGCCCGGCCGCGACCAGATCCTCGCCGGCGAGCGACAGCCGGCTCGCCGAACGCACGGCGCGGGGCGGCAGCAGGTCCATCACCGAGAGCGCCGTCATCGACTTGCCGCAGCCGCTTTCGCCGACCAGGCACAGCGTCTCGCCCCGGGCGATCGAGAACGACACGCCGCGCACGGCATGCAGGGTGCCGGCGGCGACCGCCAGATCGACCTTCAGGTCTTCAACCTCGAGAACCGCGGTCACGAGCGGCCCTCCGGCGCGGTCACGTCACGCAGGCCGTCGCCCATCATGTTGATGGCGAGGACCAGCAGCGCCAGCGCGCTGCCCGGGATGGCGATCAGCCAGAACGAGAAGAACATGAAATTCTTGGCCTCGGAGATCATCAGGCCCCAGGACGGCAGCGGCGGCTGCACGCCGAGCCCCAGGAACGACAGGGCGGCTTCGAGCAGGATGGCGCTGGCCGCTTCCACGGTCGCCACCACGATCAGCTGCGGCGCGACATTGGGCAGGATCTCGCCGAAGATGATGCGCGGCTTGGAGGCGCCGGCGGCTTCCGCCGCCGCGACATAATCGAGCGAGCGCACCTGCTGGGTCGCCGAGCGCATGACCACGGCGAAACGATCCCATTTGAGGAAGCCGAGCACCGCGATGACGATGGCGAGCGTGCCGCCGACCATCGAGACCACGGCGAGCGCCACCAGCACCACCGGCAGAGCCAGGCGGGTGGTCACCAGGAAGGTGATCGCCATGTCGATGCGGCCGCCGAAATAGCCGGCCGACAGGCCGAGCGCGGTGCCGATGGTGCCCGAGATCACCATCACGGCGAAACCGATCAGCAGCGAGATCTGCGCGCCGTAGAGCAGGCGCGAGAGATAGTCGCGGCCGAGATTGTCGGTGCCGAGCGGATGCGCCCAGGTGCCGCGCTCGTACCAGAACGGCGGCACCAGGCGGTTCACCAGGTCCTGGGCATAGGGATCGTGCGGCGCGACCAGCGGCGCGCTCAGCGCCATCAGCAGGATCACCAGGAACAGGCCGGAGCCGAACAGGAGGCCCTTGTGACCCTTGACACGCCGCCACAGCCTGACCGCGGCCGAGGGCTCCTTGACGTCGAACACATTGACTTGCGTTGCGTCGGTCATCTCATGCCACCCTGATGCGCGGATCGAGCCAGGCATTGACCAGGTCGGCGGCGAGCGTCAGCCCGACATAGCCGACCGACAACAGCATCAGCACGGCCTGGATCACCGGAAAGTCCTTCTGGCTGATCGCCTGATAGGCGAGATAGCCGAGCCCATCGAGGGCGAACACGGTCTCCACCACGATCGAGCCGCCGAGCAGGAAGCCCATCTGCACGGCGGTCAGCGCGACCACCGGCACCAGCGCGTTGCGCAGCGCGTGCTTGATCACCACGGTCGAGGCCGGCAGCCCCTTGGCGCGCGCGGTGCGGACATAGTCGGAGGCGAGCACGTCGATCATGCCGGCGCGGATCAGCCGCATGAACGGCGGCGTGACGTAATAACCGAGCGCAATCGTCGGCATGACGAAGTTTTCCCAGCCGTCGGCGCCGGAGACGGGCAGCCAGCGCAGGCCGATGGCGAAGACCATGATCAGGCACAGCGCGAAGAAGAAATTGGGCAGCGCCTGGCCGACCACGGCGATGGCGAGGCAGAGCCGGTCGATCCAGGAGTTCTGCCAGATCGCCGCCATAACCCCGAGCGGGATCGACACGACGAGCGCGAAACCGATCGACAAAAGGCCGAGAATGAGGGTCGTGCCGATCTTTTCACTGATCAGATTGACCACCGGCGACTTGAAATAGAGCGACTGGCCGAAATCGCCGGTCACGGTGCGCCCGAGCCATTCGAGATATTGCAGCAGCAAGGGCCGGTCGAGGCCATATTGCTCGCGGATCATCGCGATGTCCTCGGCGCGCGCGCCTTCCCCGGCGATCGCGATGGCGACATCGCCCGACAGGCGCAGCAAGAGGAAGGCGAGCGCCGAGACAGCGAACGCGACCAGCGCGGCGAGCCCCAGGCGCTTCAACGTATAAATCAGCATCCGTTCAGTCGTCCTGACTTTTCAAGCCACGCCGCGCGGCCGGTCCCGTCCAAACAAGCGCCGTCCCGGGTCATCGGGCAAGCCCTTGAAAAGCAGCACCCGGGGCGGTGGTTCCACCCCAGGTGCTGTCCTGCCATGCCAGGCCCGCTATGGTCGCGGGCGCAAAGACCGGGTCATCGCGCCAGGCGCCGACCGGTCGGCCGTCACTTCCAGCGCATTTCCCAGAACCGCGGCAGTTCGTCCGGATAGGGCGTGAACTCCAGGTCCTTGGCGGCGGCATAGAAGGTGACCAGCGAATAGAGCGGCACCGAGAAGGCCTGTTCCGAAATGCGCGCGAGCGCATCGCGGTAGGCCGCCTTGCGCTGCTCGGGATCGGTCACCGTGTCGCCGCGCGACAGCAGGGCGATGAGTTCGGGGTCGCGCGTCGTGTCGTCGTCGACGCCCTTGTAGAACACCGAGGTCGACGCCGAGGTGTCGTTGACCGAGAACGAGCCCCAGGTCTGATGCGCCAGCCCGACACGGTTGGCGCGGTTCTGTTCGCGGAACGCCGCATATTGGCCGAAACGCAGGGCCGCGCGGATGCCCACCGCGCGCAGGTAGCCGATCATCGCCTCGGCCTGGTTGCGTTCGCGATAGGAGTGCAGTTCCAGATCGAAGCCATTGGGGAAACCGGCTTCGGCCAGCAACTGGCGCGCCTTGGCCGGGTCATAGGCGTATTGGGTCGTCTTGGAATCGTCGCAGCCGAACTGGCTGCGGAAGCAGATCGCGTTCAGCACCTGCGAACCCGGGCCGACGAGCTGGGTCGCCATGGTCTGCCGGTCGATGGCATGGTTGATCGCGCGACGAACCCGGACGTCGCGCAGCGCCGGCGTCGGTGACTGATCGGAGGTCGCCATTTGCAGGAAGGCGATGCGCATGGTTTCGCCCGAGACGATCTGCAGGCTCGGCACGGCACGCATCTGCGCCGCCTGGTCGGGCGCGATGTTCATGATGAAATCGAGCCCGCCGGCCAGCATCTCGGCCACCTGGGTCTGGCGGTCGGGAATGAAGCGGATGACCACGGTCTCGATCGTCGGCTGCGGCTTCGGGCTGTCGCGGAAATAGTCGGGGTTGCGCCGCAGCGTGATCTGCTTGCCGATCTGGTGGTCGGTGACCCGGTAGGGCCCGGTGCCGATCGGCTTTTCGTTCATGCCGCGCGGGCCGACCTGGGCATAATATTCGTTCGGATGGATGACCAGCGGACCGGCGAGATATTCGATCGCGGCCGGGAACGGCCGGCGGGTGACGATGCGGACCTTGAACTTGTCGACCTTTTCGACCCGCTGGATCCAGCTGACATTCTGCTGGGTCACCGACTTGTTGGCCGGGTCGGAGACGAAGTTCAGGGTGAACACCACGTCGTCGGCGTCGAATTCCTCGCCATTGTGGAACTTGACGCCCTGGCGCAGGTCGAGCTCCAGCGTGCGGTCGTCGATCCAGCGCCAGGCGGTGGCGAGTTGGCCGCGATATTCGTTGGTCTTGGGATCGCGATAGATCAGCGTGTCCCAGACCTGCTGCCCGAGGATCACGCCGATACGGACGCTGTTGTAATAGGGATCGACGTTTTCGGGCACCTGATCATAGCCGAACCGCACCGTATTGGCGCGCTTCTGCGCCTCCGCCGGCATGGCCAGCCCCATCAAAACGGCTGCGCCGAACACCAGCCCCCAAAAACGCCTCATCGTCACCCTCGTCATGTCTTACCCTGTAGTCAGGGATTATCCTGATCCTGGCGGTCCGCACAAAAAATTGTCAAGGCGACAACCTGTGCATCAGACCTGTCGGAAGGCAATAAATCGGGCAGCCGCGCCAAGCCTGCCTGCCCTCGCCCCGAAGGGTGCGAGATGCCCCTCCGCCACCGCGACCAGACGGGCGAGTTCCGCCCGCGCCCAGGCGGCGCCATGCAGCGACACCAGCGTGCCCTTGCCACGCGCGGCGTCCTTGCCGGTCGCCTTGCCGGCGCTGGCGGCATCGCCCTCGTGGTCGATCAGGTCGTCGGCGATCTGGAACGCGAGGCCAATGGTCGCACCATAGGCTTCGAGCGAAGCCCTCTCGGTGCCGCGAGCCCCGCCGAGCACGGCCCCGGCGAGGCAGGCGAAACGGATGAGGGCGCCGGTCTTCATCGCCTGCAACTGGCGGATATCGGTCTCGGCAAGCGCCAGGGGCGCGCCGCCGGCGAAGCGCCCTTCGGCTTCCAGATCGAGCATCTGGCCGCCCGCCATGCCGCCGAGCCCGGTGGCACGGGCGAGCAGCAGCACCAGCTCCGCCCTGACCTGAGGATCGGCATGAACGGCGCCATCGGCCATCACATCGAAGGCCAGCGTCTGCAAGGCGTCGCCGGCGAGGATCGCGGTTGCCTCGTCATAAGCCCGGTGCACGGTGGGTTGGCCACGGCGCAAATCGTCGTCATCCATGGCCGGCAGGTCGTCATGGACGAGCGAATAGCAATGGATCAGTTCGAGCGCCGCGCCGGCGCGCAGCGCCTGCGCCTCGGCGACGCCGAACAGGCCGGCGGCCTCGACCACCAGCAAGGGCCTGAGCCGCTTGCCGCCGCCGAGCACCCCGTGGCGCATGGCGCCGACGAGGCGCGCCGGACGGGCGGTTTCGCCGCTGCGCACGGCATCGGACAGGATATTGTGGAGCACCGCTTCGACCAGGGAAGCGACTTGGGCCAGGCGCGTCTCGAACATGGCCGAGCCGTGGCCGAGGACGGCGCGCGCGTCAAGCCCCGCGCGCCGTTCCGCCGGGGTCAGTTCAACCGGTAAAGCACGCGGAACTGCGCCGGTGACGCATTGATCAGCGTCTGGCCGGAGACCGGCAGGATCGAGATGATCCGGTCGGCGGCGATGCCGAGGTCCGACAGAGCGCTGTTCAGCGCCTCGACCCGGGCTTCGGTGATGAACTCGCTGACCGCATCGGAGCGGTTCGACTGGGCATGCTGGGCGACGGCCATGGGATGATCCTTGTGACGAGGGAAATGCGGCATGCGGGACCGGACGACGCCGGCCCAAGCCGGCGTCGCCAAGATCAGTTGGTGAAGCGGTTCATTCGGCGGCCAGGGTGCCCGGCAGGTCGGTGACGCCGAGGCCCATGCGGGTGGCGACCCCGATGCCGTAATCCGCGTCGCAGCGGTAGAAATGGCCGACCTGGCGCTTGACGATTTCGACCGGCACGCCCTGCATGGCCTCGGCGATATTGTCCATCAGGCGGTTGCGCTCGGCCGGCGTCATCAGCCGGAACAGATTGCCCGGCTGGGTATAATCGTCATTGCCGGCACGATGGTCGTAGCGGTCGGCATCGCCCGAGATCGCCAGCGGCGGCTCGCGATATTGCGGCGCCTCGGCCGGCCCGTTGACCGAGTTCGGCTCGTAATAGGCATCGGGATTGCCGGTATCGTTGCGGAAAAACCGCATCGCGCCGTCCTTGTGATAGTGATGCACCGGGCAGCGCGGCGCGTTCACCGGCAGCGCCTCGTAATGGGTGCCGAGCCGGTAGCGATGGGCGTCGGCATAAGAGAAGATGCGCGCCTGCAGCATCTTGTCCGGCGAGAAGCCGATGCCCGGCACGACGTTGGACGGCGAGAAGGCGACCTGCTCGACCTCGGCGAAATAATTGTCCGGGTTGCGGTTGAGCTCCAGTACGCCGACCTCGATCAGGGGGTAGTCGGCATGCGGCCAGACCTTGGTCAGGTCAAAGGGATTGTAGGAGGTCTTTTCGGCATCGGCCTCGGGCATGACCTGGACGCACATGGTCCAGCGTGGGAACTGCCCCTGCTCGATGGCTCCGAACAACGCCTCCTGGTAGCTCTCGCGCGAGCGGGCGATGACCTGGCCGCCTTCGGCATTGGTGTGGAACTTGTGGCCCTGCTGGGTCTTGAAGTGGAATTTGACCCAGAACCGCTCCTGACTGGCATTGACCATCGAATAGGTGTGCGAGCCGTAGCCGTTCATGAACATCGGCGCGACCGGCAGGCCGCGATCCGACATCAGGATGGTCACCTGGTGCAGGCTCTCCGGCGACAGCGACCAGAAATCCCACATCGCCGTCGGCGAGCGCAGATTGGTGCGCGGATGCCGCTTCTGGGTATGGATGAAGTCGGGAAATTTCAGCGGATCGCGCACGAAGAACACCGGCGTATTGTTGCCGACGAGGTCCCAATTGCCTTCCTGCGTGTAGAACTTGACCGCGAAGCCGCGCACGTCGCGCTCGGCATCGGCGGCCCCCAATTCGCCGGCGACCGTCGAGAAGCGCAGTATCAGATCGGTCTTCTGGCCGATCCGGCTGAACAGGCCGGCGCGCGAATAGCGGCTGATGTCATTGGTAATGGTCAGCGAGCCATAGGCGCCCCAGCCCTTGGCGTGCACCACGCGCTCGGGGATCCGCTCGCGATTCTGGTGCGCCAGCTTCTCCAGCAGCTGGTAGTCCTGCAGCAGCAGCGGCCCGCGCGGGCCCGCGCTCAGCGAATTCTGATTGTCGGAAACCGGCGCTCCGGCGGAGGTGGTCAGGGTCGGCCTTTGGGACATGGGGATCTTCCATCGCTGTCGGATGGAATGGTTCTAGGGCGCGCTTGTCGATCAAGGCCAATCGGATTATCCTGGCCTTTCAATCAGAAAAACTGATCGTCATGGTTTCCTTCAAACAGCTCAGATATTTCGACGCGGTCGCCCGACTGAGACATTTCGGCCAGGCCGCCGAGCATTGCGCGATCACCCAGCCGGCACTCTCCATGCAGATCCAGGACCTGGAAAAGGAGCTGAAGCTCCAGCTGGTCGAACGCCGGCGCAAGGGCATCCAGCTGACCGAGGATGGCCGCGAGATCGCGCGCCGCGCCCAGCGCATCCTCGCCGATATCCGCGATCTCAGGGACTATGCCCACCATCGCGGCTCGCGGCTGTCGGGCACCTTGCGCCTCGGGGTGATTCCCTCGGTCGCGCCTTACCTGCTGCCGCGTTTCCTGCCACTGCTGCGCGATGCCTTCCCGGATCTCGAGGTCCATATCCGGGAAACCCAGACCCGCCAGCTGACCAGCGAACTGCTCGATGGCGGCCTCGACCTGCTGCTCGCGGCGCTGCCGGTCGAACATGCCGACATCGAGACCATCCGGTTGTTCGAGGATCGCTTCCTGCTGGCCCTGCCCGCCTCGCGCCAGATGCATGGACGGGTGCAGGCAACCCCCGACCTCTTGAAGGACGACCGCCTGCTGCTGCTCGAGGAAGGCCATTGCCTGCGCGACCAGGCCTTGACCTTCTGCAGCCTGCGCAAGGTCGAGAATATCGATACTTTCGGCGCCTCCAGCCTGTCGACCCTGGTCCAGATGGTCGCCAACGGCCTGGGCCTGACTTTGCTTCCGGAAATCTGCGTCGAGGTCGAAGCCCGCCACGGACCGCTCAAGCTGATGCGCTTCGCCGACCCCGAACCGCACCGCGTCCTCGGCCTGGCCTGGCGCGCGACCTCGCCGCGCAAGCGCGACTTCGTCGAGCTCGGCCGGATGATCGTTTCGGCGCGGCCGGATTTTCCTGCCCGCGCGGATGTGCCGGCGGCGAAAACCGGCAGGCCGCGCCCGCGCGCCTGAGCCTCAGCCCTGCCCCGAATGCGCCAGGATGTTGACGAGCTTGCCGAAGGGGTCGCGCACATAGAAGCGCCTGACACCCCAGGGCTCGTCGGCCGGGCCGTATTCGATCGGAATGCCGGCGCGCCGCATCCGGTCGAGCGCGGCATCGAGATCGTCGACTTCGATCGACAGATCCGGCACCGGCGTGCCGGAGCCGCCCTGCGAGGCGATGCCGACCTGGACTCTCATCGTCTCGGTCGAGCCATAGGTGGCGATCCAACCGTGATCCATCATGAGATCGAGGCCGAGCAGGTCCTGGTAGAAACGCCTGGCGGCGGTGACATCCGCGGCCGCGACATTGGCGACGATCCGTTTGACTTTCATGCCCGACCTCTCCCATGGCAGCGGAGCTTCGGGACCCAGCGGCGACGCCCGGATCAGGCCGCGGCCGGCCCCGCCGCGTCACCTCCGGCATCGTCGGCCGTGGCCTTGGCGGCATGGTCCAGGATGCCCTTGGCGATTTCACGCTCGCCCATGATCACGATATCGGCGCCATGCACCGTCAGGTGATCGACCTCGGCATCGGAATGAGCCCGCGCGATGACCCGGATGCCGGGATTGACCGCCTTGGTCTTGTCGATGATCTGGCCGGCCTCGAAAGCGTTGGGAATGGCCAGGATCAATCTTTCGGCGCCCGCCACATTGGCGGCTTTCAGGATATCGCTGCGCGCGGCGTTGCCGGCGATCGTCTCGACCGTCTCGGCATGCAGCCGGGCGACCAGCTTGTCGGCGTCCTCGATCACCAGGAACGGCTCGCCCTTCTGCTTCAGCCCGGCCCCGACCAGGCTGCCGACCCGGCCATAGCCGACCAGCACGGTATGCCCGCTGAGCGTCGTCGCCACCGGCACGTCGTCGTCGACATGCCCGGCCGGCGGCGCCGGCGCAACAGGTCCGCCGGCCGGTGCCGCGGCGTCCGGCGGCACGGCCTCCTTGCGGTCGGAAAACCGCTTGAGCCAGCCGACCGCCGCGAAGGCCAGCGGATTGACCAGGATCGACAGGATGGCGCCGGCCAGGATGAGATCGCGCCCGCGCTCCGGCAGCAGGGCCAGTTGGACCCCGAGCTCGGCCAGGATGAACGAGAATTCGCCGATCTGCGCCAGGCTGGCCGAAATGATCAGCGCGGTGGCCAGCGGATAGCCGAAGGCGAGCACGATCAGGAAGGCCGCGAGCGATTTGCCGATCACGATGATGAACAGGGTCGCCAGCACCGCGCCGGAATCGCCGATCAGGCTGACCGGCGAGACCAGCATGCCGACGGAAACGAAGAACAGCACCGAAAAGGCGTCGCGCAGCGGCAAGGATTCTTCCGCGGCCCGGTGGCTGAGCGGCGACTCGCTCATGATCATGCCGGCGAAGAAGGCGCCCAGCGCGAAGGACACGCCGAACAGCTTGGCCGCCCCATAGGCGACGCCGAGCGCGATCGACAACACGGCGAGCCTGAACAGCTCGCGCGAACCGGTATGCGCGACATAGTGCAGGATCCACGGGATGATCCGCCGCCCGACCACCAGCATGACGCCGACGAAACCGGCGACCTTGATGACGGTCAGCGCGATGGTGCCGCCGACGCCGAGATTGAGATAGGCCGCCACCGGATCGGCCGCGGCCATCTGGCTGTTGCCGCCGAGCAGGCCCGACAGCGCCGGCAGCAGCACCAGCGCCAGCACCATGGCGAGGTCCTCGACGATCAGCCAGCCGACCGCGATCCGGCCTCTTTCGGTGTCGATCAGCCGACGCTCCTGCATGGCGCGCAGCAGCACCACGGTGCTGGCGACCGACAGGGCCAGGCCGAAGACCAGGCCCGCGCCGAAGCTCCAGCCGAGCGCCCAGGCGAGCCCGGCGCCCATGGCGGTGGCCACGGCGATCTGCACGACCGCTCCCGGCAGCGCGATGGCGCGCACCGACAGGAGATCCTTCAGCGAGAAATGCAGGCCGACGCCGAACATCAGCAGGATGACGCCCATCTCGGCGAGCTCGGGCGCCAGCTTCTGATCGGCGACGAAACCCGGCGTGTGTGGGCCAACCAGCACGCCGGCCAAGAGGTAGCCGACCAGGGGCGGCACACGAAACCGATTGGCGATGGCGCCGAACACGAAGGCCAATCCGAGACCCATGACGATGGTGGCGATCAGCGGCGTGTCATGAGGCATGGGCTGGCGGCGGCCTTTCCGAGGAATCGATTGGGGGCTGGATGGTTCGGCTGATTTCAACCAATATGGTTGACACCCTCCCGTCCACGCAAGGCCGAAGGCCCAGACGATCTCATGATTTTGTTGCCTGAACAGTGCCGGGCCGCCCGCGCCCTGCTCGACTGGTCCCAGGAGCGCCTCGCCCGCATAGCCGATGTCTCGCGCAGCACCATCCGCGGCTTTGAAGGTGGCCATCACGACCTGCACGCCACCACCGAGGCGCAAATCGTCGAGGCCTTCGAGATCGCCGGAATCCGTTTCCTGCCTGATGGCGAGGACGGTCCGGGCGTTCGGCTGAAGCGCCCCAAGCAGCTGTAATACAACAAAAAAAATGCGGAGTGGCGCGCCCCTGTCGAGCGCACCGGCTCGGCCGCGCAGCCGGCCCACGGGCGGGTCATGAGCGAGACGCGCGGGAGGCTTGTTGCGAATGACTTGCAAAAGCCTTGACGCCGGACGGTGATCATGGAACCAAATGGGACCAGAGAACCCACCCTATCGGATAATCGGATGGCCATGGCCCGCATCAATGAAGGCGACGCTGCTCCGCGAGGATGGCGGCGGGCGCGAGGCGAAGCGTCGCTGGTCGAAGTCTTCCGCTCGGTCCGGGTCCCGACGGCCGGCACGCCCTGGCGCAAGTTCCTGGCCTTTCTCGGCCCCGGCTACCTCGTCGCGGTCGGTTACATGGATCCGGGCAACTGGGCGACCTCGCTCGCCGGCGGCTCCAAATTCGGCTACGCGCTGCTGTTCGTAGCCCTGCTCTCCAACATCATGGCGATCATCCTGCAGTCGCTCTGCGCCAGGCTCGCCATCGCGACCGGGCGCGATCTCGCCCAGGCTTGCCGTGACGCCTATCCGCGCTGGACCGCCTGGCCGCTCTGGGTGCTGGCCGAAGTCGCCGTGATCGCGACCGATCTCGCCGAGGTGATCGGCACGGCCATCGGTCTCAACCTCCTGTTCGGCATTCCCTTGGAGATCGGCGTGGTCATCACCGCGCTCGATGTCTTCCTGATCCTCTGGCTGCAGACCAAGGGCTTCCGCTGGATCGAGGCTTTCATCATCACGCTGATCGGCGTCATCGCGGCCTGTTTCCTGGTGCAGATCGCCATGGCCAACCCGAACTGGAGCGAGGTCATCAAGGGCTTCGCGCCGACCACCCGGATCGTCACCAATCCGGACATGCTCTACCTGGCGCTCGGCATTATCGGCGCCACCGTCATGCCGCATAATCTCTACCTGCACTCCTCCATCGTGCAGACCCGCGCCTTTGGCGAAGGCATCCCGGAAAAACGCGAGGCGCTGAAATATGCGACGCTGGATTCGACTTTCGCGCTGATGTTCGCCTTGACCATCAATGCGTCCCTGCTGATCCTGGCGGCCGCCGCGTTCAACAAATCAGGCAATAGCGGCGTCGAGGAATTGCAGCAGGCCCACTCGCTGCTGACGCCTTTGCTCGGCTCGGCCATCGCGCCGACATTGTTCGGCATAGCGCTCCTGTGCTGCGGCCTGAATTCGACCGTCACCGCCACCATGGCAGGCCAGATCATCATGGAAGGCTTCATCGACATTCGGATCGCGGCCTGGCTCCGGCGCCTGGTCACACGATGCATCGCCATCGTCCCGGCCATTGTCGTGACCATCCTCTATGGCGAGGGCCAGACGGCCAAGCTCCTGATCCTCAGCCAGGTCATCCTGTCGTTGCAGCTTCCCTTCGCCATCGTGCCGCTGATCCACCTCAGCGCATCGCGCGAGCGGATGGGCGAACTGGTCTCGCCACGCTGGCTGACCGCCATCGCCGTGGTGATCGCGGTGACCCTGATCGTGCTCAACATCAAGATCATCGTCGACTTCGCCGGCGGATAGGACCGCCGGCTCAGGCCACCCGCATCAGCCGGTCGGCGATCAGCGCGACGACGCCGATCGCCACGCCGATGGCCGAAATCAGCGGCCAGCCGCCGAGCGCCCAGGCCAGGCCCGCCGTCGCCGAGCCGATCGCGCCGCCGAGGAAGAACAGCCCGACGAACAGGCCGTTGAGCCGGCCGCGCGCCTCCGGTTGCAGCAGTGTGACGGCGCGCCGCCCGAGCGTCTGGTCGGCGGTGACGCCGACATCGAGCAGGACCGCGCTCGCGCCCATCAGCACCAGCATGGCGACCGGGTCACCATGCGGCGCGGCCCCGGCCCAGGCGGCGAGGCCGAAAGCCACGACCAGCAAGCCATGCGACACAATCGTGGTGGCAAAGGTCAGGCCACGGTCGCCGAGCCGTCCGGCCAGCGGCGCGACCACGGCCCCGGCGGCACCGACCAGGGCGAAAACCGCAATCCCGCGCTGGCCGAGATCAAACGGCGCCTGGCCGAGCCGAAGCGCGACCGCCGTCCAGAACAGGCTGAAACCGGCCATGCTGAGGGACGCCGTCAGCGCGTGCCGGCGCAAGGTCGGTTCGGTCAGCAGCAGGTCGCCGAGCGATCGGACCAGCCGGCGATAGGTCGACCGACCGGTCGGCCGGCGTTCCGGCAGACGAAAGGCCAGCACGGCGGTCAGCGCCCCCATGGCCACGGCGCTGATGCCATAGAAGGCCCGCCAGCCGAGCGTGTCGGCAATCAGGCTCGCCAGTGGCCGCGACAGGAGGATGCCGATCATCAGCCCGCTCATGACGTCGCCGATGACCTGCCCACGGCGTTCCGCCGGCGCCATGCCGGCGGCGATCGGCACGAGGATCTGGATCGCCGAACAGCTGGCCCCGAGCAGGAACAGCACGGGCAGCAGGACAAGCGGCGTCGGCGCGGCGGCCGCGAGTGCGGCCGCGAGCACCGCGCCGAGCAACATGCGCAGGATCAGTCGTCGGTTTTCCACGAGATCGGCAAGCGGCACCAGCAGGAACAGCCCGGCCGCATAACCGAGCAAGGTCGCCATGGCGACGAGACCGTTGGCCGCCTCCGACAGTCCGAGCGCCGGCCCGATCAATCCGACCAGCGTCTGTGGCGCGAACAGGTTGGTGACGATGACGGCCACCGCGGTGGCGAACAGGATGATGAGCGCGCGGGTCAATGGCGGCCCGGCCCGGTCGACGGCGAGCAAGCCGGACGCGGGATCGCTGGCATGAGGCATGTGAGCTTCCAATCAAATGAAATGGCATATTGATAAGAAACTTTATTGACCAAGCGCATCATGCTACAATTCAATTCATTATATAATGATTATGCGAGATTGGCATGAACACGCACGACCTCGAAGCCTTCCTCGCCGTCGTCGAAACCGGTTCGATCGTTGCCGCCTCGGCTCGCCTGAATCTCACTCAACCGGGCATCACCCGCCGGGTGCAGAACCTGGAGGAACTGCTGGGCACGGCCTTGCTCGACCGCCAGTCGAAACCGCTCAAGCCGACCTCCGCCGGCCGCGAGGCTTACGAACAGGGGCGGCGTGTCCTGCGTTCCCTCGAAGACCTGAAGTCGGGCCTCGCCCCGGGCGCTCCGGTGCGCGGCGAGTTCCGCCTGGGCATCATGCCCTATCTGTCGGAGGCGGCGCTGGCCACGCCGCTGGACCGGCTGCGTTCCGAGTTTCCTGAGCTGACATTGCGCATCACCTCCGGCTGGTCGCCGCGCCTCGTCGAACAGGTCGTCCGCAACGAGCTCGACGCAGCCGCGCTGTGCCTCGCCGAAGGCTTCGATCCGCCTGGCGAGCTGATCGCCGAGGATCTCGGCCTGCAGCCGGTCCTGCTCGTCGCGGCGCCCTCGCTGGGCGTGCCAAAACAGTCGAGCCTCGCCGATCTCTCGCGTTTTGCCTGGGTGATGAACGAGACCGGCTGCGGCTTCCGCGCGTTTCTTCGCCACACCTTCGAAGCCGCCCGCCTGCCCTTCCAGGTCGGCGTCGAGGCCCTGAGCGCGGATCTGCGCATGTCCCTGGTGGCCCGCGGCATGGGCATCGGCATCGTCACGCCGGCAGCCTTTGCCGGCAGCCCGTGGCGGCATCAGGTCGAGGTGCTCGACCGCGTCGAATTCCAGCCGAAGGTCAGGTCCTGGCTGATGCACCGGCCGCCGGCCGGACGGCTGGCCCGGCCGATCGCCCTGTTCCGTGACGTGCTGACGCGCGAGCTCGGCGCGCCTGTCTCCTAGCCGGGATCACGGGCCGCTCGCCTGGACCAGATAGGCGGCCCGCGCCTCGGTCGCGGCCGCGAGGCAATTGATCGCATAAAGCGTCGCCGCCGTGCCGCCGCGCACCCGGTCCTCCTCCCAGGCGCAGGTCGCGTCGCGATAGGCGAGCCAGATGCGCTGGGCGCCCAGCAGCAGATCGCGGTTCTGCCTGTCGCCCGCAATATCACGATAGACCCGGTTGAGCTCGGCATCGGCGGCGCGAAACCGGGCGACGGCACAGAGTTCGAGATCCATCCTGTTGCCACTCTCGCAATTCGCCGGCGCCGACTGCGCGGGCTGCGACAGGACGCGATCGGCCAGCCCCTTCTGCTGCGCGGCCGCAGGCGTCATGCCGATGAAACCCATGAAAGCAATGGCGGCGAAGCCCGCCGGACGACAATGGTGGCGCATGCGATCTCCCGTTCTCCCCAAGAAATCCAGCTGCAAATCTAGCAGCCGCGTGGTCCGGCCGATACCGTGACCTGCCCGCATCGGCCATATCCGGTCGGGCTTGCACCTCGACCCGGCCGCCCCCTGCCATGCTCGCTTGCCTTCGTATCGTCCTCCTCGCCGCCCTGTCGCTGGCCCCAGCAAGCCTCGCCGCCCCGCCCGTCCAGGCCCAGAGCCATGAGAGCTATCGGCTGGACATGCTGACCCCAGGCCAGAAAGAACTGCTGTTTCAGCGCGTCGACAGCTATGCCCATGTCGAGAGTTTCCTGAAGTTCTGCGGCCATCCCCCCGCGCTCGAGCGACGGGTGCGCCGCACCGTTCAGGGCTGCGTCGCCCCGGCTTCGCTCGAGGTCATCGCCGCCCATTTCCGCCGCTCGCTCGCCGCTCGCGCCGCGACCCGCTGGAATTGCGACACCGACGAGGCGCGCCGGATGATCACCCGCTCCGAACAGGCGCTCGAAACCGCCTTCATCGATCTGAAGCGGGCCTGCGAACGGCCGGAAAGCTGATGATCAGGCCCAACCCGAAGCGCGGTGCGCGCGCCTGGCGTCGGCCTTTTTCTTGACTCCGGCACACTTTGTCTCTATCGGCCCAACCACTCTCGTTCTTCGAGACCTGCTTATCGCCGACCGGGACCCTGATCCCGGAGGTTCCCGCCCGACAGCGCTAAGCGCCCTCGGGCGTCTTTGGCGTTGCGGTCTAAGGCGGACGTGACCATTTCCGGGCCATCCCGGTGATGAACTTTGGAGCGACCATGTTCGAAGGCCTGTCGACGCGACTGTCCGGCATCCTCGATCGTCTCAAAGGGCGCGGCGCGCTGAGCGAAGCCGATGTCCAGGAGGCGATGCGCGAGGTGCGCCGCGCGCTGCTCGAAGCTGACGTGGCGCTGGAAGTCGTGCGCTCCTTCACCGACAAGGTGCGTGACCGCGCCGTCGGCGCCGAGGTGCTGAAATCGGTCACCCCCGGCCAGATGGTCGTCAAGATCGTCCATGACACCCTGGTCGATACGCTCGGCACCGATGGCGTCGCCATCGATCTCGTCGCCGTGCCGCCGGTGCCGATCATGATGGTCGGCCTGCAGGGCTCGGGCAAGACCACCACCACGGCCAAGCTCGCCAAGCGCCTCTTCGAAAAGCAGAAGAAGAAGGTGTTGATGGCCTCGCTCGACACCCGTCGACCGGCGGCCATGGAACAGCTCGCTGTCCTCGGCAAGCAGATCGGCGTCGATACCCTGCCGATCGTCGCGGGCCAGTCGCCGGTGCAGATCGCCCGGCGCGCCATCGAGGCCGCCAGGCTCGGCGGCTTCGACGTGGTCATGCTCGACACCGCCGGCCGCACCCATGTCGACGAAGCCCTGATGATGGAGGTCGCCGAGGTCGAGCGCGCCGCCAAGCCGCATGAGACGCTGCTGGTGGTCGACAGCCTGACCGGCCAGGACGCGGTCAACGTCGCGCGTTCGTTCACCGGACGGGTCAATGTCACCGGCGTGGTGCTGACCCGTGTCGACGGCGATGGCCGCGGCGGCGCGGCGCTGTCCATGCGCGCGGTCACCGGCAAGCCGATCAAGCTGCTCGGCACCGGCGAAAAGATGGACGGGCTGGAGGATTTCCACCCCTCGCGCGTCGCCAACCGCATCCTCGGCATGGGCGACATCGTCTCGCTGGTCGAGAAGGCCGCCGAGAGCATCGATGCCGAGCAGGGCATGGCCATTGCCCGCAAGATGCAGCAGGGCAAGTTCGATCTCGAGGATCTCGGTCAGCAGCTCGACCAGATGATGAAGATCGGCGGCATGCAGGGCCTGATGGGCATGTTGCCCGGCATGAAACAGGCCAAGCAGCAGCTCGCCAACGCCAATATGGACGACAAGGCGATCAAGCGTCAGCGCGCCGTCATCCAGGCGATGACCCGCTGGGAGCGCCGCAACCCCAAGGAAATCGACGGCAAGCGGCGCCGCCGCATCGCCAAGGGCTCGGGCACCTCGCCGGAAGAGGTCAACAAGCTCCTGAAGATGCATCGCGGCATGGCCGACATGATGAAGTCCATGGGCGGCGCCCAGGGCAAGCGCGGTCCGATGGCCGGCCTCGCCAACATGTTCGGGCTGGGTGGCGGCGGCGGCATGCCGCAGCCGACGCCGGAAATGCTCGCCGAGATGGCCAAGAAACTGCCCGGCGGCATGCCGGGCGGCTTGCCCGACAAGATGCCCGGGCTGCCCTCGGGCGGCCTGCCGCCGGGTTTCCCCGGCCTCGGCGGGCTCGGCGGCAAGCTGCCGGGCCTTCCCGGCTTCCCCTTCGGCGGCAAGAAGAAGTAAGCGCGATGAGTGTTTCCCCTGTCCGTTCCGACGCGGCGATCCCGGCCGAACTCAAGTCGCTGCGCCAGAGCATCGACAATATCGACGCAGCGCTCATTCATCTCCTCGCCGAGCGCTTCAAGTGCACCAAGAGCGTTGGCGCCCTCAAGGCAGCCCACAACCTGCCGCCGGCCGACCCGGCGCGTGAGGCGACGCAGGTCAAGCGCCTGCGCCAGCTGGCGGAATCAGCGGAGCTCGATCCCGATTTCGCCGAGAAATTCCTGAACTTCGTCATCAAGGAAGTCATCAGGCATCACGAATCCCTGCAATCCTGAGATTCACAGACCACAAGGAGCTACCCGCATGTCCCTGAAGATCCGTCTTGCCCGCCGCGGCACCAAGAAGCGCCCGTTCTACCAGATCGTCGTCGCCGACTCGCGCTCGCCGCGCGACGGCCGCTTCATCGAGAAGCTCGGCACCTACAACCCGATCCTCGACAAGGACAAGAAGCGCTACGAGATCGATCTCGAGGCCGCCAAGGCCTGGCTCGCCAAGGGCGCGACCCCGACCGACCGCGTGGCCCGCTTCTTCGACGCCGAAGGCCTGATGAAGCGCGAAGCCCGCAACAACCCGGAAAAGGCCAAGCCCGGCAAGAAGGCCGAGGAGCGTGCCGCTTCGCGCGCCGCCAAGGCCGCCGAAGGCGAAGCTTCGGCCGAAGGCTGAACCTGATCCGCCGGCATCCGGGAAAAAGCCCGATGCCGGCTCTCGGGATCGCGTGCCCCACCTCCCCGCGCGGGGAGGTGGCGGAAAGGCCCTGTCGGCGCACCGCCCGATCCGCCGTGCCGGCCGAGGCTGCCGGCCAGGACCGGCTTGCAAGGATAGGTTTTCATGCCCTCCGATCTTGTCCTCGTCGCGAAATTCGGTGCCGCCCACGGCATCAAGGGCGAAGTGCGGGTGAAATCCTACACCCAGGATCCCGCCGCCATTCTCGGCTACTCGCCGCTGGTCAGCCGCGATGGCCGCACCTTCACCATCGAAACCGTCCGGCCGGCCGGCGAGGTCCTGGTCGCACGGGTGACCGAGCTGAAGGATCGCAACGCCGCCGAGGCGGTGACCAATCTCGACCTGCTGGTGCCGCGCGAGCGGCTTGCCGGACCGATGGACGAGGATGAATTCCTGCATTCCGACCTGATCGGCCTGACCGCGACGACCACCGCCGGCGAGATCATCGGCACGGTCACCGCGGTGTTCGATTTCGGCGCCGGCGAGATCATCGATGTCGCCCGGCGCGGCAAGCGAGCGGTGATGATCCCGTTCACCAAGGCCGTCGTCCCGGTGGTCGACATCGCCGGCGGCAAGCTGGTCGTCGACCCGCCCGCCGGCCTGCTCGAGGACGAGGACGAGCCCCGATGAGCCAACCGATCCGCGCGCTGATCTTCGACATGGACGGCACCATTGTCGACAACATGCGCTTCCACGACGACGCCTGGGAAATCTTCCACCAGCGTCACGGCCTGCCGTTCGACCGCGACCGGCATTTCGTCCAGACCGCCGGACGCTCGCTCTCGGAGATCTTCGCGGGCCTGTTCCCCGATCTCTCCGAGGCGGACCGCATGCGCCTGGCGGAAGAGAAGGAAGAACTTTACCGCGCCGCCTACAAACCCCATGCGACCCCGCTTGCCGGCCTGATCGCGCTGCTCGACAAGGCCGACGCGCTCGGCCTTCCCTCGGCGGTCGCCACCGCCGCGCCACCGGAAAATATCGCCGTCGTGCTCGACACGCTGGACCTGCGCCGCCGCTTCAAGGCGATCGCCTCGCCGGCGCTCGGCCTGCGCGGCAAACCCAATCCCGACATCTTCCTGAAGAGCGCCGAATTGCTCGGCGTGCCGCCTGAAACCTGCCTGGTCTTCGAGGATGCGCCGCTCGGTGTCGAGGCCGCCCGGCGCGCCGACATGCCGGCGGTCGCGGTCACCACCATGCTGGCGCCCGAAGCCTTCGCCGAATTTCCCAACCGGATCGCGACGATCGCCGATTTCACCGGCTTCGATCTCGCGCGCCTGGCGGTGCCCGCCTGATGTTCCACGCGACCGTCCTGACCCTTTATCCCGAGATGTTCCCGGGGCCGCTCGGCGTCAGCCTCGCCGGCAAGGCCATGGGCGAGGCCTGGTCGCTCGACACCCTGTTCATCCGCGACTTCACCCGGGATCGTCACCGCACCGCCGACGACACCCCGGCCGGCGGCGGACCGGGCATGGTGATGAAGGCCGATGTGCTGGCGCGCGCCATCGACGCCGCCGCTCCGGCCGGCGATCCGCGCCCGCGCCTGCTGATGTCGCCGCGCGGCCGCCCCTTGACCCAGGGCCGCGTCCGCGAACTCGCCGCCGGCCCCGGCGCGATGATCCTCTGCGGCCGGTTCGAGGGTGTCGACGAACGCATCATCGAGGCACGTGGCCTCGAGGAGGTGTCGATCGGCGACTATGTGCTGTCGGGCGGCGAGATCGCCGCGCTGGTGCTGCTCGACGCCGTCGTCCGGCTGCTGCCCGGCGTCATGGGCCACGACCAGTCCGGCACCGAGGAGAGCTTCGAGGCCGACCTGCTCGAATATCCCCATTATACCCGGCCTCAGGTGTTCGAAGGCCTGGAGATCCCGGCCATCCTGACCTCGGGCGACCACGGCAAGATCGCCAAATGGCGGCGCGCCGAGGCCGAGCGCATAACCCGCGAGCGCCGGCCCGATCTTTGGGCGAGAATTGCCGCCAAAAAGGCGTGACAAGCCGGAGCTTTTCGCGTATCGAGCCGCCTTCCGATGGAACCAGGGGTGAAAGCCCCCTTTTTGTCGGGTCGACCGGGCGCCCGCGCCCGCCCTTCGAATCAAGACCAAAAACATGCCGGACCGCTATCGGCCGGCCACAAGGATGAAATTCATGAACCTGATCCAGACCATCGAGGCCGAAGAGGCCGTTCGCGTTCTCGGCGAAAAGACCATTCCGGAATTTGCTCCCGGCGACACCCTGATCGTCAACGTCAAGGTTCGCGAAGGCGACCGCAGCCGCGTGCAGGCCTATGAAGGCGTCTGCATCTCGCGCTCCGGCGGCGGCCTGATGGAGAGCTTCACCGTCCGCAAGATCTCCTATGGCGAAGGCGTCGAGCGCGTCTTCCCGGTCTATTCGCCGTCGATCGACTCGATCAAGGTGGTCCGCCGCGGCAAGGTCCGTCGCGCGAAGCTCTATTACCTGCGCGATCGTCGCGGCAAGTCGGCCCGTATCGCCGAGCGCACCGATCCCCGCCCGAGCACCAAGGCGAAGTGATCGCCGCGCGAGCGAAGCTGATCTGACGGGAATTTCGACGGGGCCTTCGGGCCCCGTTTTCGTTTCGGCCGGCGGGCCGGAGCTGTGCACGAGGCGCACAGGTTCGATCCTCAGCGTGACTCAAACCTATATAATTCAGAAACTAATTATCGCAAAACAATATTGATATGTGCTACGGCGATGCCTCCATTTCGGAGTGCCCGCATGATCCGCTCTTGCCCGATCTATTGGCCCGGCATCGACCCGGTGCGAACCGCCTCGGTCGCCGCCGTCATCGCCACCTGCCTGCTGTTGGCCGGCTGCGCCGACACCAACTGGCAGGCGACCGGCGAGCGCTGGGTCGATTCCGCCTGCCGGCAATCCGGCAATTGCCGCCCGACCTGCGACGATGCCGGAGCCCTGTCCGGTGTCTGCCGGGGTGGCCCGCGCAGCCGATAGGCCCGGGCCAACCCGGATCGGACCAGGCGATCCTCACTCGATCTTGGCGCCCGAGGTCCGCACGATCTCGGCCCAGACCTTCAGGTCGGCCTCCAGCTTGGCCGCCAGTTCGGCCGGCGTGGACGCGACGATGTCGGCACCTTGCTGGGCGAATTTCGCCTTCATCTCCGGCCTGGCCAAGGCCGCGTGGGTCGCGCTCACCAGTTTGTCGATGACCGGTTGCGGCGTGCCTGCGACACCATAGATGGCGATCCACAGCTCGGCATCGAAACCCGGCACGGTTTCGGCGATCGCCGGTACCTCGGGAATATTGGCATTGCGCTTCAGCGTCGACACGCCGAGCGCCCTGACGGTTCCGGCCTGGATCTGGCTGATCACCGCCGGCAGGTTGGAGAAGGTGATCGGCACATGGCCGGCGATGACGTCGCTCAGCGCCGGCGCGATGCCGCGATAGGGAATGTGCTTCAGGTCGATGCCGGCGCGCGACTTCAGCATCTCGCCGACCAGGTGATTGAGCGTGCCGTTGCCGGCCGAGGCATATTGATATTCGCCGGGCTTTTCCTTGGCCATGTGGACCAGGTCGGCGATCGTCCGGGCCGGGAAGCTCGGATTGACCACCAGCACGTTGGGCACGGTGCCGAGCATCGAGATCGGCGCGAAATCCTTCACCGGGTCGAAGCCGGTGCGGGCATAGAGCGCCGGATTGATCGCCTGGCTCGCCGAAATGGTCACCAGCAGCGTATAGCCGTCGGGCGTCGACCGGGCCGCCGCCTGCGAGCCGAGATTGCCGCCGGCGCCGGCCCGGTTCTCGACCACGAAGCGCTGGCCCAGCACCTCCGACAGCGCCTCCGCGATAATCCGGCCGATGATGTCATTGGCGCCGCCGGGCGCCTGCGGCACCATGACGGTGACCGGCCGGGTCGGGTAATCGGCCTGCGCCAGGGCCGGCGCGGCGAGCGCCGAGGACAGAAGGCCGAGCGTGGCGCGACGGGTGAAGGCAGGCATGGCAAGGCTCCGGAAAGCAGGCGATCGGCGGGGCCGGAAAA
>BFBZ01000724.1_pt1 | contig 27228 bp, 19 predicted proteins | sample 1888401 | NCBI WGS metagenome assembly BFBZ01 (sample SAMD00112614, study PRJDB3348) | symbiont metagenome | host: Chara braunii
GCCAGCTGGCCACAAAAGCCGTGCTGATCGCCGCCACGGGATAACCCGTGGCATCGCGCACCGCCACGCCGATGCCGGCGATGCCCCGGGTGAACAGGCTGTCGTGGCTGGCGAACCCCGAGACGCGGGCATCGTCGAGCGCATGGCGAAACGCCATCTCGTCGAAACCCTCGGTTTCCCGCCCATAACGCTCGCGGTTGGCCACGATGACGGTCTCGGCCTCGGCCTCCGGCAGGGCCGCCAGTATGGCCATGCTGCCGGCCCCGCGGCCGAGCGGAAACTGGCTGCCGACCTTCAGCACCAGCGTCTGGATCCGGGCCATGCTCTCCTGGCGTGCCGCGCAGACGGTATCCAATCCGGCACGGATACTGAGATAGACGGTCTGGCCGATATCCTGCGCCAATTGCGCCAGTTCGGTCGCGGCCAGCCGTTCGACCGGATGGCGCGCCGCCGCGACCAGCCCGAGCGCGACCATTTCCTGGCCGAGGAAGAACCGCCGCGTCAGCGCGTCGCGCTCGACCCAGCCGGTCTCGATCAGCATGTCGAGAACGCGATGAACGGTCGGCCGCGGCAAGCCGGTCCAGCCGACGAGATCGGCGAGCGCGGCCCCCGCCTCTCCGCCGCGCGCGATGGCGCGCACCAGGGTGACCGAGCGATGCAGGCTGCCGGCGGCTTCAGACATGCGCGCCAACGGCCGCGCGATCCCCGCCGCAACCGCACCATTGTCCGATAAATGGATATCCGCGGTGGCAGCCATGACACTTGGGCTTCCCATAGGTCCGATGCGCGCAATTGCTGCATGCATCGGGTTTCAATTGACAGAATGACTTCACAATCTAGCATGCTCTGCGATTCCCGTATCCGCTATTCGGACACAGGGATCAGCGTGTCAAGACAAGCCGGAACGGCCTGACCGAAAGACGGATGCATGGTTACCGCTTCCCCGACCACCTGCGCCGGCGCTGTCGTCGCGACGCTGCAGGCCCATGGCCTCGATCGCGTTTATTGCGTGCCCGGCATCCAGAACGACTGGTTCTTCAATGCCGTCTACGACACCGGCGGCGCTGTCCGCGCGATCCATACGCGCCACGAACAGGGCGCGGCCTATACGGCACTGGGTGCGGCGCTGGCGACCGGCAAGCCGCAGGTCTATTCGGTCGTGCCCGGCCCGGGCGTCCTGAACACCGCGGCGGCGCTCGCCACCGCCTATTCGACCAATGCGCCGGTGCTGTGCCTGACCGGCCAGATCGCCAGCCGGGCGATCGGCCGCGGCATCGGCCTGCTGCACGAAATCCCCGACCAGCTGGGCATCCTAGACCGCCTGACCAAGCAGGCGCGGCGCAGCATGGATCCGGCCCGCGCCGCCGGCGATCTCGCCGATGCCATCGCCGCGCTGACGCAAGACCGCCCCCGCCCGGTGGTGCTGGAAATCCCGCCGGATGTGCTGGCGGCGCAAGGCGCCTTCGAACCGGTCATGCCGGCATCGAACAACAGTCAGCCCGACGTCGATGCCGGCCTGCTGGACGAGGCGGTCGCCTTGCTCTCAGGCTCGGCGCGGCCGCTGATCGTGGTCGGCGGCGGCGCGCAAGGGGCGAGCGAATGGGTCCGGCTGATGGCTGAGCGCCTGCAGGCGCCGGTTCTCGCCTACCGCATGGGCCGCGGCGTGCTGGACGACCGGCATCCGCTCAGCGTGACCCTGCCGACCGGTCACCGGCTCTGGAAAACCAGCGACGCCGTCCTCGTCATCGGTTCGCGGGCCCAGATGCCGCTCGCCAACTGGGGCACCGACGGCGCGATGAAGATCGTCCGGATCGAGGTCGATCCGACCGTGCTCGACACGATCAGAAAGCCCGACGTGGCGCTGGTCGGCCGGGTCGAGGCCATCTTGCCGCGGCTGCTCGAGGCCTTCGACCGGAAAGCCCCGAAGCGCGCCTCGCGAACCGACGAGGTCGCCGCGCTGAAGGCGGAGCTTGCCCGCGACATGGCGAGCCTCGATCCGCAGGTGCCGTTTCTGCACGCCATCCGCGCGGCGATCGGCGACGACGGCATCCTGGTCGATGAGCTGACCCAGTGCGGTTACGTCTCGCGCTTCGCCTATCCGGTGCACAAACCGCGGACATTCATCTCGTCGGGTTATCAGGGCACGCTCGGCTGGGGTTATGCCACAGCGCTCGGCGTGCAGGATGCCAGGCGCGATGTTGCCGTCGTCTCGATCAGCGGCGATGGCGGTTTCATGTTCAACGTCCAGGAGCTGGCGACGGCGGTGCGCCACGACATCCCGCTGATCGCCGTGGTGTTCAATGACGGCGCCTACGGCAATGTCCGGCGCATGCAGAAGGAGATCCATGGCAACCGGGTCATCGCCACCGATCTGACCAATCCCGACTTCGTCGCCCTGGCCAGAAGCTTCGGCGTCGAGGCGACGCGGGTCGACACGCCCGACCAGTTGCGCCTGGCGGTGGCCGGGGCCGCCGAGCGGCGCAAGCCAGCCTTGATCGAAGTGCCGGTCGGCGAAATGCCGAGCCCCTGGCGCTTTCTCGACATGCCCAGGATCAGGGGGCTGGCCTGAACCCATTGCCGCCCCCCAATCCAGCGAACGCAAGATCCATGATTTTTCAAGAGCCGGCGGAGACCGGCCGCGCCCAAGCCGCTGACGCGGCCGGGGCGCATCCGAGGAGGAATGCCCGATGATCCCTGTTGCCACGCGGGTAATCCGCTTCGCCCTCGCCCTGCTGGCTTTGGCAGCCATTTCGGTCGCCGCCGCCGCGCAAACGACCTATCCCCAGCGGCCGATCACCTTCATCGTGCCTTACCCCGCCGGCGGCACCACCGACATCCTGGCGCGCCTGCTCGCCGAGCACCTGAAGGAGCGGCTCGGCCAGCCGGTGGTCATCGACAACCGGCCGGGTGCCGGCTCGACGATCGGCGCTGGCCTGGCGGCCCGCGCCGAACCTGACGGCCATACCCTGCTGATGGCGACCAGCACCACGCTCGCCATCAATGCCAGCCTGTTCCAGCGCTTGCCCTATGATCCCATCGCCGATTTTGCCCCGGTCTCGCTGGTGGCCGGCGTGCCGTTGATCCTGATCGTCAACCCGGCGCTCAACATCAAGACCCTGGCCGATCTCGTCGCGCTCGCCAAGGCGAAGCCGGGCGAACTGGTCTATGGCTCGGCCGGCAACGGCACCCCGCACCACCTCGCCGCCGAACTTCTGAAGACCGCGGCCGGAGTCGAGCTGCGCCATGTCGCCTATCGCGGCAGCGTGGTCGCCATGAACGACGTGATCGGCGGCCATATCCCCTTCATGTTCATGGACATGGCGCCGGCTCTGCCGCTGATCGCCGCCGGCAAGCTGCAGGCGCTGGCCGTCTCGGCGCCCCGGCGCGTCGCGGCGGCCCCCGACATCCCGACCGTCGCGGAGGCCGGTTATCCCGGCTACGAGGCTGTCGCCTGGCAGGCCGTCATCGTGCCGGCGAGGACCCGGAGCGACATCGTTGCGCGGCTGCATGCCGAGATCGCCAGCTTCCTGGCAGCGCCGGCCAACCGCGACAAGCTGATCCAGATCGGCCTGGAACCGCTTGGCGGTTCGTCCGAGGAGCTGGTCGCCTATATCAAGTCCGAGATCGCGCGCTGGGGCATCGTGGTCCGCAGCTCCGGCGCCAGGGTCGAATGACCGATCGGAAAACCATGGCCGCGGCAGGTTTCAGGGAAGATCTCGGATGACGGACACGATCGAAACAGATGTGCTGGTGGTCGGCGCCGGCCCGGTCGGCCTGACACTGGCGATCGATCTCGCCAGCCGCGGCGTCGATGTGATCGTTGTCGAGCAGCGTCCGCGCGGCGCCCGCCCGGAGCCGAAATGCAACCACGTCTCGGCCCGCTCGATGGAGATCTTCCGGCGGCTGGGCGTCGCGGCGTCGCTGCGCGAGGCCGGCCTGCCCGCGGATTATCCGAACGACATCAGCTATCGCACCGCCTTTACGGGCAAGGAAATCACCCGCATCCCGATCCCCTGCCGGCGTGACCGCTATGTCAGCAAGGATGGTCCCGATGGCTGGTGGCCGACCCCCGAGCCGCCGCACCGGATCAACCAGATCTATCTTGAGCCGATCCTGTTCGCCCATGCCGCGGCCATGCCGCGCATCCGGATCATCAACCGCGCCGCGGTCTGGGGCGTCGGCCAGGACGATGACGGGGTGACCGCCACCGCCGAGGATCTCGACACCGGCGAGACGGTCAGGGTCGCCGCGACCTATCTTGCCGGCTGCGACGGCGGCCGGTCGCTGGTGCGCAAGGCGATCGGCGCAAGCTTTACCGGCGATGCCGTGATCCAGCGCGTGCAATCGACCTTCATCCACGCGCCCGGCCTCATCCAGCTGCAACAGCATGACAGCGCCTGGGCGACCTTCGCGCTCAATCCGCGCCGAACCGGCAATGTCTATGCGATCGACGGGCGCGAGACCTGGCTGGTGCACAACTACCTGAAGCCGGACGAAACCGATTTCGAGGCGGTCGATCGCGACTGGGCGATCCGGACCATTCTCGGCGTCGGCGCGGATTTCGACTACCAGATTATCTCCCGCGAAGACTGGGTCGGCCGCCGGCTGGTCGCCGACCGGTTCCGCGACCGGCGCATGTTCATCGCCGGCGATGCCGCCCATATCTGGGTGCCCTATGCCGGTTACGGCATGAATGCCGGCATTGCCGACGCCGCAAGCCTCGCCTGGCTGCTGGCGGCGCATCTGGCCGGCTGGGCGCCGCCCGGCATCCTCGACGCCTATGAGCGCGAGCGCCTGCCGATCACCACCCAGGTGTCGCGCTTCGCCATGGACCATGCCCAGAAGGAGATCCGCAACCGCAGCGGCGTTCCCGACAATATCGAGATGGATGACGCAGCGGGTGCGGCCGCCCGCGCGGCCCTCGGACAGGCGACCTATGACCTCAACGTCCAGCAATATTGCTGCGCCGGCCTCAATTTCGGGTCCTATTACGACCAGTCGCCGATCATCGCCTATGACGGCACGGCCCAGCCCGATTATGCCATGGGTAGCTTCACGCCTTCCACCGTGCCCGGCTGCCGCGCGCCGCATCTCTGGCTCGGCGACGGCCGCTCGCTCTATGACGCGATGGGCCCGGACTACGCCTTGCTGCGGCTCGACCCGGCCGCCGATGTCGACGGGCTGATGCGGGCCGCCGCCGAACGCGCCCTGCCCTTGCGCCTGATCGACCTGGATCCGCGGGACTTGCCGGAGGCCGACGGGCGCAAGCTCATCCTGGCGCGCCCGGACCAGCACGTCGCCTGGCGTGGCCATGCAGCGCCGGAGGATCCGTCGGCGTTGATCGACAGGGTTCGTGGAGCGCTTGCGGGCGCTTAGAGCTTGATGATGTCAGACTGAAGTATTGCATCAAGGATAGGCCGTCCTTCGAGGCTCGCTAAAGCGAGCACCTCAGGATGAGGAGCGTGGAGTATTGCAGCAATGGTGGTGAAGAATGCGCTGAACGCTCAACACCTCATAAGCAACACTTGTGCAATTTACGTACAATCCTCATCCCGAGGTGCTCGCGTAGCGAGCCTCGAAGGACGGCGGACCTTTGCGCAAGGCGCTCTAAACTGAGGCATCATTTTCCAAAGGCGCCCTTCACGACCCACCTCATCCCGACGCAAAAGCCTCGCTTTTGCGTGGCGGCGCGAGCGAAACAGCTAAACCCGCCGCTCCTTGATCGTATTCATCACGAAGCTCGTTTCGATCGAGGCGACGCATTTCAGCCGGGCGATCTTCTCCTTGATGAAACGCTCGTACTGGTCGAGCCCGCCGGTCATGACCTTCAGCACATAGTCGCGCGAGCCGGTGACGAGATGGCATTCCAGCACCTCGTCCCAGCCGCGCACCGCCGCCTCGAACATCACGATCTCGTCCTCGTTCTGGCGGCTCAGCCTGATCGTGGCGATCGCCGCCATGGTCCAGCCATGGGCGGCCGGATCGACCAGGGTGGTATAGCCGCGGATCACGCCGGCCTCCTCCAGCCGGCGCAGGCGCCGGAGGCAGGGCGACGGCGACAGGCCGACGCGCTCGGCCAGCTCGTTATTGGTGATCCGGGCATTGGCCTGCAATTCGCGCAGGATTCGGCGGTCGACGTCGTCGGCAATTTTCTGCGGCATCTCTGGGCATTCTTGGCAATTGATTGCGAGCGGAAAGCCGTCTCGGCTTGAAACTCGCAAGGATTGGTCGCCCTGATTTGATAGGATTGCGTCGGACCAATCAACCCGCGAGGACCGCCGTGACCGCACCGAGACCGTCCAAGACCCATGTCGGTAATCACCGCCTGCATCCCGAAACCCTCATGCTCAGCTACGGCTTCGATCCGCAGCTGTCGGAGGGCGCGGTCAAGCCGCCGGTCTTCCTGACCTCGACCTTCGTGTTCAAATCCGCCGAGGAGGGCCGCGACTTCTTCGACTTCGTCTCGGGACGCCGGGAGCCGCCGCAAGGCACCGGCGCGGGTCTGGTCTATTCCCGCTTCAACCATCCCAACAGCGAAATCGTCGAGGACCGCCTGGCGGTCTATGAGGGCACCGACGCCTGCATCCTGTTTTCCTCGGGCATGTCGGCCATCGCCACCACGCTGCTCGCCTTCGCCAGGCCCGGCGACGTGATCCTGCATTCCCAGCCGCTTTACGGCGGCACCGAAACCCTGCTGTCGCGCACCTTCGCCAATCTCGGCATCGGCGCGGTCGGTTTCGCCGACGGCGTCGACGAAACCCTGGTGCGTGCCGCGGCGGAGGAAGCCACGGCCAAGGGCCGCGTCTCGGTGATCCTGATCGAAACCCCGTCCAACCCGATCAACAGCGTCATCGATATCGCGCTGATGGGCCGGATCGCCGACGAGATCGCCGCGCGCCAGGGCCACCGGCCGGTGATCGCCTGCGACAACACCTTGCTCGGCCCGGTGTTCCAGCGGCCGCTCGACCATGGCGCCGACGTGTCGCTCTACTCGCTGACCAAATATGTCGGTGGCCATTCCGACCTGATCGCCGGCGCCGCGCTCGGCAGCCACGCGGTGACCAAGCCTATCAAGGCGCTGCGCGGCGCGATCGGCACCCAGCTCGACGCCCATTCCTGCTGGATGCTCGGCCGCTCGCTGGAGACGCTGAGCCTGCGCATGGAGCGGGCCAATGACAATGCCCGCGTGGTCGCGGAATTCCTGCGCGACCATCCCAAGGTCGACAAGGTGCTCTATCTGCCCTTCCTCGGGGCCGACACGCCGGAGCGGCGGGTGTTCGACGCGCAGAGCCTGGGCGCCGGCTCGACCTTCTCCTTCGACATCAAGGGCGGCGAGCGCGCGGCTTTCGCCTTCCTCAATGCGCTGGAGATCTTCAAGCTGGCGGTCAGCCTGGGCGGCACGGAATCGCTGGCGAGCCATCCCGCCGCCATGACCCATTCGGGCGTGCCCATCGCGGTGCGCCAGCGCATCGGCATCCTCGATACCACCATCCGCCTGTCGATCGGCGTCGAGCACCCCGACGACCTCGTCGCCGACGTCGCCCAGGCATTGGCGCGGACGGACGGGTGAGACGAGGACGTGCCGGGCTGAACATCCTTTCGAGGGTCGTCACTCGTCCAGAAAGGCGAGTGGGACGCGACCTTGCAGCGACGCCAGGCAGGACGACGGCCGGATCATCTTTACGTCATCCCCTTCCCCTCGCTTCGCTCGGCCGGGGATGACGTAGAGTACATGCTGACAAGATTGGCCCGGCGTCATCGGCCTGACCAGATGCGGCGCCGGGAAACTCCCTCCGAAAGCAAAACCCCGGCCTCACGGCCGGGGTTTCTCGTTGTCGTCGATTGTCGCGCCGGCGGCTCACTCGGTCTTGAGCGGCACTTTCGGCACCGAGCCTGACGGCCGCTTGGGTTCGACCGGGACCGGCACGCCGCCCGAGCCGCCGCCTTTCGGCTTGCGCTTCGGCGCCGCCTTGGCGCCGGCGCGCTTGGCCGCGCTCGCCCGCTTGACGATGGCGGTGATGTCGGGCGCCACCGGCTCCGGCTTCGGCGTCACCGGACCCTGAGGATAGTCGAAGCCGAGGACCGGGAAGCCCTCCTCGTCCTTCTCGACGAGCACGCGGACATGGCCGCCGCTCTTCAGCCGCCCGAACAGCAGATATTCGGCCAGCGGCTTCTTGATATATTCCTGGATGACCCGGGCCATGGGCCGGGCGCCCATCTGCTCGTCGTAACCCCGTTCGACCAGCCATTCCTTCGCGTCGGGCGTCAGTTCGATCGTCACCTGGCGGTCGGCCAACTGGGCCTCGAGCTGCATGACGAACTTCTCGACGACATTGCCGATCACCTCGGACGACAGATGTCCGAAGGCAATGACCGCATCCAGGCGGTTGCGGAATTCCGGCGCGAACAGGCGGTTGATCGCCTCGCTGTCGTCGCCGGTCCGCTTGATGCGGGTGAAGCCGATCGCCGGTTTGGCGAGGTCGGATGCACCGGCATTGGTGGTCATGATCAGGATGACATTGCGGAAATCGACCGATTTGCCGTTGTGATCGGTCAGTTTGCCGTGATCCATGATCTGCAGGAGGATGTTGAACAGATCCGGATGCGCCTTCTCGATCTCGTCGAGCAGCAGGACGCAATAGGGGTTCTGGTCGACGCCATCGGTCAGAAGCCCGCCCTGGTCGAAGCCGACATAGCCGGGAGGCGCGCCGATCAGCCGCGAGACGGTGTGGCGTTCCATATATTCCGACATGTCGAAACGCAGCAGCTGAACGCCGAGAACCGCGGCCAATTGCTTGGCGACCTCGGTCTTGCCGACGCCGGTCGGGCCGGAGAACAGGTAATTGCCGATCGGCTTTTCCGGTTCGCGCAGGCCGGCGCGGGCAAGTTTGATCGAGGCCGACAGGGCGTCGATCGCCTTGTCCTGGCCATAGACCACGCGCTTCAGCGTGTTTTCGATGTTCCTGAGGATCTCGGCATCGTCCTTGGAGACGGTCTTCGGCGGGATCCGCGCCATGGTGGCGATGGTCGCCTCGATCTCCTTGATGCCGATGACCTTCTTGCGCTTGGCCTCGGGCACCAGCATCTGGGCCGCGCCCGACTCGTCGATCACGTCGATCGCCTTGTCCGGCAGCTTGCGGTCATGGATGTAGCGCGCCGACAGCTCCACCGCGGCCTTGATCGCCTCATTGGTGTAGCGCAAGCGATGATAGGTCTCGAAGGCGGTCTTCAGGCCCTTCAGGATCTCGATCGTGTCCGGCACGGACGGCTCGTTCACGTCGATCTTCTGGAAGCGCCGGACCAGCGCCCGGTCCTTCTCGAAATATTGGCGATATTCCTTGTAGGTGGTCGAGCCCATGCAGCGCAGCGTGCCCTGGGCCAGCGCCGGCTTCAGCAGGTTGGAGGCGTCCATGGCGCCGCCCGAGGTCGCGCCGGCGCCGATCACGGTATGGATCTCGTCGATGAACATGATCGCCTTGGGGTGGGCCTCCACCTCCTTGATGACCTGCTTCAGCCGTTCCTCGAAATCGCCGCGATAGCGCGTGCCGGCCAAAAGCGTGCCCATGTCGAGCGAGAACACGGTGGCGTCGCGCAGCACGTCGGGCACGTCGTTCTCGACGATGCGCTTGGCCAGGCCTTCGGCAATGGCGGTCTTGCCGACGCCGGGATCGCCGACGAACAGCGGGTTGTTCTTCTGGCGCCGGCACAGCACCTGGATGGTGCGGTTGATCTCGGTGTCACGGCCGATCAGCGGATCGATCCGGCCCTCGCGCGCCTTCTTGTTCAGGTTGACGCAATAGGTGTCGAGCGCGTCGCCCTTCTTCTTGTCGCCGTCGGGCGACTTGTCCTTGGCCTCTTCCGGCTCGTCGGTGCCCTTGGGCAGGCGCGGCTCGGCGAGGCCGGCGCGCTTGGCGATGCCGTGCGAGATGTAATTGACCGCGTCGTAACGGGTCATGTCCTGCTCCTGCAGGAAATAGGCGGCGTGGCTCTCGCGCTCGGCGAAGATCGCGACCAGCACATTGGCGCCGGTGACCTCTTCGCGGCCGGACGACTGGACGTGGATGACGGCGCGCTGGATGACCCGCTGGAAGCCGGCGGTGGGCTTGGAATCCTCGGAACCATCGGTGATCAGGTTCTCGAGCTCGGCGTCGATATAACCGAGCAGGCTCTTCTTCAGCTTGTCGAGATCGACGCTGCAGGCCTTCATCACGGCAGCCGCGTCCTGGTCCTCGACCAGCGCCAGCAGCAGGTGCTCAAGCGTTGCGTATTCGTGGCGACGCTCATTGGCGAGCGCCAGGGCCCGATGAAGCGATTGTTCGAGACTGCGTGAAAATGAGGGCAAGGGAACCTCTTAAAAATTCAATGCGTCGACGGGCGCCAGTCGAAACCGACCGAAACAGATTTACTTCTTCTCCATCACGCATTGCAGCGGATGCTGATGCTTACGTGCGAAATCCATCACCTGGGTCACCTTGGTCTCGGCGACTTCATAGGTAAAGACGCCGCACTCTCCGACGCCGTGCTGGTGAACATGCAACATGATGCGGGTCGCATCGTCGCCGCTCTTGTTGAAGAATTTCTGCAGCACATGCACCACGAACTCCATCGGCGTGTAGTCGTCGTTCAGCAGCAGCACCCGATAGAGGCTCGGCCGCTTGGTCTGCGGACGCGTCTTCGCGATGACCGAAGTCCCCGGTCCGCCCGGGTCCTGGTCGCGCTCGTCGCGTTTGCCGGCCATGGCGTTCGCGGGGTCTGCGCCCGCGGGCCGGAAGGGAAAGCCAGTGTGGATCAGCACTGCATCATTCGTCATGGTGGAGCTTGCGTTTCGGCGGACCGAGACGCCCGAGATTATCCAGTCGGTGGAACGGATGCCAGAATCATGCCGGTATGCCGACCCGAGACTATGCGGAAGCGTATGGGTAATAATAGGGATGCGACAGGCGAGCCGCTAGAGCGTCGATCGGTTCATTGGTGTGACGATATCGCGCTGCCAGATCGCCATCGTCACGTTCGCCTGCGGGTCGATCAGCGTCTCCGCCGAAACACGCAGGCCGTGACGGCCGAGAACCATCGCGGGCGTGCCGGAGCCAAAGCAAGGCCGGCCCTGGGGAATGGCGACAGGACGGGCCGTGGACAGCACGAACCTGGCGTAGCCGATGCCAAGGAAGTGATCGAACACGCCGGTGCCGCCGGTGACCGCGACAGTGCCGCCGGTCATCCCCAGCAGGTCGACCACATGATTAAAAGTCACGTGCTCCGGGTTCCAGAAATGCGCGCAACGATCGGCAGGATCGACGACGAGGCCGGTCACCGAGCGGGTCAGAACCAGCCGCCGGCGTCCCGGATTGGGATGCCGCTGGTGGCCGACGCGGCCGAGCACCACCAGTTCGGCGCGGTCGAGCGCCGCCTGGAACAGGCGCCAGTCGGCATCGTTCATCAGCCGCTGCGGCATCGATCCGTCGGCCTCGGCGATCATGCCGTCGGCCGAGACGATGGCGTGGCCCTCGATATCGATCGTGGCCGGCGCCGGCGTCATGTCAGGCCGCCTTCCTGGTCTCGGCGATCTTCACCAGATTGCGCAGGATCACCGCCGCCCCGCGCAGCCGATCGTCCGGTTTCGGCCAATCACGGATGAATACGATCTTCTGGTCCGGCCGGACCTTGGCGAGCGAGCCCTGCTCGCCAATATAGCGCACCAGCCCCGCGGGATTGGCGAATTTCTGGTCGCGGAACGACAATACGATACCGCGCGGGCCGGCATCGACCTTGTCGACATTGGCCCTGCGGCACAGCGCCTTGACCACCGCCACCTTGACCAGATGCTGGACCTCGTCGGGCAAGGGCCCGAAGCGATCGATCATCTCGGCGGCGAAGGCGTCGATCTCCTGGTCGGTCTCCAGATCGCCCAGGCGGCGATAGAGCGACAGGCGCAGGCTGAGGTCCTCGACATAGTGGTCGGGGATCAGGATCGGCGTTCCCACCGTGATCTGCGGCGACCACTTGTCCTCGACCGTCTCGTCGACGCCGCCGGCCTTCATCATCGCCACGGCCTCTTCCAGCATCTGCTGGTAGAGCTCGTAGCCGACCTCCTTGATATGGCCCGACTGGTCGTCGCCGAGCAGGTTGCCGGCGCCGCGGATGTCGAGATCGTGCGAGGCGAGCTGGAAGCCGGCGCCGAGCGTGTCGAGCGATTGAAGCACCTTGAGGCGGCGTTCGGCCTGCGGCGTGATCGGCTTGCTCTCGGGCAAGGTGAACAGCGCATAGGCGCGTGTCTTGGACCGGCCGACCCGGCCGCGCAGCTGGTAGAGCTGGGCGAGGCCGAACATGTCGGCGCGCCAGATGATCAAGGTGTTGGCGGTCGGGATATCAAGGCCGGATTCGACGATCGTGGTCGATACGAGAATGTCGACCTTGCCTTCGTAGAAGGCGCCGATGCGGTCCTCGAGCTCGCTGGCCGCCATCTGGCCGTGGGCGATGATGAATTTGGCCTCCGGCACATGCTCGCGCAGGAAGGCCTCGACCTCGCCGAGATCCTCGATGCGCGGGCAGACGAAGAAGGCCTGGCCGCCACGATAGCGCTCGCGCAGCAGGGCCTCGCGGACGATCAGGGCGTCGAACGGCGTCACGAAGGAGCGCACCGCCAGGCGGTCGACCGGCGGCGTCGCGATGATCGACAGGTCGCGCACGCCGGTCATGGCGAGCTGCAGGGTGCGCGGGATCGGCGTCGCGGTCAGGGTCAGCACATGGACCTCGGCGCGCAGCTGCTTCAGGCGCTCCTTGTGGCCGACGCCGAAATGCTGCTCCTCGTCGACGATGACCAGGCCCAGATCCTTGAAGGCAATGGCCTTGCCGAGCAGGGCATGGGTGCCGACGACGATATCGACCGTGCCCTCGGTGAGGCCTTTCTTGGCGGCCGCCAGCTCGACCGAGCCGACCATGCGCGAGGCCTGGGCAACATTGATCGGCAGGCCTTTGAAGCGTTCGGAAAAGGTCTTGAAATGCTGGCGCGCCAACAGCGTGGTGGGCACCACGACGGCCACCTGCTTGCCGTTCATGACCGAGGCGAAGGCGGCGCGCAGCGCCACCTCGGTCTTGCCGAAGCCGACATCGCCGCAGATCAGCCGGTCCATCGGCCGGCCGGAGCCGAGATCTTCGAGCACGGCGTCGATGGCGCCGGCCTGGTCCTCGGTTTCGTCATAGGGGAAGCGCGCGGCGAACTCGTCATAGGCGCCATCCGGCGCGATGAGTTTCGGCGCCTCGCGCAAGGCGCGAGCGGCGGCGATCTTGATCAGTTCGCCGGCCATTTCCAGGATGCGCTTCTTCAGCCGGGCCTTGCGGGCCTGCCAGGCGCCGCCGCCGAGCTTGTCGAGCTGCGCCTCGGCGTCTTCCGAGCCGTAACGTGACAGAAGCTCGATATTCTCGACCGGCAGGAACAGCTTGTCGCCGCCGGCATAATGGATCTCGACGCAGTCATGCGGCGCGCCGACGGCGGTCACCGTGCGCAGACCGATGAACCGGCCGATGCCGTGATCGACGTGAACGACGAGGTCGCCCGATGACAGGCTGGTCGCCTCGGCGATGAAGTCCTGGGCGCGCTTGCGCTTCTTTTGCGCCCGTACCAGCCGATCGCCGAGAATGTCCTGTTCGCCGATGACGGCGAGATCGGGGGTCTCGAAGCCCTCCTCCAGGCCGAGCACGGCGAGCGCGATCTCGTCGCCGCGCAGCGCCTGCGCGGCGCCCCAGCTGGCGACCGGGCGCGCCGCGCGCAGATGATGGTCGCCCAGGATCTGCAGCAGGCGGTCGCGTGAACCCTCCGACCAGGCCGCCACGACAATGCGTTTGCCATCCTTGCGCAGGGCCGCAATATGGCCGACCACGGCATCGAAGACATTGGCGTTTTCATCGGCGCGCTCGGCGGCGAAGGAATGGCCGCGCCGCCCCTCCAGGTCGATCATCGCGCCGTCCGAGGCGCCGGCGAGCGCGAAGGGCGACAGCTTGACGACCGCCTCGCCTCCGCGGCGGCGATCCCAGTCCTCCTGCGTCAGATAAAGCTGGTCGGGCGGCAGCGGCTTGTAGGTGACGCCGCCGGCATTGTGGTCGAGCGCCGTCTTGCGGGCATCGTAATAGTCGGCGACCGTGGTCAGCCGCTCCTTGGCGGCCTCCTCGACCAGGGCGTCGAGCACGACGCCGCTGCCGGGCAGATAATCGAAGATCGTGTCGAGCCGGTCATGGAACAGCGGCAGCCAGTGCTCGACGCCGGGATGCCGGCGCCCTTCCGACACGGCTTCATAAAGCGCGTCGCCCTTGGTCGAACCGCCGAAGGCGCGGACATAGGCGAGCCGGAACTTCACCATGGTCTCGGTGGTGATCTGCACCTCCGAGGTCGGCACCAGGTCGAGGCGCTTCAACTGCCCGGTGGTGCGCTGGCTTTCCGGGTCGAAGGCGCGGATCGATTCCAGCGTGTCGCCGAAGAAATCGAGCCGGATCGGCGCATCGAGGCCCGGCGGATAGAGGTCGAGAATGCCGCCGCGCACGGCATATTCGCCGACCTCGCGGACCGTCGACGTGCGCAGATAGCCGTTGTTCTCGAGCCAGGCCGAGAGGTTTGCCATGGACAGCACGTTGCCGGGCGCCGCCGACAGCGATTGCGCCGCCAAGAGGCCCTTGGCCGGCAGGCGCTGCAAGGCGGCGTTGATGGTGGTCAGCACGATGGCCGGCGTCGCCCGGCCGGTGATGCGGGCGAGCCTGGACAGGGTCAGCATGCGCCGCGCCATGATCGACGCATTGGGCGAGGCGCGGTCATAGGGCTGGCAGTCCCAGGCCGGCAGCGTCAGGATCTCGATGCCGGGCGCGAAGAAGCCGAGCGCCGTCTCCAGGGCCTGCATGCGCGGACCGTCGCGGCAGACGACCAGGAGCTCGGGCGAGGCCTGGTCGCCCTTGGCGTGCAGCTGGCGCGCCAGGTCGGCGATGACGAGCGCGTCGAAGCCCTGCGGTACGCCGGCGAGGGTCAGGCGGCCGCGCGAGGCGACGACGTCAGCGGGGGATCGTTTGGCCATCAGCCGCGCCAGGCTCCCTTGCCTTCGGAGTGGAATGTCTTCAGCGACCGGAACACCGCCGTGTCGTAATTGGCCGGCGTCTCGGCCTTGTCGGTGACCCAGGCGAACAGGTCGCGGTCGGGCACCTCGATCAGCCGCTCCCAGTCGTCGAGCTCGGCTTCGGTCAATTCGCCGATATGGACATCGGCGTAGCGGCCCATGATCAGGTCCATCTCGCGGGTGCCGCGATGCCAGGACCGGAACAGGATCTTGCGGCGACGCGGATCGAGATCGGCGCTCGAGCGGGTGGTTCCGGTCATGGACGGGCTCCCAGGCAAAACGGCGAAAGCCGGGGACGCTGTCTGCGCCGCCCGGTTCGGCCGCTGTCCTAGCAAAGCTCGGGGGCGCTGTCAGCGCGGGAAAGCCGCTATACATTGCCGCCATGCGTCCCACGCGACTCGACCCCCTCTTTGCCCCCATCGGCACGCTGAAAGGCGTCGGCCCGAAGCTCGAAGCGCTGTTCAAGCGGCTTTTGGGCACGGAAGGCCCGCCCCGCGTCGCCGATCTCATTTTCCACCTGCCCTCCGGCGTGATCGACCGGCGGGCCCGGCCGACGCTGGCCGAAGCCCAGGCCGGGCAGATCGTCACCGTCGAGGTGACGATCGACCGTCACCGCCCTGCCCCATCAGGCAAATCGCGAGCGCCCTATCGCGTCCAGTGCTCCGACCATACCGGCGACCTGACGCTGGTCTGGTTCCACGCCCATCGCGCGCGGATCGAGGAGATGTGTCCGGTCGGCGAGACCCGCATCGTCTCAGGCACCATCGAGCTGTTCGACGGCATGCGCCAGATGGTCCATCCCGACCGGGTGGTGACGGCGGAACAATTCGCCACCATGCCGCTGATCGAGCCGGTCTATCCGATGACCGAGGGGCTGGGTTCGGCGCTGATCCGCCGCGCCGGCGACGCGGCGCTGGCCAGGCTGCCTGTCCTCCCGGAATGGCAGGACCGGCATCTCATCGACCGGCGCAGCTGGCCGGATTTCGGCACGGCGCTGCGCACGGTCCATGCCCCCCGGGAACCGGAAGACTTCGCGCCGGAGGGGCCGGCATGGTCCAGGCTTGCCTATGACGAATTGCTGGCCAACCAGCTGGCGCTCGGCCTGGTGCGCGCCAACCTGCGCCGGCCGGCCGGGCGGCGCAATGTCGGCGACGGTTCGGTCAGGGCGCGCCTGGAGGCCGGCCTGCCCTTCGCGCTGACCGGTTCGCAGCGCCGCGCCATCGCCGAGATCGCCTCGGACATGTCGGCTGAAACCCGCATGCTGCGCTTGCTTCAAGGCGATGTTGGGTCCGGCAAGACCGTGGTGGCGCTGATGGCCTGCGCCGCGGCGGCCGAGGTCGGCCGGCAGTCGGCTTTGATGGCGCCGACCGAGATCCTGGCGCGCCAGCACGCCAAGACGCTGACGGCGCTGGCCGGACCGACCGGCCTGGAGATCGCTGTCCTGACCGGCCGCGAAAAGGGCAAGGAGCGCGAGCGCATCCTGGCGCGGCTCGAAGCCGGCGAGATCTCGATCGTGGTCGGCACCCATGCACTGTTCCAGGAGAGCGTGCGCTTTCACGATCTCGGTCTCGCGGTCATCGACGAGCAGCACCGCTTCGGCGTGCATCAGCGCCTCGCGCTCGCCGCCAAGGGCGAGGCCGTCGATCTCCTGGTGATGACCGCGACGCCGATCCCGCGCACCCTGGTGCTGACCTATTTCGGCGATATGGATTCCTCCCAACTCACCGAAAAACCGGCCGGCCGCAAGCCGGTCGACACCCGCATCATCGCGCTCGACCGCCTCGTCGAGGTGGTCGACGGTATCGGCCGGGCCCTGGACGCCGGACGGCAGGCCTATTGGGTCTGTCCGCTGGTCGCCGAAAGCGAGGAAACCGATCTCGCCGCGGCGGAGGAGCGGTTCGGGGCGCTGAGCCAGCGGTTCGGCGCCAAGGTCGACCTGATCCACGGCCAGATGAAGGGCGCCGACAAGGATGCCGCCATGCTGCGCTTCCAGCGCGGCGACAGCCAACTGTTGATCGCCACCACGGTGATCGAGGTGGGCGTCGATGTGCCGGCCGCCTCGATCATGGTGATCGACCATGCCGAACGTTTCGGCCTGGCCCAGCTCCACCAGCTGCGCGGCCGGATCGGCCGCGGCGAGACGGCCTCGACCTGCATCCTGCTCTACAAGGGCCCGCTCGGCGAGGTCTCCCGCAAGCGGCTCGACATCATGCGCGAGACCGAGGACGGCTTCCGCATCGCCGAGGAAGACCTGAAGCTGCGCGGCGAAGGCGACGTGCTCGGCACCAAGCAGTCAGGCATGCCGGGATTCCGGCTGGCGCGGCTCGAACATCACGGCGGGCTTCTGGAAACCGCGCGCAACGACGCCAAGCTGGTCATCGAGACCGATCCGAAATTGTCGGGCGAGCGGGGCGACGCCTTGCGCGACCTGCTTTATCTGTTCGGCCGCGACGAGGCGATCCGACTGGTCAAGGCGGGCTGATCATGGCTCCTTGGCCGGACAGGCGCAGCGCTGATGGAGATGGCGGCTTGGCACCACATCCCTATGCTCGCACCACGTCGTCTTGCCCGGGCTTGTCCCTGATATCCACGTCTTCGTCCGCTCCGGGGGATCACGTCGTGGATATCAGGGACAAGCCCGGCCAGGACGAAAATTGCCCTTGGATCGACCGGGCGCGGGATCCAGTCACGCATTCATCTACTCGCCGCAATCAACCCGTCATGCCCCTGTCCAGCGGTCCTGAGCCCCGATGAGCCGGCCCTTGAGATATCTGATGATGGCGGCCGGCTGGGTCTGCGTCGCCATCGGCATTGTCGGGGTGATCCTGCCCGGCATCCCCGGCACGGTCTTCCTGATCATCGCGGCCTGGCTGTTCGCCCGTTCGTCGCCGCGTTTCGAACATTGGCTGCTCAGCCATCCGAAACTCGGGCCGCAGGTCGTCAAATGGCGTGCGACCGGCGCCATCGCACCGCGCATCAAGGCGGTGGCGATCGGCTCCATGGCGCTGTCCTGGGGCATCGTCTGGGTCACGGCTCCGCCGATCGCCATCGCGGCCTCGGGCCTCTGCCTCGCAGCCTCCGCCCTCTATGTCGGAACGAGACCGAATTCATGACCCGGATCATCTGCGCCGGCATCACCACGCTGGATTTCATCTATCAGCTCGATGCCATGCCGACGGCGGCGGTGAAATATCGCTCGCGTCATATGACGACCTCGGGCGGCGGGCTCGCCGGCAATGCCGCGACCGCCTGCGCGCGCCTCGGCGCAACCGTCAGCCTGATCGCGCGGCTCGGCGACGATCCGCCGGCCCGCGCCATGCGCGAGGAACTCGCGGCCGACGGCGTCGACTGTTCGCTGGTGCGCGAATGCCCGGGCCATCGCTCGCCGGTCTCGGCGGTCATGGTCGACCCGGCGGGCGAAAGGATGGTGGTGAGCTATTCCGATCCCGACATTCCCGCCGATACGGATTGGATTCCCGCCGATCTCGGTGGTCGGGCCGATGCGATATATGCCGAGACGCGCTGGATCGAGGCGGCCTTCGCGGTGCTGCCGCAGGCGCGCGCCGCCGGCATTCCCTCGGTGCTCGATGCCGACCGGCGGCCGACCCGTCCGGAGGTGGTCGCGCTGGCAAGCCATGTCGGCTTCTCCGAGACGGCGCTGCGCGAGCTCACCGGCATCGACGATCTCGCGGCGGCGCTCGCCCACGCGGCGCGCGATGCGGGCAATGTTCTGCTAGTTACCGACGGTCCGCGCGGCGCCTGGTTCATGGACGACGGCAAGGTGACCCATGCGCCGGCCTTTCCGGTCAAGGCGGTGGATACGCTGGGCGCCGGCGACACCTGGCACGGCGCGCTCGCGGTGGCGCTGGCCGAAGGGCAGCCGCTCGCCCGGGCGGTTCGTTTCGCCAATGGCGCCGCCGCTCTCAAATGCACCCAGTTCGGTGGCCGCAAAGGCATGCCCGGGCGCGCCGAGCTCGACGCATTGCTGCTGAGCTGAATCTGAACCTCCAAACGATGCATCGTCCGAGAGCTTCGGTTATGGTGCGCGCCGTGAGAGCCCATTTCCGCTGTGCCTTCCTGGTCATCCTGCTCGCCGCCGCGTCGCTTGTCGCGGCGAAGAGTTCCGTTTGTGCCGGATCCGGGTCGTTCGTCAGCAAATTGACCGAGGCCCAGGCGCTGTTCCGGGCGACCACCACCAGCTTGCGGGCGGGCCGGTCGGAAGAGGCCGATGCCAGCCTGAAGCGTCTGATCGCGCTCTGGAGCGAGGCGACCAGCGCCTATCGTTCCGATCCGCCGGCGCTGTTCGCGCGGGTCAACATGTTTCCCGAGGTGCTCGACGGTTCCGGTGCGCGGCTGAAGCGGGCGGCTGACGCCTTGGCCGAAAACCGGGCGGAAGCGGCCCTTGAAGAGCTCCTGCCGCTCCGCCGCGAATGGATCATGCTGCGCCGGTCGGCCGGCCTTTACGGCCTGGTCGAGTGCCTCGACGAATCCAGCGACGCGCTCGATGCCTTCATGGCGATGAAGCGCACGCCGCCCGACATGACCCGGGCCGAGGGGCGCGGCGACGTGCTGGCCAGGGCGGCGGTCTATCGCTGGGCGCTGAAGCGCTGCGACAGCTATGCCGCGACCGAGGTCGTCACCGATGCGGAATATCGCCGGCTCGCCGATCCGATCGTCGCCGGCCTCGACGTGGTGGCAACCGCGGTCAGGCTGCGTGACGCGGCCCTGCTCGACCGCATCCTCGCCGATCTCAAGACCTTCGACACGCAACTCTCCCAACGTTTCGGCGGATAGCTCGCCGGCTGGACATCGCCGCCGGCCCCGTGTCTCCTCTCGTCCTGGATGCCGCCGCAAACGGCGCAACAAGAACGGCAGGACGGGAGAGAGCGGACATGGCGAAGCGGCTTCAGGGCAAGATCGCGGTGGTGACGGCGGCGGGACACGGCATCGGCCGCGCCATCGCCGAGCTGTTCGCCCAGGAAGGCGCCACCGTCTATGCCACCGATCTCGACAAGGCGAAGCTCGAAGGCATCAAGCGGGTCAAGAAGCTGAAGCTGGACGCGCGCTCGACCAAGGCGGTCGAGGCGCTGGCCGCCAAGACCGGCCCGATCGATATCCTGGTCAATGCCGCCGGATTCGTGCACCACGGCACGGTGCTCGACACCAGCGAGGCGGACTGGGACTTTTCGTTCGACCTGAACGTCAAATCGATGCACCGGACGATCAAGGCGTTCCTGCCGGGCATGCTGGAAAAGGGCGCCGGTTCGATCGTCAACATCGCGTCCGGCGCGTCGTCGGTACGCGGCGTGCCGAATCGTTATGCCTATGGCGCGAGCAAGGCCGCGGTGATCGGCCTGACCAAGTCGGTGGCCATCGATTTCATCCGCAAGGGCATCCGCGCCAATGCGATCTGCCCGGGCACCATCCAGTCGCCCTCGCTCGACGACCGCATCAAGGCGCTGTCGGCAGCTTCGGGGCAATCCCTGGAGGCGACCCGCAAGGCCTTCATCGATCGCCAGCCCATCGGCCGGCTCGGCACCGCGGAAGAGATCGCCCTGCTGGCGCTTTATCTCGCCTCCGACGAAGCGAGCTACACGACCGGGCAGATCCACCTGGCCGATGGCGGCTTCGCGCTCTGAGCGACGGTGCGTGGCGGAAGGGGAAGTTGGATGGTGAGCGGGGAGGGGATCGAACCCTCGACCACATGATTAAAAGTCACGTGCTCTACCGCTGAGCTACCCGCCCATCCGGCGGCGGGTTTGGCGGATCACGCCCGGGAAGTCAACGGATGTCCGCCGACATCCGTCATGTTTGATTATGTTGGGGATGAAAATCGGCCGAGGGGGACGGGATAACGAGCCCCCTGCCCGCCTGGCTGGCGGGCTCGCGCGAGATAGGATCCAATCGGGAAGCTTAGGTCAGTTTCGTGTCGGGACTTGGGGCGAAAAGCGCTGCCGAATCAACCCTCTCCCTCTGGGAGAGGTTAATTTATCAGTGCTTCGCCCTTGGGCGTAGATTCGGGACATTAAGCCAGGTTCGGAGACAGTCATGAAGTGCTGTGACTACGATGCGCTCCTCGGCCCCTCCCCCCTCGATCGCCGCGCGCTGCTCCGGCTCGGAGCCGCCGCAGCCACCGCGCTCACCCTGCCCTCGCTGGCCCGCGCCCAGGAGATCGCCTCGGCGCGCGTCGGTTCGGCATCGCTGAAGATCCTCACGGACGGTGGCATTACCTTGCCGGCTTCGATGCTGGCGCGCGGCGTGCCGCCGGCCGAGGTGCGCGCGGCGCTGACGCAGGCGGGCCTTTCAGCGGAGGTGACCCAAAGCGCCCTGAACGTACCGATAGTGAACCTCGGTGGCGAAGTGCTGATGTTCGATTGCGGCGCCGGCCGCAACTTCATGGCCACCACCGGCCGCTTGCCGCAATCGGTCGAAACCGCCGGCATCGACCCGGCCAAGGTGACCCAGGTGCTGTTCACCCATGCCCATCCGGATCATCTCTGGGGCGCGCTGGACGAGTTCGATACGCCGGCCTTTCCGAATGCGACCCATCACATGGCTCAGGCCGAGTGGGATTTCTGGTTCGCGCCGGATGTCTTCGCCAGGCTGCCCGAGGAGCGCCACGCCTTTGCCGCCGGCGCGCAACGGGTGCTGAAGGTTCTGGAGCCGCAGTTGAAGCGCTTCCGCCCGGGTGAGGAGATTGTCTCGGGCGTGGCGGCCTTCGAAAGCGGCGGCCATACGCCGGGCCATGTGTCCTTCGAGGTCCGGACCGACTCGGAGAGCCTGATGATCCTCGGCGACGTCTTCACCCATCCGGTGCTGTCTTTCGGTCATCCGGGTTGGGCGACCGCCTTCGACCAAGAACCGGAACGCGCCGCTGCGACGCGCAAGCGGTTGCTCGACCGGCTGGCGGGCGAGAAGGTGCTGGTCTCGACCTATCATTTGCCGGCCGGCGGGCTCGGGCGGGTGGAGCGCCAGGGCGCGGCTTTCCGGTTCGTCCCGGCCGCGTGACGCCGCGTCAGATGAACAGGCGCGGTATGAGAGTTGGCGGGAAGAGCGGGTCGGTTTCGATCCTGAAGCCGTCACCGCGGCGAGACCGAAAGGACACGTTCAAATCCAGAATGGTATAAAAGGTGTTGTGCAGCGAGCCGGACTTCTGGCCTGGACGAACCGGATCGACCGCACCATCGGCAAAGAGGGTTGTGGTCTTGGTTCGCCGATTAATTTCTTCCTGATAGAACTTGATATATTTTTGCGTCTGCTGATTGAGCGAGCCGCTGATGACGAGCGGGCCTTCTCCGGGCGGCTGGATTCCGGCAAAGCCGCGCGCGGTTTCAGACGCCACACGCAACAGAAACTGCACGAGAAACACGTCGTCGCCGATGTTGGCGCCGCCGGTGCCGACGCGCTGGTCGACAACAAACCATTCGCGCCGGGGGACCTTCTCGATGTCCTTGTTCAGAAGCACGTGAGCCATGATCGAGCACCTTGCGAGCGGCCGGGTGGTTGAGTGGGATATCTTAGCTCAACCAGTCCGCCATTCCGTGACCGAAAGCACAACGCGGGCAGCCGCCCGGACCCGTCCGATCGGCCGGCCAAGGCCGGATTGACCGGCCCCGGCCCTCCCCGGGCCTATCTCGTGCCGCCTCGGGCTTGCCGGCGGAACTCCCGGTATGGCCAGCGGGACCCATGGGACATCGGCGATTTCGCGGGGTGAAGTTCCGGCCGAAGCGGCAACGGAACCTCACCACCACGCCCATCGTCAGCTCGGCTTGGTGATGAACCAGGCCGGCCGCGCCAGGGTGAGCAAGCAGCCATAGATCGCCATCGCCGAGACCGCGGTTGCCGGCGCCGAGAAGCTGGCAACCGCCGGTCCGGCATGGAGCAGGACGACACCGATGGCGGTCGCGCCGAACCAGGCGATCAGCCCGCAGGGGTTGAAGGCCGGGACCCGGTCGGCGCGATATTAGATCGTCTCGCCGAACAGCCGGTCATATTTGCCGGAAAGGATATGGGTCAGCGCGATGCCGACCCAGGCGACCACGAAGATGCCCTGATAGGCGAGCGCCTGCAGGATGTAGTGGAACACATTGGCCAGCATCAGCACATAGACGATGGCGCCGGCGACGAAAGCGAAGACCAGCTTGCCGAGGCGCCGGCCGGTCACCTGGGTGACGAAGGCCTCCATGTTGACGGCGGCCAGGTAGAAATTGGCGGTGTTGATGCGGGTCTGCGAGATCCAGACGAAGACGAGGCCGCTGAACCCCATGAGTTTCAACAGCGCCAGCACCACCGAGACCTCGCTGACCGCGCCATCCATGGGAATGGTGCTGGCGAGGAAGATGCCGGCCAGCCCGTTGATGAAAAAGGCGACCAGGTAGAACGGCGCGCCGAAATTGAAACGCGCGTGATAGTCGGCATCCTCCTGGGCGCCGAAACGGGCATAGTCGAAGGTGTACATCATGAGGATCCAGACCCCCATGTAATAGACGAAGCAATCCCACCAGCCATTGGCGGGCGCGCCGCCGGCCGGCCCGAAACTGAGCCAGGCATTGCTGTAGCCATAGGTCGCGATGGCCAGCACGACCGCCGCGACCAGGCCGAGCGCATAGAACGGCAGCAGCACGCCGTTGAACTTGTCGAGCCAGTTCTGGATGCTGCCGAAGATCAGCGGCACGCTATAGGCGACCACGATCAGCGCCGCCACGGGATAGGAAATCGACGGGAACACCGTGGAGATGGCGACCGCGATCACCGAACCCTCGAACACCGCGTAATAGATGGCGGTGGCAAAAAAGATCAGCGTGGCGATGGCGGCGCCGACATTGCCGAACAGGATGCGCGAGAACAGCGCGACCGAGAGCCCGGTGCGAATGGCGTAGCGGCTGAGCACCGCATTGATCGCGCCGTAGCAGATGACCGAGAGCAGCATGCCGATGATGGCGTTGCGCGTGCCGAAATTGAGCGCCAGCGTCGCCGCCACGACAATATAGAACATGGCGCTGCACACGGCCCACCAGGCCATGGTCAGCGGCCCGCGCCGCATGCGGGCGCCCGGTGGAACGGCTGACGCCGAATAGTCCGATGTCTGGTCTGGCGCATCGTGTTGCGCGCCATTTTGCGTGATGGCTCCGGCCATGGCCTTGATCTCCCAAATTGAATGTTGCTCTGGAGGTCGTGCTTGCGTTGGACGGCCGGTTCTCGTGCCGGCCTGGCGATCGTCCCGGGGCATGCGGGCCCGATGCGCCGCGTCGCGGTGACGGGCGTTCGGACGGCCGGGGCATCGTTTCCGAGGACGGGACCGGCGCGGCGCGCCGATCCCGGGCACTGGGTCGTGCGGCGCGGGCTCAGCGCTGCCGGGTCACGAGGTAGCTGCCGCTGACATGGACCTTGGCGGTCCAGCCGGGTTCGATGACGATGGTCGTGGTCGGCTCCTCGATGACCGCAGGGCCGGTGACCTCGGCCTCGACCCCGAGCCTGGCGCCGTCATAGACCGGCGCCTCGATCGCCGAGCCTTCGGCCGAAAAGATCAGCGGCCGCCGCTCCTTGACGGCCGATGCCGCATCGCCGCCGCCGGTGAGCCGGGGCGCGATGGGCTTGCCGATATGGCCGAACAGCGTGCTCTCGATATTGACCACTTCGACCGGATTATGCGGTTCGCTATAGGTGTAGAGCTCGGCATGGCGGGCGTGGAATGCATCCTTGACCCGCTGGATAGTGGTCGCGTCGATGGTGAAGCTGTCGATCTCGACGGTGCATTCATGCACCTGGCCGACATAACGCATGTCGAGGCTGCGGCGGCTGCTGATCTTGTCCGGCGCGAAACCGTCGGCCTGCAGGTCGCCGGTGCCCTTCGCCTCGAGCTCTCCGAACAGGCTGTCGATGCGCGCATAGCTTTCGGCATTGTCGAGCCTGACCGGACAGGTCGCCATGTAGTTATATTTGACGTCGGAGATGATCTGGCCGAAGGCGCAGAGCCCCGAGGCGAGCTTCGGCAGGATGATGGTGTCGATGTCCATCTCGCGGGCGAGCGCGGTGATATGGGCCGCGGTCGCCCCGCCCGCGCCGACCAGCACGAAGTCGCGCGGGTCGTAGCCGCGTTCAACCGAAACGCGCCTGATGCCATTGACCATGTTGTTGTTGACGATGGTGAACATGCCATAGGCGGCGCGTTCCACGGATATGCCGAGCGGATCGGCGATCTTTCGCTTGATCGCCTCGCGCGCGGCGTCCTTGTTCAGCGGCATCTTGCCGGCAAGCAGGCCGGCGGGATTGAGATAGCCGAGCACGAGATTGGCATCCGAGACCGTCGGTTCCGTGCCGCCCTGCCCATAACAGACCGGACCCGGCCGCGCGCCGGCGCTCTGCGGCCCCATCTGCAGGAGGCCCATGGCGTCGATCCAGCCGATCGAGCCGCCGCCGGCGCCGAGCGTTTCGACCTGGATCATCGGCACGCCGATGCGATAGCGCAGGAAGTCGGTGTTCTTGTTGAGATTGGTGCGGCCGTCCTTGGTCAGCGTGATGTCGAACGAGGTGCCGCCCATGTCGACGGTAATGACATTGGTCTTGCCGAAGGGTTCGCAGACGAAGGTGCCGGCCTGAGGCGCCGAGGCCGGCCCCGAATTGATCGCATAGACGGCCCGGTCGCTGACGATTTCGCCGACCGCCAGGCCGCCGTTGGACTGGAAGTAGCGCACCGGCTGGGTGGCGCCGAGCCTGGCGAAATAGGCATCCACCGCATCGACATAACGCTTCATGATCGGCGCCAGATAGGCATTGGTCACCGCCGTCGAGGTGCGGGTATATTCGCGGGCCTGCGGGTAGAGTTCGCTGCCCACCGTCAGCACGACCTCGGGCAGCATCTCGCGGACGATCTCGGCGGCGCGGCGTTCATGCGCCGGGTTCAGCACCGACCAGACGAAGGAAATGGCGACGCTCTGGACGCCCTCCCTGGCGAACAGTTCGCAGGCGGCCCGCACGTCCTCCTCGCGCATCGGCGTACGGATCTCGCCCGACGAGATGACCCGCTCGCGCACGCCCCGGCGCAGATAGCGCGGCGCCAGCATCGGCGCCGGCGGATAATGCGGGTCGTAACGGAAGCCGTCCTCCTTGTGGCCGAGGCGGATTTCGATCGAGTCCTCATGGCCCTCGGTGCAGATCAGCCCGGTCTTGGCGCCCTTCAGCTGGATCAGCGCGTTGAGGCCGACGGTGGTGCCGTTGATGCACAGGTCGCAGCGCGAGATGATATCCCCCGGCGAAAGACGGAGGTCCTCGGCGATCAGCTTCAGGCCGGTCTCGATCGCCCGGGTCGGATCGTCGGGAGTGGACAGGGCCTTGTAGAGCCGGGTCTTGCCGGTGTCGTCGGCCAGCACGAAATCGGTGAAGGTTCCGCCGGCGTCGACGCCGAGACGATAGGTGGTGCTCATGGTGATGGTTCCGAATTGTCTCGAGGGGCCAGATGTCGTTTTGGCCAGTCAGCGGGCGCGCAGGCGGCGCGTGGCTTCCTGGTCGACGCTCGGGCGCGGGCCATCGGTGATGACCACGCCATAGTCGGCGCGGGCGCCTTCGCGCGAGACAAGGCCATTGCCGACGTCGTCGAGGACCTTCTCGGCAGGCCGGGTGAAGGGATCGCCATAACCGCCGCCGCCGGGGTTGAAATTGGCCGCGCGCTCGCCCGGCAGAATGGTCTCGATGACGTTCTTCCTGATGATCTCGACCGTGCCGTTGCGGCGGATCTCGATGCGGCCGACCTTCGGATCGATCAGCTGGGAGCGCGCGCCGGCAGCCCCCATGGCGGGAATGCGCCGACCCTCGCCGAAGGAAATGAAGGTCATCGGCTTATCCAGCGGCTCGACCTCCCAGCAGGTGCCCGAGCCGCCGCGATTGTGCCCTGCCCCGCCTGAATCGGTGATCAGGCTGTAGCGGTGGATGATCACGGGGTAGGAATATTCGAGCAGCTCGATATCGCCCGAGGTCAGCGCGCCGAAGCAGCATTCCGGCCCGCAGGCGTGCCAGCCGTCCTGCTGCGGCGTGGCGCCGGCGCCCGAAATGATCGAGGCCAGCACCATGGTGACATATTCCTCGTCATGGCGGGTATCCCAACCGGCGACGTTGCAGCCATTGGCATGGCCCCAGG
>BFBZ01000726.1_pt1 | contig 27204 bp, 26 predicted proteins | sample 1888401 | NCBI WGS metagenome assembly BFBZ01 (sample SAMD00112614, study PRJDB3348) | symbiont metagenome | host: Chara braunii
GCGGCCGAGGTCTCCTCGACCATCGCCGCATTGCGCTGCGTGACCTCGTCCATCTGATTGACGGCCTTGTTGACCTCGGACAGGCCTGTTGCCTGTTCGCGCGCCGCCGTCGCGATGGAATGGATATGATCGTTGATCTTGAGCACGCGGGCTTCGATGGTCGCCAACGCCGAGCCGGTGTCTTGCACCAGCTTGACGCCGACCTGCACCTGATCTCCCGATTTGCCGATCAGCGCCTTGATGTCCTTGGCCGCGGTGGCGGAGCGCTGGGCGAGCTCGCGTACTTCCTGGGCAACGACGGCAAAGCCCTTGCCCGCCTCGCCGGCGCGCGCAGCCTCCACGCCGGCGTTCAGCGCCAGCAGATTGGTCTGGAAGGCGATATCGTCGATGACGCCGATGATCTGGCTGATTTCGCCGGACGCCTGTTGGATGCGGCCCATGGCGTCGATGGCGTTGCGAACCACCGTGCCGGAGCGCGCGGCATCGTCCTTGGCTTCGCTGACCATGACACTCGCCTCGCGCGCCCGTTCCGTCGAGTTCTGGACGACGGAGGTGATCTCATCAAGCGCCGCCGAGGTTTCCTCGAGAGCGGCGGCCTGCTGCTCGGTGCGCTTGGAGAGGTCGTCGCTGGCGTGGCGCATCTCGTTGGTATTGGAGTTGATCGAGCTTGTCGTCTCGCGCACCTCGCGCATGGTGCCCTTGAGCGTCGCAAGCGTCGCGTTGACGTTCTGCTGCAATTCCGCGAAAGCGCCCTGGAATTCGCCCTTCATGGCCTGCGTCAGATCGCCATCGGCCAGGCTTGCGATGACGCGACGAACCTCGCCGATGCCGACATCGACGCTGACAAGCAATTCATTCACATTGCTGGCGAAGCGATTGAGGTTGGCGTCACCATAATCCCTATCGATGCGACGACTGAAGTCGCCGGCGGCCGCAGCTGAAACGGCCAGCGACATGCTCGATTGAAGCTCATCGCTTCTGGCGCGCATGGCCGTTTCCTCGGCATTCATGCGGCGAACGGCCTTGCCATTTTCCTTGAATACATCGACAGCCGCAGCCATCTCGCCAATTTCGTCAGGACGACCGGCAAACGGCACGTCGATATCGAATTTGCCGTCAGCAACCTGCTTTATGGCGTCCGTTACCTTGCGGATCGGGCGGCTCAAATGAACCGTGCCGATATAGGCGCCCAGGCCAACACCGGCGCCGATGCCGGCGATCATGATGCCAAGGACGACCCAAAGAACATTGCCGTGGAAGGTGGCGATTTCGCTTTCAGCCCTGGCAAGCTCTGCCTTGTCGGTCTGGACGACGGCATCGATCTCAGCCTGAAAGGCTTTGCGATTGGCGCGGTTCGCCTCGTTGTTGCCCTGTTTGCTGGCTGCATCGGGACCATCCGCTACGCCGAGGCGCGCCGTCTCCGTGCGGAAGCCACGAAACTCTTGGGCGCGGGTCTGCAATTTGGAAAATTCCGCCTTTTGGTCGTCGGGGACCAGAGGCGCCCAGGCCGCAAGTACCTTGTCGATCTCATCAAGATCGCCCATCAGCCCGTCGGCGAAGCTCTTGGAATCCTTCGCCGAAGCGGCGGCGTAAATACCGCGCGCTTCCATGACGACTGCGGTCACGTAGCGATTGAGGTGCTCACCCATATAGGCGCGGCTGGCTGTCTGCTCGTAACTCTGTAATTTCTGGTCATATTGATGCAGAGCATAAAGAGCGGTGCCGCCGATCAAGAGCGCCGCGCCAGTCATAACTGATACAAGCAGATTTATTTTGCCGCGAATTTTCACAATATACCTCCGGCGCCGAGCCCATCCCCCAGAAATCGATGGGTTTTCCCAGCATTTACCTAGATATCGGCTAAATTGATTAATGTTATATTGCGGTAATTTTAATCAAAACAGGCCTATCCGGAGCTATTTCGTCTTTATATTTCAGTGACTACTGAATTATATTGCTAGCTTGGTAATCGAGCAGACGGAATGATGGATCAGCTTGCAACAATGGGCGATCGACCGGCTGAAATCCCTGATTCAAAGGAATTTACGGCGGTATAATTGACTCTCCGGGCCTTGATCCGTATAAGCCCGCGCACGTCCGGTCACGGAGCCTGCATTTGCGGGCCAAGTCCGTTCGCCATAATCAACAACGCTGCTTGCTGTTAAGGCAAAGCTCAAGAAGGGCCGCACTCCGCGGTGTTTAAATAAATGAAGCGTACCTATCAACCATCCAAGCTTGTTCGCAAGCGTCGCCACGGCTTCCGTTCGCGTATGGCCACCAAGGGCGGTCGCGCGGTTCTTTCCGCTCGCCGTAGCCGCGGCCGCAAGCGTCTTTCGGCCTAACGGCCGAAATGCCCGATAGTCGAGGATGGCGGGCAAATTGACGAATGAACGACCCAATAAGACTGTCGGGCGGCTGAAAAGCCGGCCGCAGTTCCTTGCAGTCCGCGAAGGTGAGAAGCGCAGAGGCGGCTTCTTCCTCCTAGAGATGCTGGACCGCAAGCTCACCGACGCCGACCCCCGCGTTGGTTTTACCGTTACAAAAAAACATGGCAACGCAGTGGAGCGTAACCGCATGCGGCGCAGGCTGAAAGAAGCCGTGCGGCTTCATGCCGGGTTTGCAATGCAGCCCGGACACGACTATGTGGTTGTCGCGCGGCGCGATGTGCTGACCGCACCTTTCGAAAAATTGGCAAGCGAACTCGTAAGCCGCATCGAAACCAGGCCGAAACATCGGCGGTCGGAAACGGACCGCTCCAGGAAAGTATGATGGAAAACAAACGCAATTACTTCATTGCAATTGCACTGTCAGTGCTGATTGTTCTTGCCTGGCAGTTTTTCTACATGAACCCGCGCCTTGAAGCGCAGCGCCAGGCCGAACAGGCCGCCAAGCTGCAGCAGCAGTCGCAGCAGGCCCAGCAGACGACGCCAGCAGCCGCTGGCGCAGGCGCTGCGGTCAACGGTTCGCTACCGGCAGGCGGCCAGACCGCGCCGACGGTGCTGTCACGCGACCAATCGGTTGCCAAGACCGCTTCCTCGCGCATCACGATCGATACGCCTGCACTCGCCGGCTCCATCAACCTGGAGGGCGCGCGCCTCGACGACCTCAGGCTCAAGACCTATCACGAGACCGTCGACAAGAGCAGCCCGATCATCACGCTGTTCAGCCCGGCCGACACCAAGGATGGTTACTTTACCGAGCTCGGCTATGTCGGCAGCGACGCCACCGGCGCAGTCCCCGGCCCTTCGACCGTCTGGACCCTTTCGAGCGGCGACAAGCTGACCGACAAGACGCCGGTGACGCTGACCTATACCAATGAGAAAGGCATCACCTTCTCGCGCACGATTTCCGTCGACGATCGCTACATGTTCACGATCAGCGACAAGATCGCTAACAGCGGCCAGGCACCGGTTTCGCTGTCGAGCTATGGCCGCGTAACCCGCTACAACAAGCCGGAGACGCCATCTGCCTACGTTCTGCACGAAGGCTTCATCGGCGTCATCGGCGATGACGGCCTGATCGAGACCAAGTATGCGGCAACCGAGAAAGAAGCCACGACGCCTGCCAAGTCGACCGGCGGCTGGCTCGGCATGACGGACAAGTACTGGGCCGCAACCATCGTGCCGCCGCAGACGACGGCCTATGATGCCCGCTTCTCGCACTTCAGCGAGGGCACGCCGCGCTATCAGGCCGACTATAAGCAGGACGCCATCACGGTTGCTCCCAACCAGTCGATCGAGTTGAAGAACCTCGTCTTCGCCGGCGCGAAAGAAGTACCGGTCATCGACCGCTACGAGACCAGCTACTCGATCCCGCGCTTCGACCGCCTGATCGACTGGGGCTGGTTCTATTTCATCACCAAGCCGATGTTCAAGCTGATGGATTTCTTCTTCCGCTACTTCGGCAATTTCGGCGTCGCCATCCTCTGCACCACCATCGTGGTCAAGGCATTGTTCTTCCCGCTCGCCAGCAAGCAATATGCTTCGATGGCGAACATGAAGCGCATGCAGCCGAAGATGGAAGAGCTGAAGGCGAAATTCGGCGACGACCGAATGGGCCTGCAGCAGGCGACGATGCAGCTCTACAAGGAAGAGAAGATCAATCCGATCGCGGGCTGCTGGCCGGTGCTCTTGCAGATTCCGATCTTCTTCTCGCTCTACAAGGTGATCTACATCACCATCGAGATGCGCCATGCGCCGTTCTTCGGCTGGATCCAGGACCTTTCCGCTCCGGACCCGACCTCGATCGTCAATCTCTTCGGCCTGCTGCCGTTCGCGGCTCCCACCATCCTGCATCTCGGCGTCTGGCCGATGATCATGGGCGTCACCATGTTCCTGCAGATGCGCATGAACCCGACACCGCCGGATCCGACCCAGGCGATGATCTTCACCTGGATGCCGCTGGTGTTCATGTTCATGCTGGCAAGCTTCCCGGCCGGCCTCGTCATCTACTGGGCCTGGAACAACACGCTCTCGGTCATCCAGCAGTCGATCATCATGAGACGCCACGGCGTGAAGGTGGAGCTCTTCGACAATCTAAAGGGCCTGTTCAAACGAAAACCGGCGCCATCGAAATGAACCAAAAAGCCCCGCTTCGGCGGGGCTTTTCTTTTTCGGGAAGTATTTGATATTGCAATGAGGTCGGCGTCTCATGGCGCATGGCCTGCGTTGAGATGCTGACGGAAGAACGCCAGAACCTCGTCATCGAAGGACTTGTGGAACGCAGCCCTGTCAAAACCTGCCTGATCGGAGCAAATCTCCGGCAGTGATTTGGCCAAGGCCGGCGGGCATGGCGCCAGGAAGGCGAAATGCGCCGAACCAGGCACGATGTGAAAGTCGGGTTTGTTCGGCAAATTATCATCAAGCATTGCGACGCTCTTCGGCAGCACGCCGTCGCCTCCCTGCTCGGAACTCCAGAGCTGGATGGGGGCTTTGACGGCCCGCAGGCTCGCCTTCATCGAGAAGAAGCTAAGCGGATCGGCAAGGACAAAAGCCTTGATGCGCGCGTCACGCGCAAGCGGCGTTACCGGTATTTCATTTCGGCGGATTTCGCCGCAGATCGGCGCCGGTTCGGGGCATGGAACGGTGGGATCGCGGAAATCCGGAACGGCGCCGGCAAGCACCAGACCGGTATAGCCGCCGCGGGAAAAGCCAAAGAAGCCGATGCGGTCCGGATCGATCTTGGCTCTCTCTTTCCACCCTGTCAGCAGAAAATCGATAAGGCGCTTCACGTCCTGCGGTCGCTGGAACATGATTGAGATATCGCCGGCCCGGCTGGGATCGGAGAAATTGTCGCCGGGATGATTGAGCGCGACCACCAGGAAGCCCTTATCCGCAAGCGTCTCGGCAACGTCGTGATGATTGAGGGAACCGCCGCCATGGCCATGCGAGATGACGACCAGTGGCAGTTTCTCGCCTGCAATGGCGCAGCCACGCACGGCCGGGACGATGATCGGCCCGAGTTGGAGGTCGTTTGCCTGGGTCGCGCAGGGCGACCAGACAAAGCCGTTCAAGGCAGGATCGTCGGCGCTGGCCGGCACCTCGATCGGCGCCAGACCCGCCGCCTGAACCGCTGTTGCCACAAATCCGAGGGCGATGAGAAAGCCAATTTTGATAAGGTGCATTTCCTTCTCCAGAGAATATCGAAAAACACAAACAGATAGAGTTCGGTGAAGCCCCTCAGGGTCAGCCGCTCGTTCGAGATTGAGATGTGAGATGATTGGGCGCTTAGGCGCTGTCGGCGCCGCGAATTGGGATTAGCAGATCGGTGGCAATTTCATGCTCCATCACCTTGGCCGGATGATTGAGGTAAAGCTCGATGACCGGGCGGTCGTCGGGTTCGAAACCGCTCTGCGGCAGCCAGCTGCCGAAGAGCGTCTGAAAGGTCGAGGAAATCAGGGCATAAGGTCCCATGAGCCGATAGCTGGCATAGCGTCCGCCCGGCACATCATATCGCTCAAGCCCTTCTGTCGCGTTGCTATGGTCCGGAAGAACCACTCCCGCGAAATACCGGAACCCCTCACCCTGTTCCGGATCGCCGGAACCAACGCCGACACGGACGAGATCGGTCCACGCCAGTCCGGATTCCGATAGTTTTTGCGCGAGACGACGGAAAGTATGAGGGATGGTCTGGGCCGGGCCTTCGTGGTGCAAGCCGAATAGCGTCGCCGGCGGCCGATCGCCCACCGTCACCGAGGGCAGGTTTGCCGCAATCGCTTGCTGCTGCTGTTGGAAAGCGGTCGGGCTCAGGCCCGTCAGGCTGCGGAAGGCGCGCGCAAAGCTCTGAGAACTGTCATAGCCGGCCTCCAAAGCCGTCTCGGTAACCGAAGCGGGGCTTGCGGCTAGCTGATATGCCGCCTGCGCAAGCCGCACCCGCCGTATGGTGGCGGCAACGCTTTCGCCTGTCATTGCGCGATAGAGCCTGTGAAAATGAAAGGGGGAAAAGTGCGCGACTGCCGCCAGGCTTTCGACGGAATGCGGTGCCGACGGATCGACCATGATCGCCTCGATGACCCGTGCTATGCGCCGACGATAGCTCTGTTCGGTGACTGTTTTCATGGTACCGAGCTTTAGCACGATCTGCGTGGTTCAGCGGTGCAGCAATTGCGGATTTTGCCTCGTCGCTCTCGAAATGGAAGAGATGCTCCAGCGCCAATTCGGCGATCAAAACTTGACTTTCACGGATAAAACCCCGAAGCCAGACCACTCATTCAAGCAAAAGACCGCGAGCGCATGGCAGACCAGACGATAAAAGACGACAAGCCGCTTTTCGGGCGTCCGTGGATCTTCATCCGCGGCGTGCCGGCGATGAAGTTCCTGCCACCGGAAGGACCGGCGGAAGTGGCCTTTGCCGGACGCTCGAATGTCGGGAAATCGTCGCTGATCAATGCGCTCGTTGGCCATAAGGGCCTGGCACGGACGTCGAACACGCCAGGCCGCACGCAGGAGCTCAATTACTTCGTTCCTGATGGCTTTTCGGGCGAGAATGGCGATCTGCCGCCTATGGCCCTGGTGGACATGCCCGGCTATGGCTATGCGCAGGCCCCGAAGGAACAGGTCGACGCCTGGACAAAGCTGGTGTTCGATTATCTGCGAGGGCGCACGACGCTGAAGCGCGTCTATGTGCTCATCGACAGCCGTCACGGCATCAAGAAGAACGATGAGGAGGTGCTCAGCCTGCTCGACAAGGCCGCTGTTTCCTATCAGATCGTCCTGACCAAGACCGACAAGATCAAGGAAGCCGGCCTGCCGAGGCTGCTGGCCGAAACCGCCGAAAAGACCCGCAAGCGCGCGGCCGCCTATCCCGGCATTCTCTCCACCTCTTCGGAAAAGGGCGATGGCCTCGAGGAGTTGCGCGAGGCGATCAGGCTGACGGTTGGAATTCCCGTCTGAACATCATATCGATCGAATGTGGTCGCCGCCCCGAGCTTGTGCGAGGGGAGCGGCGACCACGTTATCTTTGATGATTACATCTTCGGCAGCAAGACCTTGTCGACGACGTGAATCACGCCATTCGACTGCTTGACGTCGGCGATGGTGATGTGGGCCGTGCCGCCGGCTTCGTCGGTCAGGGTGAGCTTGCCGCCCTTGTCCATGGCCTTGATAACGCAACCACCGACCGTCTTCAGGTCGTATTCGCCGCCGTTGCTCATCGACATTTTCTTGATGGCGGCAGCCATATCGTCACCGGAAACGACATGGCAGGTCAGGATCTTCGTCAGCGTTGCCTTGTTTTCGGGCTTCAGCAGATTTTCGACGGTCCCGGCCGGCAGCTTCTTGAAGGCTTCATTGGTTGGAGCAAAGACGGTGAACGGGCCCTTGCCTTCGAGTGTATCGACAAGGCCTGCTGCCTTCACGGCCGCAACGAGGGTCGTATGGTCCTTCGAATTGACGGCATTCTGGATGATGTTCTTGCTTGCATACATCGCTGCGCCACCGACCATCGGGTCCTTGGCGTAAGCCAGGCTCGCGCCGGCCGAAACCATTGCAGCCACAGCACCGATGCGAATCACGGACTTGATCATGACTTTTCCTCTTCCTCTTTTTTGCCCCGATCAGGCGGGGTCAGAAGAAGATACGGTGGGTGCGGAAAAGAGTTTCAGCCGCGATTGTTTTTCGAGGGAAGGTTTCGTCAGGGAAGATGAATGGTGCCCGATGCCACCACTTCGCCCGTGGGTTTGCCGGTCGGCGAGCCGCCAAAGGGCTCGACGCTGACCGCAATGATGGCGCCCTCGGTCAATTTACCGTGAAGTTCCGGCGGCAGGGTGATTTCGCCCTCGCCGGCTTGCGGCAGGATACCCAGCGCCTCAGCCGGATCGCTACCACGAATCAGCCAGAGCTCCAGCGATTTCTCTTCCGGCTTGCCGGCGGCGACGGGCGTCACCTTCAAGCGGCCGTTGGCGACATCATAATTAGCCAAAAGATTGATGGCACTGTTCTGGCCGGCCAGCGAAGCGCTGAGCTGCTTACCAGCTGCAGGCCGCAAGGCAGCCTCATTGGTGATCGTAAAGACCAAGACGCCCGCGACCAGAAACAGCGACCCAAACGCGACGGAACGCCAGAGCGTGAGGGAATTCCAGAGATTGGCGCCAAGTGCAGAATTCCCGAAAATGCGCTTTTCGATCTTCGGATACACCGAAGCGGCAGGTGTTACTCTCTCGTATTCCTCATTGAATTCAGAGAGGTTCTGTTCCCAGCGGTTGACGATGGCGGCAAACTGGCGATCGCTGCGCATGCGCCGCTCGACCTTCTGCCGATCCTCCAGCGAGAGCACGCCAAGCACGTATTCTCCGGCCAGGACTTCGTCGCGGGAGCGGCCTCCCTTGCTTTGATCGGGCATACTCATCGGTCCATGCACTCTCTTAGTCTGATCAGGCTTCGGCGCAGCCAGGTGCGCATCGTATTCAAAGGCACCGAATGTTGATCGGCGAGTTCCTGGTAGCTCAAGCCCTCGACATAGGCACCACGAACAGCCCGCGCACGATCAGCTTCCAACTCTTCCATGCACCTGTCAATGCGCCTGCCCTCTCCCTTGACGATTGCTTGTTCTTCCGGGTCGGGTTCGGTGTCGGCAAGGTCATATGCGGCATCGATTTCATCAGCAACAGGCTTGCGGGCACGAATGAAATCGATCGATCTGTTACGGGCGATCGCCGTCAGCCAGGGCATCGCCGGTCCTTCGGACACGGCAAATTGCTCGGCTCGCTGCCAGATCTTCACGAAAACCTCCTGCAAAACCTCTTCTGCGTCCGTCTTGTTAGCAATGATACGCAGGCAGACGCCGTAGAGTTTCGGACTCGTGCTCTTATAAAGGGCGGCAAAGGCCTTTTGGTCACGCATGGCGACGCGGCCGATAAGCGTTTCTATCTCCTCGCTCGCCATTCGATTCCCCGCTTGCGGCACATTCGACAATCTTTAAGAGAAAAGTCTCCGCTGGCAAGCGCGGCAGCGAAATCAATTTCACCAGTTCCAATATGAGGCCGAGCAAACTAATCCTGACATCATTATTCCCTCTGTCAAAAACTTGAGATAAAAGGCCGCGAACAATTTCGAAGGGTGCACCATGTCCGAAGCCCACAGCGAACTCCAAGCCAGCCTGCTCGCACAGGCGCTGCCCTACATGCAGCGCTACGAAAACAAGACCATCGTCGTAAAATACGGTGGCCACGCCATGGGCAATGTCGAGCTCGGCAAGGCGTTCGCGGCGGATATCGCACTTCTAAAGCAATCGGGCGTCAACCCGATCGTCGTCCATGGCGGTGGCCCGCAGATCGGTGCCATGCTGACGAAGATGGGCATCGAATCGAAATTCGAAGGCGGCCTGCGCGTCACCGACCAGAAGACGGTCGAGATCGTCGAAATGGTGCTCGCCGGCTCGATCAACAAGGAAATCGTCGCGCTGATCAACCAGACGGGCGAATGGGCGATCGGCCTTTGCGGCAAGGACGGCAACATGGTCTTCGCCGAAAAGGCGCACAAGACCATCAAGGACCCGGATTCCAATATCGAGCGCGTGCTCGATCTCGGCTTCGTCGGTGAAGTAGTCGAAGTCGACCGCACGTTGCTCGACCTGCTTGCAAAGTCGGAAATGATTCCCGTTATCGCCCCGGTTGCTCCCGGCCGCGACGGCGCCACCTACAATATCAACGCCGACACCTTTGCCGGTGCGATCGCCGGCGCGCTCTCCGCCACGCGCCTGCTCTTCCTGACGGATGTCCCGGGCGTGCTCGACAAGCAGGGCCAGCTCATCAAGGAACTGTCCGTCTCCCAGGCGCATGCGCTGATCGCCGACGGCACGATTTCCGGCGGCATGATCCCGAAGGTCGAAACCTGCATCGACGCCATCAAGGCCGGTGTTCAGGGCGTCGTCATCCTCAACGGCAAGACGGCGCACTCGGTCCTGCTCGAAATCTTCACCGAACACGGCGCCGGCACGCTGATCGTTCCATAGGAAAAACGCCCCTTCCTTTGCAGGAAAGGGCGCGTTTTGCCGTCGGCAACGATGGCATCAGCCGAAGTCGGTCGAGCGGGTGAGGTCTTCCCAGGCGGTTATCTCCTCGCTGAAGGCGGCAATTCTTCCGCGCACGAGGTTTAACGCGTCCGTCCCGAGCAAGAGATGGGCGGGCGGATTTTCTGAAGCTACCAGCGCCAGTATCGCGGCCGCCGCCTTGTGCGGGTCGCCGGCCTGATTGCCGTTCTTCTCCTCGCGCGCCTTTCGGATCGGATCGAAAAGTTCATCGTAATCCGAAATGCTGCGGCCGGAGCGCACCATGGAGCGGCCCGCCCAATCCGTGCGGAACGAGCCGGGCGCAACCGCCGTCACATGGATGCCGAAACCCGCTACCTCTTTCGCCAGCACCTCGCTGATGCCCTCCAGCGCGAACTTGCTGCCGCAATAATAGGCGATGCCGGGCATGGTGATGAAACCGCCCATCGAGGTGATGTTGATGATGTGGCCAGTGCGGCGGCGACGCATGAAGGGCAATACCGCCCTGATCATCGCGACGGCGCCGAAGACGTTGACATCGAACTGGCGCCGCATCTCGTCGAGCGGAGATTCCTCCAGAGTGCCCTCGTGGCCATAGCCGGCATTGTTGATCAAGACATCGATCGGACCTACCTCTTCTTCGATGTGTGTAATGGCGGGCTCGATCGCGGCAAAATCGGTCACATCGAGCAGAACGGCCTTGGCCCGACCCSGCTGCATGGTCTCGAATTGCGCCTTGCCCTCGGCATTGCGAACAGTGCCGACGACACGGTGGCCGGCGCCAAGTGCCGCCTCGGCGAAGGCACGACCGAAGCCCGAGCTGACGCCGGTGATGAGAAAAATCTTGCTGTCTTTCGAACTCATGGAAAACTCCTGGCTGTTGGCGCGGCACACCCGATGAGCAGCCGCGTTCCCCTAAGTGGATCCGGCTTGGCCAGCAGTCCAATATATTGCAGTGGCTTTGTTCATATCTTAAAGATATTTCGCCCTCGAATTGGAAATGGACCGATGGAACTGCGACACCTCAGATATTTTCTCGCCGTCGCCGAGGAGCTGAATTTCACCCGTGCCGCGCGCCGCATCGGTATCGGTCAACCACCGCTCAGCAATCAGATCCGGGATCTCGAGGACGAAATCGGTGCGCCGCTGTTTCGTCGCATGCCGCATGGCGTGGAATTGACGGAGGCGGGGCAAGTCTTCCTGCCGGAAGCCCGCGCGATCGTGGCGAAGGCCGGACAGGCAAAGACGCTGGCACTGCGTGCGGCGCGTGGCGAACTCGGGCGATTGCGGGTCGGCTTTACCGGCTCGGCGGCTTTCAGTCCGATCGTGCCATCTTCAGTGCGCAGCTTTCGCCGCACCTATCCGGAAATTGACCTGACTTTGGAGGAGGCGCACACGACGCGACTGCTGGAGCGGCTTGGCGCCGAGGAGCTGGACGCCGTCTTCATCCGGCCGGGCCACGCCGATCCGCCGGCTTTTCGTTCGCATACGCTTGGCGAGGAAGCCATGGTGATCGCCCTGCCTTCGGGGCATCCTCTGGCGGAGGCGGAGAACCTGCCGCTGTCGTCCCTAGCCGACGAGCCCTTCGTGCTCTTCCCTCGTACCGCCGGCCCAAGCCTGTTCGACGGTATCATTGCGGCCTGCAGGCACGCAGGCTTCGAGCCGATCCTGGGTCAGATCGCGCCGCAGATCACCTCGATCGCCAATCTGATCGCCGTGGAACTCGGCGTCTCGGTGGTGCCATCGGCGGTGGCGCAAATCCGGGTTCCCGGCGTTACCTATGTTCCGATTGCGGGGAACGGACCGGTGGCGCGGCTGACGCTCGCCACACGCCGCGATGAGCGCTCCGCCGTCGTGCAGAATTTCATCGCGCGCGTGCTGGCGACCAAAGCCGAGCTCGTGTGATCAGGACGGACGATAAATCCCCTCGGCTTCGCTTTTCAGCATTCCCATGACCGAGCGGTAGGGCGCCGGGCCATAGCTGATACGGCTGACGCCCAGGCCGGCCATGGTCATGTTGTCCGGGGTTGTCGGGCGCACCATGATGTTAACAGGCAAGGAAGAGTGTTCGCAGAGCGCGGCGATCAATTCAGGCTCGACAAGGCCCGGTGCAAAGAAGCCGCTCGCTCCGGCCTCGGCAAAGGCATCGGCGCGGCGGTAGGCCTCGTCCAGCAGGATCTGATGGTGTGCCATATCGCTTTCCTGAAGAAAAAGATCGGTGCGGGCGTTGATGAACAACGGTATTTCCCGCCGATCAGCCATCTCCCTGATGGCGCGGATGCGTGCCGCCTGCAGCTCGATCGGATGGACGCCATGCCCGCCGACCACCTGATCCTCGAAATTGATGCCGATGGCACCGTGATCCATGATCTTCTCGACATTGGCCGCGACGGCCTCGGGCTCCACCGCGTAGCCGCCTTCGAAATCCACGGAGAGCGGCAATGGGCTCGTCACCGAAATCAGCCGGGTCGTCACCGCGAGCAATGATAACGGTATCGCCTCGCCATCGCCAAAGCCGTTGGCCGCGGCAACGGACCAGCTTCCGGTCGCGAGCGCCTTGGCGCCCGCCTCCGTGACCGCCTTGGCCGACCCGGCATCCCAAATGTTGAAAAGAATGAGCGGCTCACCCTTCTTGTGCAGCCGCGCGAATTCCAGCGCCTTTTCCACCTCACTCATCGCATCCCCTCCGAAAAGCCCAGGCGGGCGAATTTTCTTCACGACCCCAAAGAACGTAAGCTTTTCCTCACTTTGCAAATAGAGCAAAACCCCGGAAATCAATGGTAGAATCATAGCCGGCATTAGATCGCGCGACAATATCTGCGAAGAAGCTCACATATCGCGGCATGAATATTTCCTTTTCCTTGTATCGAGCGGCATGTCATAAGGCGGCCATGAGCCAGACAAAGACGCTATCCGAGCCTTCGGACTTCTCCGACATCCGCGATTGGGTGTTCGATCTCGACAACACGCTCTATCCGCATCATGTCGATCTCTTCGCGCAGATCGACAAGAACATGACGGCCTATGTCTCGGCCCTGCTGCAGATGGAGCGTGAAGACGCCCGCAAGCTGCAGAAGCAATATTACCTCGAGCACGGCACAACCTTGCAGGGGCTGATGATCCATCACGGCATCGATCCCAATGAGTTCCTCGAAAAGGCCCATGCGATCGACTATTCGGCGCTGACGCCGCAGCCGGAACTGGCCGCCGCCATCAACGCGCTGCCGGGACGCAAGTTCATCTTCACCAACGGCAGCGTCAAGCATGCCGAGGCGACTGCCGGTGCACTCGGCATCCTCGACAATTTCGATGACATCTTCGATATCGTCGCCGCCGATTTCGTGCCGAAACCGGCCGGCAGCACCTATGACAAGTTCATGAGCCTCAATCGCGTGGATACGAAGAAGGCTGCCATGTTCGAGGACCTGCCGCGCAACCTCACCGTGCCCAAGGCGCTCGGCATGAAGACCGTGCTTCTGGTGCCCCAAAATCTCGAAACCGCCATTGTCGAATGGTGGGAGCAGACAACCGGTGAGGACGATCACATCGACTACGTCACCGATGATCTCACGACCTTCCTCAAGGCCCTGGCTTAACCATTCCTTAGGATGGGGTTACCAAAGTTTCATCCGCCTTACAGAGGTTTAATTGGTTGTTTTGGGCCGCCGGCCGTATCGTTTGACCATTCCTCGACACGAAAGGAAAAGCGATGAACGGGAAAAAACTTCTTCTGACCGGGCTTTCCGCAACCCTTCTTCTGGGCGCTGTGGCGCAGGTCGCACTTGCCGCTCCTCACGATGGCAATGATTGGGGCGGCCGTCATCACGGTCATCACCAGGGCCGCTGGCACAGGCCGCATTTTTCGCCTGAAGTCCTTTACGTGCGCATGCTGAAGGAATTCGGCAATCCTGGCGACACGAAGCTGACCAAGGATGAGGTCAAGGCCGGCGTCGACAAGATCTTCGACCAGATCGACGTCAACCATGACGGCCAGATAACCCCCGGCGAATACAAGACCTATCGCCAGGCGCAGATCAAGCAGTGGAAGACCGAGCACGCCAAGGCGGACGGCGATCAGGCTCAAAATGCCCAGCCGCAGGCTAATCAGGCCCAAGGTGATCAGGCACAGAACAGCCAGGCTCCGGCCGCCGATCAGTCCAAGGGCGATCAGGCCCAGAATGACGATAACAAGGGTGACAACGGCAATCGTCATCACCGTCCGCATGGCCGCTTCGCGCACGAAGGTGGCTTCATGCGCGGCGCCATGATCTTCCGCTTTGCCGATACCGACCAGAGCGGCCAGATCAGCAAGAAGGAAGCCGAAGACGCCATGAACAAGCTCTTCGATCGCCTGGACCGCAACCACGATGGCGTGGTCAACCTGGACGACATGCCGGGCCGACCGTTGCTCWAAATCAAGCAACMCTCCCCGCCGATCAAAGGACCCGCCTTCGCGCTTCGAGGCGGGTCTTTCTTCGTTCAGTGGCCGTTTTCGTGCTCGTAGAAGTCCGTGACGATTTTCCAGGCATCGTCGGCGGTATCGACGAAGCTGATCAGATTGACGTCATCGGGCGCAATGGTGCCGAATTCGGCAAGCGCGTCAAAATTGATGATGCTGCGCCAGAACTTCTCGCCGAAGAGGATCAACGGTAGACGCTCCATGCGGCCGGTCTGAATGAGCGTCAGGCATTCAAATAGCTCGTCGAGCGTGCCGAAGCCTCCAGGAAACACGGCGATCGCCTTGGCGCGCACCATGAAGTGCATCTTGCGGATCGCGAAATAATGGAAATTGAAGCTGAGCTCCGGCGTGACGTAGACATTCGGGGCCTGCTCATGCGGCAGGACGATGTTGAGGCCGATCGAAGGCGCMCCCTCTTCGGACGCGCCGCGATTGCCCGCTTCCATCACGCCCGGGCCACCGCCGGTGACTACGACATATTCATGGAAATCGAAGCCTGCCGAATAGCGCGAGCAAAGCCGGGCGAATTTGCGCGCTTCCTCGTAGTAGACCGATGCGGCCTCGAGATTGGCGCGCTGCACGTCGTTGCGCGCCGCCCAGGCATTGGTGCCGGGTGCGGGGATACGCGCACCGCCGAACATGACGACGGTCGACTTGATGCCGCGTTCGGTCAGGGACATTTCGGTCTTCAGCAATTCCAGCTGCAGGCGGATCGGCCGCAACTCCTCACGGCAGAGAAAATCTTCATCCGCATAGGCAAGCCTGTAGGAAGGCGACATCGACTGCGGTGTGCGCGGCACGGATTCAGCTCGCTTCTTGTCCGCCGAACTCGTCTTCAAGGGGTCCCATACCCCATCCTTGCGCCGCAGCTTGCCGTTCTTCGCCTTGCTCATTTAATCTTGCCTTTCAAATCGATCATGCCGGCCGCTCTGCTTGTGGCAGTGACGGCCAAGCCCTTGCATATGTCCCTACAGCGGCCCGATGCCAAGCTCAATCGGCGCGGAAAAGACATTCCATTTTCGGCATCCATGCTATAGGACCAATCGACCCTCTCCGGACCCGCTGCCGGAAACCACGATAGCCACTGACGTTTTAAGGAATTCCCATGAGCGCAACCGATCTCGCCTCTCTCGAAAAGACCATCGAGGCTGCCTTCGACAATCGCGACAATGTGAACACGTCGACGCGCGGCGAAGTTCGCGACGCCGTGGAATTGGCACTGAATCTGCTCGATGGCGGCAAGGTCCGCGTGGCCGAGCGTGGTTCGGACGGCAATTGGACTGTCAACCAGTGGCTCAAGAAAGCCGTGCTGCTTTCCTTCCGCCTGAACGACATGAAAATCGTCGAAGGCGGCTCCGGCGGTGCGACCTGGTGGGACAAGGTTCCCTCGAAATTCGAAGGCTGGGGCGAGAACCGTTTCCGTGAAGCCGGCTTCCGCGCCGTGCCGAACGCGGTCGTGCGTCATTCCGCCTATATCGCTCCGAACGCCATCCTGATGCCGTCCTTCGTCAATCTCGGCGCTTATGTCGGCGAAGGCACCATGGTCGACACCTGGGCGACCGTCGGTTCCTGCGCGCAGATCGGCAAGCATGTACACCTGTCCGGCGGCGTCGGCATCGGCGGCGTGCTGGAGCCGATGCAGGCCGGCCCGACCATCATCGAGGACAATTGCTTCATCGGCGCCCGTTCCGAAGTCGTCGAAGGCTGCATCGTTCGCCAGGGCTCCGTGCTCGGCATGGGCGTTTTCATCGGCAAGTCCACCAAGATCGTCGACCGCGCCACCGGTGAGATCACCTATGGCGAAGTGCCGCCCTACTCTGTCGTCGTTGCCGGCTCGCTGCCGAACAGCAATTTGATGGCGAACGGCCAGCCGGCTCCCAGCCTTTATTGCGCCGTGATCGTCAAGCGTGTCGACGAACAGACCCGCTCCAAGACCGGCATCAACGAATTGCTGCGCGACTAAATCTGAATTCGGGAGCGTGGTGGCCACATCACGCTCCCCTTATGCTTGCCGGGTGAGCATGCCCGTGCGATTGCTGGAATCGCTGCAAAGATTTTCGACTCGTTGTCGATCCTTTGCCATCGCTTTGCCATTTCCCGCCGGATAAGTTGCCTCCGATGACCGTTACAAATCCCGTCACCAACCTGCAAACCCTGATCCGCTGCGCCTCCGTGACGCCGGCCGAGGGCGGCGCGCTGACCGCGCTTGCCGACATGCTGCTGCCGCTCGGCTTCAAGATCGAGCGCATGACGGCCAGTGAGCCGGGAACACCCGACATCGAGAACCTTTATGCACGGCTCGGCACCGAGGAGCCGCATCTGATGTTTGCCGGGCATACGGATGTCGTACCCATCGGCGACGCCGCCTCCTGGAGCCATCCGCCCTTTGCCGCCGACATCGCCGATGGCGAGATGTTCGGCCGCGGCGCCGTCGACATGAAGGGCGGCATTGCCTGTTTCGCAGCGGCAGTCGCCCGCCATATCGAGAAGCATGGGCCGCCTGCCGGCTCGATCTCCTTCCTGATCACTGGCGACGAAGAGGGACCGGCGATCAACGGCACGGTGAAGCTGCTGCAATGGGCGGCGGAGCGCGGCGAAAAATGGGATGCGTCCCTTGTCGGCGAGCCGACCAACCCGGACCGCCTCGGCGACATGATCAAGATCGGCCGGCGTGGCTCGATCTCCGGCTTCATTACCGTTCACGGCGTTCAGGGCCACGCCGCCTATCCGCACCTCGCCGACAACCCCGTGCGCAGCATCATCAAGCTGACCGAAGCGCTGCTCGAGCGTCCCTTCGACGCCGGCACGGATAATTTCCAGCCGTCGAACCTTGAGGTCACGAGCATCGACGTCGGCAATGCCGCCACCAACGTCATCGCCGCCAAGGCGACCGCAGCCTTCAACATCCGCTTCAACGATACCTGGTCGGTCGACACGCTGAGAGCCGAAATCATCGCCCGCCTGGATGCCGCTGCGGCCGACCAGGCGCTGCGCCCGGGACGCCCGCCGACCAAATACGATATCGCCTGGTCGGATCGTCCGAGCCAGGTTTTCCTGACGCGCAACAACGCGCTGATCGCCTCTCTGTCTTCAGCTGTCGAAAACGTTACGGGCCAAAGGCCGGCACTCTCGACGACCGGCGGCACATCGGATGCCCGCCACATCAAGGACTATTGCCCGGTCGTGGAATTCGGCCTTGTCGGCCAAACCATGCATATGGTCGACGAACGCGTGGCACTCTCGGATCTCGAAACGCTGACCGAGATCTACCAGACCTTTATCCAGCGCTGGTTCGAGAATGCCGACATTTAAGGAAGTCCAATACTATCTGTCCGGCCTCTGGCTGCTGATCCGGATGGATGCACGCGGCTTCCAGTATCTGGACATATCGGATCGCGGCATGTTGCGCTCCTTCTGGGCCATCTTCTGGAGCCTGCCGTCGATCGGCATTTCATGGTTATGGTTGCAGCAGGCCTATCTCTCCGCCATGCCGCCGGAAACATCGACCGGCATGGCGTTCTTCATCAGGCTGGCGTTGGTTGAAGCAGCGAGCTGGCTGATACCGCCTATCCTCGCCGGCGTACTGCTTCTGATCTTTCGCTTCGGCGACAAGTTTACGCCAATCGTCGTTACCGTAAATTGGCTTTTCGTGCCGGCGAACTATCTGAACGCACTGGTCCTGGCGATGATCGTCTTTATCCCCGGCTCAACGGGTTTGGCAGCAATTCTTTCGCTGGCATTGGCCATGGCCACCATTTTTTCGTTGGCGCGCATCCTGAGGATGATTTGCGGCACGCATCCGCTTTTTGTCGGCACGCTGACGCTGATGCTGCTCATCCCAAACCTGTTGCTGACGGATTTCCTGCAGCGCTTCCTTGGCATATATCCACCGGGCTAAGCCGGCAGTATCCTACCCACGGACGACTTCACCGGATTGCGGGATCATGACAGATCGTCATCATCATCGGCGCACTCCTTCGGTTCGCCGGGCAAACCGGCATCATCCGGATAGTCGACCTGCATGAAATAAAGCCCGTCCGGTGGGGCTACCGGGCCGCATGCCTTGCGGTCCCGCGCCTCAAGAGCGGCGCGCACGTCGTCGGGCGTCCACTTGCCCTCGCCGGCCAGCTTCAGCGTTCCGGCGAAGGAGCGGATCTGATTGTGGAGGAAGCTCTGCGCCGTCGCGCGGATCTCGATCAACTCGCCGCTGCGCGTGACATCGAGCCTGTCGAGCGTACGCACCGGGCTGTTTGCCTGGCAATGCGCCGAGCGGAATGTCGTGAAATCGTGCCGGCCGACGAGCGTCTGCGCGGCGGCATGCATGGCCTCGTGGTCCATGTCCTTCGGCACCCACCAGGCTCGTCCAGCCTCTAGCGCCAGGGGCGCACGACGGGTGATGATGCGATAGAGGTAATGGCGGCGGATGGCCGAAAAACGTGCATCAAAGCGAGCGTCGACTTCGGCAACATCAAGAATGGCAACGCGCTCGCCCGCAAGCCTCAGATGCGCATTCACCGCCTTGCACAGGGTAAAGGGCTCCCACCCTTTGGCAAGGTCGGCATGCATGACCTGGCCCATGGCATGGACGCCGGAATCGGTGCGTCCCGCCCCGCGGATGGAAACCGTTTCCCCCGTCAACGACAGGATGGCACCTTCGATTGCGCCTTGTACCGAGCGACCGTTGGTTTGACGCTGCCAGCCGACATAGGAGGTGCCGTCATATTCGACGGTCATTCTGTAGCGCGGCATCAGGCCGGCTCCGAAGCGAGCACGGTGCCCGGTGCAATGGGTGTGCCGCGCAGGAAATCGGCCGATGCCAGTAGCTTGCCGCCGGCCTTCTGCAACTTCGTCAACCTGACAGCACCTGAGGCGCAGGCAATGACGAGATCGTCCGTTAGCACAGTGCCGGCAACTCCGCTGCCTTCGGCCAGTTCCGAGCCGAGCACCTTGATGCGCTCCGGCCGACCGGCAATCTCGGCCTCGAACCAGGCGCCGGGAAAAGGCGAGAGACCGCGGATGTGATTGTGAACATCGGCCGCAGGCTTGTTGAAATCGATGCGTGTTTCGCCCTTGTCGATCTTTGCGGCATAAAGCACGCCGTCGGCCGGCTGCGCGGTCAGCGGCAGCTCGTCATGCTCGAGCTTGTTCATCGCCTCGGCCATGGCCTTTGCGCCGACAAGCATCAGCCTGTCGTGGAGCTCGCCCGCAGTCATGGTCTCGCCGATCTCGACTTCGCGCGTCAGCGCGACGGGGCCGGTGTCGAGGCCCTTGTCCATCTTCATCACCATCATGCCGGTCTTGCTGTCGCCGGCCATGATCGCCCGCTGGATGGGGGCGGCTCCGCGCCAGCGCGGCAGCAGCGAAGCATGTCCGTTATAGCAACCGAGCCGCGTGCCGGTCAGAATGGCCTCAGGCAGCAGCAGGCCATAAGCGACGACCACGGCAACATCGGCATCCAAATCGCGAAACCGCTGGCGCTCGTCTGGATCCTTGAAATTCACGGGCGTGAATACCGGCAGGCCGAGCAATTCGGCGGCCTGATGTACCGGCGACTTCTGCAGGTCCAGCCCCCGCCGCCCACCGGGGCGCGGCGGCTGCGTATAGACGGCGCGAACCCTGTGGCCCGCATCGATCAGCGACCGCAATGTCGGCACGGAGAATTCGGGCGTTCCCATGAAAATGATGTTGAGCGACATGCGATCCATCCGGCTAAGATATCAGGTTTCGTGTGACTGGCGCCGAAAACGCTGCGCGTTGTCAGGGGTCAACAGGCTAGCCGTCTTCAAACGGGTTTATGAGCTTGAGATCAAGCCCTTCGAAATCTTTTGTATTGCGCGTCGCCAATGTGGCGCCATGCGCGAGACAGATGGCAGCGATCATGGCGTCCTTCGTTTCCATCCGCCGCCCCATTTTGTGCCGCAGGGCAGAAACTATTCCATACTGATGCGCCGCACTGCTGGAAAATCCAAGGACACGGCCGGAAAATTCGGCCTCTATCGCCTCCAACTGAGCAATCAACGCGGCCTTACGCTTTCCATCGGCCAATAGCTCCAGACCGAAGCGAATCTCACCTATCGTAACCGTCGTCACGAAAATGGTCTCGGCGGCGAAACCATCGAGCCATGACAATATCCGATCGCTATACAACCGCCCTTGAAGTTCCGACACGACGTTGGTGTCGAGCACAATCATCTAAAGTATCCCAAGGAACGATCACTCAAACCGCGGCGGCTCGCGATCAGGTGCGTGCCGGAAGGCGGCGATTGCATCGATCTCTTCTTCGCTCAGTTTCTCACGGCCGAGAATGGTTCTCAGCCGCTGCCCTGCGGAACTGTTGGAATTCTGCTGCCGCCCAAGCGACTGGCGCAACAGATCAATGGCCTCTTCAGATAGACTGCGGCCATGCCGATGAGCATTCGCCTGCAATTGCTTCTTCAGCGTGTCATCGATGCCGCGCAGCAAAAGATCACTCATGGGCGCCTCCATTTGATATCAATGATATCATAGGCGCTACAGCCCAATCTTTCAATGACTCGAGATCAGAGAGCCTTGGCCTTGGCGGCCTTGGTGAACTTCTTGATCACCATCTCGCGCTTCAGGCGGGAGATATAGTCGATGAAGAGCACGCCGTTCAGATGGTCGATTTCGTGCTGCACGCAGGTTGCGAGCAGGCCATCAGCCTCTGTCAGCTGTTCCTTGCCGTCGCGATCGAGATGCTTGACGGTGACGCGAGCCGGTCGCTCCACTTCCGCATAGTAATCCGGAATGGAAAGGCAGCCCTCCTCGTAAACCGAACGTTCGTCCGAAGAGGTAACGATTTCCGGGTTGATGAAAACCAGCGGCTTCTTTTCTTCGCCTTCGCGCGATACGTCGATGACAAGCATCCGGCGCGCAACGCCGATCTGGACGGCGGCGAGGCCAATGCCCGGCGCGTCATACATGGTTTCCAGCATATCGTCAGCGAGGCGCTGCGTTTCGGCATCGATGCGCTCGATCGGCTTGGAAGCCTGGCGGAGCAGCGGATCGGGTAAAATGATGAGTGGCTTGATCGTCATGACGTTTCCCATAACGCATCTTTTACTGCGATGGAATCGCCAAGATGGGCGTATCGAGGTGTTTTTTCACCGACGACGCATCGGATCTGACTAAACGGTCGAAAAATCTTGTTCACGTTTTGATCTAGCTATTCATGATGTTTTTGTTATGGTGTCCGTAAGAATTCCACGAGCATACTCGGTTCCATGTCCTTCATCCTCTTCGGCCAAGCCATCTCCGCGATCCAGGTTCTGACCGGCCTCGTCATCCTGCTCGTGATCGCCGTCCTCGTTCTTCTGATGCGCGGTCGCGGACGATCCGAGGACGACATGCTGGAATCAGAGCACAACATGGCAACGCTTTTGCGGGCGCAGGCGGAGATGCAGGGCCGGCTCGCGACCATGGCCGAGGTGTTCGGCTCGCGGCAGGCGGAGCTCAACCAGGCCATCGGCCAGCGCCTGGACGGCATGTCGCAACGGGTCACCGCGACGATCGGCGAACAGACGCGCTCGACGCACGAGAACCTGCGCCGGCTGCAGGAACGGCTTGCCGTCATCGATACGGCCCAGACCAATATCCAATCGCTGGCAAAGGACGTCGTCGGCCTGCAGGCCATCCTCTCCAACAAGCAGACGCGCGGCGCCTTTGGCCAGGCGCGCATGGAGACCATCATCGCCGACGGGTTGCCGATGGGTGCCTATTCTTTTCAGCCGACGCTTTCGAACGGCTCGCGGCCCGACTGCACCGTTCGGATGCCGAACGGTGCACCGCCGCTGGTTATCGATGCCAAGTTTCCGCTCGAAGCCTGGAATGTCATTCGTGCCGCCGCCAGTCCCGAGCATGCCAAGATCGCTGCGCAACAATTCCGCCGGGATCTGGAACTGCATATCCGCGATATCTCAGAGAAGTATCTCATACCGAGCGAGACGCAGGACACAGCTTTCCTGTTCGTGCCCTCTGAATCGATCTTTGCGGAGATCCACGAGAATTTCGAAGCGATCGTGCAGAAGGCGCAGCGATCGCGCATCGTCATCGTCTCGCCGTCACTGCTGATGCTGTCCATCCAGGTCATCCAGGCGATCCTGAAAGATCAGCGCATGCGCGAACAAGCCCATGTCATTCAGAGCGAAGTGGCGCATCTGATGGACGATCTCTCGCGCCTGGACGAACGGGTGCGCAAGCTCCAGGGACATTTCGCCATGGCGCAGAAGGATGTCGACATGATCGTCACCTCTGCCGACAAGCTGGCAAGGCGTGGCGAGAGGATAGAAGCGCTGGAATTCGAGACCGCGAAAGAGCCGACAAAGGGACGTGCGGAGGACAGACCGAAGCCGATCGACAACCGTACCAGCCAACTCAAGCTGAGAGTAGTTGACGAGGACTGATCGCTTCGGGCAGTGTCGCGCGAAATCGGCGCGTGATCCCAAAAGACATAGGGCAGCCTTCGGGTGGGATCATGCACAACTCGCAGGGCAGGATACCGCATGATCACCATTTTCGGCTCCATCAACATGGACCTCATCGCCACGACAGATCGTCTGCCTAAGCCGGGCGAAACCGTCGCCGGTAACGGCTTTTCCACGGCCGCCGGCGGCAAGGGCGCCAACCAGGCGCTGGCCGCGCGCCGTGCCGGCGCAACGGTGCGCATGAGCGGTGCTGTGGGCAATGATGGCTTTGCTGCACCTGCGCTCGAGCTGCTCGATGCTGCCGGCACCGACCTTTCCACCACCCGCCGCGTTTCGGAGCCAACCGGCACAGCCCTGATCCTGGTGGGTAGCGATGGTGAAAACATGATCGCCGTCGTTCCCGGCGCCAACGGCACGAACACCGCCGAAGACGCCGCCGCCGCCGTCGCAGCGCTGAGCCGTGGCGATACGCTGATGCTGCAGTTCGAAATTCCGGTCGCTGCCGTCGAGACGGCTCTCAACGCGGCCAAAGCCAAGGGCGTGCGGACGGTGCTCAATCTCGCGCCACTGATCCCGGAAGCAGAACGCCTCGGCAGACTTGCCGATATCGTTATCGCCAACGAGACCGAATTCGAGAGGCTGGCTGGCCAGGACAACATGTCGGCCGCCGAACGTGAAACTGCTCTTGTCCGCCTGCACGGCGAAACCGGTCAGACGCTGATCGTGACGCTTGGCGGTGACGGCGTCATCGCCATCCGCGACGGCGAGCTTTCCAGTGCCAAGGGCCTCGTGATCGAGCCTGTCGATACCGTCGGTGCGGGCGATACGTTCTGCGGTTATTTTGCCGCAAGCCTCGACGAGGGCCTGGATTTTCATGCCAGCCTGCGCCGCGCCGCAGTCGCCGGTTCGCTCGCCTGCCTCAAGGCGGGCGCGCAGCCGTCCATTCCCGTTGCCAGCGAAGTCGCCGAACGGCTTTAAACTCAACAAATCGTAGGCATCTCGAAGCGCAATTAATTAAATTTTTGCGCTTCCATATCATTCTCCTCTGGCCTGGCGTTCATGGCCTTGCGGCTGCGGCAGGAATTCTCACGGCGGCCCCATGACAGGGCCATCCTGCGCCGACTTTGCATCTGGATAATGCCTATCCGACGCATCGCTTTTTCGAGGAAATGATGTTCATCTTTCGTATGAAGTCGCTTGCGGCCAAGCTCATCTTGGTCACGGGGCTAGCGATCGCACTTGTTTTGCTGGTTTCTAATTTTCTATTGATTTCCCAGACCCGCGATCGCGTCCAGACCCTGACGATGGATCAGGCCAATACCGAGGCCAAGTCCATTTCCAATGAGATTGCCGCCAATATCGGCGAGATGGCCAGCGCCGCGCGCTCCATGGCCGCCATCATCGGCCGTGGCCACGAGGGCCACACTTTCGACCGCAAGGGTATCATCAACATCCTCAAGGCGAATGTCGAACAAAACGCTTTTGCCTTCGGCAGCTGGTTCTGCGAGCAGCTCGGCGCCTTCGACGGCAAGACAATGGAGCTTGCCAACAACAAGGACCAGGGCGTCAACGACAAGGGCGCCTTCACCCCCTATTGGTCGAAGACCAAGGATGGCGGCATCCAGTTCTCCMCCTTCAACAATGATTATACGGCTCCGTGGTGGAAGCTCGCCGCCGATAGCGGCAAGGGTTCGATCACTCCGCCCTATATGGCCGAAGGCACCGACGTTCCCACGACCATGAGCTCGATCGCCTACCCCGTGATGTCTGGTGGCAAGATGATCGGCGTCGCGGGCGTCGATATCTCTCTCGCCTCGCTTTCCACGAAGTTGCAGAAACTGCAGCCGTTCGGCTCCGGCCGCGTGCTGCTGGTTTCCCAGGACAACAAGTGGCTGGTCGCACCGACGGCGGCCCTTTTGATGAAGGACTATAATGGTGCCGGCGCCGATACCATCAAGGCGGCACTCACCTCTTCCTCCGCAAGCATCATGAAAAACCTTTCGGATGACGGTGGCGAAGAATTCGACCGCGTCGTCTATCCCTTCGCAGTTCCGGGCCTCAACGCCACATGGGTCGTGCTCATCGACGTGCCGCACAGCGCGATCGCAGCGCCTGTGCGCGACCAGACCTATACGATGATCGTCGCCGGCATCCTGGTGCTCATCGCCGTCATGCTGGCCCTCTACGCCGCCGTTCGCGGCTTCGTACAGAAGCCGCTTGCGGGTCTTGTCGCCAGCGTCAACGGCCTCAGCGCCGGCAACTACGCAGAACCGGTCTCCGGTCAGGCGCGGGCCGACGAAGTCGGTTCGGTTGCCAAGGCATTGGAAGGCTTCCGTTTCGCGCTTGCCGACACCAAGCGCCTCGAAGGCGAAGCCAATGATCAGCGCCTGGCGGCCGAAGGCGAACGTCGCCGCTCGGAGACCGAACGAAACGACAGCGTCACCTTGCAGCGCCACATCGTCGGCATTCTCGGCCACAGTCTGGCGGAGCTTTCGAAGGGTAATCTCAGCCATCGGATCACCGACGACTTTCCCGGCGAATATGCCCAGCTCAAGCAGGATTTCAACGCGGCCCTGATCAGCCTCGAAGAGACCGTCCAAACCGTCAATGCCAGCGTCGGCAATATCGGCAGCGGTACCGGCGAGATCAGCACCAGCGCCTCGGATCTTGCCCGGCGCACGGAGCAGCAGGCGGCAAGCCTCGAAGAGACCGCGGCTGCCCTCAACCAGCTCACCGCGCAGGTGAACTCAAGCGCTGAAAATGCGCGCACAGCGGCAAGCAGCGTCAACGCTGCCTCCCAGGATGCCGAGCACTCCGGCGAGATTGTCCAGAAGGCCATCGCCTCCATGTATGGCATCGAGCAGTCGTCCCAGGAAGTCTCGCGCATCATCAGCGTGATCGATGAGATCGCCTTCCAGACAAACCTTCTCGCCCTCAATGCCGGCGTCGAAGCTGCCCGTGCGGGTGATGCCGGCAAGGGCTTTGCCGTCGTCGCTCAGGAAGTGCGCGAACTGGCTCAGCGCTCGGCCAATGCGGCCAAGGAAATCAAGACGCTGATCAATACGTCGGCGGGGCAGGTCAAGGAAGGCGTCGACCTCGTCGGCCGCGCCGGCAACGCGCTGCACAAGATCGCCCAGCAGGTGATGGAGATCAACGGCCTTATCCGCCAGATCTCCGCCTCCGCAAGCGAGCAGGCGGTCGGCTTGAAGGAAATCAACTCGGCCATGAACCAGATGGACCAGGTGACGCAGCAGAATGCCGCGATGGTCGAGGAGACCACGGCCTCCAGCGTCACGCTTGCTGAAGAAGCACAGAGCCTGAAGACCCTGGTGGCACGCTTCCGCACCACGCGCAGCGTACAGGACAACGCCGGAGCACTGAGGGCAACGGCCCAGCAGATGCGGGCGCCTGTTTCTGCCCGCAGAGTTGCCTCACCTGCGGTAGCGCCGGCACGCAAGGCCATTCCCCAGACGCAGGGTGCCAATGCCCTGGCACAGGATGACTGGGAAGAATTCTGAGCCGGCTTAACAGTTTAAACGACAAATGGGGCCGCCGGATCACTCCGGCGGCCCCATTTCTGCATTCACCTGTCAGATGCGGGCGAAACGCTCTGTCAGCAGCGCGAAGAAGCCATCGGCATCAACATCGCGCATGACCTTGGCATTGTGCTTGCGCTCGGTAACATGCCACCAATCCACCACCGTCATGCCGACGGTCAGCTCCGATGTCACCTCGATCTCGACATTGCAATCGCGGCCCTTGAATAGCTCGGGCTTGAGAAGATAGGCGATGACAGTCGGATCATGCAATGGTCCGCCG
>BFBZ01000729.1_pt1 | contig 27190 bp, 26 predicted proteins | sample 1888401 | NCBI WGS metagenome assembly BFBZ01 (sample SAMD00112614, study PRJDB3348) | symbiont metagenome | host: Chara braunii
AGAAGTACGATCCGACCTTCGACCGGATCCAGAACTACACGGCCTTCGGCTACATATGGGCTGTGGACTGACGCGTCCACGCGATCGTCAAGAATCGAACGGTTCGACTCGTCGAACCGGAACACGCCAGAACTTGGCGCCAACAAAACAAGGACGGCATCACTCAAATGGGTGATGCAGTGTTTGCGGACGCGCTGCCTGCGCTACGAGAAAATCGCGTCGTGTCGTTTGCAATGCCGGCGGGGCGTCGTTCGCGACCGCGCGGTGTTCTAGATCCGCGTCGACAGCCAGATCGCCAGCCGTGAGCCGGCCTTGATGGCGGCCGACAGCGCTTCGTAGGCGGGGGCCTGTTCGGCGCCGGAGGCCAGCGCTTCGTCGCGGTGCTCGAGCTCCTCGGCGCGGAACTTCTCGACCGTCGATTTCAGCTCGGCTTCGTCGTCGCCGAGCTTGGCCGCCTGGCTGGCATAGTGTTCCTCGATCGTCTCCTCGACCGCGACCGTGCAGGCCATCGCGGCCTTGTCGCCCATCAGCGCCGTGGCGGCGCCGAGCGCAAAGCCCGCAACGTGCCAGAGCGGTGAGAGTGCGGTCGGCCGCACGCGGCGTTCGACCAGCAGGCGGTCGAAGACTTTGTTGTGCTCGCGCTCCTGGCGGGCCATGTGCGCGATCTTGCGGCCGGCTTCGCTGTGGCTGCGGCCGGTCCAGCGCATGGCGGCGAGCTGGCCTTCGTAGATACGGACAGCGCCGAACTCGCCGGCCTGGTCGACGCGGATCGTGCGCTCGACCAGCTCGCGGGGATCGGGATCGCCGGGATTGCGGTTGTCGCCGGTTTTCATGTCGAGGTCCTCGCCAGCCTGGATACACCCGATCCCAGCACGATGGCCAACAAGGCCGAGAGGATCGCGTTCCAGCCGGCCATCGAGATGCCGGCGAGCTTCCAGGCAGGCTCGTCGCAGCGGACCATCTTGGCGCTGAACAGGATCTTCTTCAGCTCCTCGGGCGAGAGGCCGGTCGGGATGGTGCCGGAGCAGGCCTGCGGCCCCGCCCACCAGCGATATTCGACGCCGGCATGGAACACGCCCAGCCCCGCCGTCACGGCCACGGCGGCAACGGCCACGATCAGCAGGACCAAGGGCAGCAGGCCGGTGGCCAGCTTGCGGTTGCCCGAAGCGGCGAAGGCGGCGAGGCCTGCGACCATGGCCACCATGTGCGGCCAGCGCTGCCAGTGGCACATCTCGCAGGGCGCGAGGCCCAGCCCATACTGGAAGAACAGCGCGCCGCCCAGCAGAGCACCGCTGCCCAGAACCGCCAGCAGGCCGAGCTGGCCGGCAAGCGGCAGACGCTGAGCCGAAGAAGTCATCGCGGGCGACGCCATCGACAATATCCCTAGAAGCCAATATCCCTAGAACATGTAGCGGAAGGCGACGAAGCCGCCGATCAGCGCGATCAGGAACAGCCAGGTGAGCAAAGTCAGGCGTTTCTCGATGAAGGCGCGGATCGGCTCACCGAACTTCCACAGCAACGCTGCCACGAGGAAGAAACGCGCGCCACGCGTCACAATGGACGCCCACACGAATGTGAAGAGGTCGAAATGCGCGGCGCCTGAAGCGATCGTCACCAGCTTGTAGGGGATCGGCGTCAGGCCCTTGATCAGGATGATCCAGATCCCGTACTCCTCGAAGCCCGAGCGGAAGGCGGCGAGGCCGGATTGCAGGCCGTAGGTCTTGACCACCCATTCGCCGATCGTCTCGAAGAAGTAGTAGCCGATGGCATAGCCCAGCAGGCCGCCCAGCACCGAGCAGACGGTACAGACCAGCGCGATGCGGAACGCCTTGTCGCGATTGGCCAGCACCATCGGCACCAGCATCACGTCGGGCGGAATGGGAAAGAACGAGCTCTCCATGAAGGAGACGGCGCCCATGGCGGGGATCGCGTGACGATGTTGGGCGAGGCGGATCACCCAGTCATAGAGGCGGCGAATCATGTGGCCCGTTTCCTAGCAGGCCAGTCCCTGGCAGGCGAGGGCGAGGTTTGGCAAAGTCGCTGGCATGTCACTACTTGCCCAACCCCTGAAACTGCCGAACGGCATCGTCCTCAAGAACCGCATTGGCAAGGCCCCTTTGACCGAGGGCCTGGCCGACGAGATGAACCGTGCAACCGCGCGTCACGCCAGTCTCTACGGCAAATGGGCCGAAGGTGGGGCAGGCGTCGTCGTCACGGGAAACGTGCAGGTGGATCGGCGCTATCTCGAGCGGCCGGGCAATGTCGTGATCGATGGCAGCCTGGGTGAGGTTGAAGGCGGCCTGGAGGCGTTGCGCGCCTATGCGCGGGCCGGCACGGCACACGGCACCCAGCTCTGGATGCAGATCAGCCACCCTGGCCGGCAGACGCCGCGCCGCGTTTGTGATCATCCCGTGGCACCCTCGGCGGTGCCGCTCGCCCTGCCGGAAAGCGCCTTCGCCCGCCCACGCGCCATGACGGCTAACGAAGTGGCCGAGGTGCCACGCCGCTTCGCCCACACGGCGGCGATGGCGCGCGCGGCGGGGTTCACCGGCGTGCAGATCCATGCCGCGCACGGCTACCTGCTCAGCCAGTTCCTGACGCCGCTGGTGAACAAGCGCGAGGATCGATGGGGCGGCGGCCTCGCCGCACGCGCCGGCCTGCTGCTCGAGGTCGTGCGCGCCGTGCGACAGGCGACGGCACCGGACTTCTGCATTTCGGTGAAGCTCAACTCCTCGGACTTCCAGCAGGGCGGCTTCTCCAACGAGGAGTGCCTGCAGGTCGTGCGCTGGCTGGGCGAGGCCTCGGTCGACCTGATCGAGATCTCGGGCGGCAACTACGAGCGGCCGGCAATGATGGGCAGCGGCGCCAAAGAGAGCACGGTGAAGCGCGAGGCCTACTTCCTCGACTATGCCCGCCTCATCAAGCAGGCCGCGCCGGTGCCGATCATGCTGACCGGCGGCTTCCGCACCAAGGCCGCTATGGAAGGCGCGCTGGCCGAGGGCGCCTGCGACGTGATCGGCCTCGGTCGGCCGATGTGCGTCGACACCGATCTGCCCCACCGGCTGCTGACCGGCGAGACCGACCGCGCCGAGGCCTACGAGGACCGTATCGTGCCGGCCAAGGCCGGCCTCGGCTGGTTCTGCCTACAGCTCATCGCCCACGGCGACGGCCGCGATCCCGATCGTGCGATGAGCGGCGACGATGCCATCAAGGGCTACGTCGCCAACGAGGAGAAGACGGCGGCGGCGCTTGTCGGGCGGTGAGGATGGCGTTGATTGAGAAAGGTCCCTCGCTACGCTCGGGATGACACCTTTGCTGTAGCGACAAAACACCGTGTCATCCCGATCGACAGCGAGGGACCTTTACTGATCCGTAAAGATCCCTCGCGAAGGCTCGGAATGACGGCCAGGGGCCGTCACTCCGCCGCCTGCTTCAGCCGCGTCGGCACGGTCTCGCCGGCGAACAGGGCGGCGCGGGCGGCTTCGTATTCGGCCTTGAGGCGGGCCACGATCTCGGCGGCGGGCGGGGCGTCGTAGATCTGGCCCACGCCCTGGCCCGCACCCCAGATGTCACGCCAGGCCTTGGCCTTGGTGTTGCCGCCGGAGCCGAAGTTCATCTTGCTCTTGTCGGCCTCGGGCAGCGCATCGGGGTCGAGGCCCGAAGCGGCAATGCTGCGCTTCAGGTAGTTGCCGTGCACGCCGGTGAAGAGATTGGTGTAGACGATCTCCTCGCCGTTCGAGTCGATGATGCACTGCTTGTTGGCGTCGGTCGCGTTGCCTTCCTTGCTGGCCGTGAAACGCGTGCCGAGATAGGCGAGGTCGGCGCCGACCGCCTGCGCCGCCAGCACCGAGGCGCCGTTGGAGATCGAGCCCGAGAGCAGGATGGTGCCGTCGTAGAACTGGCGCACTTCCGGCACCAGGGCGAAGGGCGACAGTCGGCCGGCATGGCCGCCGGCGCCGGCGCAGACCAGGATCAAGCCGTCGACACCGGCCTTCAGGGCGCGCTTTGCGTGGGTGATGTTGGTGACGTCATGGAACACCAGGCCGCCATAGCGCTTGGCCGACTTCACCACGTCGTCGGGTGCGCGCAGCGAGGTGATCTGGATCGGCACCTTGTACTTCTCGCAAAGGTCGATGTCGTGCTGCAGCCGATCGTTGGAGCTGTGCACGATCTGGTTGACCGCGAAGGGCGCCACCTTCTTGTCGGGATTCTTGGCCTTGTACTCGCGCAGCTCGGTGGTGATGCGCTGCAGCCACTCCTCGAGCATCTCCTTCGGCCGGGCGTTGAGCGCCGGGAAGGAGCCCACGATGCCCGCCTTGCACTGCTCGATCACCAGGTCGGGGTTGGACACGATGAACAGCGGCGCACCGACCACCGGGATCGAGAGGTTGTCGCGCAGCAGGGCGGGCAGGGCCATCGTTTCACTCCATGGAATTTATGTTCGACGAATTGCAGGCGGATCTAGCACGAAGTCGGGCAGGGCACGACGCCCGACGGGCGTCTACTTCAAGAGCTCGAAGGCGCCGCCCTTCTCCAGGGCGCGCTTGTAGGACGGGCGGGCATGGATGCGGTCGAGGAAGGCCTGCAGTCGCGGCATGCGGCCGCCCAGCCCGGCGCGAGCCGAGGCCGCCTCGAGGGGGAAGCTCATCTGGATGTCGGCGGCGGTGAAGTCGGCGCCGGCGAACCAGTCGCGGCCGGCAAGCTCGCCTTCGAGGAAAGCGAAGTGGTTGGCGATCTGCGGGCCGAGCAGGGTCTTGTCGGCGCCCGAGGCGATGGCGCGCGCCACCGGCCGCATGAAGATTGGCACGCGCGTCGGCAGGCGGCCGAACACCAGCTTCATGAACAGGAGCGGCATCAGCGAGCCCTCCGCGTAATGCATGAAGTAGGTGTAGCGCAGCCACTCGGGCGTGCCGACGGCCGGCGTCAACCTGCCGCCGCCATAGGTCTGCGACAGGTATTCGAGGATGGCGCCCGATTCGGCGATCGTCTTGTCGCCGTCGCTGATCACCGGCGACTTGCCGAGCGGATGCACCGAGCGCAGCGACGCCGGCGCCATCATCGAGGGCTCGCGCTTGTACGGCTTGATCTCGTAGGCGAGGCCGAGCTCCTCCAGCATCCAGAGGATCCGTTGCGAGCGCGAGTTGTTGAGATGATGGACGACGATCATGGTCGGCTCCTTTCATGGTCCACTCCTTCTTTGGCGAAGGAGAGGAACTCAATTCATGCTCCTCTCCCCCGTCTGCGGGGGAGAGGTTGGGTGAGGGGGATATCACCTGTAACCCCCTCACCTGGCCTCTCCCCCACTGCGTGGGGGAGAGGAATCCGAACCTACAGATTCGCTTAGAGCGGGCCGGGGCGCCAGTTGCCGTGGAAGCCGGCCGGCACCCGGCTGCTCAGATGGGCCAGGGCCACCGGGCCCTTGGCGATGTCGGTCGCGTCGAAGACCGCGAGGTCGCTGCGGCCCTCCTCGGAGCGGAAGATGGTGCAGAGCACCCAGCCGTCGCCCTCGGCGGCGTCCTCGGCCCGCGGCACGAAGACCGGCTCACCGAAGCGATCGTCGGCGCCGGCGTTCCAGGTGACGTTGCGGCCGGTCTGCAGGTCGTAGTGCGTGATGCCCTCGGCGCGCCGCACGCCGGCCTCGGCGATGTTGCCCGACACGATCCAACCGTGGCGGTAGTCGCTCATGCAGAAGCGTTCGTCGAAGCGCGGGAATTCACCGGCGCGGTCGTCGAGCTGCTCCTCCTTGAAGGTGTTGCCCTGGCCATCGAGGTCGAAGGTCCAGCGGAACAGCCGTGCCGCCGGCGCCTGCTTGGTCGAGGGCGAGCCGTCGGGCAGCGGGAAGAGCGGCGCCACGTCGTACTTCATGACGTCGATCACGACCTTGCCGTCGGCCGTCTCGAAATGGTTCATCGGATGGAAGACGTAGCAGGGCGGCGCGCTCACCCACTTCACGTCGGCGACCGTGCCGCCGCGCGGGATGAAGGCGATGTGGCTGCCCTTGTCGGGCTCCCAGGCGAAGGGCGGCTTGCCGCCCATGGCGCGTTCCATCGACGAGGTCAGCGGGAAGATCGGCACGACGATCCAGTTCCGCGTCACGGCGAAGTCGTGGATCATCGACGGATAGGGCCCGTCGAGGATCTCGGCGCGGGTGATCGTGCCGTCGGCAGTGACGCTCTGAATGCTCACTTCCTTGGTGAAGCGGCCCTTTGCCGAGTAACCGAAGAACACCATCTCGCCGGTCTTGGGGTCCGTCTTGGGATGGGCGGTGAAGGGGCCGCAGAGCTTGTCGCCGTAGGTCTCGTAGCCGTCCTTCGGTCCGACCGGCATCAGGCTGGCCGGATCGAGCGAGTAGGGCGCATGCGCTTCCTCGAGCGCCAGCAGCTTGTTGCCGTGCCAGACGATGTTGGTGTTGGCGATGGTCGAGTTCAGCGCCATGACGCGCGGATCGGTGAAGCGGGGATTGCCGAAGGTGCCGGAGAGGCCCTCGCCCTCCTTGTTCTCGATCTGCCACTTCGGCGTGCGCACCCAGCGGTTCTTGTAGGAGACGTTGCCATTCTCGATGTGGAAGGCGTGGATCATGCCGTCGCCGCCGAACCAGTGGTACGGCCCGCGCGGCGCGAATTGCGGGTTGGGGCCGTTGCGATAGAGCGTACCGCAGAGCTCCTTCGGCATCTCGCCGGTGATCTGAAGATGGCCGGCATCGGCCTCGGTGTTCACCGGGGCGTAATAGCCGCGCAGGAAGGGATTGTCGGTCGGAAAGGGCTTGGCCATGGCGCGCTCCTATCGTTGGGCAGGCAACGGATCGTCGGGCGGAAGATAGGCGAGGACGTTAACGGTAACGCTGTGTATCTATCGGACGCTATCAATACACGGCGTTTCCCGCAAGAGGAGTCTTGAGATTATTCGCCGGTCGAGTCGGGGGAGGAGGCGACCGGGACGGGGCGGTTTTCGAGGCGGCGGCAGAGCCCGTAGCCGATGCCGCCGACCGCCAGGATCAGCAGGCCGCAGGCGAGCTGGGTCGCCACGGCGCCCATCACCTCGAAGAACCAGGTCGCCACCAGGCTCGAGACCAGCATGGCGGCCGCCATCACGACCAGGCGCAGGCGGAAGACGCGGGCGATGTCGTGCCCATGGAAGACGGTCTGCATGCGCGTGATCATCGGCACGAAGAAGAACGGCCCGCCGACGCCGGCGACCAGCGCACCGAGCATCATGGCCGGCAGCAGCGCCTCGGCCGGCAGGAACCAGACGGCGAGCGCCAGGAAGGAAAAGCCGCCGCCCATGGCGACGTAGCCCAGGAACATGGTGGAGAGCGGGCGGCGAAAGCGGACCGAGCCCGCGATGATGTTGCCGCTGACGTCGCCCACGCCATAGGCGCCCATGACCAGGGCGTAGGCGGCGAGGTCGCCGAATCCGAGGAAGGTGGGGCGATACTCCGTGACGATCAGGGCGATGGCGAGGCTCAGCGCCACCATCCACGGTCCGTTCATCACGGCGTTCACGACCAGCACCGTCCCGATCACGCGTTCGCGGACCATCAGGCGAAAGCCGGCGGTGAGGGCATCCCAGGCGCCGCGCCAGCCCGGCGCCATGCGCACGGGGTCGGCGAGGCCGCCGCCGGTCAGCCGATGCCGTGCCATGTGGAGCGCAATGCCCGAGATGATGAAACCGATGGCCGTCGCCGACAGGAAATGAATCACCGGCAGAAAGAGGTGCAGCAGTGCCGCCACCATGGGGCCGAGCAGCCGGGCGATGCGATAGGTGGCGTCGAACAGGCCGTTGATCGCCTGCTGCTCGTCGCGGTTGGGCACCAAGGTCGGGATGGTCGATTGCAGCGCCGGCGAGAAGACCATGCGCAAGGCGGCGAGGCCGACCGACGACAGGATCAGCAGCGTGATGGAAATCCCGGAGACGTAGTAGCCGACCACCGGCAGGAAGGCGAAGGCTGCACTCCAGGCGCGCGAGCCGATCATCGCGCGGTCGGGACGCCAGCGGTCGAAGATCACGGCGCCGAACAGGCCGGCGACCAGCATGGCGACGTACTGAACACCGGTGACGAGGCCGGCCATGTTGCCGGCGACCTCGACGGCGAGCCAGACGCTCGCCACCCGGAAGAGATCCTCGCCGATCGTGGAGGTGCAGAGCCCCGACCAGACGATCTGGACCGCGCGATCCTTCAGCGGCCGAAAGACGGGGATCATGCGGCGGCCACGGTCACGATGCCGGGCACGACGCCGCGCAAAGCGTCACTTCACCCACACCCCGCCATCCTTGTTCTTGTACCCCAGCGACAGGTAGGCCGCGTCGACCAGCGCCTGGCCGCGCTCGTTCATCAAGAGGCCAGGGCCCATGCGGTTCATGGTGTAGCCGAACGACAGCCCCGCGGCCGGATCGGCGAAGCCCAGTGAGCCGCCGGCGCCGACATGGCCGAAGGCGGCACTGCCCAGGATCACGCTGTCGCAGTCTTCGCCCCACAGCTTCGCTGCCATGCTGCGGCGGCGGTTATCCATCGACTTCATGAAGCCCAGCGCAAAGCGCGTCGGGATGCGCAAGGTCGCGTCGTCGTGCGTGGCCATCGAGACCTCGCCCATGCGGGTCAGTGTCTTGGCATCGACGAGCTTGCCGCCGCCATTTGCCAGCGGCGCGTACATGCCGGCCAGACCGCGCGCGTTGGTGATGCCGTTGGCCGCGCCGATCTCAGCGGCATGCCCGGCGCGCGTGTTGGCGCCGCCCGAGCGCCAGGCGCCGTTATTGAAGTAGAAGAGGGCGGGGATCGATTCCTTGTTGGTCGCGAGGTCGCGCATGAAGGGCGTCACCGCATCGGCCGCCTTGTAGACATGCGCCACGATCGGGGCCACACGCGGCTCCATCGCCTCGGGCAGACCGATCCAGAAGTCGAGGCCGAGCGGGCCCGCGATCTCCTCGCGAAAGAAGGCGCCCAGCGACTTGCCCGAGGCCCGGCGCACCATCTCGCCCACCGTCCAGCCGAAGGTGAAGCCGTGATAGCCGTTGCGCGTGCCGGGCTGCCAGAACGGCTCCTCCTCGGCCAGCCGCGTCGTCATGTAGTCCCAGTCGTAGGGGCCGTCGTCCTTCACCTTGGCGCGCACCGCGGGCATCGCCGAGGAATGGTCGAGCATCATGCGCGTGGTGACGTGCGCCTTGCCCTTCTGGCCGAACTCCGGCCACAGCTCGGTGACCGGCGCGTCGAGATCGAGCTTGCCGCGCGAGGCCAGCACATGTGCGCAAAGCGCCGTCGCGCCCTTGGTACAGGAGAAGACGATCGACAGCGTATCGCGCGTCCAGGGCGCGGCGGTCTTCTGGTCGGCGACGCCGCCCCACAGGTCGACGACGGGCTCGCCGCCCACCGTCAGGCTGACCGAGGCGCCGATCTCGCCCTTGCTGTCGAAGTTGGCTTTGAAAGCTTCGGCGACGCGCTCGAAACCCGGCTTGCAGAGGCCCTCTGTCATTTCGGCTCCGGTAGGTCGAAGACGTTGAGGAGAAAGCGCGCGGCCAGCTGCAGGCCCGTCTCGTCGATGCTGTGGCCCACGCCCTTGGCGATATGGACGCCGACCTCGAGGCCGGCCGCCGTCAGCGCTTCGGCGGCGCGCTGGGTGAGCCCATGCGGCAGCATCTCGTCGCTGTCGCCATGGACCAGCAGCACCGGCGGCTTGTTCTGCATCTGCGACTGCAGGAGTTCGGCGCCGGCCAGCATGCCGGAGAAGCCGACGATGCCCGCGAGCTGCTTCTTGCGCCGCAATCCGACATGCAGCGCCATCATGGTGCCCTGGCTGAAGCCCACCAGCACGGTCTTCGCTTCGTCGAGGCCGTGCGCGGCCATGGTCTCGTCGAGGAAGGCGTCGAGCACGGGAGCGGCCGCCTGCACGCCGGCCAGCGCGATCGCCGGATCGAGGCGGGAGATGCCGAACCACTGATAGCCGAAGGGATTGCCTTCGCAGGGCTGCGGCGCGTTGGGGGCGTGGAACACCACGTCGGGCATGAGCTGGCCGAGCAGCGGCGCCAGGCCGATCAGGTCATTGCCGTCGGCGCCGTAGCCATGCAGCAGCACGACGAGGTGACCGGGCTTGCCTTGGTTGTGGGGGCCGTAGCTCGGGCCTTCGAGTCTGGTCATGCGAATTTGCTCATGCTTTTTTCTCCCGAGCGCTCCAGTCCGGCATGTTGCGGCGATAGTGCCAGAGCACCAAAGCGGCCGCGCTGCGCCAGGGCCGCCAGGCCTCGGCGATCTTGAGCAGGCGCTTGGCGTCCGGCCGCGTGCGCAACTTCTTTAGATGCTGCGCGGCGACGACCAGGCCGAGATCGAGACCCGGCATGATGTCGGGGCGGCCATGCGCGAACATCAGGTAGATCTCCGCCGTCCACGGGCCGATGCCCTTGGCCTGGGTCAGCATGGCGATTGCCGCCGTATCGTCGAGATCGTCGAGGGCACGGAAGTCGATGCGCCCCTCGACGATGTCGGTCGCGAGGCTGCGGCCGTATTTCATCTTGGCGCCGGAGAGGCCCACGGCGCGCAACTGCTCGTCGGTCTGTTCGAGGAAGGCGGCCGGATCCATCGAGGGCACGGCTGCCTCGAGCCGCAGCCAGATGCTGCGGGCGGCATGAACCGAGACCTGCTGGCCCACGATCGAGCGCATCAGCCCGCCATAGCCGGTCGGCACCTCGCGCAGCTCCGGCGCGCCCGCTTCGGCGAGGGCGCGGGCGATGTCGGGATCGATCTCCGACAATTCCCGCAGGGCCTTCTTCAGGGTCTTCTTGTCGAGGACGATACGCTTTACGGCTGTGGCCATGGTCCATCCGCCATAGCACGCGCCGGGGCAGAACTGTAAGTTCGGCCTGTGAGGAACGAAAACACGAGGCACTCCTGCCTCCCCATTCAAATGCTATGGAGTGGGCAGATTGCTCTTCGGTCCTCTCCCGCGACGCGGGAGAGGAAGGGGCCCCATGCGCAGCATGGGGGAGGTGAGGGTGCGAGCCACGGAGATGGCATGTGCGTTGAGAAATCCCCCTCACCCGTCCTCTCTCCCAAGGGGGAGAGGAGAAAGAGAGAAGACGCTGGTACGCGGGCACCTCCCCCGCAAATACGGGGGAGGAGATGAGGTGATGAGAAATAGAGCGCTCCCCCGATTGCCGGCACTCCACGCTGCGATGCTGGACCGCGTCATTGCCGTGACGTCGGTCGATCCGTGTTTCGAGGCGCTCCTGGGCACGGGCTCGCTCGTATCGGGAGGTTTCGACGCGGAGTCCGACCTCGACCTGGTGCTGGTGGCCGAGACCGATCGCTACGGCGAGGCGATGGCGGAGCGGCGGGTGTTCGCCGGCCGTCTCGGCGACCTGCTGGCCTCCTGCACCGGCGAACATGTCGGCGAGCCCCGGCTGCTGATCTGTCTCTATGGGCCGCCTCTTCTGCATGTCGACCTGAAGTTCGTTGCGTCGGACGATCTCGGCCATTTCTCCGAGCGACCGCGCGTTCTGTGGGCGCGCGACGCCAGCGCCGTCGAGCTGCGGCTCGACGCCATGACGTTCGAGCCCGAGGCGCACGACGCGCAGTGGTACGAGGACCGGGCCTGGCTCTGGCTGCATTACAGTGCCGCCAAGCTGCGGCGGGGCGAATATTTCGAGGCGCTGAGCGGGCTCGATTTCTTTCGCGACGTCGTGCTGGGGCCGATGCTGCGGCGAAATGCGGGCGAGCGGCCGCGCGGCCTGCGCCGCATCGAGGGCAGCCCCGGGGCGCAGGCGCGCCTGGTGCCGACCTTGGCGGCCTACGATCGGGCCGCCATCCTCGAAGCGCTGCATCGGACGATTGCTCTCTATATGGAGCTGCGCGCCGCCGATCCGCCGCCCGCGCCCACGCCGCACATGCCGGAGGCACTGCTCGACTATGTCGAGGCCCGCTCCGTTGAGGCACGTCGTTGAGCGTCGTCACGCGGTTTGCCCCGAGCCCGACCGGCGAGCTTCATCTCGGCAGCGCCTATTCGGCGCGAGTCGCCTGGCAGCGGGCCCGCGAGGCCGGCGGCCGGTTCCTGGTGCGCATCGAGGACACCGACATCCGCCGTTGCCGCCGCGAGTACGAGACGGCGATGCTCGAGGACCTGCGCTGGCTGGGGCTCGACTGGGATGGTGAGGTGCGTCGGCAGTCCGACCATTTCGCCGATTACGGCCGGGTGCTGGACGAGCTCGACGGGCGCGGCCTGATCTATCCCTGTTTCTGCACCCGCGCTGACATTGCCCGCGAGATCGCGGCCGCCTCGAGTGCGCCTCACGGCGCGCCACATGGTCCGGACGGCCCGCTCTATCCCGGCACCTGCCGTCCCCTGTCGAACGAGGAGCGCCGACGCCGCGTCGCAGACGGCGTCGAGTTCTGCATGCGGCTCGATGCGGCGCGGGCTGCCGAGCAGGCAGGGCCTTACGCCTTCGTCGATGAAACGCAGGGCCGCATCGAAGGCCAGCCGCTGCTGATGGGCGACTTCGTGATCGCCCGCAAGGACACGCCTACCAGCTATCATCTCGCCGTCACGGTCGACGACCATCTGCAGGGCGTCACCCTGGTGACGCGCGGCGAGGATCTGCTGCCGTCGACTCACGTCCATGGGCTGCTGCAGAAGCTGCTGGGCTACGCTGCACCGCAATATGCGCATCATCGCCTGCTGACCGATCCCACCGGCCGCCGCTTCGCCAAGCGAGACAAGGACCTGACCATCCGCGCCCTGCGCGAGGCGGGGAAGACGCCGCGGGAGGTGTTTGCCCTGATTGATGCCTTTCCGGTGAGCGCCTAACATTCGCGGATGGACCACAACGAACAACTGGCCGTCGGGAGGCGGCTGCTCGGCCATATCGACGGCCGCACCACCGACCTGGCGGACGCGCTGTTCCGCAACAAGGTCGATGCCTATTCGAGCACGGAGCGCGCTGCCCGCGAACGCGAGGCGCTGTTCCGTGCGCTGCCACTCTTCGTGGGACTGTCGTCGCGACTCGCCAAGCCCGGCGACTATGTGACGGAAGATGTCGCCGGCATGCCGGTGCTGCTGACGCGCGGCGCCGACGGGGCGGTTCGTGCCTTCGCCAACATCTGCCGCCATCGCGGTGCGCCGGTGGCGCAGGGTTGCGGCAATGCCCGCGCCTTCGTGTGCCCCTATCACGGCTGGACCTACGATGCGCAGGGCAAGCTGCTCGGCGTCACTGACAAGGTGGGTTTCGCCGGCCTCGATCTCGGCGCGCACGGGCTGGTGCGGCTGGCGGCGGGCGAGAAGCACGGCATGATCTTCATGCAGGCCACGCCAGTGCGCGACGGCGCAAGTGCCGAGATCGACGTCGATGCGACGCTTGGGACCCTGGCGCTCGATTTCGCCGCGATCGGGCTCGACACCTATCCGATGCTCTCGGTCGATCGCGTGAACCCGCGCATCAACTGGAAGTTCGCGGTCGATACCTTCCTCGAGGGCTATCACATCCCGCACCTGCACCGGAAAACCATCGCGCCATACTTCATCGGCAATTGCGGCACCTTCGACGGCTCGGGCCGGCATGGCCGCATGTGCGTGCCGCGTACCACGATCGACGGCGTACGCGCCCAGGCCGAAGACGAGCGCAACTTCCGGCCGCACGTGATCGCCGTCTACCAGCTCTTCCCCAACACCATCATCATCTGGCAGGTCGATCACATCGAGATCTGGCGGGCCTTCCCGGACCGTGACGATCCCGGCCGCTGCGAGGTCGAGTTCTCGCTCTACATCCCGGCCGACAGCGACAAGCCCGCCGCCTACTGGGAGAAGAACCGCGACATCGCGATCCGCACCGTGATGGAAGAGGACTTCCCACTGGGCGAGCGCATGCAGATCGGCTTCGAATCGGGCGCCACGGAGGAAGTGATCTACGGCCGCAACGAGCCGTCGCTGGTGCACTTCCATAGCTCCATCCGCAGCGCCCTCGGCGTGGCGGCGTGAGCGCTGCCGACGAGCGGCTGCCCGACTTCCCGTCGGGTGGCTGCGCCGTCGTGATCGGCGGGTCGGGCGGGATCGGCCGCGCCATCGCGCTGCAGCTCGCCGAGCATGGCTGCGATATCGCACTCAACTACTTCAGCAACGTCACCGGCGCCGAGGAGACGGCCGCCCGCGTGCGTCGCGCCGGCCACGAAGTCCATGTCGGCCAGGTCGATCTGCGCGATGAGGCGATGGTAAAGAGCTTCCTCGACGAGGCGGCGCAGCATTTCGGCGGCGTGCATACCACGGTCTATGCCGCCGGGCCCTACATCCCCATGCGCTTCGTCAGCCAGCAGCCGGCGGCGACCTTCCGCGATGTCATGGAGCACGACGCCTTCGGCTGCTATCACCTGGCGCAAGCGTCTCTGCCGCATCTGCGCACCGCCAAGGGCAGTTTCACCGCCATCGTTACGCCGGCCATTCGCCGCTACGCGACCAGGGACGTGCTGAGCGCCGCGCCCAAGGCCGCCATCGAGCAGATCGTGAAGGCTATCGCGGCCGAAGAGGGGCGCTTCGGCGTGCGCGCCAACGCCGTCGGTGTCGGCGTCATCACCGATGGGCTCTATCACGCCCTGGTCGATCGCGGCGACTTCGACGAGCGTTTCCTCGAAGCCTCGCGCCAGGCCAAGGCACTGAAGCGGCTGGGCACGGCGGAGGAAGTCGCCGAGGGCGTGGTGTTCCTGGCCTCGGCGCGGGCGCGCTGGATCACCGGCCAAACCCTGATGGTCGACGGAGGATATGCGTTATGAAGCGGACCAAGCCGCCTTTCCGCGCCGACCAGGTCGGCAGCCTGCTGCGCTCCGCGCCCCTCAAGGCCGCGCGCACCAGGCGCGCCACGGGCGAGATCACGCCGGCCGAGCTGGCGGCCATCGAGGATGCCGAGATCAGGAAGCTCGTCGCCAAGCAGGAGGAGATCGGGCTGCAGGCGGTGACCGACGGCGAGTTCCGCCGCTCCTGGTGGCACTACGATTTCCTGGCCGGCCTTGATGGCGTCGAGTTGGTGAGCGTGGCGCAGGGGCTGCAGTTCAAGGGCACCGAGACCAAGGCCGAGGGCCTGCATGTCCACGGGCGGATCGACTTCACCGATCATCCGATGATCGGCCACTTCGCGTTCTTGAAATCGGTCGCGAAGGCGGTGCCGAAGATGACCATCCCGTCGCCCACGGCGCTCCATTATCGCGGCGGGCGGAAGGCGATCGAGACCTCGGTCTACCCCGAGATGGAGGCCTTCTTCGAGGATCTCGGCAAGGCCTACGCCAAGGCGGTGCGGGCCTTCGGCGAGGCGGGCTGCACCTACCTGCAGCTCGACGAGGTGTTCGTGGCCTATCTCTGCGACCCGGCACAGCGTGAGTACCTGCGCGGCCGCGGCGACGATCCCGACAAGCTGCTGCATATCTATGCCGACCTGGTGAATGCGGCGGTGTCCGGCCGCACGCCCGGTATGACGATTTCCATGCATCTCTGCCGCGGCAATTTCCGCTCGACCTGGATGGCGCAGGGCGGCTACGAGCCGGTGGCCGACGTGCTGTTCAACAAGATGGGCGTCGACGCCTACTTCATGGAGTATGACAGCGATCGCGCCGGCGGCTTCGAGCCGTTGCGGATGCTGCCCAAGAACAAGCACGCGGTGCTGGGCGTGATGACGTCCAAGACCGGCGCCCTCGAAGACAAGGAGCTGCTGAAGCGCCGGCTCGACGAGGCGGCGAAGTTCGCCGACCTCGATCAGCTCTGCCTCTCGCCGCAATGCGGCTTTGCCAGCACCGAGGAAGGCAACCTGCTGGCCGAGCAGGAGCAATGGGCCAAGCTCGCCCGCTGCGTCGAGGTCGCCCGCGACGTCTGGGGGTGAGGAGTGATCCATTTTTCCTCATCCTGAGGAGGCCGCGCAGCGGCCCCGGCGCATTCACATGCGCCTTACTCGAAGGATGGGAACGAGCACCTTGCTTGAGGCCCACCCTTCGAGACGCGGCCCTACGGGCCGCTCCTCAGGGTGAGGAGGTGTTGGTTGGCACGCTGAACGCGCACGTAGATCGCTGAAATACTTTGCAACCGGCGGTAACAGTCCGTCATCAATTGTCATTTCCCTTCGGCCGGAGGGTGTGGCGATTGTCGGGCCCCATGAGTACAGGGCCATGACCACCGCCGTCGTTCTCTTCGCCGTCTTCGTGATGACGCTCGGCAACATGACCGTGCACGCCACCTTGGGGCTGTTCAGCCGCAGCATCGGGCTCGGTGAGTTTCAGGCCGGCATGGTCATCGCCTCGTCGGGGCTGCTGTTCGCGCTGACGGCGTCGCGCTGGGGGCGCTTCGCCGACGAGCGCGGGCGGCGCCCGGTGATCCTGTCCGGGCTGGCCGGCGGAGCGGTGTCCCTGCTGCTGTTCGGGCTGCTGTTCACGCTGAAGGCGGGCGAGGTCGGGGTCGTGTTGGCCTTCTCGGGTCTGCTGGGCGCGCGCATCGTTTACGGCCTGCTCTGCGCCGGACTGCAGCCGGCGGCCGTCGCCCATATGGCGGATGTCACCTCGGCGCACGACCGCTCGGCGGGCGCGGCCATGGTGGGGGCTGCTCTGGGGCTTGCGACCTTGGTCGGCCCGATGCTGGTGGTGGCGATGGTCGGGCTGGGCTTCGCCGCGGCGCCGTTGATTGCCTGCGCGCTCACCGTGCTGGCGATTCCCGTCGTGGCCGCCGTGCTGCGGGACAGGCCACGTGCCCCACCGTCGTTGGCGCCGACACGTCCGACGACGGCGTCGGCCCGCGAGGGCGCAGACGGCGGCGAGGGAAGGATCCGGCGCTACCTGGTGCTGACCTTCATCTTCAATCTCGCCTTTGCCGGGCTGCAGGCAACCAATGCCTTCTTCGTCCAGGACACGCTCCGGATCGACACCGTCGAGGCGGTGCAGCGGGCCAGCCTGGTCAGCCTTGCCTTCGCCGCTTCGTCGTTTGGCGTGCAGGCCTTCGTCGTGCGCGCGCTCGGCTGGTCGGCGGACCGGCTGCTGGCAGTGGGCCTCGCCGTCTGCGGCGTGGCCTGCAGTGCCTGCCTGGCCGCACCGGGCTTCGCCTGGCTGACCGCGGCATTCGCCGCCATGGGCGTGGGCTTCGCGGGCGTGCAGTCGGGGCTGACGGCCGGTGCGTCGCTGGCGGGGCGCGGCGATCGCCAGGGCCAGATCGCCGGCCGGCTGCTGGCCGCCACGTCGGCCGCCTGGATCGTCGGACCTCTGATGGGCACCGCCCTCTACGAAGCGACCCTGGCGGGGCCGCTGATCGTGACGGCGGTGGCCATGGCCGTCGCGCTGCTGATCCATCGGCTGAGGTGAGCGAAGGCTACCGGCCGTCGAGCTGCTTCAGGACCCAGACCTGCGGCGTGTTGGATTCGAGGAAGTCGCGGCCGGCCTGGCGCTTCTTCGGATCGGACACGTCGCCGTCGACGATGGCCACGATCAGGTCGCACTTGTAGGAAAACACCACGCCCTCGGCGTAGCGCCGCGCGCCGTTGCGGCGCGTGTGGCTGTAGGTGCGCGCCCGGCCGAACAGGTCGGTGACGCGAAGCCGGCTGCCCGGCCCCACCGGCTCGAAGCGCGGGTCGAGGCGATGGATGTCGACCGCGCGATCGACCGCCTCGTCGGTGACGACGCCGGTCTTGCAGTCGGCACAGAGGTCGGGCTTCCACTGCACATAGACATCGAGATCGTCGCCCGACCAGGCGCGGCCGGCGGGCCACGGCTCGGGCGGGAAGGGCCAGGGAAAAGGCCGCCAGCCCAGCGAATCCGTGGGACCGAGATGGGCGCGATCCTCGGCCCAGCGCGCGGCATAGGCCAGCGCCCCGACCTGGGCCGCAATCACGGCGGCATAGATCAGGGTCCGCCGACGGCCTGTCACGGCCGCACCGGAGCAGCAGCTGCCATGCGGGGACTATAGCGTCGTCGCCTGCGTCTGTTCAGTCGTGTGCGAGCAGGAGCCTCGGCAGGTCGGGCATGGCGCCCACGACATGCCGGGCGCCAGCGGCTTTCAGGGAGGCACCGAGGGCAGGCGTGGCATGCCCGCCGCCGGTGAAACCGTAGACGGTCATTCCGGCCGCCCGAGCCCCTGCGACGCCGTGCGGCGAGTCCTCGATGACGATGCAGTCGGCGGCCGGCACGCCGACCGTGCGTGCGGCATGGAGGTAGATGTCGGGCGCGGGCTTGCCGCGCGCCACCAGGGCCGTGCTGAAGATATGCGGCGAGAAATACGGCGTGAGGCCGGTCGACTGCAGCTTCATCGCGAGCTTCTCCGGGGTGCTCGACGAGGCGACGCATTTGCGGATGCCAGCGAGGCCGTCGAGGGCGGCATGCACGCCGGCAATGGCGGTGAGGTCGCTGACGCAGCGGTCCCAGACCTGACGCTCACGTTCCTCGAGAAGGCCCGGGGGCACCTCGCATCCCAGTCCGCCGAAGACCGTCGCATACATGTCGCGCCGCGCGATGCCCACGAAGCGATCGATCAGCTCGTCGACAGTGGCGAGGTAGCCGTACGGCGCGAGGAGCTCGGCATCGACGGCGTGCTCCAGGACTTCGCTGTCCACGAGCACGCCATCGCAGTCGAAGATGACCAGCGCCGGCGGCGGTACCACGGTCAGATCTGATGCGCCATCGGCGGTGCCGGGATCGGCCGGACGCGTTCGTAGGCGGCGGCGGCGCGCAGCACCAGCGCGTCGCAGGCATGGGCGCCCACGATCTGCAGGCCGATCGGCAGGCCTTCACGGTCGAGGCCGCAGGGGATGGTCGCGGCCGGCTGGCGCGTGAGGTTGAAGGTGAGCGTAAAGGGCGTCCAGCCGATATCGACGCCGTCGCCGCCCCAGGCGGCGTTCTCGTTCACGGCGAAGGCGGTCATCGGCATGGTGGGCGTCAGCAGTAGGTCGTACTTGGCCATGAACTGGTTCATGATCAGCGACAAGGCCTGGCGCTGATGGATCGCCGTCACCACCGCGTCCTGGCCGAGATTGGCGCCGAACTCGGCGGCCTTGAGCAGGCCGGGATCCATCACGGCGCGCTGCTCGGCCGTGAAGCCCTTCACCAGGTGCGCCGCGTTCGACTGCCAGTGCGCGTTCAGGATATGCCGTGGATCGAGGCCCGCGAGGTCGGGCGAGTCCTCGACGATGCGGGCGCCCAGGGTCTTGAACACCTTCACCGCATTGTCGACGGCCTGCGCCACGTCACGGTCGATCTTCTCGCGCTCGACGAAGCCCAGGTTGGGCGAGTAGGCGATCTTGAGGCCCTTCACGCCCTTGTCAAAGCCCTTGAGGTAGTCCTCGATGTCGTCGGGACGGGCATAGGGATCGCGTATGTCGGGCCGCGCCATGACATTCATCATCAGCGCAGCGTCGCGCACAGTGCGGGTCATCGGACCGACATGGGAGAGCGTGCCCTGCGCCGAGGGCGGCCACAGCGGCACGCGTGCCTGCGTGGGCTTAAGCCCGAAGATGCCGGAGAAGGAGCAGGGGATGCGGACCGAGCCTGCGCCGTCGGTGCCGACCGCGAGATTGCCCATGCCGACCGCTTCGGCCGCGGTGCCGCCGCCCGAGGAGCCGCCCGGCGTGCGGCCGATCTTCCAGGGATTGTGCGTGGCGCCGTAGAGCGCCGAATCGGTCACGCCCTTCCAGCCATACTCTGGCGAGGTCGTCTTGCCGAGCAGCACGGTGCCAGCTTCGCGCAGCCGCTGCGCGGCCGGCGCATCGGCGTTCCACGGGCCCTCGGGATTGGTGGCGAGGCTGCCCATGCGCGTCGGCAGGCCTTTGGTCTGCACCATGTCCTTGATGGTGAGCGGCACGCCGTCGATGTCGGACAGCCGCTTGCCGCCCTTCTTCCAGCGCTTCTCGGAGGCGCGCGCCTGGCGCAGCGCGCCGTCGGGATCGAGATGCTGAAAGGCATTGAGCTGCGGATTGAAGGCGTCGACGCGCGCCAGGGCCGACTTGGTCGCCTCGACCGGCGAGGCCTTGCGGGCTTTGTAGAGTTTCACCAGCTCATGCGCCGGCATCATCGCCAGGTCGGCAGTCATCTATTTGATCTCCGGAAGGGCATTGAAGTCGAGGGGATGCGCCGCGGCATAGGCCGCCGCGGCGCGCAGGACGAGCTCGTCCCGGTAGTGACCCGAAGCAATCTGCAGGCCGATCGGCAGGCCCTGGCGGGAGAGCCCGCAAGGCACCGAGGCCGCAGGATGGCGCGTCAGGTTGAATTGCGGCGTGTAGGGCGACCACATCACGTTGCCCTTGCCGTCCGGCCCGTCGGGCAGGTTCTTGCCGGCTTCGAAGGGCTGCACGGCGACGGTCGGCGACAGCAACAGGTCGTACTTGGCGAAGAACAGGTTCCAGGCGATCGAGAGCTCGCGCCGCGCGACCTGGGCGTTCACGACATCCTGCAAGGTGTAGCGCAGCCCGGCCTTGGCGCCGGCCAGCAGGTTCGGATCGAACTCGTCGTGACGCTTCTCGGGGAAGAGCTGCAGCAGCCGCTGCAGGGCGGAGAGCCAATGGACCACGAAGGCGCGGCTGGCATCGGCGAAGGGAAACGGCGCCTCGACCGTCTCGACCTTGCAGCCCAGCTCCTCGAAGCGGCGCGCCGCGCGCGTTACCAGGGCGGCGACTTCGATATCGACCGGATGGTCACCGAAGCGCAGCACGAAGCCGACCTTGAGCTTCTTCAATTTCTTGGCCAGCCGATCGGCGTAGTCGGTGTCGTCCGCGGGCAGCGCGTAGGGATCGCGCGCATCGGGTTGGCCGATGACATTCATCATCAGCGCGCAGTCGAGCGCGGTGCGGCACATCGGGCCGGTGTTGGAGAGATCGCCCGTCATCGAGGGTGGCCAGGCCGGCACCCGGCCGAGCGTTGCCTTGAGGCCGACCAGGCCGGTGAAGCTTGCGGGAATGCGGACCGAGCCGCCGCCGTCGGTGCCGATGGCGATTGGGCCGAGGCCCGCCGCCACGGCGGCACCGGCGCCGCCGGAAGAGCCGCCCGGCGTGCGCTCGGGGTTCCAGGGGTTGCGCGTGATGCCGTGCAGCGGCGTGTCGGTCACGCCCTTGTGCCCGTATTCCGAGCTGGTGCTCTGGGCGAAGACGATGGCGCCCGCCTCGCGCAGCCGCGCCACGGCCGGCGCGTCGGCATCGACCGGCGTCTTGTCGGTGAGCTTGCTGCCCATCGAGGCCGGCCAGCCCTTGACGCGCACCAGCTCCTTGATCGAGACCGGCACGCCGTCGAGCGGCGACAGCGGCTCGCCCTTCTTCCAGCGCTTCTCGGACCGCCTGGCGGCGGCCAGCGACGGCTCGGCATCGACGCGGCAGAAGGCGTTGATCGGCCGGGCGAGCCGCTCGGCACGAGCCAGCACCGCCTTCATCGTGTCGACGGGCGAGACCTTCCCTTTGGCGTAGAGCTTGGCGAGCCTGGCCGCGCTTACTTGCGTGAGATCCGTGGTCATGCGGTTTCCCCAATCGTTCCCGGCGTCGTTCCTGGCGTCGTCCTCGCCGTGGCCGTGGCCGTGGCGGTGGCGCGATAGCGGCGGGCGAGCTGCTCCGCCTGATACTCGGCTGCCAGCGCCTGTTCCGTGCGGCCCACGCGCTTGTAGAGCTCGGCGAGCGCCCGCTTGGTCGCGGCGACCGTCGGCCGTTCGCGCTCGTCGGCCTGCAGGAGGGCGAGCGCGGCGTCGTTCCAGCCCGACCGCGTCAGCGCATCGAGATGGATGGCGCCGAACAACGCACGCTGGGCGATCGAGCCGCCGAGGGTGCGCAGATGCGGCATCGCCTGACCCAGCAGTCGCGCCGCCTCGGCGGAATCACCCCTGGCGTGGGCGGCGAGGCCGTGCGCCAGCGGCACGGTGCAGCCGGCCCAGGTCTCGCGCTCGAACGGCTTTGCACGCTCGGCGCGATCCTCGAGGCTCGCCAGCATCTCGGTGACGGCGCTGGCCTCGCCGGCGCGCGCCAGCCCGTAGAGATAGTGGACGTCATGGAAGGCGGAGAAGTGCTCGTGCAGCCGCGGCTTCAGATAGGTCGCGAGTTCGGCCCAACGGCTGCCGACATCGACGCCGCGCAGCTCGAGGCGGGCCAGCAGCGAGACGGCGTTGGCCTGGTCCTCGCAGAACTCCTTCCACACACCCCAGACGCGCCGGTCGTAAAGCGCCAGCGCTTCGTCGGTGCGGTCCAAGTCGATCAGGAACAGCGCGAGGTGCCACCAGTTGTGGGTGTACATGAAGGAGTTGCAGCCTTCCCACGTGTCGGCCACCGACTCGAGGAAGGCGACGCCCTCCAGCATGCGGCCGCGCGCCTCCAGGCAGTGGGCGATGGCGTGATGGGCCCACGGATCGCGGCGATCGATCGCGACAGCGCGGCGCGCCAGCGCCTCGGCTTCGTCGAGGCGATTGCACTCCTCCAGGCCGAAGGCGTGCATGGCGAGCACGAAGCGGTCGTCGTTGGCCGCGGCGATCTCGGCGCCGATGCGCAGCAGCGCCTCGGCGTCACCGCGATTGAAGGCGTGGATCTGGGCGAGCCTGGCGGCCAGCAGATCGCGCGGCCATTGCGCCACGATGCCCTCGAAAGCCTGGGCGCTGCGGTCGAGATCGCCTGCAATCCAGCTTTCGATACCGATGAGCCAAGCCTGCTCGCGCGGCGTGGCGCCGGCGGCCATCGCCTTGGCGCGCGCGCAATAGCGTGCCGCGGCGGCGTGACTTTCCTGGGAATACATGGTGAGCATGAGCCCGGCTGCGACCAGCGGCAGCATCGGGCACTTCTCTTCCTTGTCGGCGGCTTCGATGAACGGCGCGAAGCGGTTGCCGAAGGCCAGCCATTCCTGCCTGACGAAATCGAGCGCCGCGACCGCGCCCTCGCCGGCATCGCTCAACTCCAACCCCTGACCGTCGCGCACCACGTCTCGCTCCCGCTGTCCTCGTTACCGGCGACCTTCGCACGCCGTGTGGCCTTGGGCAAAACGACAAGATTCAAGCGCGAGACCAAGCGGGGCTATCGCATTCGCACATTGTTGGGACGTCCTCTCCGCCCATGGAGCGGCTTGGCACAAGCCGCGGAGTGGGGGGGAGGAGGGGGCCCCATGCGCAGCATGGGGTAGGTGAGGTGGGTCAGAAGCCTCTCAACGCGCACGCCATCTCCGAGATCCACACCCCCCCCACCTAACCTCTCCCCCGCTGGGGGAGAGGAACATGAAGCGCGGCAGCAATGACGCCGTGTTTTTGGCGCACGCTTCTTATTGTCGGAACTACGACTTCGGCGAGCCGCCCAGGAAGCAGAAGATCACGCCGCTCTTGCCGGCGCAGATGTGGCTGTTGCCGTCGGGTGAGAGCTGCTGCAGGACCACGCGCGGCGGCACCGGCACCCAGCGGCCGTTGAGCAGCGCGTACCACATGCCGTCGTCCTTCTGGTAGGCGCGGGTCGGCCGGCAATCACCCTCGACGCCGTTGATCGTGCCGTTGCAGCACGAGGCATTCGAGCCGGGCTGCTTCAGCTTTTCGTACCAGTCGTGATTTTCTGCGTGACCTTGTCCGTAGTGACCCGAGGAATGATCCTGCGCACGGACCGGCGCAGTCGCGCCAGCCAGTGTCATGACCGCAAGGACAGAGGCCAGAGACAGAACAGACGCCAAGAGGGTCATGGCTCCGCTCCCCAGTTGTCGGTCGGCGGGGCAACGGAAACGCTTCCTGCAGGTTGCGGAAGCCGTCGCTCAGCCGAGTCCGCTCACCGGAGTGTACATCATCCTCAGGCCCTGGACGATAGTCACGAAGTCGGGATCATCGGCCGACAGCATGCCGTGGCGCACGAAGAAGTCGATCAGCACGAGATTGCAGTTGTACTTGAACTCTTCGCTGTCGCGCACGGTCTCGAACACGCGTTGCGCCGGCCACAGTTCGAATGAATGGACCTCGCCATCGTTCGCACGTGGTGTGAAATCCTGAGGCAGCTCGAGATCGAAGCAGCTCATGATGTCGGGCTTGAGCTGTTGGCCCGACTGATTCCAGTAAGCGACGACGCTGACGGCTTTCGCCTGCCGTGCGAGCTCGGGCGGAATGGAAGCTTCCTCGCCGCACTCCTTCACCAGGTTCTCGTGCAGCCCGAGGCCGGCCGGCTGGCCACCCGCCACGGTGTTGTCGAGCTGGCCGGGGAAGGTGGGCTTCGTGTAGGAGCGACGCGGCACCCAGATATGCAGCCCATCCTTGCGCCGGACATAGCCCGTCATGTGCGGGCCGCCGGCGCGCACGCCGAACCACGGCACGGCCGAGCGCTCCATGGTCATCAGTACCGGGGTGCCACTATGAGGCGCCACGGCGTATTCCTCTTCGCGCCACTGCCCCTTGAAGTGGCCGCGCTCGCGCAGGCCCAGCAGGAAGGTGCGCATTGCGGCGGTGCGCTTCGCCGGTGTGTCGAGGCCGGGATCGAGATGCCAGCCCAAACCGTTGCCATCGTCGTGCCGCGCGAACAGGCCCGACGGGCCCACGACGTCGGCGGCGAAGACGCGATGCAGGAAGCCCGTGCGATGCGGGCCGATGAACCAGGGTTCGAACTGCGACAGGTCGGCGTTGTTGCAGCGCCCGATATGGTCGAGGAAGGACATCGGCCGCGGAGATAGCATAGAGTGCCGCCAATGACCGAAGACGAATTGCAAGCGCTCCTCGAGAAAACCCTGCCGGCGGCCGAACTGCACGGCCTGTTCGTCGAGGAATGCCAGGATCAGGACGTGCGCTTGAGGTTTTCGCCGGCGCCGGACGGAGCGAGGCAGGGAAGCTGGACGACGGCGGCGCTGCTGGCGATGGCGGATGCGTCGCTGCGTGCCGCGGCCGACGTAACGGCGACGCTCACGCACCTCAATGTCACCGTCCTGCGGCCGGCTCAGAATGCCGACGTGATCGCGCTCGCCCGCGTCATTCGCCGTGACCGCGATGTCCTGCATGCCGAGGCGTGGCTGTTCAGCCACGCCGTCGTCGAACCGATGCTGCATGCCACCGCGAGCCTGGTGCGGTCGCGGTGAGTCTCCTCTTTGTCCTCCCCCGTCTTTGCGGGGGAGGTGTCGGCGTCATCGCCGACGGAGGGGGTGTCTCGACGCGAAGAACATGACCCCCCATCGCCCCGTATGACGGGGCACTTCCCCCGCAAAGACGGGGGAAGAGAATTATTCACGCCGCCGGGATGCGGATCTTCTGGCCGGGGAAGATCAGGTTGGCGTCCTTGATCACTTCGCGGTTGGCTTCGAAGATCTTGGGATACTTGTTGGCGTCCTTGTAGAAGTGCTGCGCGATTGCCGACAGCGTGTCGCCCGACTTGATGATGTAATACTGCGTGTCGTCCTCGGCGGAGATGTTCATCCCCGTGACACTGACATTACTGACCCCCGCCGTGTTGCCGGCAATCAGGATTGCCTTCTGCAAGGCCGCGGCGTCGGCTGCATTGCCGCCGAGCTTCACGGTGCCCGAGGCCGGGTCATAGTCGACCGAAAGCCCTTCGACGCCCTTCAGCGAGGCTTCGATCTCGGCCTTGATCTTGTCGTTGGCGTCGGAGTCCTTGGTGAAGAGCTTGCGACCGATGTCGCGGACGAAGTCGAACAGTCCCATCTGCTTCTCCTTCTGCGCGCAGCACAAGCTGCGCGCCGACGGTAGCCCGGCCCGGGCGGGAGAAACAGTGAAGATTGTCGCGCTTACGCTGCGTTCTTCCACGCTCCGTCGACGACGGAAACGACGTCGCGCATGATCTGCGTGAGGTCGAAATCCTTGGGCGTGTAGACACGCGCCACGCCGGCGGCGATCAGTGCCTCGGCATCGGCTGGCGGGATGATGCCGCCGACCACGACCGGCACGTCGGCGATGCCCGCGGCGCGCATGCCCTGCAGCACGTCGCTCACCAGCGAGACGTGGCCGCCCGACAGGATCGAGAGACCCACGACATGGACGCTCTCCTCGAGCGCGGCATTGACGATACGCTCCGGCGTGAGGCGGATGCCTTCATAGACGACTTCCATGCCGCAATCGCGCGCGCGCACGGCGATCTGCTCGGCGCCGTTGGAATGGCCGTCGAGGCCGGGCTTGCCGACCAGCATCTTGATGCGCCGGCCCAGTCGCCGCGACACGGCATCGACCTCGCGACGCGTCGCCTCCAGGCGGCCGTCGCTGACGCCGGCAGCACGCGCCACGCCGGTCGGAGCGCGGTATTCGCCGAACACGGCGCGCAGCGTCTCCGTCCATTCGCCGGTCGTGACGCCGGCCTGGGCGCAGGCGATCGATGCCGGCATGACGTTGCGGTCTTCCTTGGCTGCGGCGGTGAGTTCGGCCAGCGCCTTCTGGACCGCCGCGCCGTCGCGCTCAGAGCGCCAGGCATTCAGCCGCTCGATCTGCTCGCGCTCGACCGAGCCGTCGACCGTCAGGATGGCACCTTCGCCGCCCGAGAGCGGCGAGGGCTCGCCCTCGGTGAAGGCGTTGACGCCGACCACGGTCTGCTCGCCCGCTTCGATGGCGGCCAGGCGCTTGAGGTTCGACTCGACCAGTCGCTGCTTCATGTAGGCCGCGTCGATCGCGGCGACCGCGCCGCCGATGTCGGCGATGCGTCCCATCTCGGCCAGCGCCTCCTGCTTCAGCGCCTCGACCTTGGCGGCAATCTCCTTGCTGCCGTCGAAGATGTCGGCGTACTCGAGCAGGTCGGTCTCGAACGCCACGATCTGCTGCAGGCGCAGCGACCATTGCTGGTCCCAGGGGCGCGGCAGGCCGAGCGCCTCGTTCCAGGCCGGCAGCTGCACCGAGCGGGCGCGGGCGTTCTTGCTCATCACCACGGCCAGCATCTCGAGCAGGATGCGATAGACGTTGTTCTCGGGCTGCTGTTCGGTGAGGCCGAGCGAGTTCACCTGCACGCCGTAGCGGAACAGGCGCTGCTTGGCGTCGGCGACCTTGTAGCGGTTGAGGGTGATGTCCTCCCACAGCTCGGCGAAGGCCCGCATCTTGCACATCTCGGTGATGAAGCGGATGCCGGCATTCACGAAGAAGGAGATGCGGCCCACGACCTGCGGGAAGTCGGCATCCGGCACCTGGCCGCGCGCCTTCACCGCGTCGAGCACGGCGATGGCATTGGCCAGCGCGAAGGCGAGCTCCTGCACCGGTGTCGCACCGGCCTCCTGCAGGTGGTAGCTGCAGACGTTCATCGGGTTCCACTTGGGAACCTCGCGATAGGTGAAGCCGATCGTGTCGGCCGTCAGCCGGAG
>BFBZ01000731.1_pt1 | contig 27181 bp, 25 predicted proteins | sample 1888401 | NCBI WGS metagenome assembly BFBZ01 (sample SAMD00112614, study PRJDB3348) | symbiont metagenome | host: Chara braunii
GCGGTGGCCGAGCATGGCGGTCTATGCGTCGCGCAAGAAGACCTGGTATTATCCTAGGATCTGTCTCTTATACACATCTAGATGTGTATAAGAGACAGGCCTGATGCTCCGCGCGGGCATGGTGCGCCAGGAGAGCGCCGGCATCTATGCCTGGCTGCCGCTCGGCTACCGGGTGCTGCAGAAGGTCAGCCGGATCGTGCGCGAGGAGCAGAACCGCGCCGGCGCGATCGAGCTGCTGATGCCGACGATCCAATCGGCCGATCTGTGGCGCGAAAGCGGCCGCTACGACGCCTATGGCAAGGAAATGCTCAGGATCAAGGACCGGCAGGACCGCGAAATGCTGTTCGGTCCGACCAATGAGGAAATGATCACCGAGATCTTCCGGGCCTATGTGAAGTCCTACAAGGACCTGCCGCTCAATCTCTACCACATCCAGTGGAAGTTCCGCGACGAAGTGCGGCCGCGCTTCGGCGTCATGCGCTCGCGCGAATTCCTGATGAAGGACGCCTATTCGTTCGACCTCGACCAGGCGAGCGCGGTGCATTCCTACAACAAGATGTTCGTCGCCTATCTGCGCACCTTCGAGCGGCTCGGCCTGAAGGCGATCCCGATGCGCGCCGATACCGGCCCGATCGGKGGCGACCTGAGCCACGAATTCATCATCCTGGCCGATACCGGCGAATCGGAGGTCTTCTGTCACCGCGACTACCTGGATTTCCAGGTGCCGGGCGCCGACACCGATTTCGACAATGCCGACGCCCTGAAGGCGACGGTGGCCCAATGGACGTCGCTTTATGCGGCGACCTCGGAAATGCACGACCTCGGCGCCTATGACGCCATTCCGGAGGCGAGCCGGGTGTCGGCGCGCGGCATCGAGGTCGGCCACATCTTCTATTTCGGCACCAAATATTCCGAGCCGATGAGCGCCCAGGTGCAAGGCCCCGACGGCAAGCCGGTGCCGGTTCACATGGGCTCCTACGGCATCGGTCCGTCGCGGGTGGTCGCGGCCATCGTCGAGGCCAGCCATGACGAGGCCGGCATTCGCTGGCCGGCGGCGGTGGCGCCGTTCGACGTGGCGCTCTTGAACCTCAAGCAGGGCGACAGCGCGGTCGACGCGGCCTGCGCCGAGCTCTATCGCACGCTGACGGCCAAGGGCATCGAGGTGCTCTATGACGACCGCGACGACCGGCCGGGCGCGAAATTCGCCACCGCCGACCTGATCGGCATTCCCTGCCAGGTGATGATCGGGCCGCGCAGCCTGGCCGAAGGCAAGGTGGAGATGAAGATGCGCAATACCGGCGAGCGCGAATTGCTCAGCCCGGCCGATTTCGTCGCACGGATCACCGGCGTTGCCTGATGGTCGCCTGGCCGGTTGAACGCGGCCGGCCGAGACCTCTCTGAAAGAAGCGGCGTGGACGACCTCGCCGCTCTCTCCAATTGTGAGGTGGGGACGACCCTGCCGTTGACGGAGGTTCTGTCATGGCCTGGGTCTATCTGTTTCTCGCCGGCCTGTTCGAAATCGGCTGGGCGATCGGCCTGAAATATACCGATGGCTTCTCGCGCCTCGGCCCCACCGTGCTGACCGTGCTGAGCATGATCATCAGCCTCGGCCTGCTCGGCCTGGCGCTGAAAACCCTGCCGCTGGGCACGGCCTACGCGATCTGGACCGGTGTCGGCACCGTCGGCACGGTCATTCTCGGCATCGCCTTGCTTGGCGAATCCGCCCAGCTGACGCGCCTTGCCTGCATCGGCCTGATCGTCGTCGGCATTGCCGGCCTGAAGCTGGTTTCGGCGGAGTAAGGGCGGGCCGGTTTGCTGCGGATTGAAGCATTGCATCGAGGGTAGCCGTCCTTCGAGGGTCGCTTCGCTCCCACCTCCACGCAAAAGCGGAGCTTTTGCGTGGAGGCGCGAGCTCTTGCGAGCCTCGAAGGACGGCTATCCTTGGTGCCGTGCGCTCAATTTCTAGCGCCCAAAGTCTACAGGGCGGGCTCCCGCGAGCCCGCCTTTCATCCGAGCGTGAACGCCTCGTGCACGGCGCTCTTGACGCCGCCGCCCATTTGCGGGCCGCCGCCGGCGACATGAATGGCGTCGCCGACCACCACCGCGCCGGTGCCATGGCGTGGCGTCAGCATCGGCGCGTAGGATTCCCATTTGTCGGTGGCCGGGTCGAAAGCCTCGTTCTGGCCGTAGACGCGGTTCCAGCCTTCGCCGCCCATGACGAAGATGCGGTTGCGGTACCAGACGGCGCCATGGCCCGAGCGGGCGGTCGGCAAGGGCGCACGCGCGGTCCAGCGGTCGGTTGCCGGGTCGTAGCTGTGGTGCAGGTTCGAATTGGTCAGGAAGCTGTCGACCCGGCCGCCGATGACATGAATGAGGCCGTTGACCACCAGGGTGCCGGTATGGTCGCGCGCCAGGAACAAGGGCGCGCGCCTGGTCCAGCTGTCGTCCTTGGGGTCATAGACCAGGTGCCAGTCGATCGATTTGCGATTGTCGAAGGAATTCCCGATGGCGCCGCCAATGGCATGGAGCCGGTCGCCAATGGTCACGCAGGCCATGGCGCCGCAGGCCTCGGGCAAGGGGCGGATGCGTGACCAGCTATCGCCATCGGCGCCATAGACGAAGCATTCGGCATGCGGCGTGCGGTTCTGCTCGATGAAGCCGCCAATGGCGTAGAGCCGGTTGCCGGCGACCGCGACGCCGACATGGTTGGCGCCGCGCGGCAATTCGGCGGCGGTGATCCAGCGGTCGGTGGCCGCGTCATAGACATGGTGGTACTGCCGGTCGACGCGCTGCTCGGCATAGCCGCCGACCAGATGCATCTTGCCCTGGCGTTCGGCGCCCCAGGCCATTTCGGTGCGCGGGATCGGCAGCGGCGCGCGCTCGATCCAGCGTCCCTGGTTCGCCGCCTTGGGCGCCGGGCTGTCGGTCACCGCCTGTTCGTGGTGGATGACAGGCAGGTCGACGCGGCCGGGCTGGCTCAGGCGCTCGAACTGACCCTGATGATGCTGGTGCTGGGCCAGGGCCGGGCCGGCGAGCACGACGAGGCCGCCGGAGACCATGAAGCGGCGGGACAGAAAAGCCATGGAAAATCCTCCGGTCCGGCGAGGCCCTCCCGCCGGTTGACGCAGAGGCAGGCTAGGACGGATCGGTCGTCGCGCGCCAGAGGCGAAATGGCGCATGAAATCGTTTGTTCTACGCATCAATGCCGATTTGAGCATCGGCCATCTCTCCATAATGTCCTTCTGGCCTTTCACGAAGGCTTCGCCGTGGGGGCGGACAGAGGGGAAATGGCGTCATGTCCGAGACCGCCGCATGGACATCGCGACAGGAACGCTTCCTGCGCTATTGGGCCGCCAATATGGTGTTCGCCTGGGAGACGTCAGCCGACACGCCCTGGCTCGGCTTCGGTTATTCCGACGACGAGAAGGCGCGGATGAAGGCGCTTGCCGCGACCATCCCGCCATCGGCCGCTGCGCTCTTCTTTTCGGTCCTGGTGGTGGGCTTCATCGCGCTTGCGGCCGTGGCCGTCGTCGGCTTCATGATGCCGGTGCTGACCGCGCTCTATCCCGATCCGTCGCAGACCAAGGCCCTGCCTTTCGTGCTCGTGCTCGCCTGCGTCTGCTTCATCTGCCTCGGGCTCGGCTTTCCCTTGACGCTCGGGCTGGCCGCGGCCGCCGCCGACCGCTTCGGCGGCGGCGCGGCGCAACCGGCCATGCCAGGCGATGCCGCGCTCTACGCCAAGGTCCGCCGGCAATTGATGCGCATCACCCTGGTCATGGTCGGGGTGTTCATTCCCGGCTGCATGCTGTTCATCCTGTTCGATATCGATGCCGGACCGCTGGTGTTCTGGCTGAAGACCGCCTGTATCCTGCTGGCTGGCCTGTCGCTCGCCGGCGCCTGGAAGGCGCGCCAGCGCTGATCCGGGCGTGGCGGCGCCCGCCATGGGCAACAGGATTGGTGACAGAAGCCGGTCTGTCATGCCAAGCGGCTTGCATTCAACGCCGGCCGCGCCAGATTCAAGCTCATGAGTCCCAAAGATCCGTCCCGCATCGTCGATCCCTCGAAAGCCAAGACCGGCGGCGTGCCGGCTTCCGGCGCGCCTGATATCGCCGCCTTCCTGAAGACGGCGGCGGCGGTCGGCCGGCCGAAAGTCGCCGGCGAACGCGGCCGCCTGATCTTCGCGCTCGATGCGACCATGAGCCGCCAGCCGATGTGGGACATGGCCTGCGGCATCCAGGGCCAGATGTTCACCGAGGCCGCCAAGGTCGGCTCGCTCGACATCCAGCTGGTGTTCTTTCGCGGCATCGGCGAGTGCCGTGCCTCCGGCTGGGTGGCGGAGGCGTCCACGCTCGCCGGCCTGATGCAGAAGATCCAGTGCGTCGGCGGCCAGACGCAGATCGGCCGCGTGCTCAGCCACGCCGCCGAGGAGGCCAGCGACAAGCGGATCCACGCGCTGGTCTATGTCGGCGACGCCATGGAAGAGAGCATCGACGATCTCTGCGCCAAGGCCGGGCGCCTGGCGCTGGCCAATGTGCCGGTCTTCCTGTTCCAGGAGGGTGGCGATCCGGTGGCCGAACAGGCCTATCGCGAGATTGCGCGGATCACCCGCGGCGCCTATGCCCGCTTCGATCCCGGCGCCGCCGCCCAGCTCGCCGAACTGCTCAGGGCGGTGGCGATCTTTGCTTCGGGCGGCCGTACCGCCTTGACCGATGCCTCGGCGAAGGGCGCGCGTGGCGCCCAGCTATTGCTCGGGCAGATGAAATGAGCCAGACCGCATGAGACCCGCAGCATGACCTATCTCATCGCAGGCATTATTGCGGTGATCGTCTTTTCGGGCGGTCTCAACGCCATTCTCGGCGCCAATCCGAAATGGCTGTCGAAGCAGATGCGCAAGATCGGCGGCGTCGCGGCCATCGCCTTCGCATTGTTCCTCATGGCGCGTGGGCAGCTGGAACTGGCCATCGCGTCCGGCATCGCCGGAGCGACCCTGCTCGGCCTGGTGCCCGGGCAGGGCATGTTGGGTGGCTGGAACCCGGTCGGCAACAAGACGCCGCGGCAAACCTCCAGCGTCCGTTCGCGTTTCGTCGAGATGGAACTCGATATCGACACCGGCCGGATGTCCGGCCGCTTCGTCGCGGGGTCGCTGGCGGGCCAGACGCTGGAACAGATTTCGATCGCCCGCCTGCTGCAGGCTTTCGCCGAGATCGACGGCGAGAGTGCCGCCCTACTCGAAGCTTATCTTGACCGCCGAGACCCCCGTTGGCGTGAACACGCTGAGGGAAATGCGGGTGCGGGGCAAGGCGGCCCGCCGGCCTCGAGCGCGATGACCAAAGAGGAGGCCTACCAGATCCTTGGCCTTCAGCCGGGGGCGGACGAGCAGGCCATCCGTGGGGCGCACCGTACGCTCATGAAGAAATTGCACCCCGACCAGGGGGGCTCGACGTGGCTCGCGTCCCGCGTCAACCAAGCCAAGGACGTTCTCCTGGAAAACCATCTCCGGAACTCCTGACACATTCATCCGGGCTTCGTCGGGTCCGCTTCAGTTGCGGACCAGCATGCAGTCGTAGTCGTTGTTCTTCAGTACGCGGCAGGCGGCATCGGCGCTGGCGCGGTCGAAGCCTGCGAAGCGGGCGCGGACCAGCGTCATGCCGCTGCGCTGGACCCGTTCGGTATAGGGGTCGGCCGTACCGAGCTGGCGGCCGCTGGCCTCGCGGGCTTCCTTCAGGGTCGCCTGGGCGGCGGCCTCGGTCGGGAAGGCGCCGAGCTGGATCGACCATTCGCCGCGACGGGCCGGCATGGCTTCGGCCTGAGCCGGCGCCGGCGACGCGGCCATCTGCAAGGCGCGCGAGGGCACCGAGGCGGTGGTCAGCTGCGAGGAATGCAGCGTGCCGAGGACGCCGGGGCGCGGATTGGGATTGCCGGGCAGGGCGGCCGGCTGGCTGTTCGCCGCGGCGAGCGATGCGACGACCGGGGCCGGTGCGCTCTCTTCACGGATGACCGGGCGCTGGGCCTGGGCGCTGGCGGTGACCGGCGCGGCCGCCGAGGCGCCGGTGGAGGCGCCACCGCGGGTCTGGCCGGCAGCGACGACGGCGGCGGCCATCGGCGTGATCGGCATCGGCGCGGCGATCGGCTGGCGGCGGCCGGGGACCGGCACCTGGGCGGCGACCGCGATGCGAGTCGGCGCGCGGGTCTCGGGTTCGGCTGCGCGGGCCACCACCGGAGCCGTGCGGCGGCCGGCATAGGCCTGCGGGAAATTGGATTCGAGCAGTTGCCGCATGCGGGCATCGCGCCAGCCGCCGGAGCGGCCGCCGAGCACCACGGCGACGAGCTGGCGATCGCCGCGGCGCGCCGAGGTCAGAAGGTTGAAGCCGGAAGCGCGGGTATAGCCGGTCTTGATGCCGTCGACGCCTTCGACCCGGCCGAGCAGGTTGTTGTGGTTGCGGTGGTTCACGCCGCGATAGGAAAAGGAATAGGTCTGGAAATAGCTCCAGTAGCGCGGATAATGATCCTGGATCGCGCGGCCGAGGGTGGCCAGATCGCGCGCCGTCGTGACCTGTTCGGCATCCGGCAGGCCGGAGGCGTTGCGGAAAGTGGTGCGGCTCATGCCGAGAGCGCGGGCACGGCGCGTCATCAGCGCGGCGAAGCGCTCTTCGTCGCCGGCGATGTTCTCGGCGATGACGACGGCGGCGTCATTGGCCGATTTGGTCACCAGGCCGCGAATGGCTTCCTCGACGGTGATGGTGGAGCCCGGCCGCACGCCGAGCTTGGTCGGCGGCTGGCTGGCGGCTTCGGCCGAGACGCGCAGGGGCGACTGCAGCGAGAAGCGGCCGGATTCGATCTGTTCGAACAGCATATAGAGCGTCATCACCTTGGTGATGGACGCGGGAAAACGCGGGGCGTCGGCTGCCTCGGCATGCAGCGTCTGGCCGCTCTTGACGTCGACGACGATGGACGAATAGGCGGGCATGTAGCCGCCATAACGCCGGGGGCGCGCCTCGACCTGGCTTGGCAGGGCGCTCGCGATCAAACCTGCGGTGACGGCTATCGCGGCGATCTGTCGAAAGAAGCGTCCCGATCCGGTCCGGCCGGCGCCGATTGTGGTCGCCATTGCACCACCCCTGACTGCAGGCGGCCGGGGGCCTTCTGGCGACCGGTCCGCGTCCCTGTCCCTCGCGTTGGGAGGTCGGGCGCGGATCGACGGGGCTGCGAAACCGACGACCCTGGTCAAGGGTCGCCGGCGACGCAACACCACTATCGGCGATACGCAGCCGTACTCTTCACGCCGCCCCCGTCGAGGACGGGAACGTGAGAAGGACGGTAACCGGTCGCGGTTGCCAGTTGGTTAAGCGAATCACGCCGAGTTGCGAAAGGAAGCCGGCATGCTGATCGCTCGATCAGTCTTAGTGCCTTGATATTCCTTATGTTGCGTTGCAAAAATCAGATTGACGCACTGCAGCAAGATCACTACGTGAAATGTGTCTCTCGGGCGTTTCGCCCAGGCGGAAAATAAACCAAAGCGGCGCAGCCGCCTCAGGAGCCATGTCATGTTCCAGAATTTCGATGACGTGCAGAAGCTGGGCAAAGACGGTCTCGATCGGACCGTCAAGAGCCTCACCGCGGTGACGAAGGGCTACCAGGCCATCTCGGCCGAGGTCGTCGATTATGCCAAGAAGTCCTTCGAGGACAGCTCGGCGGCGGTCGAGAAGTTCGCGGCGGTGAAGAGCCTCGACAAGGCGATCGAATTGCAGTCGTCGCTGGTCAAGTCGGCCTATGAGACCGCGATCGCGCGCGCCACCAAGATCGGCGAGCTCTATTCCGATCTCGCGAAGGAAATCTACAAGCCCTACGAGGGCACCTTCGGCAAGGCCGCGGCCGCGAAGTAATCATGCGCCGCCCGGCGGACGCCGGGCGCGGCGGTCAAGACATCAAAAACCCGGCGCCATCAGCGCCGGGTTTTTTGTGTCGGCGAATGGGGAGTGGCGAATAGCGAATGGCGAATGGCGAGTGGGGAAGGGTAGCCCGGGCGGACAGGGCGGAGCGAACCCTCGCCCGCGCCTTCGCGGGGGAGGTTTACGCGTCAGCGCCCTACCTCACTGGCTGAGGCGCAATTGGCTGATCTCGGCGGCGATGCGCTGGAACACCGGGCCGAGCTGGTCGGCGGTACTGGCCTCGTAATACATGCTCGACTGCGAGGCGCAGCGACGCAGCAGGGCGGCGTCGCCGTCGATCACCCGGATCGTGTAGAGCCGGATGCCGTTGGTCTTGACATTGGCGCAGGCGAGATCGGTGCGCGCATCGATCGTCGAGCCGGTGCTGCTCCAGCGGTTCTGGGTGTTGTCGCCATCGGTCAGGAGAATGACGATCCGCTCGAGATTGGGCTCCTGGGCGAGCGTCCGGGCATTTGTCAGCGGCTGAGACGGCGTCAGCATGTGCAGGCCCCAGGCCAGCCCGATCGTGATGTTGGTGTTGCCCGACGGGTTCATGGCGTCGACCTTGTTGGTCAAGGCGGTCCAGTCGGTGGTCAGCGGCAGGATCGTGGCGAGCTTGCCGGTGGTGCAGTTGCGCGCCGGGAAATTGGTGTTGCTCGAGGTCGGCGCGGTATCGTCGACGTCATAGGACTGATTGCGATCGGTCACGCAGCCGGTCCAGTTCGACGCGTCGGTGCCGTTGGGATAGCTGAGCCAGGTTTCGTTGCGATAGGCCGTGCCGATATTGACCTGGGTGTCGAAGGGCACGATGCCGATACGAACCGAATCCGCCTGGGTCGCCGCCGCCCTCAACGTGGAGATCAGGTTCTTCGCCGCGGTCTTGAGCGCGGTCATCTTGCCCGAGCTCGCCATCGATCCGGTATTGTCGAGCACCAGGACGAGGTCGATCTTCTTGGTCTGCCAGATGGCGGAGGCGGTGCCCGATATCGTCAGGCTGCCGGTGGACAAGAGGCTGATCGCCAGCGGATTGATCTGGCCGCTGCCGTTGACGCGCACGGAGGCGCCGTCCAGGGCCGCCGAGACGGCGATGTTCTTCAGCTCGCTCGGGTTGACATTGGCCAGGACGATGGCGCGCGCCACGGTGCTCAGATCGCCGGTCAACGTGCCGTCGGAAACCTGGCGCGCAACGCGCAGGGCCGCGATGTCGAGGGCCGCCTGAAGCCGGACCTGCTGCTGACTGATGCGGCTGAGATCGACCGCTGAACTGATCATCACCATGACGGGATACAAGGCGACTGCGAAGATCACCGCGATTGTACCGCGACGATCATCGCGAAATTGCCGAAGACGTTTCCACATCAAAGAGAGATCCTGTTTCTGCGACCCAGGACCACAATAGAGGCGACAAAATAAGCAATCGGAATCGGATGTGATTCAATTGTGTATAGATTCTACGGTGGATATTAACCGGAGATTTACCGTGTTTGGCCGTAAATTACCTGAAGGCGCAACGTAATGTCGGTTTACGTCAGGTAGCGTTACGTCAGGAGCGCGCGTGTTGCTGCCGCAACGTCAGATTGGCGCATCAAACTCTCGCCGACCAGCAGCGCGCGGATGCCGACGGCGGACAAACGCTGGACATCGGCCGGTGTAAAGATACCGCTCTCGCCGACAATGATCCGGTCGTCGGGCACGCGCGGCGCGAGGCGCTCGGATGTCGCGAGCGTTACCTCGAAGGTCCGGAGATTGCGGTTGTTGATGCCGATCAGGCGGGACGGCAGGCGCAGGGCCCGGTCCAGCTCGCCGTCGTCGTGAACTTCGATCAGTGCGTCCATGCCGTAGTCCTGGGCGGCGGCGACCAGGTCGGCTGCCAGTGCATCGTCGACCGAGGCCATGATCACCAGGATGCAGTCGGCGCCCCAGGCGCGCGCCTCGGCGACCTGATAGATGTCGTGCATGAAGTCCTTGCGCAGCGCCGGCAGCGTGGTTGCCGCGCGCGCCGCGGTGAGGAATTCCGGCGCGCCCTGAAACGAGGGGGCATCGGTCAGCACCGACAGGCAGGCGGCGCCACCGGCCTCATAGGCCTTGGCGAGCGCCGGCGGGTCGAAATCCGGACGGATCAGCCCCTTGGACGGGCTGGCCTTCTTGATTTCGGCGATCAGCGCGGTGCGACCCCGGGCAATGCTGTCCTCGATCGCCCGGGCGAAGCCGCGGACGGGGGAGGCCGACCGCGCCTCGGCGTCGACCGCGGCGAAGCCCTTCAAGCGCTTCGCCGCGTCGATTTCCTCACGCTTATAGGCCTCGATCGTCTTCAGGATGTCGGCCATGGCAGCGCCCCCGGGCTCATTCGGCATTCGATACGGCGATCAGGCGGTCGAGCCGCCCGGCGGCGGCGCCGCTGTCGATCGCGGCTTCGGCCATGGCGAAACCGTCGGGCAGGGTCGTTGCCTTGCCGGAGACCACCAGGGCCGCGGCGGCATTCAAGGCCGAGACATCCCGATAGGCGTTCCTGGCGCCGGTCAGCACGGCGCGCAGCGCCGCCGCGTTGTGGTCGGCGTCGCCGCCCTTCAGCGCACCGACGGCGCAGGCCTGCAGGCCGACATCACCGGGCTCGATCTGGAAGCTCGAGACTCGACCGTCGCGCAACTCGGCAACGGCGGTCGGGCCGCTGCCGGTGATCTCGTCGAGGCCGTCGGAGCCATGCACGACCCAGGCGCGGGCCGAGCCGAGATTGTTCAGCACCTCGGCGAGCGGCTCGACCCATTGGCGCGAGAACACGCCGACCATCTGGCGCTTGACGCCGGCCGGATTGGACAAGGGTCCAAGCAGGTTGAAAATGGTGCGTGTGCCGAGCTCGACCCGGGTCGGCCCGACATGTTTCATCGCGGGATGATGGGCCGGGGCGAACATGAAGCCGATGCCGGCCTCACGGATGCAGCGGGAAATCGCTTGCGGCGCGAGGTCGATCTTGACGCCGAGCGCCATCAGGCAGTCGGCGGCGCCCGAGCGCGACGACAGCGCGCGGTTGCCGTGCTTGGCGACCGGTATGCCGGCGCCGGCGACGATGAAGGCGGCGCAGGTCGAGATGTTGAGCGAATGGGAGGCGTCGCCGCCGGTGCCGACCACGTCGACGGCATCATCCGGCGCCTCGACCGTCACCATCTTGGCGCGCATGGTGGCGACCGCGGCGGTGATTTCCTCGACGGTCTCGCCGCGCACGCGCAGCGCCATCAGGAAGCCGCCGACCTGCGAAGGCGTCGCTTCGCCCGACATGATCATGTTGAAGGCGCGCTCGGCCTCGGCACGACCGAGACTGGCGCCGCCGGCAACCGTCGCGATCAGGGATTTGAACTGTTCCATCAGCGGCGCCCCCGGGCCTGGTTCCATTCGGCGGCGAGCGCCAGGAAATTGCCGATCATCCGGTGGCCATGCTCGGAAGCGATGCTTTCGGGATGGAACTGCACGCCATGGACCGGCCGCTGCTTGTGCATCAGGCCCATGACGACGCCATCGGCGGTCTCGGCGGTGACCTCCAGGGCATCGGGCCAACTGATGGGGTCGACGGTGAGGGAGTGATAGCGCGTCGCCTGGAACTTGCCGTTGATGCCGCGGAACACGCTGCGGCCGGAATGGCTGATCTCGGAGAGTTTGCCATGCATGGGCGAGGGCGCCCTGATGACCGTGCCGCCGAAAGCCTGGCCCATGGCCTGATGGCCGAGGCAAACCCCCAGCATCGGGATGCTGGCGGAGGCTTTCTCGACCAGTTCCAGGCAGATGCCGGCTTCGTTCGGCGTGCAGGGGCCGGGCGACAGCACAATGGCGTCGGGATCGGAGGCGATCACCTCGTCGGCGCTGATCTTGTCGTTCCTGACGACGTCGACCTCGGCGCCCTGGCCGCCGATATAGTGGACCAGGTTCCAGGTGAAGCTGTCGTAATTGTCGATGAGGGTGATTTTCATGGGGTCATCTCGATGCGTCAATCATCGCGGCGTTCGCATATTGCGGAACGACGAACGGGATCGTGACGGCGGCAAGGCCACCGGTCGGCACGAGCCACCACCATCGAAAGACCAGAGCCGCCGCGACCAGGACGAGCGCGGCGGCGATGAAGGCAAGCAAGCGGGAGAAAGACGCCTGCGGTGAAAAATCGCGGATCGGAAGAATGGCGTCGGATATCGCCATGATGCCGCCGCGCGCGGCCGATCGTGGTTCGCGCGGCCGGGCTTGTGCACCGAACGGCCCGCCGGCGCCGTTCATTGCCCCCTCCCGGCGCGCGCCGCCGTCTTCACCGCCTCGTCGGCGGCGGTCAGCAAGGCCTTGGCCTTGTTGACGCATTCGGCCTGTTCCATAGCGTTGACGCTGTCGGCGACGATGCCGGCGCCGGCCTGGACATACATGACGCCGTCCTTGACCACCGCGGTGCGCAGCACGATGCAGGTGTCCATGGCGCCGGTCGCCGAGAAATAGCCGACGCAGCCGGCATAGAGGCCGCGCTTTTCCTTCTCGAGTTCGTCGATGATCTGCATGGCGCGGACTTTCGGCGCGCCCGACACGGTGCCCGCCGGGAAGCCGGCGGCCATGGCGTCGATCAGGTCATGTTTCGGATCCAGTTCGCCCTCGACATTCGAGACGATGTGCATGACGTGGGAATAGAGCTCGAGGAAGAACTTGTCGGTGACATTGACCGAGCCGATCTTCGAGACGCGGCCGACATCGTTGCGGCCGAGGTCGAGCAGCATGAGATGCTCGGCCCGCTCCTTCGGATCGGCCAGCAATTCTTCGCCGAGCCGCTTGTCGTCGGCCGGTGTCGCGCCGCGCGGCCGGGTTCCGGCGATCGGGCGGATGGTCACTTGGCCGTCGCGCACCCTGACCAGGATTTCGGGCGAAGACCCGGCGACCGCGAAGCCGTCAAAGGCGAGATAATAGAGGAAAGGCGAGGGGTTGACCCGCCTGAGCGCCCGGTAGAGCGAGAAGGGCGGCAGCTGGAACGGCGTCGAGAAGCGCTGCGACAGCACGACCTGGAAGATGTCGCCGGCGCCGATATAGTCCTTGGCCCGGTCGACCATGGCCGAATAGTCGGCCTCGCTGGTGTTGGAGACCAGGCCCGCCATGATCTCGGCGTGATCGGGCAGGGGCGTCTGCTTGTCGAGCGGCGTGTCGAGCGCCTCGACCACGGCGGTCAATCGGTCGACCGCCCGGTCATAGGCCGCCTTGGCGGTTTGCCCGGCTTGCGGGCGCGCCGGCGTCACCACGGTGATCTGGTCCTTCACCGCGTCGAAGACGAGCACCACCGTCGGCCGGATGAACAAGGCGTCGGGCAGGCCGAGCGGATCCGGATTGACGTCGGGCAAATGCTCCATCTGCCGGACCATGTCGTAGCCGAGATAGCCGAACACGCCGGCCGCCATCGGCGGCAGCTTGTCGGGGATGTCGATCTTGCTCTCGGCGAGCAGCTTGCGCAGCTCGACGAGCGGCGCCTCCGGCAGCGGCGCGAAGGCGTTCCGGTCGGCGCCGGGCCGGCGGTTGATCTCGGCGACCGGGCCGCGGCAGCGCCAGATCAGGTCGGGTTCCAATCCGAGGATCGAATAGCGGCCCTTGACCGCGCCGCCCTCGACGGATTCGAGCAGGAAGGCGTTGGCCTTGCCGCCGGCGATCTTGAGATAGGCCGAAACCGGCGTCTCCAGATCGGATACGAGCGTCGTCCACAGCACCTGCGGCCTGGCCGCGGCGTGAACGGACGCAAAGGCCTCGAAGGCCGGTTCGATCTGCATAGTCTCAACTCCCCGGGCGAATGAAGCGGCCTCAGCCGCCTTCGCCGGCTCCGATCGCGCGGCGCAGCACCGTCTGGTTGATGCTGGCTCCGAAGTCCTTTTGCAGGCGCGCGATATACTGGCCGAGAATGTCGTCTTCGAGCGATTGCGTCAGCTGGCCCTGGGTGCGCGCGTCGACCGGCGTATTGGCCGGCAGCGCGACGTCAGTGGTCACGAAGACAATCCGATCGATGCCGTCGGTGGCGGGCGCATTGGCGGCGCTGCCCTTCGGCGTGACGAACAGGGTTTGAATCGCCCCGGTGCCCCAGTCGCCTTCGGTCGTCGAACGCGTGAAGGCGCGGCTGGTCTTGACTTCGAGACCGAGCGGCTGGGCAAGCTCTGCGAGCGTCTTGCCCTGGCGGATCGCTTCGGTCATCTCGGTGGCCGCCTTGGCGATGCGGTTCTTCACCTCTTCCTCACGCCATCGGGCTTCGACGCGGTCCTTGACCTCATCGAGGCTGCGGTCACGTGCCGGCGTGATGCTGGCGATCTCGAACCAGATATAGGTGCCGCTCTGGCGGATCTGGACCGGATCGTTCTCCATGCCGATATCGGCACGGAACGCCGCCGGCAGCAGTTCCGTGGCTCCGGTGAGATTGAGCTGGGCGTCCGAAGGATCGTGGCCGTTCTGGTCGACGGCGTCGACCACGGTGACCTCCAGGCCGACCTTTTTGGCGATATCGGCGAGCGGCAGGCCGCTGGCGCGTTCGCGCTCGATCCTGTCGTGCAGGTCGTTGACCGCGTTGCGCGCCACTTCGATGGCGAGGCGCGTGCGGGCCTGTTCACCCGCGGCTTGCGCGTTGAATGCTTCAGCCTTGCTGACACGCAGGAGAACGGTGCCGAAGCTGCCGCGCACCGGCTCGCTGACGGCGCCCTCGGCGAGTGCGAAGGCTGCATCGCGCACCGCCGGGTCGGTCATCTCGGCGCGCGACAACGTGCCGAGCGTCAAGTCGGTGTCGGCGATATTGCGCTCCTTGGCCAGCGCCTCGAAATCGAGGCCGGCCTTGACTCGGGCGGAGGCGGCCGCGGCCTCTTCCGGGTTCGCGAAGGTGATCTGCTGGATGGTGCGCTTTTCGCCGGTCTCGCGCAGGCGGGCGACCTCGGCGTCGATCTGGTCGGCGGGCACCTGGGCGAAGGCGGCCTGTTCCTCGGATGACAGGGTCAGCAGCACCAGCTTGCGATATTCGGGCGCGCGGAAGGCCGCCTTGCGGGCCTCGAAGAAGCTCTGCAGGACAGCGGCGTCGGGGGCCGGCACATCGCCGGCGGCGCGCGCGCCGATCGTCACGAACTCGGCGGTGCGGGTTTCGCCCTGGTAGCGCGCCAGCGCGTCGAGCAGCACCTGCGGCGTGCCGAGCTTGTCGGAAATGGCGCCGGCGATCTGCTGGCGCACGGCCAGGCGGCGCTCGATGTCGATATAGCTCTGCTCGCTATAGCCGTTCTGGCGCAGCAATTCTCGGAAGGTGTTGACGTCGAACTGGCCGGTCGGCCCGCGGAACGACGGCGAGGAGATGATCCGGTTGCGAATCGTCGCGTCGTCGATGCCGAGGCCGAGCTGACGGCCGCGCTCGTCGAGGGTCGCGTCGGTGACCAGCTGGTTGAGCACGCGCTGCTCGATGCCGAAGCCGCGCGCCTGGTCCGGTGTCACGCCACGTCCAAGCATGCGGCCGAGGTTCTGGACCTCGCGGTTGTACATGGTCTGGAAAGTCTGCTGCGAAATATGCGTGCTGCCGACGGTCGCCAGCGTCGACGACGTGCCGCCCCGGAAGATGTCGCCGATGCCCCAGATCGCGAAGCTGCCGACGAGCAGGCCCATCAAGGCGATGAGCACGAGACGCATGAAGCCCGTGGCGAAGGTTGTGCGAATGCCGGTCAGCATGCCCGTGCGAACTCCTGGAAGACAGCCCGCGCCGTCGGGGGGGGCCAAAAAAGTTGGCGGAGCATAGTGACCACCCCTGTTTCCGGCAAGGTGGCCCGGTAGCGGTGAAACGCACCATCTGATAGCAAGCCGCGAAACAATCGAGGAGGTCTTGATGGCGCTGCGTCCCCTGGTCGCCGGCAATTGGAAGATGAACGGTTCGAAGAAGGCGCTGGACGAGATCGCCGCCATGGCCGAGGGCTATGACGCGGCGCTGCGCGCCAAGGTCGATCTGATGATCTGCCCGCCGGCGACGCTGCTGCAGATGGCAGCGGTCAACGCGATCGGCAGCCGTATCGCCATCGGCGCCCAGGACTGCCACACCGAGGTCTCCGGCGCCTTCACCGGCGATATCGCGCCCGACATGCTGGTCGAGAGCGGCGCGACCGCCGTGATCGTCGGCCATTCCGAGCGCCGCCAATATCACGGCGAAGCCGATGCGCTGGTGGCGGCCAAGGCATTCGCCGCGATCCGCGCCGGACTGACCGCGATCGTCTGCGTCGGCGAAACCCGTGCCGAGCGCGAGGCCGGCAAGACGCTCACCGTCATCGGACGCCAGGTCCAGCGGTCGGTGCCCGAGGATGCGACCCCCGAGACCGTCGTCGTCGCCTATGAGCCGGTCTGGGCCATCGGCTCCGGCCTGACGCCGACCGCGGCCGATGTCGCCGAGGTTCATGCGCTGATCCGCAAGAAGCTCGTGCAGCGCCACGGCAAGCAGGCGTCCGGCATCCGTCTTCTCTATGGCGGCTCGGTCAAGCCGTCCAACGCCCGCGAGCTGATGGCGGTCGCCAATGTCGACGGCGCGCTGGTCGGTGGCGCCAGCCTGAAGGCCACGGACTTCCTGGGAATCGCTGCGGCCTATCGCTGACGCCGCTTGTTTCGGGCCGGTTGCGTCCGGTTTGCCGCAGGGCAGTCTTGCCCGGCTGGCAAATCGGCGCGGGAACGCCCATATCACCCGTGTCGGAGGCGGTGTTCGCCGCCTTCTCGAAGCGCTTTCCCCATGCGAATGACGCCTGCCATATTCCTGGGCAATCCGGGGTAGGCAAGGCCAATTCGATCGTGTAGAGACCCGCTTTCCTTATCTCGAAGGACCGTCGAGCCTCCATGCAGACCGTCATTCTCGTCGTTCATCTGATGATCGTGCTTGCGCTGATCATCGTTGTTCTGTTGCAGCGTTCCGAAGGCGGCGGCCTCGGCATGGGCGGCGGCGGCAATTTCATGTCGTCGCGCGGCACGGCCAATGTGTTGACCAGGGCGACCGCCATTCTGGCGGCGGCCTTCTTCTTCACCTCGATCGTGCTGGCGCTGCTGGCAACCCAGGCCCGCGGGCCGCGCTCGCTGCTCGACCAGGGCACGGCTCCGGCCGCGCCTTCGGCTCCCGCGGTTCCCGGCGCGCCGGCGACCCCGCAGGTGCCGCCGTCAGGGCAGGGTGGTGGCACCGGCGTGCTCGAAGGGCTTCGCGGCCTGTCGCAGCCGCCGGCGGCGCCTGGTGGTTCGCAGCCGCCGTCGGCCCCGGGCGGTTCGCAGCCGCCGGCAGCGCCGTCGCGCTGACACGCGAGCCCGGATCGTCGCGGTCCGGGCCTCCACCGACAGGCGCCTTGCGAGGCGTCGGACGTGATCACAGCAAGGGCCGGGCAACCGGCCCTCGTTTTTTTGTGGGACGGCCTGCGCCAACTCGTCGCAAGCCGCTACCCGAATCGGATTGAGAGCTTTAAAGAGGAAGCCCCATGACGCGGTATATTTTCATCACCGGCGGCGTGGTTTCGTCCTTGGGCAAGGGACTTGCTTCCGCTGCCCTCGGTGCGTTGCTGCAGGCGCGTGGCTACTCGGTCCGCCTGCGCAAGCTCGACCCCTATCTGAACGTCGACCCGGGCACGATGAGCCCGACGCAGCACGGCGAGGTGTTCGTCACCGACGACGGCGCGGAGACCGATCTCGACCTCGGCCATTACGAGCGGTTCACCGGCCGGCCCTGCACCCGCCAGGACAATATCACCACCGGCCGCATCTATCTCGACATCATCACCAAGGAGCGGCGCGGCGATTATCTCGGCGCCACCATCCAGGTGATTCCCCATGTCACGGATGCCATCAAGGACTTCGTCCGCACCGGCAACGAGGGCTATGACTTCGTGCTGGTCGAGATCGGCGGCACGGTCGGCGACATCGAGGGGCTGCCCTATTTCGAGGCGATCCGCCAGCTCGGCAACGAATTGCCCGAGGGCGACAGCATCTATGTCCATCTCACCCTGCTGCCGTTCATCGCCTCGGCGGGCGAACTGAAGACCAAGCCGACCCAGCATTCGGTGCAGGAGCTCAGGTCGATCGGCATCGCGCCCGACATCCTGCTCTGCCGTTGCGACCGGCCGATCCCGCAAGGCGAGCGCAAGAAGCTGGCGCTGTTCTGCAATGTCCGGCCCTCGGCGGTCATCGAGGCGCAGGACGCCGCCTCGATCTATGACGTGCCGCTGGCCTATCACCGCGCCGGCCTCGACGACGAGGTGCTGCGCGCCTTCGGCGTCGAGCCGAAGGGCGGTCCCGACATGCGCCGCTGGGCCGATGTCTCCGACCGGGTGCACAACCCGGAAGGCGAGGTCAACATCGCCATCATCGGCAAATATACCGGGCTGAAGGATGCCTATAAGTCGCTGATCGAGGCGCTCGCCCATGGCGGCATGGCCAACCGGGTCAAGGTCAATCTCGACTGGATCGAGAGCGAAGTGTTCGAGAAGGAAGATCCGTCGCCCTATCTCGAACATGTCCACGGCATCCTGGTGCCCGGCGGCTTCGGCCAGCGCGGCGCCGAGGGCAAGATCCGCGCGGCGCAATTCGCCCGGGAACGCAAGGTGCCCTATTTCGGCATCTGTTTCGGCATGCAGATGGCGGTCATCGAGGCGGCGCGCAATCTCGCCGGCATCGGCGCGGCCAATTCGACCGAATTCGGCCCGACGCCGGAGCCGGTGGTCGGCCTCTTGACCGAGTGGCTGCAGGGCAATGAGCTGGTCAAGCGCCACCAGGCGAGCGATCTCGGCGGCACGATGCGGCTCGGCGCCTATACCGCCCATCTCAAGCCGAACAGCAAGATCGCCGCGATCTATCGCTCCGACGTGATCTCCGAGCGCCACCGCCATCGCTACGAGGTCAATCTCGACTACAAGGCGCGGCTCGAGGACAAGGGCCTGGTGTTCACCGGCCTGTCGCCCGACGGCGTGCTGCCCGAGACGATCGAATATCCCGACCATCCGTGGTTCGTCGGCGTGCAATATCATCCCGAGCTGAAGAGCCGGCCGTTCGAGCCGCATCCGCTGTTCCGCTCGTTCATCGAGGCGGCCAAGGTGCAGTCGAGGCTGGTCTGATGCGCCCCGTCGCGGTCGCCGTGGCAGGGATTGTCGCGGCGGTTGCGGGGGCCATGGTCTACGTCTGGCAAAGCGGCGGCGATTGCCCCGGCGGCGCCGAATTCCGATCCGAACAGGCCTGCGCGGCGTCCGGCCGCCCAGCGGAGCGCTGCCGGGTCCTGCTGGCGGAAGCCCATGCCATGCTGGCGCGCTCGGGCCCGGTCTATGGCACGCGCGAGCAGTGCCAGGACCAGCACGCGACCTGCCAGGAGAGCCGCTCGGCCGCGGGCTTCACGCCGAGGGCCACGGGATTTTGCGTCATGCCGGGGACACCGGAGCGAATCGTCGCGCGGTTCGGCGGATAGCGAATGGCGAGTAGCGAGTAGCGAGTAGCGAGTAGACGATGAGTCGCGACCGTTGCGCGCGCAACCCTCGCCCGCGTCTTCGTGGGAGGGTGGGTCCGGCAGGACCCGGGTGAGGGTGGCCGGGCCGATGCGTGACGTGCATTCGGCCGATAGGCGAGGGGGCCGAGCTTTGCCCGCACATCTCGACCCTAAACGCGGAATGCGCTGATAGCGCCGACGCAACGACCCGGGTCCTCCGGACCCACCCTCTCCCGCGGAGGCGCGGGCGAGGGTTTACGCGCGCTGAACTCGGCGCTTCATCCCCATTCGCTATTCGCCATTCCCCACTCGCTCCCTGACGGCTTCAACCGGAAACAAACCTGATCTAGCATTCGGTCCTACCTTGGCTGGGGCTGGCCTCATGATCGCAGATTATCTCTCGGGTTTTCCCGCTTTCCTGGCACATTTTCTCCTGGCGGTCGGTTTCGTCGCCATTTTCATCTGGATCTATACCTGGATCACGCCGCATGACGAGATTGCGCTGATGCGGCAAGGCAATGTCGCCTGCGCCATTGCCTTTACCGGCAGCATTGTCGGTTTTTCGTTCCCGCTGGCGAGCGCCATCGAATATTCGGTATCGATCCTCGACAATACGATCTGGGCCGCCGTGTCGCTGCTGGTTCAGCTCGGCGTCTATCTGATCGTCAAGCTGGTGTTCCAGGATCTGTCGAAGCGGATCGAAAACGGCGAACTTCCGGCCGGGATCTGGCTCGCCGGCGTGTCCATTGCCGGCGGCCAGCTCGCCGCGGCGTCGATGACCACGTGAGGATCGCGCCATGACCATGGGTTCTCCCCGTCCGGACAATCCCGAGCAGAAGCGCTCGCGCCTGCTGTCGCCGGCCGGCATCGGCGCGATGGCGGTGGTGGGTGTCGGCGCCCTGGCGGTGACCAATGGCTTCGGCCTTGGCGGACAGCGCAACTGCAATACGACCAACCGCATCGCCACGTCGGCCAGCCAATGCGAGGCCTCGGTGCCGGGGCCGAGCTGTGCCGCGGCCTTCGCCGCCGGAGCGACGGCCGTCGGGCTGACGCAGACGAGCACCGGCGGCTGGCAGCATCAGCCGTTGCGCGCCGATACCGCCGGCGGCTATGTCGACGCCGCCGGCCGTTCCTTCGCCGTCGGCCGGTCGTGCCGCTCCTCGTCGTCGGGCTCCTATTATTTCTGGGGCGGCAACAACAATACCGGCGCGGGCTCGTCGGGCCTGTCCAGCAATCAGAGCCAGAGCGTCCAGCGCGCCGGCTTCGGCTCGACTGCGCGCGGCATGTCCGGTTCGAGCGGGGGCTGAGATGCAGCGCAAGACCATGGCGGAGCGGCCGAACTGGCGCGCGCTCGCCGACGACTATGGCTTTGCCTATGCGCAGGCCGACGGCCAGCGCTACTGGGACGAAAGTGCCGCCTACCTGTTCACGCTGCGCGAGATCGAAGACGATCTCGAACATGCCGCGGAAGAAATGGTGGCGCTGTGCGGCGAGTTCGTCGGCAAGGCGGTGCGCGACGAGGCCTATCTGAAACGCCTCAACATCCCCTCGAACTTCTGGAACTGGATCGCCGAAAGCTGGAACCGCTCGGATCCGAGCCTCTATGGCCGGTTCGATTTCGCCTATGGCGGCAACGGCCCGCCGAAATTGCTCGAGTTCAACGCCGACACGCCGACCGCGCTCTACGAGGCGGCGGTGTTCCAGTGGCTCTGGCTGGAGGACCGCATGGCGGCCGGTGCGCTGCCTGAAGGCGCCGACCAGTTCAACAGCCTGCACGACAAGCTGATCGCCCGTTTCGCCGCCTGGCCGAAATACGGCCCACTGCACCTGACCGCCTATTCGGCCGAGATCGAGGATCGCAAGACCGTCGAATATCTCTCGGAATGCGCCACCGCCGCCGGCCACAAGGTGGTTCTGATCGACATCGCCGATATCGGTCGCGACGGTCAGGGCCGCTTCGTCGACGAGCAGGGCAGGGCGATCCAGACCCTGTTCAAGCTCTACCCCTGGGAATGGCTGATCCACGAACCGTTCGGCGCCTCGATCCCGCTGGCCTCGACGGTGTGGATCGAGCCGGCCTGGAAGATGCTCCTGTCGACCAAGGCGATCCTGCCGGAGCTGTGGCGGCTGGCGCCTGGCCACCCGAACCTGCTCGCGGCCTATTTCGAGGAGGACCCGGCGGCGAAGTCGCTCGGCACGACCTATGTGGCCAAGCCGATCCTGTCGCGCGAGGGCGCCAATATCGAGATCCGCAAGGGCGGCATCACGGCGGTGGCACCCGAAGGTCCCTACCGGAACCAGCCGCGCATCCTGCAGGCTCTGGCTCCCGACGTGGTGTTCGACGGCATGCGGCCGGTCATCGGTTCGTGGATCGTCGACGACCAGCCGGCCGGCATCGGCATCCGCGAGGACAAGGGGCTGGTCACCGGCAACATGTCGCGCTTCGTGCCCCACGCGATCGTCGGTTGATCCCGCGGCTGCGGTCTGCCAGAACCCTCTCCGATCCGGAGAGGCCCATGACCGCACAAACGACCGTTACCGCCGGTTCCGTCCGCTTTGGCAATCGGCTGCCTTTGGCGCTGATCGCCGGCCCCTGCGCCATGGAAAGCCGTGCGCATGCCCTCGAAGTGGCTGCCGCGCTGAAAGAGATCGCCGCGCGGGTCGGCATCGGCCTCGTCTATAAATCGTCGTTCGACAAGGCGAACAGGACCTCTGGAAAATCGTCCAGGGGCATCGGTCTGAAGGCCGCCATGCCGATCTTCGCCGAGATCAAGGAGACGCTCGGCCTGCCCGTGGTCACCGACATTCACGAGATCGAGCAATGCGCGCCGGTCGGCGAGGTCGTCGACATCCTGCAGATTCCGGCCTTCCTGTGCCGACAGACCGACCTCCTGGTCGCCGCCGCCAGGACCGGCCGGGTGGTCAACGTCAAGAAGGGCCAGTTCCTGGCGCCCTGGGACATGGCCAATGTCGCGGCCAAGGTGACCGAAACCGGCAATCCCAATGTGATGGTGACCGAGCGCGGCGCCTCCTTCGGCTATAATACCCTGGTCACCGACATGCGCGGCCTGCCGATCATGGCCGAGACCGGCGCGCCGGTCATCTTCGATGCCACCCATTCGGTGCAGCAGCCCGGCGGCAAGGGCGCATCCTCGGGCGGCCAGCGCGAATTCGTGCCGGTGCTGGCGCGTGCGGCGGTGGCCGTCGGGGTTGCCGGCGTGTTCATCGAAACCCATCCGGATCCCGACAAGGCTCCGTCAGACGGTCCGAACATGGTGCCACTGCACGAAATGGAAGGCCTGCTGAAGACCCTGGTCGCCTTTGACCGCCTCGCCAAAGGGCTGAACTGACAGCAATATTGGCGACTGCTCGAATCGGATGCCTTCGATGACCGACCGCACCTGCCTGTCCGTCGTGCTCGCCGCTGGCGAAGGCACGCGCATGAAATCGGCCAAGCCCAAGGTGCTCCACGAGATCGCCGGGCTGTCGATGGTCGGCCATGTGCTGAACGCGGTGGCGGAGGCGGGCGGCACGGCGGCGGCCGTGGTGGTCGGCCCGGGACGCGACGACGTCGCGGCCGAGGCCCACCGGCTCGTTCCAGCCGCGACGATCCATGTCCAGACCGAGCGGCTGGGCACGGCGCATGCCGTGCTGCATGCCGAGACCGAGCTCGCCAAGGGTTATGACGACGTGATCGTCGCCTTCGGCGATACGCCGCTGGTGGCGCCCGAAACCTTCGGCCGGCTGCGCTCGGCGGTGGCCGCCGGCGCCGCTGTTGTCGCGCTCGGCTTCGAGGCGGCCAATCCCTTCGGCTACGGCCGGCTGGTGGTCGAGCACGGCCGACTGACGCGGATCGTCGAGGGCAAGGACGCGACCGAGGACCAGCGGCGCATCCGGCTGTGCAATGGCGGCCTGATGGCGCTGAGCGGGGCGCATGCGCTGGCGCTGTTGAAGCGCATCGGCAACGTCAACGCCAAGGGCGAATATTACCTGACCGACATTGTCGAGCTGGCGCTGGCCGAGGGGCTGTCGACCGCGATCGTGGAGGCGCCGGAAGAAGAGGTCCGCGGCGTCAACGACCGCATCCAACTGGCCGAAGTCGAGGCGATAGCGCAAGCCCGGCTGCGCGAGGCGGCGATGCGCTCCGGCGTCAGCATGACGGCGCCGGAGACGGTGTTCATGAGCTACGACACCCGTTTCGATCAGGATGTCTTCCTGGAGCCGCATGTGGTGTTCGGGCCGGGCGTCAGCATCGACAGCGGCGTCACCATCCGGGCCTATTCGCATCTTGCCGGCTGCCACGTGGCGTCGGGCGCGGTGATCGGGCCGTTCGCGCGGATCCGGCCGAAGAGCCGCATCGGCGAAAAGGTCCATATCGGCAATTTCGTCGAGGTGAACCGCAGCGTGCTCGGCGCCAAGGTGGAGGCCAATCACCTAGCCTATCTCGGCGACAGCACGGTCGGCGAGGGCAGCAATATCGGCGCCGGCACCATCACCTGCAATTTCGACGGCGCCGACAAGCACCCGACCGTCATCGGCAAGGATGTCTTCGTCGGCTCGAATTCGACGCTGATCGCGCCGCTGACCATTGGCGACGAGGTGCTGATCGCCGCCGGCAGCACGATCACCGGGGATGTCGAGGATGGAGCGCTGGCCTTCGGGCGCCCGCGCCAGGCGGCGTTGCCAAGCCGCGGCGCCGAGAAGATCCGCGCCAACAAGGTCAAGCGGGCCGCACGCAAGGCGCGCGGCGGGTAGCGCGGGGAGGGCGAGGGCCTAGCCTGCCACCAAGGTTAGCCATTCGCGAGAACCACTACGTCACCCCCGGCGGAGCCGGAGCAGAAGCTCTTGCTTCTGCGGAGGCGACGGGAAGGGGGTCCAGGAGTTGCAGGGCGATTTCGTCAACATCGCGAAATTCTCTTATATTCATGCACTTAGGGCGTCGATGAGGCCGCCCTGGACCCCCTTCCCCTCGGCTTCGCCTCGGCCGGGGGTGACGTAGTGATTCCCGGGCGGAACAAGGCCCGAGCCCGTCCCGGCGGCCAGCAGGAGGCGCCGGATCGTGCCCGGCGCCCTGCTTGCAGCATTCTACTGCCGGCTCATGTTCCAGAACACGGTCACCGGCGCCGGCACGACGCCGGTGATGTTGCTGCGGGTGGCCATGCGGTCGCGCCTCTGGCCGAGCGGCACCAGCGGCGTCCATTCGATCGCTCTGCGCTGCACCGCCGCGGCGATCTCCTTCTGCCTGTCGGGGTCGGTTTCTCGGCCGAAACTGTCGCGCAGCCGCTCCATCTCGGGATCGCAGGGCCAGCCGATCATGGCGCGCTCGCAGCGCGAATTGAGGAAGCCGTTCATCACGGGGTCGAGAATGTCGGCGGCGCTCCAGGACGAGGCATAGGCGCTCCAGCCGCCGGCATTGGCGGGATCGCGCTTCTGGAGCCGGGAGACCAGGGTCGCCCAGTCCATCGCCTGCATGTCGACCTTGAAGCCTGCGCGCTCGAGCAGCGCCTTGGCGACCGGGGCGAGATTGGCGAGCGAGGCGACGTCGGTGGCGTGCAGCAGCACGATCGGCGTGCCGTCATAACCGGCCTCCGCAAGCAGTTCGCGCGCGCGCCGCGCATTGCCCTCGAGCAGGCCGTCCATGCCGGCTTCGGTCATCAGGCGCGACGGGCAGACGAAGATCGAACGGCAGACCGAATAGAAGTCCGGATTGCCGACGGTCGCCTGCAGGAAATCCTCCTGGTTCAGCGCATGCCACAGAACCTGGCGGATTTTCGGATTGTCGAAGGGCTTCTGCAGGTGGTTGGGGCGGAAGCTGTACTGGCTGCCCAGCGGATTGGCGCTCCACATCCGGATGTTGCTATTGGATTCGAGCAGCGGCGCCTGATCGTGCGGCACGGCCTCCAGCACGTCGATTTCGCCGGCAAGCAGGGCGTTCACCGCCTGCTGCTGGTCGGCCAGCACCAGCCACTCGATCCGGTCGAAACGCGCCACCTTGCCACCGGCGAGCGCCGAAGGCGGTTCGGCGCGCGGCCGATAACGGTCGAAGCGGACATAGACCGCCTTGTTGCCCGGCCGCCACTCGTCGCGCCTGAAGACGAAGGGGCCGGAGCCGATGACCTCCGATATCTGCACCGTCGGCGGCGTCTCGGCGAAGCGCTTCGGCATCATGAAGGGCACGGTCGAGGACGGCTTGCCGAGCGCATAGATCAACAGGCCGGTCTTCTCCTTCAAGGTGATGGTGAAGCTGTCGGCATCGTTGGCGGTCATGTCGGCGACGAAGCCGAGCACTGTCTGGCCGAGCGTGTCGCGGGCGCCCCAGCGCCGGATCGAGGCGATGCAATCTTCCGCGGTCACCGGCTGGCCGTCATGCCAGAGCAGGCCTTCGCGCAGCTTGAAAGTATAGGTCAGCCCATCCGCCGAGGCCTCCCAGCGGTCGACCATCTGGGGCTTGATCTCGCCATTCGCATCCATCGCGAACAGCGTGTCGTATACCATGTAGCCGTGGTTGCGGGTGATGTAGGCCGTCGAGAAGATCGGGTCGATGGCGCGGACATCGGCATGCATGGCAACCCGAAGGATGTTCTGGGCCGAGGCCTCGTAGCCCCACAGGCAGGATGCAAGCGCCAGGGCGACCCAGACGAGGGACCTCTTCAGGATTGGCATGATGGATTTTCCCCCGATGAATCTCGCCTGCCGGCGAAGATCGATGTCGGCCAGCCGATTAGCACTGGCGTCGCGACCTGTCTCCCGGCACGCCAAGGAAAGGTCTTGTCGTGACGCTACGTGGGGATCAGGGAGCGGATCAAGTGTATTGATCCGCGATACTTTTACGACCGGGCCTTGTGACGTCACCCTGTCTCAATCCGAAACATCAATTCATTTCAGTCGGGCTCGGCTTCACCGTTAAACGGACTTTGACAACGGATCGGCTATCAGTGGCCGGATTCGGATGGAGCTATCAGCATGTGTGGGATCATCGGCATCCTTGGCAAGGACCCTGTCGCTCCGCAACTCGTCGACAGCCTGAAGCGGCTCGAATACCGCGGCTATGATTCGGCCGGCGTCGCGACGCTGGAGAAGGGCGTGCTGGTGCGCCGGCGGGCCGAGGGCAAGCTGCGCAATCTGCAGGCCGTGCTGGCGCGCGAGCCGCTCGAGGGGCGCATCGGCATCGGCCACACCCGCTGGGCGACCCATGGCGCGCCGACCGAGGTCAATGCCCATCCGCATGCCTCCGAAGGCGTGGCGGTGGTCCATAACGGCATCATCGAAAACTTCCGCGAGCTGCGCAGCGAGCTCGAGGCCAAGGGCGTGGTGTTCTCGACCCAGACCGACACCGAAGTGGTGGCGCATCTGGTCAGCCAGGAAATGAAGGCCGGCAAGAGCCCGGTGGAGGCGGTCGGCAATGTCCTGCCGCGGCTGCGCGGCGCCTTCGCCCTGGCCTTCGTCTTCGAGGGCAACGAGGACCTGCTGATCGGCGCGCGCAAGGGCTCGCCGCTGGCGGTGGGCTATGGCGAGGGCGAGATGTATCTCGGTTCGGACGCCATTGCGCTGGCGCCTTTCACCTCGGCGGTTGCCTATCTCGAAGAGGGCGACTGGGCGATCCTCGACCGCAAATCGGTGGAAATCCGCGACGAGGCCGGGCAGACCGTGCACCGCCCGGTGATCCAGTCCTCGGCCTCGGCCTTCCTGGTCGACAAGGGCAATCACCGCCACTTCATGCTGAAGGAAATCTACGAGCAGCCGGAAGTGGTGGCGCGCACCACCGCGCATTACCTCGACATGGCCAATGGCAAGGTCAGGCTGCCGGCCG
>BFBZ01000732.1_pt1 | contig 27180 bp, 19 predicted proteins | sample 1888401 | NCBI WGS metagenome assembly BFBZ01 (sample SAMD00112614, study PRJDB3348) | symbiont metagenome | host: Chara braunii
AAAGGCGTTGAACCGCCGATGGTGCCGAAGGACGCGAAGGCGGAACTGAAGAAGTAGTCAAGGCGATTGAAGTGCCGCAGAAGGAGAGATTTGAAGACAGAATGAGCCGCAGATGACGCAGAAAAACGCCGATCGGACACGAACAGAGTTTGAATGGAACGGATCTCCTCTTTCGTCTACATCTGCGTCTTTCGGAATTGCCTGCGGCTCTTCCTCCTTCTGAACGTGATTGGACCCTCCCGGAGCTTCCCATGACCCGCATGTGCGTAGCCGTGTTCGCGATAGCGGTGGCGACGCTCCTGGCGACCGTGCCCGGCACCGCGACCGCCCAGAAGTGGTACGAAAAAGCCGTGAAGAAGATCGAGGGTCGGTTCGCGCCGGCCGAGGCCAAGCCGGGCCAGACGGTCACCTTCACGCTCACCGTCGAGTTGAACGACGGCTACCACACGTACCCGACTGCGCAGCCGGACAAACTCGCGGCCAGTATGACGAACGTGATCAAGTTCCCGGCCACGGGCCCTGTCGTCTTCGTCGGCGACACGCTCGACCCGAAGGACTTCGCGACGAAGGAAGAGCCGGAACTCGGCATCAAGGACCTGCGGTACAACACTGGCACGGTGGTGTACACCCGCAAGGCGGTGGTGTCGCCGAAGGCACCCGCGGGTGCGGCGACGGTCAAGCTGACGACGTTCAGCCTGAGCGTCTGTGATAAGACGAACTGCTTCCCGGCGAAGAACGTTCCCGTGGAGGCCGCACTGAAGGTGCTCGACGGTCCGGCCGTCGCGGTCGAGAAGGCCTACGCCGACGAAGTCGCGAAAGCGCTGGGCGGCAAGTAGGCCCGTGTGTAAGGGCCGGTCTCACCCCGCTGTATGCTCCCTCAACGGGGCAGACCGGCATGTCGCTCCTTGGTCGATAGAGCAAGCCCACGGGTCCCGTGGGCTTTGTTCTTATTCCGTTCCCCGCGGTGCCCCATGACATCACGCTCCGCCCTCGTGCTGGCCGCGCTCGCACTGTGCGGTCTCTCCACGCCGCTCTCCGCCCAGCCCGGTGATCTGTTCCCCAAAGACGGATTCGGCGCGCCCGTCAGCAAGCTCCCCGCGAAGTTCGCGAAGCTCGCTGATGTGACCGTGGACGTGACCCCGTCGAAGGCTAAGCCAGGTGAAACGGTTACGGTCAAACTGACCGTCGCGCCGAAGCCGAACTCTGGCTCGTGGACGTACCCGGCGTTCCCGGAGGACATGAGTCAGACGTCCCGGAACGAGATCGAACTGCCCCCGCCGGGCGATCTCGTCTTCATCGGGGCCGTGACCGACCCGGCCGTGAAATGGGAGACGAAACCGCGGGACGCGAACGCGCCGAATGGTCCGAAAGACCAGTACACGCACGGGCCGGTGGAGTGGCAGTTCAAGGCGGTCGTTTCACCGAAAGCGAAGGCCGGCGCAAAATCCGTTCTCCTCAATGGTGTCCGGCTCCAGGTGTGTGACGAGAGGAGTTGCTACTTGGTGGACGGGGAGAAGCTCCCACCCCTCGAATTCAAAGTGGAAGAGGGCAAGTCGGACAAAATTGTCCCTGGAGATCTGGCCGCGGCGCTCGAAGCGGAGAAGAAGGCCGGTTCGCCGCCCGCGCCTGCCGGAGACCGTGGCGGCCCCAGAGTGATCGATCCGCCACCGAGTTCGACCGGTAATGCGGCCAACAGTGATAGCCGAAAAGTGGCAAAATCGACGAGCGCCTATGCTGAAGAGCTGACCGCGATCGAGTCGGTCACCTCCGGCGCCGAAAAACCGGCACAGGCCGGCTTGTGGGCGTTCATGTTCACGGCGGCCGTTTGGGGGCTCATCTCGCTTGTCACACCGTGCGTTTTCCCGATGATCCCGATCACGGTGAGTATCTTTCTCAAACAGGCGCACGGGTCGTTCCGCGAGCGGCTCAAACTCGCAGGTGTCTACTGCGTCACGATCATCACCGTTCTCGGCGTGTCGGCATTCGCGCTCCTGAAGTTTATGGCGTGGCTCAGCGCGCACCCGGTCACGAACGTGCTGCTCGCGGCCCTGTTCTTTGTGCTGGCGCTCAGTTTGTTCGGCATGTACGAGATCTCACTTCCGAATTCGATTCAGAAGCGGTTACAAGCGAAGCAGTCGAAAGGGGGAGTGGTCGGGACGATTTTTGGAGCGCTGGCGTTCACGGTTATCAGCTTCACCTGCGTGGCTCCGTTCCTGGGCGGGTTCGCCGGCATCTCGGCCGGTAACGACAGCAGCGGGAGCCTCGTCGCGCTCCCCACCGCAAAAGAGATCGCGGGTGGGCTGGCATTTGCGACCGCGTTCGCGGCTCCGTTTTTCGTACTGGCAATGGTGCCGGGACTGATGAAGGCGCTGCCGCGGTCCGGCGGGTGGCTCGACAGCGTGAAAGTGGTGATGGGCTTCCTGGAACTCGCCGCCGCGCTCAAGTTCCTCCGCACGGCTGAACTGCGAGTGTTCCCGACGCCGCAGTATTTTACCTACGACATCGTACTCGGGGGCTGGGTCGCGATCAGCGCGGCCTGTGGGCTGTACCTGCTGAACGTGTACCGCCTACCACACGACGAGGAGCAACCGAACATCGGCGTGCCCCGGCTCATCTTCGCGTTGGTCTTTCTCGGTCTCGCGCTATATCTGACTCCGGCGCTCTTCAAGGGTCACGACGGCAAGCCCCAGCGGCCGTCGGGTGCCGTCTACGCTTGGATCGAAGCGTTCCTCCTGCCGGAAGACGCCCCGGCAACCGATGCGAAGCAAGAAGACGTGTGGAGAACCGATCTCAAGGACACAATTGAGGCGGCCAGGAAGAGCGGTCGGCCGGTCTTCTTAGATTTCACCGGGGTGACCTGCACGAACTGCAAGTACAACGAGAATAATGTTTTTCCAACGGCGGCGATTCACACGGAACTCGCTCGGTTCGAGAAGATCAAGCTCTACACCGACGAAGTCCCTGCGGCACTTTACGCGACCGACCCGGGGAAGAACATCCGTCGCGCCGAGGCCGCTGCGAACCGCAATTTCCAAGAACACGTGTTCAAAGATCTCGCGTTACCGTTGTACGCGGTCCTCATGCCCCAGCCGGACGGTACGGTGCAGGTCATCGGGGTAACAGAAGGAAAAATCAACGACTCCGCTAATTTCGCTGAGTTCCTGAAGGGTTCGCTGGAAAAGGCGAAGTCGAAGAAGTGACGCGCCTACGGCGCTTGCGGGCCGGGTAAAACAAAACTTCTTCTCGTTGGTTGTGTGGGTTGTTCAGCTCGTCACTCTGCGACAGGACGATGTTGCATCGTCCGAGCTTTTGCTAAAGCACGCGTCGCGAGGAAGGCTGTTCCAGCACCGCTTTCGGGGCGCCGGCGTCAATTGACGCCGCAGGCTGGAACAACCTCACGAATTGCGGTTCTGCGGCGTCAATTGACGCCGGCGCCCCGGCGGTGCCGTGAGCCTTCCGCGCCCCAGGTTGAGAAGTTAACGCCCCGCACACCCAACTAACGCAAGCCCCAGGTTCTCACCTGGGGCTTGCGTGTTTTCGTGTTCGTAGTGACCCGCTTCAGCGGGTCCGCCGCGCAGCGGCGCCCTCACGCTCGCGAGGGGTGCGAACCGCAGTACGTTCCGGCCCCCGCTTCAGCGGGTCGCCACGAACACAAGCGGACCGCGGCAACCAACGAACGTCTTCACGCGATGCCGTCGGCGAAACCGTCCGGCTTCGCCTTCGCGGTCTGCGCCGGGGCGTCGGCCGTGTGGAAGTGCGTGCCCTTCGGGGCCGCGTGCGCACCGTGCGCCTTGACCACCTTGCCCATCTCGGCCACCAGGCCGCTGTAGCTCACCGGCACCTCGTCGTCGTAGTCGAACTCGTCGTAGGTGCAGACATAACCCGGCAGCTTCGACCGCTCCTTCTCTTTCGAGAACGCCTCCACCACGGCCGACTGGATCAGCTCGCGGGCGGCACTGTGGATCGGGTGCGCGATGTCGGCGTGCAGCTTGGCCCGGCCGTCGGTGGCGCGCAGCGCCCGCTGCTCGTCCTGCCGGGTGCCGCACTGGTTGCAGAACCGCGCCCGCAGGTGGTTCTTGCCGCCGCACCGCGGGCACCGGTCGGTCAACTTGCGGCTCGGCATCGCCACGAACACGCCTTTGGTGCCTTCAATGATCTTCAGATCCCGGACCACGAAGGCGTTGTCGAAGGTGACCGAGCAGAACGCGAGCAGCCGCTCGTTGTTCTCCTCACACAGCTTGATGCGAACTTCCGTGATGACCACCGCACTTCTCCTTCAGCGGGATCAGGGGGTAAAACTGCGGACCACGAGGACGCGCGATTCGGGTTCATCGGCCGGGCGCGATGCACGAAAGGCACCGGCCACACTGAGGGCGTGTTCGCGGTCGCGGCACACCGCGAACACCGTCGAACCGCTCCCGGACATTAGTGCCCCGCACGGGCCGAGCGCGCCCAGTCGCGTGCGGATGTGCCCGACCACCGGTTCCAGCGCGAACGCCGGGGCTTCGAGCCGGTTAAAGATCGTCCGGCCCAGGGCGCCCGCGTCACCGGCCCGGAATGCGGTTCGTACCGCGTCTCCCGACACCGGCTCTGCGGGCACGACGAGCCGCTGGTACACTCCGGCGGTGCCGAGCCCGATCGGCGGGCACACCAAAACGAAGTGCAACCCGCCCGTCCCGGCTTCCGGAGCCACCACCTCCCCGCGCCCGGTACACCAGGCGGCGGGGAGCGTCAGAAAGAACGCCACGTCCGATCCGATGGACCCCGCGATAGCGACAAGTTCCTGATGTGTCAGCCCCAAATTCCAGATTTGATTCAAGCCGACCAGCGCCGCGGCCGCGTCGCTGGAGCCGCCGCCGAGTCCGGCCTGTGCCGGGATGCGTTTGGTCAGCCGGATTTCGGCCCCCCAATCCGGACGGCCGGTATGCGTCCGGAGCGCCGCTGCGGCCTTGTAAACGAGGTTGTCGGGCCCGGTCGAGAGGCCCGGCGGGTCGCAAGAAAGGACGATCGCGCCCGGACCCGACTGTGCCGGCGCCAGGGCCCGGAGTTCGAGCGTGTCGAACAGGTCGACGGCGACCATCAGCGATTCGAGATCGTGGTAGCCGTCGGGTCGCTTGCCACGAATTTCGAGGAACAGGTTGAGCTTGGCGGGCGCGCCGATCACGACGCCGGCCCGCCCAGCAGGGAGCGCCGGGTGGACCGATAGCGGGTCCGCGGAGCGGGGGGGGGCACCGGAGCGCGTCATGGTGTCTGGGGCGACTCACCGGCGAGGGGAGCGGCCCGTCCGTGGGTGCTGATCGAATCCGTGCGGCCGGAGAGGCAGACCCGCGGCGCGAGTCCGCGGAATCAAGTGCGAACGTTAAACGAAGAAACCGGGTGCGTCAAGAGGGGCCGTTTCGAGAAATTCCGTTTCGTTCCGGTGGGCGGCTCGGACGGCGGTTTTTCTTCGGGCTGGCCCCAAGCCGGAATCCGTTCTAGGCTTGGGCCGTTGAAGCACGCCGCTCCCGTCGCAGGAAGTTGCCGCCATGCTGCCGCAGCGACCGTCCGGTTCCGTGCCCACTGCGGGACGCAAATCCGGCCTGTTCGCGCACCCCCAGGTGCCGTTCGAGGCCGTGAAACGGCGCGTCCTCGCCAAGCTCGAAGAGCGGCTGGACATGAGCGCGTCCAAGCGGATGCCGCAGTCGCTCCTGCGCCAGAGCTTGCGCCAGCACGCCGAACAAGTGGCCGACCAGGAGGCCCGCGGGTTCACCAAGGCGGACCGCGACCGGCTGGTGGACGACGTTCTCGCAGAACTCCTCGGCTACGGTCCGCTCGAAGAACTGTTCTGCGACGCGGCCGTGCGGGAGGTCATGGTGACCGGTCCCGGTACGGTCATTGCCCGTCGCGACCAGGGACAGTGGATGCCGACCAGCGTGAAGTTCCGCGACGAGGCCCACGTGCGCGCGACGCTCGACCGGATCGCCACCCACGCCGACCCGGTCGGCCCGGTGATGGCGAGCGTGGCCGTGTTCGACATGAAACTGCCCAACGGGTTCCGCGCGCTGGCCATGATCCCACCGGAAGCGCTGGACCAGCCCGCGACGGCCACGTTTTTGCGCGAAGCGTCGGTTCCGGCTCCCGGGCCGGTCGTTCCGCCGAAAAAGGACCCGCCCCCCTCGCACGTCGCGCCTCCCAGCGCCTCGTCTTCCAACAACGGCACGCCTCGCACCGTCCCCGCCGCGCCTTCGAATAACGGTACGCTCCGGACGGTGCCCGGTTCGGCTCACGCGTCCCCCCGCGCGCCCGGCAGCGGGCTAATCACCACACCACCGCCGCGGGCCAACCCGAACGAATCGGGCGTCTCGCTCTCCGCCTCGCCCTCGTCGTCCGGCGCGGCCCACGATCCGCTCAGCCGGCACCGGGCGCGCATCACGGAGCGCCTGCTCGCCAAGTTTGCCAGTCTGAAGGTGTACGACGTGACGCGGTTCGACCCGAACGAGCTGCGGAAAGTCATCGCCGCTTACGTGAGCGAGTACGGCGAAACCGAGAAGGTGTACCTGAGCGATACCGACCAGGGCCGGCTCACGCTCGAAATCCTCACTTCACTGCGGCGATAGGGAAGAAAGGCCCCCCCAGCTCCCTCCCTGAAAGGGAGGGGGTGAACGCGCGGAGAGCCTCCTTGGACTCTCCCGAGGCCTCGGAGTTCCGAAGGTCTGGCTCCCCTCCCTTCAGGGAGGGGTTGGGGGTGGGTTGTCTTTCTTCCTCCCCCCTTCCCTTCAGGGAGGGGGCTGGGGGTAGGTCTCTTCTGCCCCTTTGCATCTCCCCTCACGACCGAATACCATCACTACTTCACGCCTCCTCCCCGCCGTGAAGGGTTCCACCATGCCGCGTTTGCCGCTCGCATGCCTCCTCGCACTTCTCGCCCTCGCACACGCACGACCCGCCATCGCTCAAAAAGAATACGGCTTCGATAACCGCAAGGGGTCCGGCCAACCGTACCTGAAGCCGGAAGAGTCGGTCGCGAAGATCAAGGTGCCCGACGAGTTCGAGGTGAAGCTGTTTGCGGGCGAGCCGCAGGTCATCAATCCGGTCGCGTTCACGGTGGACGAGAAGGGCCGCATCTGGGTCGTGGAGTGCTTCGAGTACCCGAAACGGACGCCCAAGGGCAAGGCGCCCCGCGACCGCATCGTGATCCTCGAAGACACCGACGGCGACGGCGTGTGCGACAAGCGGACCGTGTTCGCGGAGGGGAAAGACTTCCCCGTACCGGAGGAGCGCGCGAAAGCGGGACTGGGCGCGTTCGACCTGTGTACCGGAATCGAGGTCGGGCACGGCGGCGTGTTCGTGGGGGCCGCTCCCTATCTGTGGTTCATCGAGAACAAGAACGACAAGCCGGGCAAGGTCGAAGTGCTGCTCAAGGGCTTCGGCAGCCAGGACACGCACGAAACGCTGAACACCTTCCAGTGGGGACCGGACGGCTGGTTGTACGGGCTCCACGGCATCTTCACCGACTCGGCCGTGAAGCCGGGCGGGCAACTCGACGGCCCGGAAGCCCGCATCAACGGTGGCATCTGGCGCTACCACCCGAAGCAAAAGAAGTTCGAGATCTTCGCGGAGGGCACGTCGAACCCGTGGGGCATGGACTGGCGCAACACCGATGGTCAGTTCATCCTCGCGTGCTGCGTGATCCCGCACCTGTACCACATCGTGCCGGGCGGCGTGTACAAGCGGCAGGCGGGAGCGAGCTTCAACCCTTACGTATACGGCTACCTCAACGAAATTAGCGATCACACGTTCCACAAGGAATCGGGCTGGGCGCACGCGGGCCTCATCTCGCTCGACGTGCCGCACATGCCGAAGCGGTTCCAGAACAGCGTGATCTTCGGCAGCATTCACGGCTGTAGCGTGAAGCAGAACATCTTGAAGCCCAACGGCAGCACGTTTACCGCCAGCCGCGGCGATGACTTCTTGGTCAGCGCGGACAAGAACTTCCGCCCGATCAACATGAAGTGGGGGCCGGCGGGCGACATCTACCTCATCGACTGGCACGACCAGAACCCGTGCCACCAGACCAACCCCGATGACTGGGACTACGAACGTGGCCGCGTGTACCGCATCCAACTGAAAGGCACGAAGACGAAGAAGGCCGACGACCTGGGGAAAAAGACACCGGCCGAACTGATGATGATGATCGACGACCCGAACCCGTACCGTTACCGTACTGCGATGCGGCTACTCGCCGGACTGAGCAAGGAAGACCGGATGGCCGTGGGCGAACCGCTGGTCCGGAGGGGCGAGCAGGTGGACCTACGCGAGCTGTGGACGGTGCACCACCTGGCCCGATCGCTGAACCTCAACGTGGCCGGCAAGGGGCCGAACCTGGGCTCAGAATCCGACCCGCGGTTGGACTGGCTCGCCCGGACCGTGTACCACGCCGATAAGGTCGAGGCCGCCTTCATTACCCAGTTAGCAGAAGTCGCCTCGAAGGCCAAGTCGCCGACGCTGCGCCGCGAGGTCGCGTCGGCCGCGATCCGGCTGGCGGCCGACAAACACGATGTGACGCCGATCCTCCGAGCGCTACTGAAACACAAGGAGGACGCGAAAGACCCGGTCATTCCGCAACTGGTGTGGCTCGCTTACGAGAAGACAATTTCCAAGGCGAGCGGGGGGCGTAAGCCCCCCGAGTCCAGGACAAGCGACGGGCCGAAAACCGAGCCCGGCGCCGAAAAAGAACTCGCGTGGCTCGCGGAGCAGGCGCCGGACAATCCGTTCGTCCGCGATTCTATTGTGCCGAAGGTCATGCGCAGGCTCGTCGCCACCGGGCAACCGAGCGACTTGCGGTTGTGCGTCGAGTTCGTCACGAAGGTGAAGGACACCGCGAGCCGCGAGCGGGCTCTGGAAGGGCTGTCGGTCGCACTCGCGGGGCAGTCGGTGGACGCGCCGGACGGCTGGGCGCAGCTCCAATCACAGATCGCAGAAGAGAAGAACCCGAAACTCGTCGCGCTGATGAACAAGCTCGCGGTCGTGTTCCGCGATCCGGCCGCGCTCAAGCGTGCCCTCGCCGCCGCGAGCGACGCCGGGCTCTCTGCGGACCTGCGGACCGAGGCCGTCAGGCAACTCGGATCGATCCGGGCGCCAGAAACGGTCCCGGTCCTGCTCAAACTCGTCCGCAGCGATTCGACCGATGCGGTGCGGGCGGAAGCGGCCCGCGCACTCGCAAACTTCGATCAGCCGAAGCTCGGGGCCGAACTGCTCGCTGGCTGGAGTAACTATCCGAAGGGGTTGCGGCCCGACGTGGTGAACACGCTCGCCACCCGTAAAGAGTGGGCGAAGGAACTGCTCGGCGCGATGGCCCGCAAAACCGTGGACCGCGCAGAGGTGACCGACAACACGATCCTTCGGGTGCAGGCGTTCAACGATCGCGAACTGAACGCGCTCATCGAAAAAGCGTGGGGGCGCACCCGGCCGACGCCCGCGGAGCTGAACACGCTCATCGACAAGACCCGCGCGTCGCTGTACGAGGCTCCGGCGTCGTTCGCTCGCGGCCGGAAGGTGTTTGAGACCAACTGCGCGAAGTGCCACAAGTTCGAGGGCAAGGGTGCCGAGGTCGGTCCGCCCTTGGAAGGCGCCGCGCGCGACATTGAATACATCCTCGTGAACGTGCTGGACCCGAACCGCGTGATCGGCGCGCCGTACTTCCTCCGCACCGCCCGGTTACTGGATGACACCGTCTTTTCGGGCGTGCTTGCCGAAGAAGACGACAAGACCATCACGCTGAAACTCGAAAACGCGGTGCTCAAGAAAATCACGAAGGCCGACCTCGCGGAGCCGGTGCGCGTCGCGGAGAAGTCGCTCATGCCGGAGGGCTTGGGCTACAACATGACGGCGCAGGATTTTCGCGATCTTGTCAGGTACCTCATGGCGAACCCGTTCCTTACCGACGTAACCGTGAACGGCACGAAACTCTCCGCGGGCGCGCCGGGCCAATTGGCGCTGCCGGATACGAAAGGCGCGCCGGCGGTCGTCGAGGCGGAAGTGACCGCCCCCTCGGAACTGAAGACGAAACTTCTGGTTGGCTCGACGGGCGACTATGAGGTGCGGTTGGACGGCAAGGTGATTGGCACCGGCCGGGGCGCGGGGAAGGAACTGCGCCCCGATCGCGACGGCTTCGATGTGACCGTTCCGGCCGGTAAGCACACGCTGGCGATTGTCGTTAAGGGTGCCGGCACACACACGGTATACGCTCGCGTACTCGATCCCGACCGCAAGCTGGCGTACCCGGATGTTGCCGATAAGAAGTGAAATCGTCGGTTTGAGTCATAAAGTCATAAGGTCGAAAGTCGTAAAGTCGAGGACCGAGCCAACTCAGGTCTTCGACTTTCGACCCGCTTAACCGAACTGGGGTACGGTGAAATCAACCCGGGTTCTCGACTTTCGACTTTATGACTTGTGACTTCATGCCCCGCCCCGCCCGCTCCTTGTGACCGCCCATCACAATTGGTATCGTGAAGAAAGACCTGGGACCGACGAGGGGCCGAACATGGCCGAGCAGAAGCTGATTCTGGTGGTGGACGACGACCGCGAGCTGGTGGACGCCATGCGGGCCGTTCTGGAGCGGCAGGGCTTCAAAGTGATCCAGGCCCACGACGGGCACCAGGGCAAACAGGCTATCTATAACCAGCGCCCGGATCTGGTGATCCTCGACATGATGATGCCGCGCATGGGCGGCTATCCCGTGCTGGAACACTTCAAGGACAAGGGCGACGCCCCGCCGATCATCATGGTGACGGCCAACGAGGGCAGCCGGCACAAGGTGTACGCGGAGTACCTCGGCGTCGTCGATTACATCCGCAAGCCGTTTGCGATGGAGCGGTTGCTCGAAACGGTCAACAAGACGCTCGGTGGCTCCGAGAAGAAGGTCGACGAGAAGCCGAAGGCCGAGTGAGCGTTCGGTCGGATCATGGTGCGGGGTGAGGCGTTGCGCCGGCCACTCGCCTTTCGGCACACGGTTCAAGGCGAGGCGTCTTTTCGATTGCCCGCGGGTTGTGCGGCGGACGGTGCCCGCTCCGCGCGACGAATGCCCACTTCACCACTGCAAACAACCGTCACGCTGTCCCAGGCGAAGGAGCTGATCCGCTGCCTCGCGGACACAGAAAGCGTACTGTTGCTCTCGGCGCCGGGCGTGGGTAAGTCTGAAATCGTGCGGCAGGCGGCGCGCGAAGCCGGCCTCGAACTCCGTTCGCTACTCGGTACGCAGATCGCCCCGGAGGACGTCTCCGGGGTGCCCAAGCTGGTCGGCAACCGTTCCGTCTTCTGCCCGCCGCGTGTGCTGCTGCCAACGGACGACAAGCCGTTTTGTCTCTTTCTTGATGAATTGCCCGCGGCGCCGCATGAGGTGCAAAAGGCATTCTACTCGCTTCTCCTCGAACGCCGGTTGGGCGAATACCGGTTGCCAAAGGGAACGTGGGTGGTTGCGGCCGGTAACCGGACCGAAGACCGCGCGCTGGTGCGGACGATATCCAGCGCGCTCGTCAACCGCGTGTTCGTGCTGCCGGTGCGGGTCGATCTGGACGAATGGTTGGCGTGGGCCGAGCAGCACGGCGTGCGCCCGGAGCTGCGGTCGTTCATCCGGTACGTGCCGCTGGCGCTTCAGCGGCCCGTGCCACCCGACCCGGTGCCGTTCTCGACGCCACGCGCGTGGGCGCTTCTGTCCCGCGACATGCACCTGGCCGAATGCGCCGGCCGACTCACCACGGACGAGCGACGGGCGCTGGCGTTCGGGCGCCTCACCCCGCACGATGCGGCACTGTTCTGCGCGCTGTGCGAAGACGGTCTCGGCGACTTGCGCCCGGCGGCTGACTACTTCGAAGACCCGACACTTCTGCCGAAATCCGAAACCGCAATGTGGTTCGTGGTCTCGCGGGTGCGCCAGGCGGTGAGCACCCGGCAGTTCCGCCCGCCGGAGGACCCCACGGCCGCGGCGGCGTTCCACGCGAAGGTGAATGCGTTCCTCGGCCTGATCGGTGAGGAATATCGCTTCGCGCTCCTACTCGATCAGATCGAACACTGGGCCGACCTCGGTGCGAACGAGGTGATGCTGGACACCCTGAAACGGGTCACGGGGGTGTCCGCGGGGCCGGGCGCCTGACCTTTCTGTGGAACCGGTGACGAAATAGCTGCTGCTCTCTTGTAGGGTGGGACCAGGCTTTGCGCCGGCCCACCGTCTTCGCTGAACGAACCGTTGTGTCGTTCACACCCTGCCGATCACGCCGCCGCGACGACCGGCAGTACGTATGGCCCCTTCGGGATCACCGCGAGCGTCGCTTGCGGGCCGTACTCCGCGAGCGACGCTTCGACTGCCTGTTCCACGCTCAGGGCCGGTTCCACGCGGCACTTGCGGAGAACGTCCGCGGGGAGCCCGCCGGTCACCACTTTCACCCGGCAGTGCGAAAGCACCTTCTTCAGCATCACAAGTTGCCACTCGTCCATTTCGCACGTCGCGGAGTCCGACGGCCGGTCGTAAGCCCCGGTCGCTTCGTAGCGGTCCAACTGCGCGCGGAACTCGTGGCTGCCCAGCCCCTCTGTCAGACTCGCCGCCAGTACGATCGTGCCGCCCTTCTTCACGATGGGCAGCGCGCCGGTCACCCCTTTCACGGCCTGGTACCACGTCGTGTCGAGCGGGTAGCCGGCGCAGCTCGTCACCACCACATCGACCGGGTGCGGCACGGCCGACTTCACAACCTCCCGACAGAACTGCACGCCCTGCTCCCAGGCTTTGATCATGTCACCGGCCCACAGGCCGGTGACGCGGCGCTGCCCGTCGATGCACACGTTCACGATGAAGTCGCACCCGGCCATGAGCGCGATGCGGGTGTTCTCCTCGTGGACCGGGTTGCCGTCCACGCTGCCGCAGTCGGCGTTCGGGTGCTCGAGGAACCGCGGGCCGTGCCACACGCTCACCGTTTCGAGGGCCGCGATGCCGGGGCAGATCAGCTTCCGCCCGCCGCTGTACCCGGCCATCAGGTGCGGTTCGATCAGGCCCGTCGTGATCTTCAGTTCGGCCCGGGTGTACCGCTTGTCGATCCACGCGGGCACGCCCTTCGGCGTGGTGCCGAGGTACTCGTGCTCGTCCGTGGCCTTGCCGTGGTGGTTGACGCAGCGGTAATTCGCGGCCACGAACTCGCCCACGAGTTCGACCAACTCGTCGCCCTCGTTGGGGCGGTGGAGGCCGGTGGCGACCAGAATGGTGATGCCCGTGCGCGGCACGCCGGCGGCTTCGAGCGTGCGGAGCAGCGGCGGCAGGATCATCCGGTTCGGGACCGGTCGGGKGATGTCGCACACCACCACGCACGCGGTCTTCTTGCCCCGCGCCAGTTCGGCGAGCGGTTTCGTACCCGTGGGGTGCGCCAGGGCGGCTTCGAGGGCGGCTTCGGGGTTCGCGAGCGGGGCGGCCGGCCGGATCGCCAGTGGCGGGGCGATGAGCCGGTCGGCCGGGAGCGTGACGGAGAGACCGGTTTTGCCGTAATCGAGAGTAACTTGCATGACCGTGTCGGGTACTTTGTGGTGGATTTTTTCGGCAGCGCGTGCGGGCCGGCGCGTGGACGGCGGCCGCCGATAGTAATAATATCACTTTTCGAGTTCGGTTCGCGGCGCGGGTTCGTAGCGCCCGGCCAACGCACGAAACACGTAACACTTAACGCGAAACACGATCATGTCCATCGACAAGAGCCTGAAGCGCAAGGGCGGCATGTCCAAGCAGCGGTGCGTGCTGACCCGCGCCGAGCGCATCGCGAAGATGCTGGAGAACGGCCAGTTCGGTGCGGACCGCAGCCCGTACGGCCTGCCCAAGACACGGGTCCAGAAGGTCACGCTGAAGAAGAAGGCGAAGAAGGAAGCGGCCGAAGGCGACGCGGCGGCCCCGGCCGCTGGCGCGGCCGCCAAGGGCGCGGCCAAGAAGTAGTGGTGAAGCCGTCAGCTCACAGCCGCCAGCTCGCAGCCGATCCGCTCGGCCCGTTGCCCTTTCGGCGCGGGCCTTTATGCTTCTCCGGCGGGCGGCTGACGGCTGACACTTGATGGCTCTCGCGTATGTTGCGCTCGGTTCCAACCTCGGTGACCGCTGGGCTACCCTTGAGACCGCGGTACGCCGGCTCCGGGCCGAACCGGGTTTGCGGGTGACCGCCGCGTCCGCGTTCTACGAAACGGCCCCGGTCGATTGCCCGCCCGGGTCGGGCGAGTTCCTCAACGCGGTCGTCGCGATCGAGACGGACCGGTCCCCCGAAAACGTACTCGAACTCCTCCTTCGCATCGAGCGGCAGTTCGGCCGCGTGCGCTCCGAACCCAACTCCCCGCGCACGCTCGACCTCGACCTGATCCTCTACGGCGACCGCGTCATCCGCACGCCGGCGCTCACGCTCCCGCACCCCCGGATGCACCTGCGGGCGTTTGTACTGGTGCCGCTCGCGGAAGTCGCCGCCGGTGCGGTTCACCCGGTGTTGGGCCGGACCGTTGGTGAACTGGCCGCTGCGGTCGCAACGGACGACATCCGCCCGCTGTCGCCCCCGGTGCGGCCCCAAACACTTATCGGGTTGCGCGCGCTGGTTACCGGGTCCACGAGCGGTATCGGACTGAGTATTGCGAACGAGTTCCGGGCGCGCGGTGCCGAAGTTATCACCCACGGGCGCCGACCCGGCGCCGGCCCGCACATCGCCGCCGACCTCCGCGACCCGGTGGCGTGCGACCGGTTGACGGACGAAATTTGGGGCCGGTTCGGTGGCATCGACGTCCTCGTTTGCAACGCGGGGGCCGACACACTGACCGGCGATGCCGCCAAGTGGTCGTTCGACGAGAAGTTGGAGGCGCTGCTCGCAGTGGACCTGAAAGCCACGATGCGGCTGTCGCGCGACCTGGGCGCACGAATGAAAGCGCGGGGGCGCGGGTGCGTTCTGACGGTCGGGTGGGACCAGGCCGAGACGGGCATGGAGGGCGACAGTGGGCAGTTGTTTGCGGCGGTGAAGGGCGCGGTGACGTGTTTCACACGCAGCCTCGCGCTCGCGCTCGCACCGGAGGTGCGGGTGAACTGCCTCGCGCCGGGGTGGATTCGCACGGCGTGGGGCGAGACCGCGAGCGCCGTGTGGCAGGAGCGCGTCCGGGCCGAGACGCCACTGGGCGTGTGGGGGCTGGCCGAGGACGTGGCGGCCGCTGCGGCGTGGCTGGCGAGCCCGGCGGCGGCATTCATCACCGGGCAGACGGTCCGCGTTAACGGCGGCGCCGTTAACGCGTGACCCGGGCGCCCGGGGCGCTCATCACTTCGGGGGGAGCGGCGGCGGGGGTGGCGGGGGCGGCGCGATGGCCCCACTGCCGCCGGGGGKGCCAGTCGAGTTCGGGCCGCCGGTGCTGGCCGTTGTGGTCTTCGTCGATCCGCTGCACCCCACCAGAACCAGAACAGCGAACCCGACCGCGATGGCGTGGACAACTCGTTTCATGAATGTTGCGACCTGTTATTGAATAGCTAAATGTTGGAAAGTCACTTCAAAACGGGGCCGCGGAACGCATCCGCGGCGCCTTGTTGCCGGGTGTCCGGGCCCGCGTCGGACCTGCGAGCGCCGAATCAGTTGCTGAAGCTGAAAACCGCTCCGTCCGTCATGCCGGACGCGTAAACGAATATGCTGTGGTCGCCGCTCGTTGAGAGCGCTTTAACCGAGCCATCGCAGAGGACGAAGTTCACAATACCGGTGTGCATGCTACCGTAGTTGACCCAACTCGGTGAATCGGTCAACCCCCAGGCCGTTGGCAGGTTGAAGCCGCCCGCCCAGGTCGGCAAGTAGTTACGACTCGCCAGCGCCTTGGGGCCGCCCAGCGCCTCGCCGAAGGCCAGCGTGTTGCTCGTCCCGTCGGTGATCCCGAGAATCGTGGTCTTCGTGTTGACGGCGAACGGGCCGACGTAGGTGTTCCAACCGGGCATGTTCCCGAGGTACCCGGCGTTGGAAGCGTAGTTGGTCGCAGCGAAGGCCGCGCTGGGTCCGAACTGGTAATAGGTCATCCCACCGGGGTAATACTGCATCCAGGCCAGCTCGTTCAAGGAGGCGGCAGCGCTACTGATGGAGTCGGACGGACAAAGGAAGATTTTAATTGTCGTTTGCGCCGGACCAGGGACATAGTACCACACGTCCGAGGCCGGATACGTGAAGCAGGCCGGGTTGAACTGACTGTAGACGTTGTTCTGTTCCACGTAGGGGAGGAGGAAGGCGAGTGCGCCGACCTGGCTACTTCCGGTCGAGCCGCCGGAGAAACTCGCCGTAGGGGTCGGGTAGGCGTTCGAGTTCGAGTTCGAGATCCCGGGCGGCAGGTGCCCGTTTCCCGACTCGAAATTGTGCATCGCCAGCCCGATTTGCTTCAGGTTGTTGGTGCAGCTCATGCGCGCGGCGGCCTCACGCACTTTCTGTACGGCAGGGAGCAGGAGCCCGATCAGGATCGCGATGATGGCGATTACTACGAGTAGCTCGATCAGTGTGAACCCGACACGGGTGCGTCCGGTAGGGTAACGAAACATCCAAACCTCCTGTGACGGAGGCACGAACGCGAACGGAGGGGAGGGCCAAGCAGCGAGTTCCGACGCGAGCGCGCTCCAACTGAATGCCGATAGAGTCGGCGGTCATCGAATGAAAAAAATAAGCCAACGGAACCGTTACCGCGGGCGGGGCGAAGGAGGAGAGAAGGAGACCGGGGCGAGGACAGAGAGGAAGGTGGGGCGAGGTATCAGTTCATCGATAATCGCAAAGCGCTGATCTAAACAGACCAACCGCGCCCTGAGATCTACCTTGCGAAACAGACGGCAATCTGTCAAGCGCGCTTTCGCGATTTTAGAATCGGCTCATTAGTTACGTAAGCTCCGAAAAAGATTCCGATCCGGTATGCAGATGCGGTCTAATGATCGTTGCGGTCGCTATTCCTTGCACGAACAGCTTACGATCCCCTCCGTTCCGGCACCTGTAGCTCCCAGGGCTCGTTGGGGTATACCGCGAGGATCGTTTCGTCTTGCGGGGATTTTCCGGATGCAGCGAATTTCTGTGTTCAGGACGACCGCATCATAATTGCAAAATCGTTTTGTGGTAGCAGCTAACACACTACATAGGGGAGTGGTTGTGAAGAGACGGTGAGACGTGGCGTGTGCGGGACGAGGTGCCACTTGGCGTTGGGAGGTCGGAGGCGCTGCCGCCGCGGCGCTCGTCGCTTTGACGAATTACATCAACGGCGGGAGCGCGTCGTGGGAATCACGGAAGTTGTTTGGCTCTTTCGTTCGGCGCGGCTTGCGGGCCGGGGGGCGGTGTCACCCGCGCACGCGGCCCGGCGCTCGTGAGTGGTCCCGCACCCACTTCCCGTGGCACGGGGGCCGTTGGCACTTCGGCCTGGCCGCTCGACCGGCCGCAGCCGGCCGCGCCTGCGGCCAAGAGTATTCCGAGTACACACGATCGCATACGAGAGCCTCTTGGGAGATTTAAGGTTGTGCGCGGGCCAAGCTCGGCGCGCGGGGCGGTTCGAGGGCCGTGGGGTCAATTGGTCAGGGTGGACGGATCAAACACCTGGCCGTCGTTCATGCCGGCGGCCCACACGATGTTCGGCCAACTGGTAGGCTTCCGAAACGCCCGGACCCCGCCGTCACCCATCGCGAACTGCACGACCGCCGTGTGCGAACTGCTGAACTGGTAGAAGAAGTCCGTCCCCGGAACGTTCAGAACCCCGCCCCAGCCCGTTGCGATCGGGGGCGAGGACATCCAGGTCCAGGCCACGCTCGGGCTGCCGGTGAAGATCGATGCCGGGTTGGCCCCCACCTCGCCGAACATGATCGTGTTGCTCGACCCGTCGATCGCGGACTCGATCTTATTTTTGGACCGGTTCGTGAAGTACCCCCGATAGGGGTCGCTCGCGGTGTTGAGGTACCCCGCGCACGCGCTGTAGTTCGTCTTCCCCAGTGCGCTTACGGCGGCCGGGGKGTTGAACCCCSACGCGTAACAGCACGCGCCCYGGGCCGTGGGCCACATAAAGGCCGTGGCGAACGTCGCTTGCGCCGAAAGGGCGTCGCTCGGACAGACGAACGTTTTGATCTGCGTTTGCGCTGCCGTCCACGACTCGTTGTAGTTCCACCACGACGGGGACGGCTGGTCCACGTTAACCAGGCTCGCCGGTACCGAGCCGCTGGTCATGTACGACCAGACGTTGTTCTGTTCGATATAGGGGAGGAGGAACGCGAGCGTTCCGACCGCCTGTTCGTTCCCGGTGTACCCCGCGCCGGTCGCACTCGCCGGGTACGGGCCGAGGAACCCCGGCGGCAGGTAGTCCATTGCGCTCTGGTAGTTGTGGGCGCCGAGGACGATCTGCTTCAGGTTGTTGCTGCACGACATGCGTGCGGCGGCTTCGCGCACCTTCTGGACGGCGGGCAGGAGCAGCCCGATGAGGACGGCGATGATCGCAATCACCACCAACAGCTCGATCAGCGTGAACCCATGACGGGCGTGTCCGACGCGCGAACGACACATTAAACGGGCCTCCGACGTTCGTTTATTGCTGCTGACGCGATCTCGAGTGGTCCCGACCGGGAGATCGCAAGGGCGCGGGGCCGCCCGCGGGCGGCGGATTCAATCGGCTGGATTGACTTTTCACTCGGTCAAACCATAGGACAGAAAATGTGCGGGTGCGAACGGAAATGAGGACGAGACCGGAAGTGCGGGGACGCGATCTTGCGTCGGGCCCATTTTTCGTATGCGGCGAAACGACGCAGTGCGGCGTGATCGGCACGAGCGGAAGAAAAACCGCGAGGCGCACAGGCGCGAGGGGCGGAGAAACAAGGGCCGCGCGTTCCAGCGGACGTCCACGAGAGTTACTGCCGTGCTTGAAGTCGCTGACGCCTTGGCCGAAGTGCTGGAGCACGCCCGGCCGCTCGAGACCGAAACCTGCACCCTCACGCCTGCAGTACTGGGGCGCGTGCTCGCGTCCGATATTGCCGCGGACATGGACTCGCCCCCCTTCCCGAAGTCGCTCCGCGACGGCTACGCGGTTCGCAGCGCCGATTGTGCTGTGCCCGGCGCCGAGCTGACAGTCGTTGCGGTCATTCCCGCCGGGGTGGTGCCGACGCGGTCCGTCGGGGCGGGCGAGGCGTGTCGCATCTTCACCGGCGCGCCGCTGCCCGCGGGCGCCGACGCCGTCGTCATGCAGGAGGACGCGCAGGCAATTGGGGACCGGGTGCGAATCACAGACGCCGCCGTGAAACCGCGGCAGTACGTGTACGCTCAAGGGACCGAGATGAAGGTCGGGGCGGTGGTACTGAGGGCCGGTACGCCGATCAACCCGGCCGCTTTCGGCGTGCTGGCGAGCGTCGGCCGGACGGACGCGCCCGTGTACCCGTTTCCGCGCGTCGGCGTCATCGCGACCGGCGACGAGTTGGTCGAAGCGAACACCAGTCCGGCCCCCGGGAAGATCCGCAACACGAACGGACCGATGCTCGCGGCCCTGACCGCGCGCGGCGGCGGGCTACCGCGGTACCTCGGCATCGCCCGTGACGACCGTGTCAGCGCCCGGGCGCTGATCCGAACCGGCATCGACGCGTCCGACGTGCTGCTGATCGCGGGCGGCGTGTCGGTCGGCGACTTCGATCTCGTGCCCGAGGTGTTGAAAGAGCTGGGCGTGACGTTCCACGTCCGACAGGTGCGTATGAAGCCGGGTAAGCCGCTGCTGTTCGGCACCGCGCCGGAGGGCCAGCTGGTGTTCGGGCTGCCGGGCAACCCGGTGAGCACGTTCGTGTGTTTCGAGTTGTTCGTCCGGCCGGCGCTCCGCATTCTGGGTGGACACGCGGAGGCCGGACCGCGCACAATACGGCTGCCCGTGGCACAAGGGCTGGCCGAGAGCAACGACCGGCCGACGTACCGGCCGGCAAAACTGGAATACGACTCGGACGGCTGGAGCGTGCGCCCGCTGGCGTGGTCCGGCGCACCGGACCTCGTCGGCCTGCAACCGGCCGACGCGCTGATCGTGCTGCCCGCCGGCGACACCCGGTGCGACCGCGGCGCTAACATGGAAGTGGTGCTGCTGTAATTAAGAAATCAGAAGAGGAGCCGCGGATAAACGCAGATGAACGCGGATCAGACAAGAAGAGAGTTTTGAAGCGGATGAACGACGATCGTTCACTTCGTTCGCTGTCTGAATTCTCTTCGCCGCTCTGCTTTCTGTTTTGATCTGCGTTCATCTGCGTTTATCCGCGGCTCCTCGTTTTTCTCTGGAAGGACTCCGCGTGAAGCCTCGCGTTTTCCTGCCCGCCGTTGCGTCCGGCGTGCTGCTGTGGGCGGCGTTCTTCCCGTTCGATCTGGGGCCGCTCGGGTTCGTCGCCCTCGTACCGTGGCTCACGCTCGTCCGCGCTCCGGTGTCGGACCGGCGGCGGTACTTCGCGGCCTACGTCGGCGGCGTCGTGTTCTTCGCGCTCGCGACGCAGTGGGTTCGCGTCGCCCACGTGATGATGTACATGTCGTGGCTTGGGCTGACGGTGGTGATGCCGCTGTTCTGGCTGGTCGCCCTCGCGATCCTCCGGCGGCTCGATCGGCTCGCCGTTCCGATGGCGGTCGCGGTACCGGTGGCGTGGGTGGCGCTCGAATACGGCCGGATGCACTTCCCGACCGGGTTCCCGTTCCTGAAGCCGCTCGGCATGTACCAGATGATCGGCTTCGGCTGGTACGACCTCGGGTACACCCAGCACGCGTTCCTCCCGATCATCCAGATCGCGGACCTCGGCGGCGTGTACGCGGTGTCGTTCGTCGTCGGGGCCGTGAACGGCGCTCTGGCCGAACTGCTAACGCGCTTAGTTGTCGTGCGGCGTGCGCTCGGGTGGGCGGAAGGGCCTAACTCCCCGGCGCCCTTCCCTTCCGGGAGGAGACCAGTGTGGGCCGGTCTGGCTTTTGCCGGCGTGCTTGTCGCGGCGAGCATCGGCTACGGTTACTTCCGGCTCGACCACGCGGCGTTCGCCGACGGTCCGCTCGTGTCCGCGGTTCAGGGCAACATTGGTCAGGGCGACAAGATGGGCGACCCGGCCGGGTTGCGGATGTCGTACTACAAGCTCCACGTCAAGGCGTTCCGCCAGAACCCGCACCCGGACCTGATCGTGTGGCCGGAAACGTGTCAGCCGATCGATTGGGTCGAAATCATACCTGGAGCGCGGTTCGAGGGGATGCCCGCTGACGTCCGGGAGCGCCAGAGGTATTCGGACGAAGAACTGCTCGGAATCGAGTGGGGCGTACCGGTGCTGTTCGGCCTGAACGGGGTGGAATGGGACGGGGAGCGGGCGTGGAAATATAACTCCGCGCTGCTGCTCAAACCGCTCCCGCGCAACCCGCTGGCGAAGCCGGACGATCCCGCAATCTTCCGAAGTGAGGCGGCCGGGCGGTACGACAAGATGCACCTCGTGCCGTTCGGCGAGTACGTGCCGCTCGGCGAGCAGTTGCCCTTTATGAAAGCGTTTACACCTTACGAGAAGGGTTACGAGTGCCGTCCGGGTGAGCGGTGGACGCGGTTCCCGCTCGTGGCACGGACCGGCCGCGCCTACACCTTCGGCTGTCTCATTTGCTACGAAGACTCCGACCCGTACCTCGCCCGGCAGTACGTCGCGTCCGAGCCGGTGAACTTCTTCGTGAACATCTCCAACGACGGCTGGTTCAGGGGTACCGAGGAGCACGAACAGCMCCTCGCGATCTGCCGGTTCCGTGCCGTCGAGGCCCGCCGCGCCGTGGTGCGCAGCGTGAACATGGGCATTTCCGCCGTGATCGACGCCGACGGTCAGGTGGTCGCGCTGCCGGACCCCGACTGGAGCAAGTCGAAGACGACCGACGCCGTAGTGACGGCCGTGGTGCCGATCGACGGCCGCAGATCGCTCTACGCGACGCTCGGCGACTGGGTTCCCGCCGGCTGCTGGGTGGGCGCGCTTCTGGCGCTGGTGCTCGCCCCTCTGGTGGCCCGAACCGCAAGCGCCAGGGCGGCCGGACCGCTCCCGTCGGGTGCGCCGAACTGATTAGGAGAAGCGGCCGGGGCGCGGAAGGCCGCGCTGCGTTCACGGGACCGGGCTGGTATGCTGTATGGACGAACAGCAGGAAGGCTGAAGATCTGAGGCGCCGACTGTTCCCATGACCGCCGCACCCAAACCCGCCGCGCCGGCCGTCCTCACCGTCTCCCAACTCACCGCCCAAGTGCGGGGGACGATCGAGGCGAAGTTCCAATCCGTGTGGGTCGCGGGCGAGGTGTCGAACTTCACACGGGCGTCCAGCGGGCACTGGTACTTCACCCTCAAGGACGCCGCCGCCCAGATCAAAACGGTCGCGTTCCGCGGCATCAACCTGCGCCTGCGGTTCGATCCGCGGGACGGTATGGAGGTGATCGCACGCGGGCGGCTGACCGTGTACGACCCGCGCGGCGAGTACCAGTTCATCGTCGAGGAGCTGCAGCCGAAGGGGGTGGGCGCCGCGGAACTCGCGCTCCGGCAGCTCAAAGAGAGGCTGCTCGCCAAGGGCTACTTCGATCCGAAGCGCAAGCGCCCGCTGCCGCGCCCGCCCGAGCGGGTGGCGCTGGTCGCCAGCGCCACCGGGGCGGCGATCCGCGACATGATCGAAGTGTTCGCCCAGCGGTGGCCGTTCACGGAACTCATCGTGCGGCCGGCGCGGGTACAGGGCGAGGGCGCCGCGCAGGACATTTCCCTCGCCGTGCGGCAACTGAACTGGCTGCACCGGAACAACAAGCTCGCCTTCGACGCGATTGTCCTCGGCCGCGGCGGCGGCAGCGCCGAGGATCTGTGGGCGTTCAACGAGGAACTGGTCGCGGACGCGATCTACCATTCACAGGTGCCGGTCGTGTCGGCGGTCGGGCACGAGATCGACGTGACCGTCGCCGACCTCGTCGCCGACCACCGGGCCGAAACGCCCACCGCGGCCGTCGTCGCGCTCACCCCCGACCGGCGCGAACTGGTAGCCGCGCTCGGTACGCTCCGGCTGCGCATGGCCGAGGCCGCCGAGCGGCGGCTGAAGGGCGCGAGGCAGCGGCTCGACCAGTTCGCCACGCGGCCGGCGTTCCGCCGCCCCCTCCAGCGCGTTCACGATCTGGAACAGCGGCTGGACGACACCGCGGCCCGGCTCGCACGGGCCGCAAAGGTGAGGCTCTCTCAGGCCACACAAAAACTCGCGGAAGTTTCCGCCCGGTTGGAGACCCTCAGCCCCTTGCAAGTGTTGGCCCGCGGTTATAGCTTGACGCACACGACTGACGGCCGACTCGTCCGCGACCCGCACGGTCTGCGCCCCGGAGACCTGCTCGTCACGCGGGTCGCCGCCGGCGTGATCCGCTCGCTGGTCACCGAAGCACGATCGACGGAAGGCGATCCCCCGCCACAAGGCGCGGGGTGACTCGTGCCCGCCCCGCTCACGCGGGTGGTTCGACAACACGGACGGCCTCTTCGCCCGCACGGGATGCGCGCCGATGCCCGATCCCTCCGATCTCGCGCCCCTTCGTTTCGAGCAGGCCCTTGCCGAGCTGGACGACATTCTGCGCGAACTCGAAGACGGCACCACCACCCTCGAAGACGCTCTCGCCCGCTACGAACGCGGGGTCGTATTGCTCCGCCAGTGCTACGGCCAGCTCCGCGACGCCGAACAACGGGTCAAGGTGCTCGCGGGCGTATCCGAAGACGGCGCCGATCTGAAACCGTTCGACCACGTCGCCTCCATCGAATCTGCCAAGGCTGCGGTGCGAAAACCTACCAAGGCCGCCGAGGCGGGAGGGGAACCGCCCCGCGGGTTCCCCCGGCCGTCGCCTTCTGGTTCGGGCGCGGAACTCCCTCGCGGGTTCCCCCGGCAGCCCCCTCCTGATTCGGGAATAACGGAATGACACCGGGATCAACTACCGATGACGCCCAAAGTCGGGTAGCTTTGTATCGCAAAGTTGGTAACATTGTTTCTTCCGGGGGCGCCGACTGCCCGAGCGGCGCCGAGCCGGTCGGTCCGCTGATGGCCGAACTGAAGCCGCGCCAGGACCGGGTCGAGGACGCGCTGCGGCAGGCGCTGCGGCAGGTGACCTGTGAGGCGCCGCCGGCACTGGCTGAGGCGATGGCGTACAGCCTGCTTTCGCCCGGCAAGCGGCTCCGGCCGCTCCTGGTGGCTCTGGCCTGCGAGGCGACGGGGGGCTCGCTCGAACTGGCGTTGCCATCGGCGTGTGCGGTGGAGATGATCCACACCTATTCGCTGATTCACGACGACTTGCCGGCGATGGACGACGACGACCTGCGCCGCGGGCAGCCGACGTGCCACAAGAAGTTCGGCGAGGCCCTGGCGATTCTCGCGGGCGACGCGCTGCTGACGGCCGCGTTTCAGGTACTGGGCGAGGGTTACCCGCCGCGGACCGCTGCGGTTAGCTGTTTGGAGCTGGCGAAGGGGGCCGGCGCCGTCGGGATGGTCGGCGGGCAGACGCTCGACCTCGAAGCCGAGGGGCGGTTGGATGAAGCGCGGAGTGCGGAACGCGGAACGCGGAATGAAGAGAACGAAGCCTCATCGACTTCTGCGGCCTTGCACTCTGCGTTCCGCACTCCGCGTTCCGCGCTCTCCGGGGGTGGGTTAGGTCTCTTAGAAAACATCCACGCCCGCAAGACGGGCGCGCTGTTCCGCTCGTCCCTGCGGATGGGGGTGTTCGCGGCCCAGGCCGAGCGGCCGGGCGGGACCGACCCGAAGGCGCTGGCCGCGGCCGACGAGTACGCGGCGGCGTTCGGGCTGGCCTTCCAGGTGACCGACGACCTGCTCGACGTCGAAAGTACGGCCGACAAGGCCGGGAAGCGGGTGGGCAAAGACGCCGCTCGCGGGAAGCTGACCTATCCCGGGCTCCTCGGAGTGGAGGAGAGCCGGAACCGGGCGGCGGAACTGGGCCAACGAGCGGTCGCGGCCGCCGAACAACTCGGTAGCCCGCTCCTGGCTGCGCTCGCCCGGTACGTGGTTGACAGGGACCGATAAGAGAACGTGATGGCCGCCGGCCGGCGTGTGGACACACCGGTCGATCTTCACCGGCGGCGTGCCCCGAGGGTTCGACCAATGACTCCCAAACTGCTCCCGCAGATCAAGTCCCCGCACGACCTGCACGCGCTCACGGAGGAGCAGTTGCAGGAGCTCACTCATGAAATCCGCGACGAGCTGATCAGGGTGCTCACCACGCGCCCGGCACACTTCGCGAGCAACCTGGGCGTGGTGGAACTCACCCTGGCCCTGCACCTCACCTTCGACTTCTCGAAGAACAAGGACCGGCTCATCTGGGACACCGGGCACCAGATCTACCCGCAGAAGCTCATCACCGGGCGGTACGACCGGTTCCACACGATCCGCACCAAGGGCGGGCTGATGGGGTTCCCGCACCCCGGTGAGAGCGAGTACGACCTGTTCATGACCGGCCACGCCGGCTGCAGCGTTTCGACGATCTCCGGCCTCAAGGCCGGCGACGAACTGATGGGCCGCGCGGACAACCACGCGGTCGCGGTGATCGGCGACGGCGCGTTCCCGTCCGGCATCGTGTTCGAGGCGCTCAACAACATCGGCGGGATGAACCAGAACACGCTGGTCGTCCTGAACGACAACCAGATGTCCATCTGCCCGCGCACCGGCGGCGTCGGCAAGTACCTCGACCAGTGCCGCATGACGGGCATTTACCAGGGCGGGAAGCGCAGGCTGAACCAGATCCTGAACAACATTCCCCTGATAGGGGAGGCGGCCCGCTCGTCGCTCGAAGCCCTTCGCGACGGCCTCAAGGCGTGGCTCAAGGACGGGATGCTGTTCGAGGAGTTCGGGTTCCGCTACTTCGGCCCGGTGGACGGGCACGACCTGCCCGCGCTCCGGCGCATCCTGAAGGACCTCAAGGGGCAGAAGGGGCCGATCCTCCTGCACGTGCTGACGAACAAGGGCCACGGCGTCCCGCAGGCGGCCGAGGACCCGGTCACGTACCACACGCCGCCGGTGTTCGAGCAGATCGGCCCGGACCGTGCCATCGTGGCGCTCAAGAAGAGTGGGGCGAAGGCGTACACGGACGCCATCAGCTTCGGGCTGCACCAGGCGATGCAGGACGACCCGAAGATCGCCGTGCTGACGGCCGCGATGTGTCAGGGGAACAAGCTGGAGAAGATCCGCGAGGACTTCCCCGAGCGGTTCTTCGACGTCGGCATCTGCGAGAGCCACGCGGTCGCGTTCGCCGGCGGCCTGGCGAAGGCCGGCGTGGTTCCGGTGGTGGACATTTACAGCACCTTCCTGCAGCGCAGCTTCGACCAGATCTTCCAGGAAGTGTGCCTCCAGAACCTGCACGTGGTGTTCTGCATGGACCGGGCCGGCCTGACCGGGCCGGAAGGGCCGACGCACCACGGCGTCTTCGACGTGCCGTACATGCGGCTGTTCCCGCACATGATGAGCATGGCCCCCGGCGACGAGGCGGACGCCCAGCCGATGCTCAAGTTCGCACTCAAACACAACGGGCCGATCTCACTGCGGTACCCGAAGGCGAATTTGGAGAAGGTGGAACGCACCGCCCCCTTCACCCCGATCGAATTGGGCAAGGCCGAGGTGATCGAGTGGGGCGAGGACGGGTGCTTCGTGGCCTTCGGCACGCTGCTCTCGAACTGTGTGGCCGCCGCGAAGAAGCTGCGGGCCGAGGGCATTCACATGGGCGTGGTCAACGCCCGGTTCGTGAAGCCGCTCGACAAGGACACGATCCTCAAGGCCGTCGAGACGCTCCCGCTCGTGGTGACCGTGGAAGAGGGCACGATCGAGGGCGGGTTCGGTTCGGCGGTGCTCGAGGCCGCGAACGCGGCCGGGCTGGACACGCGGTGCGTGGTCCGGCGCGGCATTCCGGACAAGTTCATCGAGCACGGCGAGCGGAACGAACTGCTGGCGGACTGCGGTCTGAGTGTGGACGCGCTGGTGGAACTGGTGCGGAGCAACCGCACCGCCGAAGTCGCCAAGTGCGAGTGAGCCGGTGGTTCGCCCAGCGAGTTTGAGAGTCAAATGAACGAAAATGGAGCCGCTCCCGGCCGGGAGCGGCTCCATTCGCTAGCTCGTTGAGGCTAGTGGTCCGCCAAAGCTGATGTGGCAGTTTCGATCACCGGGTAGAGCCGTTTCAAGCGTGTTCTTGCGTCCGTTGTGGTGAACTGCCAGTCGGCTG
>BFBZ01000733.1_pt1 | contig 27165 bp, 16 predicted proteins | sample 1888401 | NCBI WGS metagenome assembly BFBZ01 (sample SAMD00112614, study PRJDB3348) | symbiont metagenome | host: Chara braunii
GCGTCATCACCGTCGCCGATGCCAGCAAGATCGACTACGAGACCGCGGCGGGTCACGCCTATAGCGTCACCGCGCAGGCGAGCGACGGCACGCTGGCGAGTTCGCAGACCTTCACGATCGCGGTCACCGATGTCGCGCCCTCGACACCGGTCGACAGCAATGCCGCGTCCAACACCATCGCCGAAGGCGCCGCCAACGGCTCGACCGTCGGCATCACCGCGTCGTCCACCGACGTCAATGGCCCGGCCGTCACCTATAGCCTGACCGGCGACACCTCGGGCGGCGGCTTCACCATCAATGCGACGACCGGCGTCATCACCGTCGCCGATGCCAGCAAGATCGACTACGAGACCGCGGCGGGTCACGCCTATAGCGTCACCGCGCAGGCGAGCGACGGCACGCTGACGAGCTCCCAGAGCTTCACCATCGCCGTGACGGATGTCGCGCCGTCGACACCGGTCGACAGCAACGCCGCCGCCAATACGATCGCCGAAGGCGCCGCCAACGGCTCCACCGTCGGCATCACGGCGTCCTCGACCGACGTCAACGGCCCAGCGGTCACCTATAGCCTCACTGGCGACACCTCGGGTGGCGGCTTCACCATCAATGCGACGACCGGCGTCATCACCGTCGCCGATGCCAGCAAGATCGATTACGAGACCGCGGCGGGGCACGCCTATAGCGTCACCGCGCAAGCGAGCGACGGTACGCTGACGAGTTCGCAAAGCTTCACCATCGCCGTGACCGATGTCGCTCCCTCGACACCGGTCGACGGCAATGCGGCGGCCAATACGGTCGCCGAAGGCGCCGCCAATGGCTCCACCGTCGGCGTCACCGTGTCGTCCACCGACGTCAACGGACCTGGTGTCACCTATAGCCTGACCGGTGACACCTCGGGCGGCGGCTTCACCATCAACGCGACGACCGGTGTCGTCACCGTCGCCGATGCCACCAAGATCGACTTCGAAAGCTCCGGCGGCAGCTACACGGTCGTCGCGCAGGCGAGCGACGGCACGCTGACGAGTTCGCAGGCCTTCGTCATTGGCGTGTCCGACGTCGCGCCCTCGACACCGGTCGACAGCAACGCCGCGGCGAACCAGGCGGGCGTGGGCGCCGCGGCCGGCACGGCCGTCGGCGTCACCGCATCCTCCACCGACGTCAACGGACCGGCCGTCACCTACAGCCTGACCGGCGACACCTCGGGCGGCGGCTTCACCATCAACGCGGCGACCGGCGTGGTCACCATCGCCGATCCCAGCAAGATCGTCTACAACGCCGCGGATCCGACCTTCGCCATCACGGTGGATGCCAGCGACGGCACGCTGCACAGCCAGCAGACCTTCACCATCGATGTCGTTCTGGATCTGCCGCCGACCATCACCTCGGGCCATACGCTCGCCTATACGGAGAACCAGGCCGCGACCGCCATCGATCCGGCGATCACGGTCACCGATACCGATACGCCGGATCTCACCCACGCCACCGTCCAGATCACAGGCAATTATATCAATGGCCAGGATCTGCTCGGCTTTGCCAACACGGCCACGATCACCGGCACGTTCAATGCCGCGACCGGCACGCTGACGCTGACCGGCACCGACACCGTCGCCAATTACCAGGCAGCACTCGCCTCCGTCACTTATGCCAATACCAGCGAGGCCCCGTCGGGCGCGCCGCGCACCATCACCTTCATCGCCAATGACGGCATCCTCGACAGCACGCCGGCGACCGCCACCGTCAATGTCACGCCGGTCAACGACGCGCCCGTCGTCGTCGCCGGACACGTCCTGAACTATACCGAGAACCAGGCCGCCACCGTCTTCGATGCCGCGATCACCTTGTCCGATGTCGACAGCGCCAATCTGACCGGCGCAACCGTCCAGATCACAGGCAATTACGCCAACGGCCAGGACGTGCTGGGTTTCGTCAACCAGAACGGCATCACCGGCTCGTTCAATGCCGCCACCGGCACCCTGACGCTCGGCGGCTCGGCCAGCGTCGCCAACTATCAGACCGCCCTGGACTCGGTCACCTATTTCAACAGCAGCGACAACCCGTCGAGCCTTCCCCGCACGGTGACCGTCATCGCGACCGACGGCATCACCCCGAGCATCCCGGTGACCGGCACGATCAACGTCACCGCGGTCAACGACGCCCCGGTCAGCACCGCCGGCGGCACGCTCAACTATACCGAGAACCAGGCCGCGACCGCGATCGATACATCGATCACCGTGACCGATGTCGACAACGCCAATCTGGCAAGCGCAACCGTCCAGATTTCAGGCAATTACGTCAATGGCGAGGATATTCTCGGATTTACCAACCAGAACGGCATCACCGGCTCGTTCAATGCCGCCACCGGCACGATGACCCTGACGGGCTCGTCGAGCGTCGCGAACTACCAGGCGGCGCTGCGCTCGGTCACCTATTTCGACAATAGCGACAATCCCTCGGGGCTCGACCGCACCGTCAGCATTACCGCCAATGACGGCATCGCCAACAGCAATATCAGCACCGCGACCATCCATGTCACGCCGGTCAATGACGCGCCCGTCGTCACCGCCACGGGCGCGCTGAGCTATACCGAGAACCAGCCGTTTACCGCGATCGCGCCGGCGCTGACCATCACCGATGCCGATACCACCACGCTGACCACGGCGTCGGTGCAGATCTCGGGCAATTACGTCAATGGCGAGGATCTGCTCGCCTTCACCAACACCGCCAATATCACCGGCTCGTTCAACGCCGCCACCGGCACCTTGACCCTCACCGGCACCGATACGGTCGCCAATTACCAGAGCGCGCTGCGCTCGGTGACCTATAGCGACAACAGCGAGAACCCGTCGACGGCGGCACGAACGGTGACCTTCACGGCCGATGACGGCCAGGCCGCCAATCATCTCAGCGCTGGATCGAACCATACGATCAACGTTACCGCCGTCGACGACGCGCCGGTCAACAGCGGTGTGCCGGCGAACTTCGTTGTCGAATCCGGCTTCAGCCACGCCCTCACCGGCCTGTCGATCGCCGATGTCGACGCCGGCACGGCCAATGACATCACCACGACGCTGACCTCGGCCGCCGGCTCGGTCTCCGTCGCCGCCGTCGTCGGCGGCGCCGCCATTACCGGCAACGGCTCCGGCGTTGTGACGCTGACCGGCACGATCGCTGAGATCAACACCTCGCTCGCCGGTACCGTCAACTACACGGCGGCCGACAATGCCGGCAACACGACGACGACGCTGTCGATCGCCACCAATGACCACGGCCACACCGGAACCGGCGGGCCGCTCACCGATACCGACGTTGTCCAGATCGGCGTGCTGCCGCAGGTCTGGTTCATCAATGGCGACCAGTCCAGCTTGGACAGCAGCGCCCCACGCGGATCGCAGACCAATCCCTATAGCGACATCGCCGAATTCAATACCGCCAGCGCCGGCGCCAACGGCCCCGGCGTCAACGACTATATCTACCTCAAGGCCGGCACCTATACCGGGCCGGGCATCGACTTGAAGGATGGCCAGACGCTGCTCGGCGACGACCAGCCGCTGTCTTTCGCCAATCCGCTCGGCGGCGCGCCGATCGTCATCGAGACCGCGAGCGGCACGCGGCCGGTGATTCACGTGACCTCGGGCCAGGCCATCGATCTCGGTGCCAACAACACGGTTGCCGGCGTCAACATCCAGACCGATGCCGGCACCACCGGCCTCGACGATGGCCAAGGCGCCGCCGGCAATTCCGTCGGCACGCTGAATGTCAGCCACATGGCGATCTCGGGCGCCGGCCAGGCCGTCGATATCGACCAGGGCGGCGCGCTCAACGTCGTGCTCGATTCGCTCAGCTCCACCGGCGGCACCTCGGGCGTCCAGCTCGCCGGCACGGCGTCGAGCGGCGCCGGACTGCTGTCGGGAACCTTCAACGGCGGCTCCGGCGCCATTTCCGGCTCGACCTCCGCCGGCTTCCTGGTCGGCGACGGCTTGGGCACCGCGTCCAGCGGCGGCACGGCGGTCATCACCTATGGCGGCACGATCAGCGCGAATGGCACAGCGCGTACCGTCGATATCCAGGATCATTCGACCGGGCTCGTCACGCTTTCCGGCAACCTCACCCACACCGGCAGCGGCGGCAGCGCCGTCTTCCTCGACGACAATTCGAGCAGCTTCACCTTCTCCGGGGCAAGCCACACCTTGACCACCGGCACGGCCAACGCCATCAGCATTTCCGACCAGACCGGCGGCACTGTCGGGTTCTCGGGCACGCTCAACATCGACACGACGAGCGGCACCGGCATCAATCTTGGCGGCACCAGCTCCGGCACCGTCAACTTCACCGGCGGCAACCTCACCATCGACACGACGGGCGGCGCGGGCTTCAGCGCCACCGGCGGCGGCACCGTCAATGTCACCGGAACCGGCAATCACATCAACAGCGGCAGCGGTACCGCGCTCAACATCTCGAACACCACTATCGGCGCCAGCAACGTCACCTTCCAGGACATCTCGTCCAGCGGCGGATCGGCCACCGGCATCATTCTCAACACCACCGGATCAAGCGGCGGGCTCCACGTCACCGGCAGCGGCGCAACCGTGGGTATCGGCGGCGGCGGCGTCATCGCCAACAAGACCGGCGCGGACGGCAGCACCAACAACGGCGTCGGGATCTATCTCAACAACACATCCGGCGTGCAGCTCAACGGGCTGCAGATGAATGACTTCCAGAACTATGCCATCCTCGGCAACGCCGTGAACGGCTTCACGCTGGACCACACGATCGTCAACGGCACCAATGGCACCTCCCAGGGCGGGGTCGGCGAAGGCGATGTCTACTTCACCGGTCTGAGCGGCTCAGCCGCGGTTTCGAATTCGACGTTCACCGGTGCGGCCTATGACGGGTTCCACGTCTTCAACAACGGGGAGACGCTCAACCGGTTGACGATCACGAACTCCACCTTCGCGGTGACCAATACGGGTGGCAATGACGCACTGGTGTTCCAAGCCACCGGCGGCACGTTCAACGCCACGGTGCAAAGCTCGACGATCTCGGCTGCCCGCGGCGACCTCTTCCAGCTCAATCTCCTGGGCACGGTGAGCTCGGACCTCGTGTTCGGCGGCGCGACACCGGCGCTCGGCAATACCCTGACCAACAACAATGCGAATATTGTCAGCGGTGGCGGCGGTGTCACCATCGGCGGCGGCGGAGCGTCGAACAACGTCACGCTCACCTACGACATCTCGCACAACTCGTTCAAAGGCTCACACGGCGCCGTGCTGGCGGTGACGAAGGGCACCGGCTCGAGCGGATCATTCATTGGAACGATCGACAGCAATACCATCGGCACGCAAGGCGTGGCCGGCAGCGGCTCGACGCAGGGAGACGGCATCGCCGTCTTTCAGGACGGGGCCGGCCTGTCGAACACGACCATCACCAACAATCACATATCCGGTGTCGTCGGCGGTATCCATACGCTCCTCCGCAACGGTGCCGGCGGTCAGATGTCCGCGGTCATCCAAGGCAATACGATCGACACGCTCGATCAGGTGAACGGGTTCTCCGGCATCTATGCGCAGACCGGCTCGGCCACCGGGGCCGGCGGCGACAATAATCGGTCGAACCTGACCATTGGCGGCGCCGGCGCGCTTGCAAACCACGTCGATCTCGGCGCCAACGCCGGCAGCGCGCTTGTCGCCGGCATCGTCCTCGAACAGGAGGGCATCTCGCGCGTCGGCCTGCTCGGCAGCCCGAACTATGGGGGCACTCCCTATAACTTCACGGCGGTCCAGAACTATATCGCGGCCAATAATACCGGCAGCTTCACCAACGCACAGGCGGTGTTTGCCTTTGGTGACCCGACCCAGCCCGCGGGCGGCGGATATTTCGGGGCGGCTCAGTTCCTGTTCGCCGCAACTGGCGGCGTACAGGCCTCGTCGCCGACGCCGGGTGAGACCCACCTCACCCAGGCGCAGCTCAATTCGGTCGTCGATGCCGCGATCGCGCAATGGGCGGCCGCCGGCGCCACGGCAAGCCAGCTCGCGGCCCTGCGCGCCACCACGTTCAGCGTGGCGGACCTCGCCGGCACCACGGTCGGCGAAGAAACCGCGCCCGCCCATATCACCATCGACATCGACGCCGCCGGCCATGGCTGGTTCGTCGATCCGACGCCCTGGGACAATTTCGAATTCAGACACCTGCAAAACGCCGCCGGCACCGACCTCTTGACCGATCCGTCCAACGCCGCGGCCGGCCATCTCGACCTGTTGACGACGGTGGCGCATGAAATGGGCCATGTGATCGGATTGCCCGACACCACGGAGGCCGGCACCGCCCACGGCCTGATGTATATCGACCTGGCCGACGGCGAGCGCCGGCTGCCGAGCGCCGCCGACGTGGCGCTGGCCAAGGCGGCCCAGCCGGAAGCTCTGGTCGCCGCGCCCCACTCGCCATCGGTGGCGGCGCCGCAATCGCCATCAGTGGCGGCGCCGGCCCAGCCGCCGCCAGCCCAGTCATCCCCCGCCTATGTCATGGCGTCGGGCGACAGCTTCAACTTCGCCGCCTTCATCCTGCAGCAGTTCCAACTCGCGGCCAGCCATTGGCCGGCGGCAAGCTCGAACCAGGCCGGCAATGGTCCCGTCCCGACGCATGACGCCGCCGATGCCGTACATGGCTGGAGCTTCTTGCCGCTGCCGTTCGAGAGCATTCTGCGGCAGCACGCCGATCCCTCGCATACCGGCTGGTGGACGTAACGGGCGGCAGCGGCTCCGGAAGAACGTCAGGCGCCCAAGCACCGCACCTCGTCTTGCCCGGGCTTGTCCCGGGCATCCACGCATTTCATTCGCTTGAAGAAGCAAGTCGTGGATGGCCGGGACAAGCCCGGCCAAGACGAAAGAGTGCCTTTGCCCGTCGAGTTCGCGCTAACTCCATGCTCTGGCGCAGAATCGACCACGTGATCGGCAATCAGCCAAGGCAGTCAACCGATCCCGGGCAGATGATCCTGCCATGGACCTGAAGCTTGACCGGACAACCCCGAGCCAACCCCGCAAATGACAAACTGCGGCGAACCGGCCGGATGGCGTTCTCAAACGGTCTCGCGGGCCTCACGCCGGAAGTTCGATTGGATCACCCGGCCCGACAGCTGTCCGCCATCGACGGGCAACACAGCGCCGCTGGTGAAGCCGGATGCCGGCGACGACAGCCAGAGCACCGCGTTGGCGACATCGGCGACGGAACCGATCCGTCGCATCGGAACAGCCATGGCGGCCATCCGTTGCACGTCATCACCGGCGGCCTCCAGATGGTGCGTGAGGATGGGGCCCGGCGCCACGACATTCACCCGGATGTTCCTGTCGGAATAGTCGAGCGCCGCGACCCGGCTCAGCCCGATAATGCCGGCCTTGCCCGCCACATAGGCGGCAAGGCTCGAAACGCCTTCGACGCCAGCCGTCGAGGCCATGTTGACGATGGCGCCGCCGCCATTGTCCAGCATGGCGGCGATCTGGAATTTCATGCCGTGGAACGTGCCGTGAATATTGGTGCGAATGCCCAGGTCGAAGGCATCGACGTCTATCTCCGCCAAGGGTGCCGGCCGCGGTCCGTCGGTCGCATTGTTGAAGGCCGCGTCGAGGCGGCCGAATTGGTCGACCGTCCGCGCGACGAGGGCTTTCATGCTGCCGGCATCGGTGACGTCGGCCGAAATGGCCAGCGCCCGGCCGCCGCTCGCCTGGATCTCGATCGCCACATCGGCGATTGCCGCCTGGCTCCGCGCCGCGAGCACGACCGCGGCGCCGGCGCGGGCGAAGGCACGGGCGGTTTCGGCGCCGATGCCCCTGCTGGCGCCGACGACCAGCGCGACCTTGTCCGAAAAATCGAATGACGCCGTCATGTCGGTCTCCTGAATGGGCCGTTCGCGGGTGGGGATGAGCCGTCCCGCATGGCTCGGAACAGAGGAATAGCCTCGACAATCACAGGCAAAAATGGGCACATCCCCGAACGCATCATGAAGTCTGGCTTAACGATGGATCCGAACATTCTGGCCGCGCTGCCGGTCTTCCGCATGGTCGCCAAGACCGGCGGTTTCACCGCGGCGGCCGGCCGGCTGGGCATCTCCGTGTCGGCGGTGTCCCAGTCGATCCGGCAGCTTGAACTTCGCATGGGGATCCGTCTGTTCGATCGGACAAGCCGCAGCGTCCGGCTCACCGAGCGCGGACGGTTGTTGCTGGATGCCGTCGAAGCACCGATGGGTCTGCTCGCCGGCGCCATCGAAACGATCAGGCAAGCCGATGGCGAACCCTCGGGCCATCTCAGGATCACGCTGTCGCGGCTCGCAGCCGAGATCTGCGTCCTGCCCAGGTTGGCCGATTTCGTCAGGCGCTACCCGGCCATTCGGCTGGAGCTATCGACGGATGACCGGCTGACCGACATCGTCAGCAACGGTTTCGACGCCGGCATACGCTTCAGAGGCGCGCTGGAACTGGACATGATCTCCGTGCCTCTGGGGCCACCTCTGCGGCGCTCCATGCTCGCCAGCCCGGACTATCTGGCGCGCGCCGGCGAGCCCCGATCATTGGAGGACCTGTCCCGCCATGCGGTCATCCGTTATCGCTTCCCCGGCAGTGGCCGGCTGGAACCGCTGTCGTTCCGGCGCGGCGACGAGGCCATCCATCTGGATCCGCCGGCCGCCCTCATCCTCGACGACAACAGCCATTTCGCGGTGGCGTCGCGTGCGGGACTGGGACTGGCCCAGCGCTTCAGGGCCACCGAGGAGGCGGCGATAACGTCCGGCGTGCTGGTCAGCGTGCTCGATGCCTATGAACCGGAACCGCAAAAATTCCACATCTATTTCCCATCACGCGACCTTCAGCCGGCAAAGCTGCGCGCCTTCGTCGATTGGTTCAGGCACGCCCGCGGCGTGGCGGCGGCGGCCTGAGCGGCCGAGATGCGCCATGGGACCATGCCTGAGGTTGCCGCTCAGGCCTCGGCCACAACAGGCCGGCGCACCGGCTGGCCGGGGCGCGCCGCGACATCCATGATGCCGTCGGCGATCACCGCCCGGCCACTGACCAGAAGATGTTTCACGCCCTCCGCCGGACGGTTCATCGCCTTGAAGTCGGCCCGATCGGCCAGCGTCTCGAAATCGAACACGACGACATCGGCGTCGGCGCCCGGCCGCAACCGTCCTTTGGCGCGCATGGCGGGCGTGCTGGCCGCCAGGATCTCCGCCGGGATCAGCGTGCACTTGGCGATGCCATCGAGCAGCGAAACCGCCTGGCGCTCCCGCACCCAGTGGCTGAGGAAGCGGGTGAAGGTGCCCGCTGAGCGCGGATGCGAGGTGGCGTCCTCCGGCAGAGGCCAGGCATCGCCGGTATAGGTCGTGGCGTCCTGCAGGATCCAGGGCATGGCGTCGGAAGCGATCGCGCCGCCCGGATAGAGCACCGAGAGATCGAGCATGTGGCGGTGGCGCTCGTTGTTCTCGGTATCGAGAACGTGCCAGAGCACCAATGTGGAGGGCTCTTCCGCCTGTGCCGCCAGCAGTTCCTGGCGGTCGCGGAAGCGCCGCCCGTCGGCGACGCGCTGCACGGAATCGTAGCCGGTGCCGTTGCGCGTCTCGAATTCGGGATCGCTGAAGAAGGCAGCGGCCAGCACGGTCGACCCCGTGCCATAGGGATAGGCCTCAACGGTGATCGGCAGGCCTTGGGCCTGCGCCTTCATCACCAGTTCGGCGCAGCGCTCCACGTCGGTCTTGCTGGAGCTGTTGAAATGGCAGATGTGCATATGCGCGCCGGTCGCGCCGGCATAACCGATCAGGCGGATATAGGCTTCGACCGCGCTTTTCGGATCGATGCGCGACATGTAGGCGATGTGCGTGAAGGTCGGCACGCCCTCGGCGGCGGCGAGCTGGCACAGGGCCGTCAATTCCTGGACACCGGCGCCAGGGGCATAGGCGTTCAGGATGCCGATGCCGATGCCGCCTTCGTTCAGGCCCTGCGCGATGCGCGCGAGGATCCCGGCCTGCTCCGTCGGGCTGGCGATATTGTTCATCCAGCGCGGGTCCCGCGTGGCGCGGCCAAAGGCCTCCAGGGAGGATTCCTCGTTGCTGCCGACCATGGCGCCGATGCGGGCGAAGGCCCAGTTGGCGGAAGCCCCATAGTTCAGGATCCGGCCCTGCTCGGCCTGGCGCCGATACCAGGAGGCAACCGGCATGACGCCGGCCTCCAGATCCAGCGTCGTGGTGACGCCGTCGAAGGCCTGCATGCGGTCGGCGGGAATGGACTGGCCATGGGCGTGCAGATCGATGAAACCGGGCGCGACGACCAGGCCGGTCGCGTCGATGACCTGTTCGGCCGTGCCGAGCCCGGTTCCGACGGCGACGATCTTGCCATCGAGGACAGCCACGTCGGCCTGGGCGTCCATCCCGCTTTCGGGGTCGACCACCCGGCCGCCCCGGATCACCAAACCGCTCATCGCGCCACTCCGCATGCCAAAATCCGCGCCTTCGGCCGGCACGCAGCAGCGGGCCGGGCCGATGGGTGTCCGCCCTCCCCGTCAGGGAGTGCGACCCCAGGTGCGCATTCACTAGCATGCGCCCGCCGGCAATGAAGCGCCGTGGGCTTGCCTGCTGCTATGCCTTGATGAAGTCGACAAAGGCGCGCAGCGCCGGCGGCATCAGCCGCCGACCCGGAAAATAGAGGAACGGCCCCGAAAAGCTCGGCCACCAAGGCTCCAGCACGGGGATCAGCGTGCCGTCGTCGAAATGTGGCTTCAGCCAATCCTCGAAGAGCGCGATGATGCCCAGCCCCGCGACGGCGGCGCTGATCGCCAGATCCATCGCCGCGCCGAGCCGCACCACCAGCGGGCCGGTCGGATCGACCCGGACCACCTCGCCGGCGCGTTCGAATTCCCAGGCGGGCATGGCGCCACCGGCGAACTGGCCGCGAAGACAGGCATGGTCCAGCAGGTCACGTGGGTGCTCAGGTCGGCCGCGCGCTGCGAGATATCCGGGTGACGCGGCGACGGCGAAGCGCTGGATACGCGGGCCGATCGGCACCGCGATCATATCCTGCTCCAGCCGCTCGTCGTAACGGATGCCGGCGTCGCAGCCGGCCGCGAGCACGTCGACGAAACCGTCCTCGACGGTGACCTCGAGCCGGATCTCCGGATAGGCTTTCAGGAACGGCGCGATGATCGCAGGAAGGATCATGCGGGCGACGTTCGCGGGCACGTTGAGCTTTAGCGTTCCGGCCGGCCGATCGCGAAACGTGCTGAGGACATCGATCGCCGCCTCGATCTCACCAAAGGCTGGAACCAGCCGTTCGAGCAAGCGGGCGCCCGCCTCGGTCGGAGCGACCGTACGCGTGGTGCGGTTGAGCAACCGGACGCCCAGCCTGGTTTCGAGCCGCCCGACGGCCTCGCTCAGGCCGGAGGCCGAGACGCTGCCGGTGCGCGCGGCCTCACGAAATCCCCTGGCTTTGGCGACCGAGACAAAGGCCGAGAGGTCGTCCAGCTCCAGCGCCATTGTTCGTAATTCCGCACAGCCCGCGTTGATTATAATGGATTATCGTGCGGCGCCAAGCGATCCATAGTCCCGGCATCCTCATGCTGGAGACCTCACATGACCGACCTTTCCACCGCCGGAACCTTCACGCTCGGCAAGCGCACCGTGAACCGCCTGGGTTACGGCGCGATGCAGCTCGCCGGCCCCGGCGTGTTCGGACCGCCGAAAGACCGCAAGTCCGCGCTCGCCGTGTTGCGGCAGGCCGTGGCAAGCGGCGTCAATCACATCGACACCAGCGATTTCTACGGCCCGCACGTCACCAACCAGATCATTCGCGAGGCGCTGCAGCCTTACTCCCATGACCTGGTGATCGTCACCAAGGTCGGCGCGATCAGGGGCGACGACGCCTCGTGGAACCCGGCAATGACAGCGGCCGAGCTGACCCGGGCGGTGCATGACAACCTGCGCAATCTCGGCCTCGACGTGCTCGATGTCGTCAACCTGCGGATCATGGGACAGGTTCATGGACCCAGCGAAGGATCGATCGAGGCGCCGCTCACCGTGCTCGCCGAGCTTCAGCGCCAGGGTCTGATCCGCCATCTGGGCTTAAGCAACGCCACGTCCACCCAGTTGAAGCAGGGCCGCGGCATCGCCGACATCGTCTGTGTGCAGAACCACTATAATCGCCCATCGCGACGATGACGCGCTGATCGACGAACTGGCGGGTCTCGGCATCGCCTATGTGCCGTTCTTCCCGCTCGGCGGCTTCACGCCGCTGCAATCGACCGCCCTGTCCGATGTCGCCAAGTCGCTCGATGCGACACCGATGCAGGTGGCGCTGGCCTGGCTCCTGCGCCGCGCGCCCAACATCCTGCTGATCCCCGGCACCTCATCATCAGATCATTTGCGCGAAAACCTCGCGGCGGCCGAACTCGCGCTGTCCGACGCGGTGCTCGCCCAGCTGAATGCGATCGGCAAAGTCCCTCACCCGGTGTGAGACGGCCGGCGGTCCACACGGCAGCGAGACGCGGCGGCTCGAGCCGGGCGCCAAGCCGGGCAACCGACGGCTTGATCGCCCTCAATCGACGCGTTTGGCTGCGACCTGACGCGATCCCACCTACCGCTCCAGGCCCGCCTGCCATTGCTCCCAGGCGATCTGGGCGGTCGCGCCGAGGCGCCTCAGGGGCTCCGGAGGCAGCCAGTTCGGGCCCAGCTGCTTCAGGCGGTCGCTCAGCAGCGCGGATTGCACGCCGCAAGCCAGTTCGGCCAGGAGCTTGCCATGGATCGTGCCTCGGACGACGCCGGCGCCGCCGCAGCCGACGGACAGATAAAGCCCTGGCCTGGCCTCGCCGAAGGCGAAGCCGCCATTGTGGGTCACCGCCGTCAGGCCGCCCCAGACATGCTCGAAGTCATGCGCCCGCATGTGGGGGAACCGGCGCCGATAGAGCTGCGTCAACATCGCGCGAACGTCACCCGGATCGCGCTCCCGTTCGTATGAATCACCGCTTCTGATCAGCAGCCGACGCCCGGTCTTGCGCATCGTCGTTCCCATGCGGTGCGCCGGCAGGATGCCCCATCGCGGCTCATCGCCCAACCGGCCGAGCTCCGCGTCGTCGAGCTCCGGCGTGAAGGCGCCATAGGTGTAGATGCCGATCATCCGGTTGCGCACGAGCCCGAGCGCTCTCGCGTGCAAATTGTTGGTGACGAAGACACGGTCGGCGACGAACTCGCCCCTGGTGGTGTGGACCCGAAACGGCGCGCCATCGTTCAGCGCGACCACCTCGGTCTTTTCGAGCAGGACGACCGCCGGCGGCAAGCTGTCGGCAAGGCCGCGGTTGAGCGCCGCCGGTTGGACCAGCGCCCGCGACAGCGACTGCAGCCCATAGCGGTAATAGTCACTGCCGATCATCCGCAGCAGATCCTGCGCATCGTACTCCTTCGAGACGAGGCCCCAATCGAGATAGGTCTGGCGGGTCTGCCGCGCCGATTGTTCGACCGCGGCTGTGGCGGCCGCCGTGACGGTCGGCGTTGCCTCATCCCAGTCGCAAGCGATGGAATGCTTGCCGACCAGGGCGCGCAGCTCTTCGAACCCCGCCTTCGCCAGCGCGAATTGCCGTGTCGCCCAGTCGGCCGAAAAGCCGGCGGCATTGGCGCTCGGCTCGCCCGGGTTGATCAGCAGGTAGCCGGAGTTGCGCCCCGCTGCCCCCTCGCCGATCGTCGAGGACTCGAGCAGCAGAACCTCTTCGTCGGGAGCAAGCTCCGCCAGGCGACGGGCCGCCGCCAGCCCGGTATAGCCGGCGCCGACAATGATGGTGCGAAAGCGTCGCGTCGCCGGCATCTCTTCCTTGGCGATGCGCCGCGGCAGCAAGGCATTCCATCCCGATGGCGACTTGTACGAGGGAGAGCTCGGCATTTTCCAGGTCTCGACTTTGGCTCGTTGTTTTCGGGGCCATTGCGGCGTCGATCAGGCGCCAAAATCTGATCGTCTAGAACTGACGCAGCCACGCACCGGCTTGCCGTCCGAACTGCAAAGCTATTCGCTATGAGCGACCGAGCTGAATTCGTGGATGGCCGGGACAAGCCCGGCCAAGACGAGAACTGTCGTTCAGACGAAAGGCGCTGGACCGACGGGGCATCGGATCAGCACTGGCGCCTGTCACACCTGTGAGCTCACACATCGTCTTGCCCGGGCTTGTCCCGGGCATCCACGCATTTTTGCACCCGAAATCAGCCAGTTATGCCCCCTCTTGCCTCGAACACACCGCCGGGCACCGCCGCGATGAGTTCGCGCGTATAGGCATCCTGCGGCGCCTCGAAGACGGACTGCGACGGGCCGAGTTCGACGATCCGGCCACGCTTCATCACGGCGATCCGGTCGCAGATGTTGGAGGCGACGCGCAGGTCGTGAGTGACGAAGATCATGGCGAAGCCGAGCCGGCGCTGCAGGTCCTCGAAAAGGCGCAGCACCTGGGCCTGGACCGAGACGTCGAGCGCCGACACCGCCTCGTCGGCGACGATGATCGCGGGCTCCATGGCGAGCGCGCGGGCAATGCAGATGCGCTGGCGCTGGCCGCCGGAGAATTCGTGCGGGAACCGGTCGAGCACGTCGCGGCTGAGGCCGACGAGTTCCATCAGCTCGCGGGCGCGCGCCGTCGCATCGGCTGGCGCCACCCCGTGCTGCACCGGGCCCTCGACCAGCGACTGGCCGATGCGACGGCGCGGATTGAGCGACTTGTAAGGGTCCTGGAACACCATCTGGATATGGCGGCGGAAGTCGCGCAGCGCTGTGCCGCTCCAGGCCGCGACATCGCTGCCGTTGAACAGGATCCGGCCGGTGTCAGGCGTCTCGAAGCGCAGCAGCGTCTTGGCGAGGCTGGTCTTGCCCGAGCCGGACTCGCCGACGACGCCCAGCGTTTCGCCGGCGGAGAGCGCAAATGACACCTGATCGAGCGCCAGCGTCTCGCGCTTGCGGCCGAGAAAGCTGGTGTTGCGATAGGTCAGGCAGAGGTTTTCGACCGCCAAGACCGGTTCCGGCCGGACCGGCGGCGGGTCGCGATAGCGGAAGCGCGGCACCGCATCGATGAGCGCTCGGGTATAGGGATGGGCCGGCGCCTTCAGCACCTGGCCCGGCTCGCCACGCTCGACCACCTCGCCGTGGCGCATGACCACGACATGGTCGGCGACATCGGCGACGACGCCGAAATCATGGGTGATCATCAAGACGCCGCTGTCGTGCTTGGTCAGCAACTCTCGGAACAGCCGGAGGATCTGCGCCTGGGTGGTGACGTCGAGCGCGGTGGTCGGCTCGTCGGCGATGATCAGCGCCGGCTCGAGCGCCAAGGCCATGGCGATCATCACGCGCTGGCGCTGGCCGCCCGAGATCTGATGCGGATAGACGCGGGCGAGCGCCTCGGTGTCGGGCAGATGGACATCGCCCATCAGCTCCAGCACGCGCGCCTCGACCGCGGCTGCCGACATCGCGGGACGATGGATGCGCAAGACCTCGGCGATCTGGTCGCCGATGCGCATGACCGGATTGAGCGCGGTCAGCGGCTCCTGGAAGATCATCGCCATGCGGTTGCCGCGCAAGGAGCAGATCCGCGCCTGGGAGGCCGTGGCGATGTCCTCGCCTTCGAGCCGGATCGCGCCGCCCGTGATGCGCAGCACTGTCTCGGGCAGGAGACGCATCACCGCCGAAGCGGTGACCGACTTGCCCGAGCCGGATTCGCCGACGACGCAGACGATCTGGCGGCGATGGACGTCGAGCGAGAGGTCGCGGACGGCATGGCTGCGGTCGAGGCCATCGGGCAAGGCGACGCTGAGATTGTCGATACGCAGGATGGGGTCGGCTGACGTCATGACGAGACCCTGGCGGCGCGCGAGAGACGGGGATCGAGCCGGTCGCGCAGGCCATCACCGAGCAGGTTGACGGCCATCACGGTCATGGCGAGGAACAGCCCGGGGGCGATGATCGTCCAGGGCGCGCGCTGGAACACCGCGCGGCCCTCGGCCAGCACATTGCCCCAGCTCGGCACATCGGGCGGAAAGCCGACGCCGAGGAAACCGAGCACGGCCTCCGACAGGACGGCCGCGGCGAACATGTAAGTGGTCTGGACGATCAGCGGCGCGATGCAACTCGGCAGGATGTGGCGCGTCAGGACCAGCACGGAGGGGATGCCGAGCCCTTCGGCGGCGCGGACATAGGTTTCCTCGCGCACGCTCAAAACCACGCTGCGCACCAGCCGGGTGACGCGCGGGATCTCGGCAAAGGTGATCGCCGCGACGATCGAGACGAGGCTCGGGCCGACCAGCGAGACCAGGGCCACCGCGAAGAGGATGCCGGGGATGGCCATCATGCCGTCCATCACCCGCATGACCAAGGGATCGAGCCAGCGGACATAACCGGTCACCAGGCCGATGGCGGTGCCGAGGCCCGCGCCGGCAAAGGCGGCGAACAGGCCGACCATGAGGGAGAGCTTGCTGCCATGCAGGACCAGCGCGAAGACGTCGCGGCCGAGCGCGTCGGTGCCGAACCAGAAGCTGCCATCCGGCGGCCGCAGCCGCATTCTCGGCCGGATCAGCAAGGGGTCGGTGCCGGTCAGCACGCCGGCGAACAGCGCCGAGAGCAGGATCGCCAGCAGCAGCAGGCCGCTCAGCAGCACCACGCGGTTTGACAAGAGCGCATCCAGCAAGGCGTTGCGCGGCGGGGTCGTCGAAGCCTGTCCTGATACCGACATGGCCATGCCCCCTCAGTAGCGAATGCGCGGATCGACGATCACATAGGCGATGTCGATCAGGAGGTTCACGCCGACATAGATCAGCGCGAAGAACAGCATCAGCCCCTGCACGACCGGATAGTCGCGCGCGAGGATGGCATCGATGGTCAGCCGCCCGACGCCGGGCAGGTTGAAGACGCTCTCGGTCACCACGACGCCGCTGATCAGCAGCGCGATGCCGAGCCCGATGACGGTGATCACAGGCACCGCGGCATTGGGCAGGGCGTGGCGCCAGAGCACGCGGCTCTCGACATTGCCCTTGGCGCGGGCGGTGCGGATGAAATCCTCGCCCAGCACCTCCAGCACGCTGGAGCGGGTGACCCGGGCGATCAGCGCCATGAAGACCAGCGCCAGCGTCAGCGACGGCAGGGCCAGATGGCGCAGCGCCGCGAGCGGATCGGTGAACGGGCTGACATAGCCCTGCACCGGGAACAGGTCCGCCTTCACCGCCAGGAACAGGATCAGGAGATAGCCGATGACGAAGGCCGGCACCGAGAAGCCGACGACCGAGAGCATCATGATCGCCCGGTCGACCCAGCTATTGTGCCGATAGGCGGCGATGGCGCCGAGCGGCACCGCCACCACGACGGTGATGACGATCGCCGTCAAGGCGAGCACCAGGGTCGGCTCCAGCCGGTCGTGGATCAATGCCAGGACCGGCACCTTGGAGAGGATCGAGGTGCCGAACTTCCCTTGCGTGATCTCGGCGAGCCAGCCGAGATATTGCACCAGCAAAGGCCGATCGAGCCCCATTTCCGCACGGATCCGGGCGAGCGCCTCCGGCGTGGCGTTGTCGCCGGCCAGCACCATGGCGGGATCGCCGGGACTGAGCCTGAGCAGCAGGAAGACGATGGTCGCGACGACGAGCATGACCGGAACGGCCATGGCGACGCGCAGGGCGATGAGCCTCAGCATCGGGCGACCTGGGCCTAGCGCTTGTCGACGCCCCAGACGACCATGACGGGCGACTGGACATAGCCGGAAACGTTGGCGCGGTAGGTCTCGTAGTCGAAATAGGTGCCGAGCGGGATGTAGAAGACCAGCTCATAGGCGCGCTTCTGCATCTCCTCGACGATCGCTTTCTGCTTCACCGGGTCGACCTCGCGCTGGTAGCGGCCCTTCAGCGCCTCGGTCTCGGGATCGTCGACGAAGCCGGTATAGGCGGCCTTGCCGCGCGCATCGAAGTTGAGGTTGCCGAGCGGCGAGATCAGGTCGATGCGGTCGAACACGGCATGCGCCAGGTTCCAGCCGCCTTCCGACACCGGAACGGGCCTGGCCCGCCTGGTCAGGAAGGCGCTCCATTCCATCGCCTGGATCTCGGATTCCATGCCGATCTGCCGCAGATATTGCTGGGTCAGCGGCGCCAGCGGCGCGAAGGAATTGACGTCGCCGGGCGTGATGATGACGACCTTCTCGCCCTTGTAGCCAGCCTCCTTGAGCAGCGCCTTGGCCTTGGCGACATCGGGCTTGCCGGTGTCGGGAAAACCGACCGAGGTCTCCAGCGGCGTGCCGCAACCGAAAAAGGCCGGGCAGATCTGATAGGATTCAGGATCGCCAATGGTCGCGTCCATATAATCCTGCTGGGTGATGACGGCCTGTACCGCCTGGCGGATCTTGACCTGATCGAAGGGCGGTTGCGCCCAGTTGAACCGGATCGTCGAGGCATTTGGCCCGGGCCGACGGCGGATCACCACGTCCCGGTTGCCCTGCAGCATCGAGCGCTGGTCGGCATTCATGTTCTCGAGCAGGTCGATCTCGCCCTTGGCGAGCGCGTTGATCGCGGTTTGCTTGCTCGGGAACCAGATCACCTCGACCCGGTCGACCTTGACCTGCTTGCCGCCGGCGAGACCATCCGCCGGCTCGTCGCGGGGCACATATTTGTCGTTGCGTTCATAGGCCCAGCTCACGCCCGGGCGGAATTCGGAGGCGATAAACTTGAACGGGCCGGAGCCGACGACCTCCTCGAGGATCTTGTCGGGTGCCAGATCGGCGATGCGCTTCGGCATGACGAAGAGCGGGATCGAACTCGGCCGGGAAAAGCCCTCAAGCATCGGCCCGAAGGGTTCCTTCAGGTTGATCCGGAAAGTCCTGGCATCGACCGCGGTCATGCCCACCGTCACGGCGGCGAGACGCAGGCCGATCACGTCCTTCTTCACCCAGCGCGCGATCGAGGCGAGGCAATCCTCCGATGTCACCGGCTGGCCGTCATGGAAGGCCAGGCCGTCGCGCAAGGTGAAACTATAGGTCAGCTTGTCGTCGCTGACCGCCCAGTCCTTCACCATCTGCGGCTGCGGCCGATAGAGGCTGTCGACGGAAAACAGCGTGTCGTAGACCATGTAGGCGTGGTTGCGGGTGATATAGGCGTTGGTCACCACGGGATCGAGCACGCGCAGCGCCGCGTGCGGCGCCATGCGCAGGGTCTTCCTGGCCTGGGCCCCGGCACCGGCCGTTGTGGCCAGCAGTGCGCCGGCCGACAGGGCCAGGGCTTCGCGTCGGTTGATCAGCATGGTTCGTTTCCCCTTGGTCTTTGGCTTGCCGCGCTGGTTCGCGGGCGGAATGCGTCTGTTCGCGCGTTCTTGTCGTTCAGTAGCTGCGGCCGCGGCGCGGATCGGGCCAGAAGGACGTGCCGGCGCGCGCCGCACCGCCGCCGACGCCCATGGGCACGCCGTCGGCGCGCCAGCAGGCAGCCCCGGTCATCGCGCCATCCTCGGCAAAGGCGATGGCGCACATGCCGCCGGCGACATGGTCCGATGGGGCAACCCGATGGCCGAGGCCGGCGAGCGTCCGGCGCACCGGCTCGGCCATGCCGAGCTCGACTTCCGCCTCCTGCCCCCAGGTGAAGACGCGCGGCGCCTCGACGGCCTCCTGCACGCTCATGCCGTGGTCGACCAGATTCAGCACCGCCTGCATCGCGCATGCCGGGATGCGGTGGGCGCCGGGCAGGCCAAGCGCGAAGATCGGACGTCCCTCGCGCTTGCCGATCAGGGCGGTGATGCCGCTGGTGATACGCTTGCCCGGCTCAAGCGACAGCGCGTGACCGGGATGCGGATCGAACAGATACATGTAGTTGTTCGGGATGATCCCGGTGCCGGGGATCATGATACGGGCACCGAACAGGCTGTTGATCGTCTGCGTCGAGGTGACGATATTGCCCTCATCGTCGGCGATGGTGACATGGGTGGTGTTGGCGGATTCATTCGACAGGATCTTCGTCTCGAAGGTCCCTGCCCGATGCGGATCGATTTCCGGCCTGCGCAGCGCGGCATAATCCCGAGAGATCAGGCGCGCGACGGGCACGTCGACAAAGGCCGGGTCGGCGGTGACGGCGCGCCGGTCGGCGGCGGCGATCTTCAGGGCCTCCAGCACCAGATGCAGCGTCTCCGGCGTGCCAAAGCCAAGCTTGCCGATGTCATAGGCCTCGAGCAGGTTGAGGATCTGCAGCGTGTGGACGCCGCCCGAGCAAGGCGGCGGCGGTCCGACCACCTCGACGCCACGATAGAGGCCACGCACCGGCTCGCGTTCCACCGTGCGGTAGGCTTGGAGATCCGCGAGCCGCAGGAACGAACCGGCCTTCTGGAGATGCTCGGCGATGCGGCGCCCGAGTTCGCCACCATAAACAATGTCCGGCCCGTGTTCGGCGATCTCTCTGAGCGTCGCCGCGTAATCGGCCTGGACCAGCAGGTCGCCGGCCGCCAGGGGCTCGCCATCGGGCAGGAACACGGCGGCAATCGCCGGATCGAGCGCCAGGTCCGGCGCGATTTCCGCGATGCAGGTGGCGAGATAGGGCGACAGCCGGAAGCCGCGCTCGGCATGGCGGATCGCCGGCTCCATCAGGTCGGCGAGCGGCAGGCGGCCGAAGCGCGCAGCGGCCTCGCACCAGGCTTTCAGCGTGCCCGGCACCGCCACGGCCTGCGGGCCGACACGATTGGCGCGGCCCTTGGCCTCCATATAGTCGGGCCAGGCATCCGAGATCGGCGTGAAACTGTCGGGACGGGCTGCGGCAGGAGCGGTGGAGAGCCCGTCGAGCGCGATCTCGCGCCCATCGGCCAGCCGGATCAGCGCCACGCCGCCACCGAGAATGCCGACCATCATCGGCTCGACCACGGTCAATGTGAACAGCGCCGCGATCGAGGCGTCGATGGCATTGCCGCCGGCCGCCATGATCTCGACCGCCGCCGCCGAGGCCAGCGGGTGATTGGTCACCGCCATGCCCCTGCTGGCACTCACCGCCGTCTTCTCGCAAGTGAAGGGGCTTCCCGCCCGGTCGCGCCAATCCATCGTCGCCCGCCTGATCCCTGAGGTCAGGAAGTATCGGCGCAGTCGATCAAATCAGTCCAATACGCGCTTTCAGCATTTTTGATAATCAAGGCTTCTCAAACGGATCGGGAACCGGCAGCTTCCGTCCAAGCCTCGCCGAGCGGCGGGCATGGGCGGCAAAGGCGCGCGCCACCGGCGAGGGCTCGTTGCGGCGATAGGCGACCGCCAGTTCCGCCAGCACCGGCTCGCCGCCAATGCTCTTATAGCTGAGGCCCGGGACCTGGATGCAGCGTAGCGATTGCGGCACCAGCGCAACGCCGAGGCCGACCGCCACCATGCTGGCGATCGTCACGAAGTCGCGCCCCTGCGGACCGAGCCGCGGGAAGAAGCCGGCGGCCCGGCAGGCCGTGGTGGTGTGTTTGTGGAAGCTGACCTCGGGCGGGTGGCGCGGCGTGATGAAGATGTCGCCGTTGAGCTCGGCGAGCGGCACGGCATCCTCATTCGCCAGCCGGTGGCTCTCCGGGAGGGCCAGCACGATCTCCTCGAACAGAATGGGAATGCTGGCGATGCCGCCCGGCAAGGGGACCGGCGGGCGAATGAAACCGATGTCGAGGCGGCCCTGGTCGAGCTGGTCGAGCTGCTGCTGCATCTCCATTTCCGAGATCTGCAGATCGACCTCCGGATAGGCCGAGCGGAACTCGCCGACCAGCGTGGTGAGCGCGCCGGTATAGGCCGCCGACCCGACATAACCGATGGCGATGCGCCCGAGCTCGCCGCGTCCGGCGCGCCGCGCGACGAGCAGCGCCGTCTCGGCCTGGATGACCGCCTTGCGCGCCTCCTCGGCGAACAGCTCGCCGGCGAGAGTCAGCCGCACCGAACGCCGCGTCCGGTCGAACAACGGCGTGCCGACGATCTCCTCAAGGTTCATGATCTGCTGGCTCAGGCCCGGCTGGGCGATCTTCAGTCGCTCGGCGGCGCGGCCGTAATTGAGCTCCTCGGCGGTGGCGAGGAAGTAACGCAGGTGGCGCAATTCCAGCGTGGCACTGCTCGGACGTCGGCCGGGAACCATGGGGCTTCTCATAAGTGTAGGTTCTTGAAAACCAGATGGCCGCATATTGGACTGATTGCAGGGCTGTCAGCAATATCCGCCGGAACACCCGAGATGCTCCCAGCGGCTGATATCGGGACCACGCTTCGCGAGCCCCCGCATGGATGATCCGCTTTCCCGAGCAGCCGGTAGCCACCACGCCGCCCATTGGGGCAGTTTCTCCGCGCGCTGGGACGGCGAGAGGCTGGCGATCACGCCCCATCCCGATGATCCCGCGCCCTCGCCCATTCTCGGCAATTTCGCCGATGCGCTGCGTCACAAGGCACGGATCGCCCGCCCCATGGTCCGGCGCGGCTGGCTCGAGCACGGCCCGGGTCCGCGCCAGCGCGACTTCACCGACGATCTCGTCGCCGTCGGCTGGGACGAGGTGCTCGACCGCGTCGCGCGGGAGATCACCCGCGTCAAGACGCAGGCCGGCCCCACCGCGATCTATGGCGGATCCTATGGCTGGGCGAGCGCCGGGCGGTTCCATCACGCCTCAGGCCAGATCCACCGCTTTTTCAATATCGCGTGCGGCGGCTATGTCCGGTCGGTCAACAGCTATAGCGCCGGCGCATCCTCGGTGATCCTGCCGCATGTGCTCGGGCCCTTCGAAATACTGTCCCGGCGCAACGTCACCTGGGAGCAGATCGCCGAGCACACCGACCTGGTGCTCGCCTTCGGCGGCATGCCCCTGAAGAACCAGATGATCGCGAGCGGCGGCATCACCCGCCACATCGAGCCCGATGCGATGACCCGCGCCGTGGCGCGCGGAACCCTGTTCTGCTCGGTCAGCCCGTTGCGCGACGACATGCCCGAGGAGGCAAGGCCGCTGTGGTTGCCGATCCGGCCCGGCACCGATGTCGCGATGATGCTGGGCATGGCCCACACGCTGCTGACCGAAGACCTGCACGACCGCGCTTTCCTCGCGCGCTACTGCGTCGGTTTCGACGCTTTCGCCGGCTACCTCATGGGCTCCGAGGACGGCATCGCCAGGGATGCCGCCTGGGCGGCGGAAATCACCGGAATCGCCGCCGAGGCCATCCGGGACCTGGCGCGCAGGCTCGTTTCCGGCCGCAGCCTGATCACCGTCGCTCATGCATTGCAGCGCGCCCAATATGGCGAGCAGCCGGTCTGGATGGCGGCCGTGCTCGCCGCCATGACCGGCCAGATCGGGCTGCCCGGCGGCGGCTACAATTACGCCCTCGGCGCCATGGGCCATACCGGCCGCCGGGTCAATGCCGTGCCGCTGCCGACCATGCCGCAAGGCCGGAATGGCGTTAGCGACTTCATTCCGGTCGCCCGCATCGCCGACATGCTGCTCAACCCGGGCCAGCCCTATGACTATAACGGCCAGCGCCTGACCTATCCCGACATCAAGCTGGTCTATTGGGCCGGCGGCAATCCGTTCCATCACCACCAGGACCTCAACCGGCTCAGACGGGCCTTCTCGCAGGCCGATACCATTGTCTGCCACGAGACCGCATGGACGCCGATGGCCCGTTTCGCCGATATCGTCCTGCCGGCGACGATGACCCTGGAGCGCGACGACATCGGCGGTGCCGCAACCGATCCCCGCCTGATCGCCATGCGCCAGGTGGTCGAACCGATCGGCGAGGCCCGCGACGATTACGCCATCTTCTCAGGCCTGGCGGAGCGCATGGGCCGCGGCGAAGCCTTCACCGAGGGGCGGTCGGCCCGGCAATGGCTCGAACATCTCTATCAGCCGACGCGCGAGGCGCTGGCCGACCAGGACTGGCCCGCTCCATCCTTCGAGGCGTTCTGGCAGGCCGGCGAGATCGCCCTGCCCTCGGCGCCCGACGATGGCGGCATATTGCGCGCCTTCCGGGCCGATCCCGAAGCCAACCGGTTGCCGACGCCGAGCGGGCGCATCGAGATCGTCTCGGCAACGATCGCCGGCTTCGGCTACGACGACTGTCCCGGTCACCCGACCTGGCTGCCGGCCACCGAACAGCCCGACGCGGCCGCGCCACTCACCCTGATCGCCAACCAGCCGGCCACCCGGCTGCACAGCCAGCTCGATTTCGGCGCCTATAGCCAGGCCTCGAAACGGCACGGCCGCGAGGTGATGCGGATCAATCCGCGCGACGCCGCGCCGCGTGGCATCGCCGATGGCGACCTGGTGCGGTTGTTCAATGCCCGTGGCGCCTGCCTCGCCGCGGCCCGCCTGAGCGACGACGTCATGCCGGGCGTCGTCCACCTGCCGACCGGTGCCTGGTACGATCCGCAATCCGGCGACCTTGACCGGCCGCTTTGCGTTCACGGCAATCCCAACGTGCTGACCCGCGACCTCGGCACGTCGCGGCTGGCCCAGGGAAGCTGCGGTCAGGTGACAACGGTGCAGTGCGAACGCTATGCCGGAGCGCTGCCCGAGATCAGGGCCTATGACCCGCCAGGCCAGGCCGGAGAGCAAGCATGAGCGATCCCGGCATGACCGGTCCCGTCTCTCCCAGGAGCCCCGGCCAGGGCGGCGGGCCGCTCGCGGGCGTCCGGATCCTCGATCTGACATCCGTGCTGATGGGCCCTTACGCGACCTCGATCCTGGGCGACATGGGCGCCGACGTGATCAAGCTGGAGAGCCCCGACGGCGACATCATCCGGCAGGTCGGCCCGAGCCGCAGCGGCGAGATGGGCGGCATGTTCATGCATGCCAACCGTAGCAAGCGCTCGATCGTCGTCGATCTCAAGGCGCCGGCCGGCCGCGACGTCGCGCTGCGCCTCGCGGCGACCGCCGACGTGCTGGTCTACAATGTCCGGCCGCAGGCGATGGAGCGGCTCGGCCTCGGTTATGACGCCATCGCGGCGGTCAGGCCCGGCATCATCTATGTCGGCACATTCGGCTTCGGCCAGAATGGCCGCTATGCCGCCCGCCCCGCCTATGACGACCTGATTCAGGGCCTCGCTGCCGTGCCCTCGCTCATCGCCGAGGCGGGCGATGGAACCCCGCGCTACGTGCCGGTCAATATCGCTGATCGGGTCGTCGGCCTGCACGCGGCGACCGCCGTCCTCGGCGCGCTGCGCCACCGCGACCGCACCGGCGAGGGCCAGCGCATCGACGTGCCGATGTTCGAGACCATGGCAAGCTTCGTGTTGGGCGACCATCTCGGCGGCCTGAGCTACGATCCGCCGCTGGACCGGGGCGGCTATCCGAGGCTGCTCGCCCGCGACCGCCGCCCCTATCGCACGGCCGATGGCCATCTTTGCGTGGTCATCTATACCGACAGTCACTGGCGCCGTTTCCTGGATGCCACCGGTCACTCCGAATGGCTGGCCGATCCGCGCTTCGCCAGCCATGCCAGCCGCACGCGTCATATCGCCGACATCACCGAACAGGTCGCGGCCATCTTCTTGACCCGCGGCACGGCGGAATGGGAGGCGCTGCTCGGCTCAGCCGACATCCCCCATGCCCCGATGCACACGCTGGAAAGCATCGTGGACGATCCGCATCTGGCCGATGTCGGCTTCTTCTCGCATGTCGATCATTCCTCCGAAGGCGCGGTGCGCTCGATGCAGGTGCCGGCGCGCTGGAGCGCCAGCCAGCCCGCCGCTTCGCGCCCGGCGCCGAATTTCGGCGAGCATACGTTCGACATCCTGCGGGAGCTCGGCCTGAGCGACGCCGAGCTTGGCGAACTCCAGGCAAGCGGAGTGGTGCTGACATCCGCGCGTTGACGTCTCCCATCGAGAGGACCGGAAAGGGCCGGATTTGCGGATTCGGACCATGCGGCCAGGCTGACGACATGATCCAGGTCGTCTCGCCTCCCCCGGCCCAAAAGGGCGGGCCCGCTCGGTCCAGCTACCTGCATCACCATGCCTGCTTTCGATGCCGGAAGAGCTTCAAACGTGCCAGCCGAACCGAACCTGTGCTGCCATGCCCCGAATGCGCGGGGCCCAGCGTCGGCCCGACACGCATGTTCACGCCGCCGAAGCGCTCCGACGAGAAACAATGGAAAAAAGTCGAAGCTCGGGTCCGGCACGGCTTCTTGTTCTGGAGCCTTCCTCGCCCGCCGCGTTGCTGAAGCGCCAGATGCACTGACGCGGACGGTAGGCGTAACCGAGGCAGTGATGACCGTCGCGTTCACCGGGATGGGTCGGGCGGCCATGCTCGGCGAGATAGGCCGGAGACGCGACAATTGAGGGCGCAACCGGGCACAGTTTCCGGGCGACGAGTGAGGACTCCGTCAAAACGGCGATACGCAAGGCGGCATCGAAGCCATCTCCGACCAGATCGACCACGGCATCGCTCAAATGCAGGTCAATCGCCACTTCCGGATAAAGCCGGAAGAACGACGGTAGAATCGGCGCGACCCAGCGCAAGCCGAACGACATGGGCACAGCGAGACGAATGAGCCCGCGTGGACGGCTGGAGAGTTCGCGCGCAGCGTTTTCTACGTCCTCCGCCTCGCAATAAATCCGCGTCGCCCGCTCGGCCAAGGTAAGCCCGAAATCCGTCAGCGCCAGCTGGCGGGAGGTGCGATTGAACAACCGGGCGCCCAGGCGTTCCTCAGGCCGGGTGATGCCGCGTGAGACCGTCGCGACCGAAATGCCCATGGCGCTGGCGTCGGCGGGCTCATGCGCGGGCCATAGCAGGTCTCCCTTGCACCTTCAGGCGGCCAGAGCCGGCACCTCCCGCCCCACGAGGCGCTTGACTTTCACTATTAAGCGACGCTATGTACCGGTAACAAGTGACGCTTAGTAGTCGTGGGAGACACCCCGTGGGCAAGCAGATGACGGAGATGCTCAAGGGCACGCTGGAGGGCATGATCCTCGCGATCCTGTCGGTGCGGCCGGCCTATGGCTACGAGATCACGGCGCGGTTACGGGAACAGGGTTTCGCCGAGATCGCCGAAGGCACAGTCTACGCCCTGCTCGTCCGGAACGAGCAAAAGGGCCTCGTCGACGTCGAGAAGGTCCCGTCCGAGAAGGGGCCGCCGCGCAAGGTCTATTCGCTCAACGCTCGGGGCCGGGACTATCTCGAAGAGTTCTGGAGGACATGGAGCTTCCTCGTGGAACGGCTCGAACAGCTCCAAATGGAAAGGAAA
>BFBZ01000008.1_pt286 | contig 27125 bp, 33 predicted proteins | sample 1888401 | NCBI WGS metagenome assembly BFBZ01 (sample SAMD00112614, study PRJDB3348) | symbiont metagenome | host: Chara braunii
CCCCTATAGTCCACTCGCCCGGGGGCTGCTCGCCGGTAGCCGCCGTTCAGATACCGAGCGGTCGCGAGTCGTGAAGGATTTTTCCCGTCCTGAAGACGACGCCGTAATCGATGGCGTATTCGCCCTTGCGCGCGTGCGCGGTTACAAGCCCGCTCAGATCGCGCTCGCCTGGCTGCTGCACAACCGTGCCGTGACGGCGCCCATCGTGGGTATCACCAAGCCGCACCATATCGATGATGCCATTGCGGCACTCGATATCCGGCTCTCGGACGAAGAGCTCGACGGGCTCGAAGAAGCCTACCGCCCGCAACAGGTTCAACTTGACCGCAATGAACAGCTGCAGTCCGGCCAGACCGCGGCGTCTGACCTGAAGCATCTGTTCCGTAGACCTGCCGTCGTCAGCGGGGTTGGACGGACACAGACATGAACAGGGCGGTTTCCAAGGATTCCGATATTTGCCGAAATATCAGCGCCCTGATTTTGGGCTGGTGGGGGAGGCAGGACTCGAACCTGCGAAGCCATGAGGCGGCTGATTTACAGTCAGCTCCCTTTGCCACTCGGGACACTCCCCCGTCCAACAGCATCAGACCGGCCGCGCGAGTGGCGGCGGACCGGGTCATCGAAATGACGCTGATAACCGGCCGACCCGAAACGGGTGCGCGGTCGGGCGCGTTTATGGGCGAAGGCGGTCCCCAAAGTCAACCAAGCGGGCCGCCTATTTGCCGGTTAAATTGCCAATATTCGACACCCGTGACACAAGCCTCACATGAGCGATCGCGACCGCAGACCCAATTTCCGAGGCAAGGGCGGTAAACCCTTCCAAAAAGGGCCGAAATTCGGCCGCCCGGCGGCCCGGCGGGACCGAGAATCCGGTTCCGACGGCCCGGTGATTCTGTATGGCTGGCACACGGTGGCGGCGGCCTTGGCCAACCCGGAGCGCCATATCCGCAAGCTTTACCTCACCGAGAACGCCGCCAAGCGCCTCGCCGAGGAGAACATCGCGACCCGCGTCGCCCCGGAGATCGTCCGTCCCAGTGACATCGACCGCCGCCTCACCCCCGATGCCGTGCATCAGGGCCTGTTGGCGGAGGCCGATCCCCTGCCCTCGCCCGGCATCGACACGCTGGCGCTGGAGGGCATCGTGCTGGTGCTCGACCAGATCACCGACCCGCACAATGTCGGCGCCATCCTGCGCTCGGCGGCGGCATTCGCGGTGAAGGCGATCGTCACCACCGCCCGCCACAGCCCGGAGGCGACCGGCGTGCTGGCGAAGGCCGCCTCCGGCGCGCTTGAGCAGGTCCCGATGGTCACGGTGCAGAACCTGGCGCGCGCGCTCAACGAGCTGAACGAGCACGGCTTCCAGACTGTCGGCCTCGACAGCGAGGGCACCGAGGATCTCAGCAAGGTCCCGCTGCAACAGCCGCTGGCGCTGGTGCTCGGCGCCGAAGGCAAGGGCTTGCGACAATTGACGCGCGAGAACTGCCGCGTCGTCGCCCGCCTCGACATGCCCGGCGAGATCAAGAGCCTGAACGTGTCGAACGCCGCCGTGCTCGCGCTTTATGTCGGCGCCAGCCGGCTCGGGCTGATGGGCTAGAGCCTTTGCCGTTCCGATGGACATCGGAACGGGGCTCCAGGTTCTTGTCTTGACGCGTTTTCTTCACGCGAACTGGTATCCACTTCGCTCGAAAACGCTCCAGCCCACAGCATCTCACTTCTTCCGCGTGCGAGCGCCAGTGGCGACCGGACCCGCAAGCAGCCCCGACGCAAGGTGCGTGAAGGCGTCCACGGCCTTCGGCAAGACGGCCCTCGGATCGTCGCTGGCAGCGATCCAGAGCGCCGCATTGAGCGCCGCGCCATTCAACAGTCGCGCGGCGGCTTCGGCGTCGATCGGCTTGAGGATGCCCTGCGAGATCAACCGTTCGATCGCCCGCTTCGTCACCTGCAGGCAGTGGCTCTGGCTGGGCCATTGCGACGGATCCCCGAGCACCGCTGGGCCATCGAGCAGCACGATGCGCTGGACCTCGGGATCGAGCGCCATCTCGATATAGGCCACCCCTTCCGCCAGCAGCCCCTGCCAGTCGCCTCCTGCGCGGACGCCGACCGCCTGCGCGCGCGCTGCCATTTCGCCGTCGATCTCGTTCACCACCGCCGACAGCAGTCCGCGCTTGTCCGCGAAATTATGATAGAGCGCGCCCCGCGTCAGACCGACCGAAGCGGTCAATTCATCCATCGAGGCTTCGGCGTAGCCATCCCTGGCAAAGGCCCTTCGCGCAGCCGCGATCAGCTTGGCGCGGTTCTCTTCCATCGTCTCGATGCGTCGCTTTGCCGCCACCAATCATCCTCATCGAATTCACATACGCAACGTATATGGATTGACATACGCCTCGTACGTCAACTAGTGTACTGGCATACGCGGCGTATATCAAATGCGATGGCGGCGGCACGCGAAGGACGCGTCGGCGGGCTGCGCATCCACACCGCCAACACACCGAAACGAAAGGATCAAGCGATGGCGCAGCGCGATGCGATTTTCCCTGCCAACGCCAACCGGCATGCCCTCTACGAAGCCCACGGCTATTCAGCCGCGATCCGGTCAGGCGACCTCGTCTTCGTCTCCGGTCAGGTCGGCAGCCGTCTCGATGGCTCTCCCGAACCTGATTTCGAACGTCAGGTTCGGCAGGCATTCGACAATCTTCGCGCAACGCTTCACGCGGCGGATTGCAGCTTCGACGACATCGTCGATCTCACCACGTTCCACACTGATCCCGAAAATCAGTTCAAGACCGTCGCGGCAGTCAAGAATGAGATGTTCGCCGCACCGCCCTTCCCCAACTGGACCGCGGTGGGCGTGAATTGGCTTGCCGGCTTCGACTTCGAGATCAAGGTCATCGCCCGCATGCCGCATCGCGCAGCCGCATAGATCTCCTTACCGATCGCCAAAGAGAAACGCCCGCTCGCTGACGCGAACGGGCGCTGATGTTTCGCAGGATCGGTTGCGATCAGTAATAGCGGCGCAGCACGCGGTGGCCGTAGTGATAGGGCGCGTAGCGCGGCGCATAGGCCTGGCGCGGCGCGTAGCCGTAGCGATAGCCGTAGTGCGCACGGTAGGGCCGATAGTGATGGCGGTAACCGTAGTGGCGGTAGCCATAGTGGCGATAGCCGTAATACGGGCGGCCGTAGCCTTCGCGGTAGTACGGACGCGGCGCCCAATTGCCCGGGCCGGTGTAGGTCGGTCCCTGGTTGACGTAATAGTACTGCTGGGTCGCGTTGGGATAGGCCGCATCCGGGTCAGGCAGGCGTTCGACAGCGCCGTATCCGGCATAGCCATAACCGTAGCCATAGCCGCCGCAGCCGCCACAGCCATAAGTCACGGCAGGCGCGGCGTAGACGGGCGCACCGCAAGGGTTGAAACCGCACGCCATCGCGGGCGCGGTCACCATGACGGCCACGGCCGCAATCAGTCCTTTGATCATTTGACGCATTACTCTCTCCTGATGGTCTCTGTTCGTCGCGTAGCTCTTGATGGCTATTCAGCGCCCCTCGAGGGGCTCTTGATTGGGCAGTTGGTTTAGGGGCCTCTCGGACGGGGTGGCCGCGGCATCGCCCCCGGGAGCGGCTGCGGTCCGTTGAATTGTGGCGCGTAGATCACCGGCGGCGGATCGACCGGCTCGTTGGATTGCGCCGGCAGCGGCATAGACCGCGACGACCACGATTGATGGTAGCTCTCGGCCGGCTTGGGCAGGCTGCGATTGGCCGGCGGCTCGATCTCGAGCCGGCCATAGCCCGGCATGTGGCCGAGGCTCGGATAATAATGGCCGACATTTGGCTGGGGATCGATCGGACGGCCGCCATAGACGGTCGGCACCAGCGACTCGTTGCGGGCAAGCCCCATCGCGCCTTCGACCACGGCGTAGGAAGCGTCGACACCGTTGATGATGATCGGCACGCCAGGCCGTGAGGGCACGACGATGTCGAAACCGCCGCCGGCCGACGCCGCCGAGGTCATCGCAGCCAATGTCACCAGCGCCAGTCGTCCGCGCATGTTCACCCAGCGTCCCGAATTGTTCCTGTTGCAGCCTAATCCAATGCCTTGGCGGAAGGGTTAAGGACGCCGGCCAAACTGCCGGTAAGCCTAATGCGTAAGCATCTGCATCCGGTCAATGCGGCCGAGCGGGATCAGAAATCATTAACGGCTGGCCGCCGTTCCTGCGAAGGCGTTCTCGACGATCGTCAGACCAGCACCTCGTCGAACAGGCCTTGCATCGAAGCCCAGGAGCGCCGGTCAGCCTGCGCATCGTAGAGCGCGGATGCCATGATCGAGCCGTCGGCGGACGGGTTGGTGAAGCCGTGCAGCACGTTGCCGTAGCTGATCACCTGCCAGTCGGCGACCTTGCCGGCGCGCATCTCGTTCTCGAACGCCGCGACCTGTTCCGGCGGTGCCAGCGGATCGTCGGCTCCGGTCAGCACCAGCATGCTCGCCCTCACCGCACCGACTGCTGCCGGCTGCGTGGTCGAGAGCACGCCGTGGAAGCTGACGACCGCCTTGAGGTCAGCGCCGTCGCGTGCAAGCTCGAGCGCGACGGTGCCGCCGAAGCAGAAACCGATCGCGGCGCATCTGGTGGCATCGACTTCGGGCAGCGCCGTGAGTGTCGCGAGCGCCGCGCGGGCCCGCGCGCGAAGCCTGGCGGGATTGGTGCGCAAGCCGCCGATCAGCGTCATTGCCTGCTGCAGATCGGTAGCCTGCTGCCGGTCGCCGAACATGTCGGCGGCAAGCGCGACGTAGCCATGCCCGGCAAGTCGGCGCGCCCGCTCCATCGCGAAATCGCCGAGCCCGAGCCCCTCGTGGAAGACCAGCACGCCGGGACGTCTTGCGCCTGCGTCACTTAAGGCAAGATAGCCGCGCAGCTGGGCGTCGCCGCCGGCGTAGTCGATGTCGCGTGTGTGCATGCCATTCTCGTCAAAGGCGTCATGACCAGGAACGCATCATGCGCGGGCGTTCCCGGAACTTCACATCGGTTTGATCGCAAGGCAAGGCCGCGCAGGAACGCGCGCTGGACCCCGAAATTAGCTCGTTACCACGACGAGAGGAGACTTCGCATGACACAGCTCAAGATGCTCGGCGCAGCAGCCCTGCTCGCTTCGGCGCTGGCCAGCCCGGCAATGGCGCAACAGACCATCGGCACCACCGCGCGCTGCTCCAATGCCTATCCGGATGCCCGGTGCCAGACGATGGCGCAAGGCGCCACCGCAACCACGTATCACCACCGCACCTATCGGCGCGACCGCGACTGGCAGGACAGCTACAACCGCTATGACCCCGGCCCGTTCGCGCCGGTCGACGCCGCGGCCGGCGTGGTCGGTGGCGCGGTCGGAACCGCGGCTGCCATCGCCACCGCGCCATTCGGCGGCCCCGAATACGCCCGTGGTCCGATCGGCGGCGAGGAATATGCGCGGCAGAACGGATTTGTCTGCACCCCCGGCACCTGGTTCCGCGGCAGCGACGGCCTTCGGCACCCCTGCCAATAGCTGACGCAAAGCGTTGACGGCGAAAAGGCGGCCTTCGGGCCGCCTTACTGTTGCCCGCGTGCGGGACGCGATCGGGATCGGCGCGAACCTTCCGGGGCCGGGCTTTCTGGTTCTGGCTCTGGCCCGCCAAGTCTGCTATGCGAGCCGACAAATTATCCCCTTTCGCCGGCTTAGCTCAGCGGTAGAGCAGTAGTTTTGTAAACTAAAGGTCGGGGGTTCAATCCCCTCAGCCGGCACCAGCCTTCGGCTTTCAGAACGGGATTTTGCACGCTTCGAGCGCTTTCTGTTCGCGGCTTCGGCGACAGGCCAGCGAGCCAACGCCGAGGAATCCGAGAATCATCGTTGCCCGGGTTGCCGGCCGAGGAACGGCAGCTCGCGTTCTTGGCAGCGGTCCTTGGCGGCAGTCTTGGCAGGAATCGTGGGGACATTCCCGTAGGATCACCCATGGCGCGCGCTGCTTCTGTGCTTGCGAGCTGAAACGCGGTATGCACAATGCGGGATGGGACTCCGCCAATGACCTATTTGATCCTTGCCCGTGATGGCACCAGCCAAATCGTGCTGAAGCGCGACAATGAAGACGCTGCCGAGAAGAAGGCACGCGAGCTGAAGGAGATGGGCTGGTTCGAGGTCGAGGTCCGCGAGGACAAGGCTGGGGACACCGTCCCGATCGCGCTGGGCGATCGCTCGCAAATCCTGCAGTGAACCTTTGCCCGATGGCCCTTACCCATGTGTAAGGAGCCACCATGTCCGACACAGCACATTACCGCTTCCAGTCCGATCAGGCGCGACGGCTGGCCCGCCAGGTCACCGACGCGACGGTGCGCGAGACGCTGCTCGAAATGGCCGAGGAGTATGGCCGCTACGCCGACATGATCGAGGCCCGCGTCATCGCGCCAACCATCGCGGAAGCGGCGGCCTTGCCGGGCTGAGAACCCCTTGCCAGCTTTCATTGCCGCGATGCTTGGCTCACTTGGCACCCTGGGTGCTTTCGGGTCTGCTTCTAACGCGGACTCTCAGCGCGCCGCCAAGACCGCGCGAAAACGCCTGAGGATTTGTCCGGAACATGATGCGCCCTCACGCATTTCTTTTCCCATGAGGACACGCGAAGCCGACCGCAATATCGCGCTCCTGGGCGCTGTTACGCTGCTCAGCGTGGCCGCCGCCGGCGTCGTCGCGCTGCTGGATCCGATGTCCGCGCCGGCCAGCGCCGCGTCCCGGCCAGCCACGAATCGGGCGGCAGCCGACGATCAAATATCGATCCGTATCGTCGGTACTCCGTTCGTCCCAAACACCAATCCTGGCCAACGCTGACCGCCCTTGCGGGCCACGACGTGTCACAATTATGTCACCGCGCCTGCGAAACAGGTGTCTTCGTCAACCATCATGATGGCCGGTGCTTGATTCCGCGGAGTTGCTTTGCTGGAATCCGCGCGCTTAGGGTGCGCCATGAAGTGGATGAAGGAACGCGATCTCCTGATCGCCCAGACAATGGCTTTCGTTCAGTCGGTGAAGGGCAAGCTGCCTGACGCCGGGGCGCCGACGTCTGCCCAGACGCCAGCTCAACAAACCGCCGCCCCATCGGCCGTGGCCCCCCAGCTGGGTCCCGCGCAGCCGACCATCCCGACGGCGGTGACCGAAGTCAGGACCACCTTGGAAGCAAAGCCGGTGTCGGGGATCAAGCCTGCCGCCGAGACCCCAAGGATGGTCACGCCTCCCCCGCTTCCGGTACCCACCGTGATCGAGGGCCTGCCACCGGCGCCACCGCCCTTGACGGTGACCGTCGTCGAGGTCCCTCCGCCGCCGGCTCAGCTTCCGCAGTTCGCCACGCTCGATATCCGCGGCGACTTCGGATCCGAGGTGCGGGAGCGGGTTGCCAGTTTCCGCGCGCAGCAGCAGCGCTTCTTGAAGGAGCGCGAGGAATATTGCACGACGACCATGGCCAAGGTCCGTGCCGCGATCCGCGACAACAGCGATTTGCCGCGCTCGGGCAAGTAGACGGCTCACTCCCCGATCGCGTCGCCATGCCCGGCCTGCTCGGGCCGCGAGCCGTCCGGTCATCTCGCGCCGATCTTGTCCAGCACCGGCAGCAGGTGTTTGAGAAACTCGCCTGGATTCTCGCTCATCGGAAAATGGCCGAGGCCCTTCATGATGGTGGCCTCGCAACCGGCAATGCTGCTCGCCACCGCCAACGTCTCTTCCGGCGTGCACGAATAGTCGTACTCGCCTGACAGCAAAAACAGCGGGCAGCGCCTGGTATCGATCTCGGCGACGCGGGCGCGGATGTCGCCGTCGATCTTGTAGAAATAGAGGTCGCCCTTGAACACGCCGGGGCCACCTTGCATGTAGTGCCATAGCGTTTCCCACCGCTCATTGTCCGGCGCGTCGGGCCCGACCAACCCCGAGACGATGGCGGCTGCGACCTCACCGCCATGGACGTCGGGCCGGTGCAGGAAATTCAGGTCGTAATAGGGATCGACATGCGCACCGGCCTGCAGGCCGATGATGGCGCGGAAACGTTCGGGATGCTCGAGCGCCAGATGCAGCGCGATCCGGCCGCCGATCGAGCAGCCGATCACGATCGGCCTGTCCAGTTCGAGTGTGTCCATCACAGCCAGGATCATCGCCGTGTATTGCGCCGAGGTGAGCTGATACTCCTCGTCGTGCCAGCCTTGCGGCGGCGACGACTTGCCGTGCCAGGGCATGTCGAAGGCGATGACGCGATGGTTGCGCGTCACACGCGGATCGTTCATCAGGCCGCGATATTGCCGCCCATCGGCGCCGGCGGTGTGCAGACAGAGCAGCGGCGTGCCCTCACCGGCCTCCTCGACATAGATGCGGTGCGCCCGGCCGGACAGTTCGAGATGCATGTAGCGGCCGACGATCGGTTCGAATCTGGCGCTCATGCCGCCACTCCCTCGCGGCGCAGCTTGCCCAGCGCCTCCTTGAAGTAGCGCAGGTTCGCCATGAAGATCTGCAGTTCGCCCTCGGCCTTCAGCACCCGGCGCTTGATCAGCGCCATCAGGTCATTGGAGCCCGGCGGCGGCCGCCGCTGGCAGAACTTGTCCCATTCCTCGTCCGAGGTGCGTAGCGCGAACGCGGACGACGGCATCACGAACGGGCCCTTGGTCACCGCGACGATCCGGCCCTCATGGATCGCGACGAGCCAGGCCGTCTTGCCGATCTCGAGCAGGAAGGTCGTGGTGAGATAGCGGCCGCGCCGCACCAGGCCGGCGTCGCAATTGACCCGTTCCTTCAGCATCTCGATCATGTCAGCTCCACCCTTGAGCGGCTCGCCTGCGCTGGCGCGGCGAGCGCTTGTTCTGGCGGCATTGATGGAAGGAATGGAGGGGCCGTCAATCGCCACTGGGGTCGCGCGGCCCCGGCGTTTTCGCCGTAGACCGACACATCCGAAGTTTGACTAAAGCAGGGAAACTAGAGCCAGGACCAGACCAGCGCCATGTTCGCGGCACAAGCCGCGAGCAGTGCGAGCGCGAGCGCGCAGTGCACGCGTTCATGGGGGGTCTGAAGGATCGCTCTCATGGATCGGAGCATCCGGCGATTCTACCCGGAGAGTCCCGGGGATTCTTTTTTCCGGGATTTACCACCCATTAAGGACTCAGGGCCCGCACGCAAAAGGTCCGAAATGACTCATATTTTCAGATGCTTACCTGAGACCCTGCTCACGGTTCCGTGAACGGAACGGTGATCCCGCCTGAAACCCGGAAAGCCTGTCGGCGTTGTCGGTGTTTGGGGACCGACCAATGCCGTACGCGCTGTTCTACCAGGACGCCAAGCTGAGCAAGGCCTATCCGACCGAGGCCGACGTGTGGAAGCTCGCGAGGAAATCGGGACTGGTGGTGGATGCTGTCAGCGAGGAGGAGAAGTCCTCGCCGCGCCCGGTGCTGGACAACAACTACGAGATCCGGCCCTGCCAGCTCGAACCGGATGAGGATCCGGTCAAGAACAAGGCCGACGCCGATCGCGAAGCGCGTCAGGAGCCGCGGTTGAATTGAAGACACCGATTGGTCCGGCGCGCGGGGGCGGGCCGGAAGCGCGAGTGCGGCCGTGTTGCCTTTACGGCGTCGCCGTCGCCAGCGAGGCCTGTTCGGCTGCGAGCGAGACGCAAATCTTCCGCCGATGCAGACCCCGGATCGCGCCCGTCACCTTGAGCACCTTGCCGGCCGCGCAGGACGCGTCCTGAACGAACACGACCTCATACGGCGCAAGCGCCAAAGGTTCGGATTTGAGGATGGTCTGGGCAAGACACGGCACGGAGACCGCAGAGAGGATCAGCCCTAACGCAAAGCTACGCATGTTTGTTTGTCCACCAGCCCGGCAACCGCACAATACAGCATCACGATGAAAGTTCCGTGCAATGCAGGAATTATTTTTTGCATTGCACGATCAGGCGTGAATATCGGCTGAATAAGCAAGCGTCGGACCAACAAAAAGGCCGACCCGAAGGCCGGCCTTTTCATACGCAGGGAATGACGTCGCAATTAGTAGCGGGAGCCCACCGGACCGCCCCAACCGAAGCGGTAGTTGACCCCGAGCTTGACGGTATGCTCGTCGTTCCGGAAGCTCGCGCCGACGATGTCTGCAGGACCGCCGGTGAAGGTGGTCTTGCCGAAATTGTAATACTGGTACTCGGCCTTCGCCGACCAGTTCGGAGCGAACATGTATTCGAGGCCGGCGCCGACCGTATAGCCGTCCTTGTGGCCGCCATCGGTGGTGAACGCCGCTGGCACGCCGCCGACCGACGCCGTGATGTTGTTGTTGTCGCGCCAGGCATAACCGCCCTTGGCGTAGAGCAGCGCCGGACCCCAGGTGTAGCCGAGGCGGCCGGTCACCGACCCGAGCTGGTCGGTATTGCCGGTCACGACCGTTCCGGCGGGAAACGTCAGGCCATTGTTCGACGAACTCGGCAGCCAGGAATACTGCGCCTCGATACCCATCACCCAGTTGGGGGCGAACTGATAGTCGAAGCCGCCCTGCACGCCACCAAGGAAGCGCGCATCGCTGCCCATCAGGTTGTTGCCATCGGTGAACGCGCCGCCGACATGGCCGCCGATATAGAAACCGGTCCAGTTGTAGACCAGTGCCGGTGCGGTGTAGGGCGGCGGGGCTTTGGTATAGGTGCGGGCCGGCATGTCAGCCGCGAACGCCGGGCCCGCAAAAGCGGCCAGCGCGACTGTGCCCAGCAAAAACTTCTTCATCTCTGATCCCCGTTACGACGTTGCGCTGTTAAGACAAACAACGTGACCTCAATTGGGTTGCTTTGGGGCAATGCCGCACCTGTGAAGTTTCCGTACTGTGACGGGGTCGCAACAACGCCCGTTTGTTCCTTGGCACGGAAGGTTTTTTCACCGGTTAAGCAACCGCATCTCGGCTGCATATAAGTCGCGGGCGGCTAAGTTGCAGTTCAAGGCTCCCCGAAAAGTGATCGGAGTTCGCTAACGATCCGGTCAGACCTGCCGGTCAGGCACGCTGCGGCGAGCCGCCGCACCTATGGAAGTCTTCGGAAAACCGCTTCGCACTTTTCCGGATCATGCCTAGCGCGACATCTTTTCCAGCTCCGGAAATGCCGCATAGGACGCGCCGGCGCAGGCCTCCGCGGCGTTGTCGAGGATGCGGTCGAGCCGGCCGTCGACGAACAGGACGCCGCGCTCGCGGGCTGGACGGTAATTGCCGTCGGTATCTCTTGCGCTATAGCGCAGGCAGACCACGTAGCGCAGCCGGCCGCCGACCGTGCGCTGCAGCGGCTCGGCGATCCCGGCTTCGCGGACCCCGACCGGATTGTTCAGGTAGGTTCGCATGAAGGCGAGGATCTGGTCGCGGTACCTGTCCGGAAACGGCTGGTTGGCGACGCCGCGATCGTCGGTGAAGGTGGTCGAGCTGCCGCCGTCATCGCTGGTGAGGCAGCCGGCGAGCGGAATCGAGAGCAGCAGGATTGCCGCCAGTTTTGATGATGTCCGCAAGGTCAGCTGTTTCATGTTGCCCCAGTGGGGGTCTCATAAACCGCCAGGCGGGGAATTCGCAACTGTTCCTGCCCGAAACGGCGCCGTCCGGGTCTCAACCGAAGTCCAGACGCACTCCGGCCCGCCGCCATTGGGGAAGCAATGGACAAGCGGGCCGGTTCTGCATCCAAGGAACGCAGCGGGGCAATGTGGATCGAAACTGAGCCCCTCGGATCAGGTTCAGTCGCGCTTGATCAGCCGCGCTTGGCCGGCACGACATGCTTGGTCGCGACCTTGGCACTGACGTGCTTGGTCGCATGCTTCGGCGCCTTCACCTTCAGCATGCCCATGTGCTTGTGGTGGCGGTGATGGCGATAGTGCTTGTGGTGATGGCGGCCCATCTTGGCATTGGCGTTGCGCACCTTCGACGGCAGCTGCTCGCTCTTGATCACCGGRGCGGCCTTGGTCGCCGGGGCAGTCGTGGTCACCGGCGCGGGCGTTGTGGTCTTGCCGGCCTCGGTGGCGAACGCGGGCGCTGCGATCACGGACATGGCGAGCAGCGCTGCGGAAATCGTCTTCAACATGGTGGTCCTCCTCGTCGGGATCGAGAGGTCTCCGGCCGGATGGTCGGCCTCACCGATCAATGCACGTGACCTTATGGGCCGGGCACTGAACCCGTTCTGAAGGGGGCTGACGGAATTCATTCATGTGAATGACATCTCTGTCATGTTGCCCTCCCCGGCATGGGCGGGCACGGCATCACGCAATCGTGGCATTGGCCGGGAATGTTCGGCACCCCCGGGTGTTCAAGTCAGCAGGCTTGGGTGTACGATTACCGAGCACGATCAGGAACGATCAGGAGCAACCAGGAATGAGCAAGACGACAAAGTTTGTGGGCCTCGCAGTGCTCTCGATGACGCTTGTCGCCGGGCCGGTGATCTCGGCCTACGCCGCGGGCAGCGACAATCCCTCGCCGCCGGCCTCCGACAGCGGCAAGGGCAAGAAGTCGACCAAGAAGGACAAGAGCTCCGCGATCGACGATCACAAGTTCCTGGCCGGCTATCACGCCGCCTACGCCACGATCTATGACAAGCACGACTATGTCGCCGCGATCGAGCAGCTGAAGGCGCTCGGCCAGGACGACCGTGCCGACGTCGCCAATTTGATCGGCTACTCCTATCGCAAGCTCGGCGACTACAAGGTCTCGCAGGTCTGGTACGAGCGCGCGCTGAAGGCCGACCCGGCCCATGTGCGGACCTGGCAGTATTACGGCCTCTGGCAGGTCGAACAGGGCAACCGCGACCAGGCGCAATACCACCTCAACCGCATCGCCCAACTCGCCGGCACCAACAGCGACGAATACCGCTCGCTCGCCGCAGCGCTGGAGAAGCCGCCGGGCACCGGGCTGGTTTACTGAGATAAACGCTCTCACGGATCAGCCGGCGCTGGTCGTCACGGCCGCGCCGGCTTTTTGCTGAAGAGCACCGCAACTACGAGCGCGGCGACTCGGCCATCCGTGCCGCATAGGCATCCAGCACGTCGTCGGCGCTGTAGTCCGAGCGTGCGGCGAAATCATCACGCAAGCCGAGCCGCGCCGATGTCCTGAGCCTTGCGGCGGTGGCCTCGGTCATGATCGGCTGCAGGCCGATCTCGCGCAGTCCCTCCGCAACGCCATCCATTTCGACCGCGCGGCGCTCGGCGTGCAGCACATCGGTGCGCACGCACATGTCGACAAATTTGCTGTAGCGCGTCGCATCCATCGGCTCACAGATGCCACGCAGCGCCTCGCCGCGCACGCCCGCCAGTGAGGCGGCGGTCAGCGCTTCCACGATCAGGGCCTCCATGCCCTTGGTCACCACGCTGCGCAGCATCTTCACCGCCGCCGCGGTGCCCGCGTCGGGGCCGGCGTGCTCGATCGTGAAGCCAAGTGGCGCAAACAAATCCGCAAAGCGCTCCGCGCCATCGCCCGAGCAGTACAGAGGCACCGCCGCGCCATAGATGCTGACCGCACCCATCAGGTTGGCGTCGACGAAGGCACCGCCATTGGCCAGTACGGCGTCCGCTGTCAGCCGCTTGGCCTTGGGCGTCGAGGCGTTGACGTCGATCACCAGCATCCCCGGCCGGACCAACGCGGCAATCGATTGGCCGACCGGTATGGCGGTCGCGACCACGACCGCGGAGAACACAATGTCGGCACGCGTCATCAACTCGCGAAGGCTATCCACCAGCTCGACGCCGTGCGCGGCGGCGATGCTCCGGAACGCTTCCGAATACGGTGGACGATTGGTCCTTCCCTCGCAAAACACCAGCGGCGGTGGACCTCCCTTCCCCGCCAGATGTGCCGCGAAGCACCGGGCCGCTTCTCCGAAGCCGACAAAGCCGATTGTCTTTTGGGTCATGGCAATCCCACGCGTCACGCGATCGCACGGCTGGAGCGAAGCAAGAACCATGCCCGACACCATCCCAGGAATCGTCACGCCGTCATGAGGTCGCGGTGATCTCGAACACCGGCCGGCGGCGGCCGAGGATGCCGAGCAGCACCAGCGCACCAACCGAGCAGGCGATCGCGAGCTCGAGCACGGCGTTGCCGCCGAACCGTGTCAGCAGATAGGCGAGCGTCGGCGGCGACGCCGCCGAGATCAGGTTCAACGGCAGCGCGATATGGGACGAGGCCTTGGCGAATTCGCTCTTGTCGTAGAACGCCAGCGGGATGGTCGCGCGCGCGACCGCGAGCGCGCCGCTGCCGAGACCGTAGATCAGGATGAAGGCCGCAATCGCCCAATGGCTGCCGTGGCCGGCGATCAGGATCAGCATCGCGACCGGCAGCAGTGCGCCGGCGACCAGTCCCGTGGTGATGCCGTCCCAGCGGCCACCGCCGAGGAAGTCGATCGCGCGCGCCGAGACCTGTACGATGCCGAGCGTCGAGCCGAACGCGATCGCCTCCGCCGCCGACAATCCCTGCGCCTTCAGAAGTTCCACCAGCACCGCGCTGAAGCCGAAGCTGACGAACGCGTTCAGCGCAATCGCCGCGACCACCAGAAAAAACGTGCTTCTGGCCGGCGGCGGCGCGACTGACCGGTGCGATGACGGCGCGGCTTCGGAGTCGTCGACCGCACGGTGCGGCAGCCCGAACGTGTAGAGCGGCAGGCACACCAAAGCCATCGCCGCGGCATAGACCAGACAGGTGCCGTGCCAGCCGATCGCCGCGGTGAGAAACCCTGTCGTCGGCCAGAAGATGCTGCTGGACAATCCGGTGACCAGCATCAGCGCGCCGATCGCGCCYTTCGCGTTCCGCCCGGCCACCTCGTTCAGCATGATGTAGGCGGCCGTGCTCAGCGCGGCGCTTCCGGCGGCGCCGAGGATTGCCCAGGCGGTGAAGTACAGCATCGCCTCGCGGGCACAAGCCAGCACGATGAAGCCGAGCGTGGCGACGGCGCTGCCGATCATCATGACGCGGCGCGCGCCGACCCGCCGGAACGGCCCGGCGAGCAACGGCCCGCACAGGCCCATTGTCACATAGAAGGTCGAGGTGCCGGCAAACACCATGGGGAGCGGGATCTGGAGATCGACCGCGATCTGGTGGCCGGCGATGGCCGGCAGGCCGAGGGTCCCCCACCCGACCACTTGGGCGATGGCGAGGACGAGCAGAACGCCGGCGAGCTGCCTGTCCATGCCCAGGACCCGTGCCCGGTCCGCCATCGCCATTTCCACCACCGCATTTCAAGCCAAAAGGCCGGGTTAGCCGATCTGGCGTGACGGTATCATGACTGCGGCGGTCCGGCCGGGCACGGGCCGGCCAGCATCCCCAAGGATAACGGATAATGAGGGATTACGGATAATGCTCGAGACGCCGGTCGGGCCTCTGCTGATGGTTCGCGCCCACCGTATTGCCGGGCGTTGCCGGGTCCGGCTTGGCCGCGCGCGCTGCCTTCCCGACCGGCTGACCGCTGTCGCCGGTCGTCTTGCCGGCGTTCGGCGCCTGGCCGGTGGTGGTGACATTGGCGGCGGTCTGCCCGGGCCCCGCCGAACCGGTCGAGGGCCCGGAGCTCTGCGCCAACACGGTCCCCGACAGCACCAGAGCCGCCATCAGTATTGCCGCGTTGACTGTCATGGAGGGCCCTTCTGCGCGCGAATGATGCACAGCAACGCGCCAGTGCCGATCGCGTTCCAACGCCGCCGCGGTAGGGTTAACCCCAGCGACCGCTTGCGCCGGTCGCCCGTCCGCAACGGGGCGGCGGCAGAGCCCGACCCTTGTTGTCGCGGAGCGCAGGAGCGACCATATCGGGCAACGCAAGCAGGCCCGATCACGGCTTACGTAGGCAACATGCAACTCATCTCCACCCTGACCTGCCCGGCTTGCGGCTTCGCCAAGACCGAGACCATGCCGACCGCCGCCTGTCAGTTCTTCTACGACTGCGCGGGCTGCGGCGCGCACCTCAAGCCGAAGCCCGGCGATTGCTGCGTGTTCTGCTCCTACGGCTCCGTGCCGTGCCCTCCCGTCCAGGCCGACGGAAAATGCTGCGGCGATGCCGCATGCAGCGGCCAATGAGAACCTGACCGGCCGGTGCGACCGGCCGGCATCGCGCGCGTTGGACGGCGCGACGCCGGTGATCGCCTCACTTCGCCTTCTGGATCGCCGTGACGGTGTAGCCGCCGTCGCCCTCCTGGGCGTCGAACTTGACCTTGTCGCCGACCTTGAGCGGCTTGAGCAACGCCGGGTCCCTGACCCGGTAGACCATCGTCATCGGCTCCTCCATGCCGAGGCTCTTGGCAGGGCCGTGCTTCAGCGTGATCTTGCCTGCGCTCTCGTCGATCTTCTTGACCTCGCCATTGATATCAGCGGCCTGCGCGAACGCCGCGCCAAATGTCAGCGCCAAGGCGAGCGTCGCTGCGCCGACCAACCGGTTGATCCTGTTCATCGTCGTTGTCCTTTCTTGCCTCGTGGATGTCACTTCACGATGACGCGGCCGGTCATCCCGTAATCGCGATGATCGGGGATCAGGCACGAATATTCGAAGGTTCCAGCCTTGGTGAACTTCCAGACGATCTCCGCGCTCTTCTTGGGCGCGAGACGGACGCCGTTCGGATCGTCATGCTCCATATGCGGATGCTTCTTCATCACTTCGGCATGCTTCAAATTCTCTTCGGTGGTCGCGAGCAAGAATTCATGATCCTCGGTGCCGGCATTCCTGATCACGAAGCGGATCTGTTCGCCGCGCTTGACCTCGATGCGAAACGGCGTGAACTCCATCTCCTTCATCTCGACCTCGACCGTACGCGAAGGCTTGCTGGGATCGCCGGGCTCGCCGGCGGAATAGGACTGGTGACCGTGCTTCTCGTGCGCGTGCAACGGCACGGCTGCGACTGACAACGCAACGAGCGCGATGCCGGTCCTGGTGAGGCGATTCATTGGATTCTCCATGTTCAAGATATGTGTCCTGCCCCGGTCATAGCCCCGCCTGCTGGCGGGCGGGCGGCTGCGCCGATCTCCTGTTGCAATGCTGTCGCTCCGAGCGCACTACCCTTCACGATCGCAAAGATCGCGGGGATCACGATCAGCGTCAGAAGAGTCGAGGAGATCATGCCGCCGATCATCGGCACCGCGATGCGCTGCATGATCTCGGAGCCGGTGCCGGTGCTCCACAGGATCGGCAGCAGCCCGGCCATGATCGCGACCACCGTCATCATCTTGGGCCGGACGCGCTCGACCGCGCCCTCGATGATCGCGCGATGCAGATCGTCGCGGCCGGGCGTCCGTCCCTCGACGGCGCAGCGTGCCCTCGCCTCGTCCAGCGCGTGGTTGAGATAGATCAGCATCACGACGCCGGTCTCGGCGGCGACGCCGGCCAGCGCGATGAAGCCGACCGCGACCGCGACCGACAGGTTGAAGCCGAGCGCCCACATCAGCCACAGACCGCCGACCAGCGCGAACGGCAGCGACAGCATCACGATCATGGTCTCCGCCACCGAGCGGAAGTTGAGGTAGAGCAAGAGGAAGATGATCGCCAGCGTCACCGGCACCACGATCTTGAGCCGCGCCGCGGCGCGCTCGAGATATTCGTACTGCCCGCTCCACACCACGTAGGTGCCGGGCGGAAACTGGACTGCGGCCTGCACCGCGCGCTGCGCATCCGCGACATAGCCACCGAGATCGCGCTCGCGGATGTCGACATAGATGTAGGTCGCAAGCTGCCCGTTCTCGGTCCGGATCGAGCTCGGCCCGCGCGCGGGCGTGACATTAGCGACTTCGCCGAGCGGCACCGCGCCGCCGGCCGGCATCGGCACCAGGATGTCGCTGGCGATCGCGGACGGATTGTCGCGCAGGTCGCGCGGGTAGCGCATGTTGACGGTGAAGCGCTGCCGCCCCTCCACCGTCGTGGTGACGGTCTGGCCGCCGAGCGCGGTCGCGATCGTGTCCTGAACATCCTGCACCGCGATGCCATAACGCGCCAACGCCTCGCGGTTCGGCGTGATCTCGAGATAGTAGCCGCCAAGGCTACGCTCGGCATAGGCCGACGAGGTGCCCGGCACGGTCTTGAGCACCTGCTCGACCTGCCGCGCGAGCTTGTCGATCGTGCCGAGGTCGGGGCCGATCACCTTGACGCCGACCGGCGTGCGGATGCCGGTCGAGAGCATGTCGATGCGCGCCTTGATCGGCATCGTCCAGGCGTTGGAGACGCCGGGGAATTGCAGCGCCTTGTCCATCTCGGCGATCAGGCTGTCGAGAGTGACACCCTTGCGCCACTCCTGCTTCGGCTTGAGGTTGACGATGGTCTCGAACATCTCGGACGGCGCCGGATCGGTTGCCGTCGCGGCGCGGCCGGCCTTGCCATAGACCGAGGCGACCTCCGGAAAGCTCTTGATGATGCGGTTCTGGGTCTGCATCAGCTCGGATGCCTTGGTCACCGAGATGCCCGGCAACGTGGTCGGCATATAGAGCAGCGTGCCTTCGTTGAGGTCGGGCATGAACTCGGTGCCAAGCTGCCGTGCCGGCCAGACCGTCACGGCAAGCGCGCCGAGCGCCAGCAGGATCACCAGCGTCTTCGCCCGCAGCACGCCGTTGATGACCGGACGGTAGATCCAGATCAGGAAGCGGTTGATCGGGTTCTTGTGCTCCGGGATGATCCTGCCGCGAACGAAGATCACCATCAGCGCCGGCACCAGCGTCACCGACAGCAGCGCGGCCGCCGCCATCGCGAACGTCTTGGTGAAGGCCAGCGGCGAGAACAGCCGGCCCTCCTGCGATTCCAGCGTGAAGATCGGCATGAACGACACGGTGATGATCAGCAGGCTGAAGAACAGCGCGGGCCCCACCTCGGCCGCAGCCTCGATCAGGATCGAGACCCGCGACTGGCCCGGCTTGGCGCGCTCCAGATGCTTGTGCGCGTTCTCGATCATCACGATCGCCGCATCAATCATGGCGCCGATCGCGATTGCGATTCCGCCAAGGCTCATGATGTTGGAGCCGATCCCGAAAAACTTCATCGCGCCGAACGCCATCAGCACCCCGACCGGCAGCATCAGGATTGCGACCAGCGCGCTGCGCACATGCAGCAGGAACACGATGCAGACCAGCGCCACCACGACGCTCTCCTCGAACAGCGTGCGCTTCAGCGTGTCGATCGCCGCATAGATCAGGTTTGAGCGGTCATAGACCGGTACGATCTCGACCGATTTCGGCAGGCTGCTCGCGATCTCCTTGAACCGCTTCTTGACGTTCTCGATCACGTCGAGCGCGTTCATGCCGAAGCGTTGCAGCACGATGCCGCTCGCCACCTCGCCCTCGCCGTTCAGCTCGGCGATGCCGCGCCGCTCGTCGGGGCCGAGCTCGACGCGGGCGACGTCGCGCAGCAGCACCGGCGTGCCGTTGTCGGTCTTCAGCACGACATTGCCGAGGTCGTTGATATCCCTGAGATAGCCCTTGCCGCGGATGACATATTCGAACTCGGAGAGCTCCACGGTGCGGCCGCCGACGTCGGCATTGCTGGCGCGGATCGCATCGCGCATCCGCTGCATGGTGATGCCGCGATCGCGCATCCGCTGCGGATCGAGGATCACGTTGTATTGCTTGACGAAGCCGCCGACGCTCGCGACTTCCGCGATACCTTCGGCCTTGGCCAGCGCGAATTTCAGGTTCCAGTCCTGGATCGTGCGCGTGTCGGCGAGATTGAGCTGCTTCGACAGGACAGCATACTGGTAGACCCAGCCGACCCCGGTCGCATCGGGACCGATGGTCGGCGACACGCCGGCCGGCAGCCGCGACGACGCGCTGTTGAGGAATTCGAGGACGCGCGAGCGCGCCCAGTAGATATCGGTGCCGTCCTCGAAGATGACGTAGACGAAGGACACGCCGAAGAACGAGAAGCCACGCACAACCTTCGACTTCGGTACCGTCAGCATCGCGGTGGTCAAGGGATACGTGACCTGGTCCTCGATCACCTGCGGCGCTTGCCCCGGATATTCGGTGTAGACGATGACCTGGGTGTCCGAGAGATCGGGGATCGCATCGAGCGGCAGGTGCAGCAGCGCATAGAGCCCTGCGGCCGCCGCGAAGCCGGTGCCGAACAGCACCAGCAGCAGGTTGCGCGCCGACCAGGTGATGACGCGGGCGATCATGGCTTGCCTCCATCCATCATCTCGCTTCCGCCCGCCGCCTGCTTCGCGCCGGCCTCGGCAAATCCCTTGATCGCTGCCTTCAGATTGCTTTCTGCGTCAATCAGGAAAGTGGCTGAGGTGACGACCGCATCGCCCTCAGCGATCCCATCTCGGATCTCGACATAGCCGTCGCCGCGTCGCCCGAGCTTCACCTCGCGCGGCTCGAACCGCCCGTTGCCGCGGTCAAGCAGCACGGTCTGCCGGCTGCCGGTRTCGAGGATGGAATTATCGGCGACCGTCAGCACCGGCGCCGCGCTGCCGGTGTCGATCTCGGCGTCGACATACATATCCGGAAGCAGCGCGAGATCGGCATTCTCCAGCTCGATCCGCACCCGCGCGGTGCGCGTCTCCTTGTTGACCTGCGGATAGATCATGCTGATCTTCCCCGCGAACGCGCGGCCGGGATAGCTGCGAGCCCGCACCGTGACATCCTGCCCGACCCCGATATTGCCGAGATCGCGCTCGGCGACGTCGACCAGCGCCCACACGACGGAGACGTCGGCGATCCGGAACAGCACGTCACCTGGTTGCGCACGCATGCCCTCGATTGCAGCGCGCTGCAGCACGATGCCGTCGCGCGGCGACGACCACGGAATTGCGATCGGCACCGTCCGGCTCTTCTCCATCTCGGCAATGACGGCCTCGGGGACGTCGAGATTGGTCAGCCGCTGCTTGGAGCCGCGCCCGTAGGGCTCGATACCTGCGATCGCCTTCGACGTGATGGTCGCGACATATTCGGCCGCGGCGGACGATATCGCCGGGCTATAGACCTCCATCAGCGGCTGTCCCTTTGTCACCCGACTGCCGGTCGTGATGTCGGCAACGCCCTGCACATAACTCTCGGCGCGCATCGCAATGACGGACACACGGCGCTCGTCGAGCTGAATCGTGCCGGGCGCGCGGACCAGGGTGCGGATGCGGCGCATCTGCGCCGCTTCGGACTTCACGCCGCTGCGCTGGATTTTGCCGGGCGACAGCGTGATCGAACCGTCGTCGCTGTCCTCGCCGTCATAGACCGGGATGTAATCCATCCCCATCGAGTCCTTTTTCGGCACCAACGAGGTGTCGGCAAGCCCCATCGGGTTGCGATAATATTTGACCTTGCGCTCGCCTGGCGCGGTCGCAGCTTTCGGGTGCGCGGACTTGCCTGATTGCGCATCAGCCTCGGAAAGAACCGGCAGATAGTCGCGCCCATCGGGCGTCAACTTCGGCGTCGCCGAGTAAAGCGGCTTGCCGTCGGGATCGCGGTAATAGATTGGTGCACTTTCCGCCGCGTGCGCAGCGGTGACGATGGCAGCCGGCCGCGGCGGCAGGCCGCGACCGGTCCATGCGACGCCTGCCGCTGCGGCGATCGCAGCGGCAGCGCCGGCCCAAACAAGACGCCTCATTGCTCGGCCGTGACGACGAGCTTGTTTTCAACCGAACCGGTCTCGCCCTGAACCTTGGCGCCGAGCGACAATTGCCAGCGGCCGGCCATGCCGAAGGTCGCCTTGAACCGGTAGGTGCCGGGTTCGGCGCCCGGCATCGGCGTCACCTTGGTGGCCATCTCCTGCATGCCGTCGGGCGCCATGTCGAGCCGGGTCGAGAAGATGATCGCATCTGGAACGGATTTTCCGGTGCTCTTGTCGAGCAGCCGTACCGTGACGACGCGATCGGCCCCGGCCTTGACGGTCGGCTGCACCAGCTGGAATTCGTAGTTCTTGATCTCGGCGTGGGCGGGCGCGTGAGCCAGGGCAACGCCGATCAGCGCGGCCGCAACGGCGCGCGCGAGGTGGAAAGACTTCATTGGTGATGATCCTCGATACGTCTGATGAACCGCGTGAGCGGCATGCGAAGGCACGCGCGCCGTCTGGCGCACGCGTCAGCGATCAGGCGCGAAGCGCCTGTCAGACGTTGGTTCGAGGCGGATGATCCGGAGGCTTGGCGCCAAGCCCGTCAAGCAGACGGTCGTCGCGCGCCACAAAGGCGTTCTGCGACGGGTCACGCGCGATCAGCGACGTGGCTCCGGCAGGAAGCGGAAGCGAGACACTCAGCATGCAGAGCGCAAGGAACGGACAGTCGTCGCAGCCCTTGCTCTTGGTCTGGTCCGGACAACACGGCATGTTGTCCGCCATCGCCTGCGCCGACATGGCTTCGTCGGACGTGGCCATGGCTTTGCCGGACATCGCGTGGCCCGACATCGCATGATGATCGGTCATCGCCTGTATCGTGGCGGCCGATGCATCCGGCATCGTCCGGGCAAATGCCGACGCCACGGGCGCGAGCAACAGCCCGGCCGCGACCAGCAGCAGTATCCAGAGATTGGCGATCCGCCTCAGATGCATGCCCGCTTGTCGCACGGATCAGCGGAACCTGCAAATCCGTGCGACTTCACGATCGCGCCAGTGGCGACTCACGCCTGCTTCAGTACCGCCGGATCGACCGGCATCTTGCGCAGCCGCTTGCCGGTCGCCGCGAAGATCGCATTGCTGATCGCGGGCACGATTCCGGATGTTCCGGTCTCGCCCATCCCGCCGGGCGGCTCGGTGCTCGGCACGATATGGACCTCGATGGCCGGAGCCTGATCGATCCGCAGCATCTGGTAGCTGTCGAAATTGGTCTGCTCGACGCGACCGTCCTTCAGCGTGATCTCGCCGTAGAGTGCGGCGGTGACGCCGAAATTGATGCCGCTCTGCAGCTGCGCCTGCACCGTGTCGGGGTTGACCACGGTGCCGCAATCCATCGCGCAGACCACGCGGTGGACGCGGACCGAGCCGTCCTTAGCGACTTCGACCTCGGCGATCTGCGCAAGGTAGCTGCCGAACACGAATTGCAGCGAGACGCCTCGCCCGCGCCCGGCCGGCAGCTTGCCGCCCCAGCCAGCCTTTGTCGCCGCGAGTTCCAGCGCCGCCTTGGCACGCGGCGATTTGCCAAGCAACGCCTTGCGATACTCGACCGGATCCTGCTTGGCGGCCGCCGCCATCTCGTCGATCATGCTCTCGGTGACGAACACATTGTGTGAGGGCCCGACGCTGCGCCAGAACGCGGTCGGAATGCCTGGTGGTTCGACCCGGACATATTCGACATGGAAGTTCGGGAGGTCGTAAACGAGATCGATCGCGCCCTCCGTGGTATCGGGGTCGAGACCGTTGCGGAACGCCGGCGGCGCCCAGCGCGCGATCACCGACGAACCGGCAAAGCGGTTGTTCCAGGCGATCGGCTTGCCGGACGCATCGAGTCCCACCGAGATCCGGTCGAACCAGTACGGCCGGTACATGTCGTGCTGGATGTCCTCTTCGCGGGTCCACACCACCTTCAGCGGCGCATCGACCTGCCTGGCGATCTGCACGGCGCGGATCACGCCGTCGACCTCGAGCCTGCGGCCAAAACCGCCGCCGATCAGGTGATTGTGCACCACCACTTTCTCCAGCGGCAGGTTCAGCATCTTCGCGGCCACCGCCTGCACACGTGAAAGCGCCTGATTGCCGACCCATATCTCGCAACCATCGGGGCGCACATGCACGGTGCAGTTCATCGGCTCCATCGTCGCATGGGCCAGGAACGGCAGCTGATAGCTCGCCTCGATCTTGGTCGCGGCGCCCGCCATCGCCTTGTCGGCGTCGCCGGTATTCTGTGCGACCGCGCCGAGCTTGGTGGTGGCGGCTTCGAGCTCGCGGGCAATATCTGCCGTCGCGAGCTTGGCGTGGGGCCCCTCGTCCCATTCGATCGTCAGCGCCGCGAGACCTTTCTTCGCCGCCCCCATGTGATCGGCCACCACCGCGACGGCGTCATCGAGCGTCACGATCTGGCGCACGCCGTTGACGGCTTTTGCCGCCGCATCATCCACACGCTTCACCCGGCCGCCGAACACCGGCGACTGCGCCAGCGTCGCGACCTTCACGCCGGGCGGTCGCACGTCGATGCCGTAGACTGCCGAGCCGTTGATCTTGGAGGGCGTATCGAGCCGCTTGGCCGGCGTGCCGATCAGCTTGAACTCGGCCGGGCTCTTCAGCGTCACATTCGCCGGCACCGGAATCTGCGCCGCGTCAGTCGCGAGCTCGCCGTAACCCAGCTTGCGTCCCGAGGCGGCGTGATGCACCTCGCCGTTCTCGGCGCGGCACGACGCGAGCTCGACGTTCCAGCGCTTCGCCGCGGCTGCGACCAGCATCGCCTTGGCGGTGGCGCCGGCCTTCCGCATCGGCTGCCAGGCGCCGCGCATCGCATTCGAATTGCCGGTGGCCTGCACGCCGAGCAGCGGGTTGGCATAGAGCTTGTCGCTCGGCGGCGCATGCTCGAGCTGCACCTGATTCAGTCCGATCTCGAGCTCCTCGGCGATCAACATCGGAATCGAGGTGTAGGTGCCCTGCCCCATCTCGACATAGGGCATGGTCAGCACCACCTTGCCGTCGCCACCGATCCGGATGAAGGCATTCGGCGCGAAGTCATCGGCGGCCGCCGCCTCGCTCTCGCGGCCCGCGAACGGCAGGCTCACGCTGAGCAGCAGGCCCCCGCCAGCAATCGCGCCGGCGCGGAGGAAGTTGCGCCGCGACAGATCGGCGGCGCGCTCCGACAGATTGTCCATCAGCGTCATGATCAACCTCCCGACTGCGCGGCTTGCTTGATGGCGTCGCGGATGCGGACATAAGTCCCGCAGCGGCAGATGTTGCCCGACATCGCATCATCGATATCGGCGTCGGTCGGCTTCGGCTTGCTCGCGAGCAGCGCGGAAGCCGACATGATCTGCCCGGATTGGCAGTAGCCGCATTGCGGCACCTCGTGCGCGAGCCAGGCGTCCTGGATCTTCTTGCCCGTCGGAGTCCCGCCGACCGCTTCGATGGTGGTGATCTTGGACTCGCCGATGCTGTCGATCGTCGTGATGCAGGAGCGCACCGCGGTGTCGTCGAGATGCACCGTGCAGGCGCCGCACAGCGCCATGCCGCAGCCGAACTTGGTGCCGGTCATGCCGAGCACGTCGCGCAGCACCCACAGCAGCGGCGTATCGCCGTCGGCATCGACCGAATGACTGGTCCCATTGATCGTGATCTGGAAAGGCATCCTGACACTCCTGTCCTGGTTCGAGCCCCCGCGCGGACCGCGCCCCTCCGGGCGTGACCGGCCACATTCCAAAGCAATCGTGTGCTTCCTCGCGTCGATTGCTCACCTATGGTAATAAATAGAAATCGAACGCGCCAAAAGTGACGCTTTGATCCGTATTGAAATAACCATTGGTTTATAATCATGGACCGACTGACCAGCATGTCCGTGTTCGCCCGCGTCGCCGATCTCGGCTCCTTCACCGCGGCAGCCAAGGAGCTGCGGATGTCGCCGACCATGATCGGCAAGCATATCCGCTTTCTCGAGGACCGGCTCGGCTCCCAACTGATCAATCGCTCCACGCGGCGGCATGGCCTCACCGAGCTCGGCCGCAGCTATCTCGATCACTGCAAGCACTTACTGGTCGAGGCGGAGGCCGGCGATGCGCTGGTCGAAGAAGCCTTGAGCGCGCCGCGCGGCAGGCTGCGCGTGGCGACCTCGGTTGCCTTCGGCTCATACAGCCTGGCTCCGGCGCTGGTCCGCTTCATGAAGAGATATCCGGAGGTCTCGGTGGAGCTCGTGCTCAGCGACAAGATGGTCGACCTGCTCGAGGAAGGGCTGGATGCCGCGATCCGGGTCGGCACCCTGACCGATTCCACCATGATGTCGCGCTCGCTGTCACCCTACACCGGCGTGGTGTGCGCCGCGCCGAGTTATCTTGCCGAACGCGGCACACCAGCCCATCCAAGGGATCTCGCCGCCCATGAATGCCTGCGCTACCCCGGCTGGTCGGACGCGCGGCGATGGAGCTTCTTCGGGCCGGAGGGCGAAGTGCAGGTCGAGGTCGAGAGCCGCCTCACCATCAACAACGCGTTCGGCATCCGCTATGCGGCACTCGCCGGCGCCGGCATCGTGCTGATGCGCGACGAGCTGCTGGCGGAGGACATCGCGGCGGGACGGCTTCAGGTCCTGCTGCCGAACTACACGACGCAAGCCCGCGCGCGTCAGATCCTGTGGCCGAGGAACCGCAAGATGACCCCGAAGCTTCGCACCCTGATCGACTTCATCGTCGAGACCTATGGCTGAGAGGGCATCGCGACCAGCGACGCCCCGCGTGAATCCAGACGGGCCCATCAGTCCATCACGGCGATCGAGGTCTCGTCCCGTTGATTATGGCTTTGCAAGGCGCTAAAGCGCTTGCGCGATCCGACGCCTATCGCGCCAACGTCTCCCGGTCGGTGCTCGCCCCATTGTCAGGTGCCATATGATGGCTTCTTCCGACGCATTGGCCGCCGTCTTCACGCATATCGATGCCAACCGCGACAGCTTCCTGCAACGCCTGATCGCCTATCTGCGCCATCCGAGCATCAGCGCCGAGAACATCGGCATCGCCGAGGTCGGCGCCCTGCTTGTCGAGATGCTCACGGGGATCGGCCTCGAAGCCGGCCTCGTCCCCACCGAGGGCCACCCGATGGTGGTGGCGCGATGGGAGAAGGCACCTGGCAAACCGACCGTGCTGCTCTACGGACACTACGACGTACAGCCGGCCGACCCTATCGAGAAGTGGATCTCGCCGCCCTTCGAGCCGACAATCCGCGACGGGCGGCTTTATGCGCGCGGCGTCGGCGACAACAAGGGCCAGCACTTCGCCCAGATCCTGGCGATCGAATCCCATCTCAAGGTGCACGGCGAACTGCCCTGCAACGTCATCCTGCTGCTCGAGGGCGAGGAGGAGATCGGGAGCCCGCATATCGCCGGCTTCGTGCGCAACAATACGCACCTGCTGAAGGCTGACCTCGCCGTCACCGCCGACGGCCCGCGCCACGCCAGCGGCGCACCGACGATCAAGTTCGGCTCGCGCGGCGTCGTCTCGTTCGAACTGCGCTGTCGCCATGCCAACCGCGACGTCCATTCCGGCAATTTCGGCGGTGTCGTGCCGAACCCGATCTGGACGCTGGTCCATCTGCTCGGCAC
>BFBZ01000023.1_pt382 | contig 27124 bp, 5 predicted proteins | sample 1888401 | NCBI WGS metagenome assembly BFBZ01 (sample SAMD00112614, study PRJDB3348) | symbiont metagenome | host: Chara braunii
CCTCCGGCTTGGAGAGGACCGCTGCAGCTTCCGGAAAATCGACGCGGGCCTCGCCGGGTCTGTCGCCGGCGCCGGTCGCGCGCAGCAGCATGCCCCAGATGCCGTCGCGCAAGAGCAGCACGCGCATCACCAGGAGCGGCCCGAAGAACAGCATCCAATGTTCGGTGAAGTCGGAAAGCACGTCGCGGAATGCCAGGAAGAACGCTGCGCCGAGCACGGGGCCAACGATCGAATTGGCCGAGCCCAGGATCACCATGGCCAGGAGCTCGCCCGACAATTGCCAGCTCAGGGTCGCCGGGCTCACGAACTTGGCGTGGTTCGCCATCAGCGCGCCGGCGAGACCGGCAATCCCACCGGCGATGACGAAGATCATGAGCTTGTAAGGATAGGGCGGGAAGCCGATGGCGGCGACCCGCCGCTCGTTGTCGCGGATGCCGCGGATCACCATGCCGAACTCGGAGCGCACGATGCGGCTTGCGAGAAACATGACCAAGACCAGCAGCGCCAGCACGACGTAGTAGAAGGTGGTGTGATCGGCGAGCGCGACGAAGCCGAGACGGTCGCGCTGGGGCAGGGTGAAGCCGTCGTCGCCGCCCCAATTGCGCAGGCTCTGGGCGAAGTAATAGACCATCTGCGCGAAGGCGAGTGTCACCATGATGAACTGGAAGCCGCGGGTACGCAGCGACAGCGACCCGATCGCAAGCGCGACCAGCATGGTGATCAATACCGCGAGCGGCCAGACGATGAACGCGTTGGTCAGGCCGAAGACGGTGAGCATGCCGGCGGCATAGGCGCCGACCCCGAACAGCGCCGCCTGCCCGAACGTGATCAGCCCGGTATAGCCGAGCAGCAGGTCTACGCTGAGCGCGGCCATGCCGTAGATCGCGATCTGGGTGGCGAAGCGCGTGTAGTAGATGCCGAGAACGGGCGGCAGCACGATCGCGGCCGCGAGCAGCAACAGCAAAAGCAGGGCGCGGCGGGAAGGGAAGGCCATGTCAGCCCCGATGCGCGGCAAAGAGGCCGGTGCGGCTGAACAGCAGCACCACCGCCATGAGGATGTAGACCGCCATCCCGACGAGCGCCGAGGTCGCGTTGGTCTGGATCACGAGCGGAATGAGCACCCGGCTCAGCGTATCGAAAACCCCGACCATCAGCGCTCCGATGAGCGCGCCGCGCACCGAGCCGATTCCGCCGATCACCACCACCACCAGCGCCAGGATCAGGATCGGATCGCCGGCGCCCGGCTCGACCGACAGGAGCGGCCCCATCATGATGCCGGCGAGCGCCGCCAGCATGGCGCGGATGTCGCCCATGTTCGCTTCGGGCGTGCGGCTGTTGGCGTCGAGGAAGAGGCGCACCTCCGGCACCATCTCGCCGCGCCGCATCAGCTCTGTCTCTTATACACATCTAGATGTGTATAACACCGCCATGAGGATGTAGACCGCCATCCCGACGAGCGCCGAGGTCGCGTTGGTCTGGATCACGAGCGGAATGAGCACCCGGCTCAGCGTATCGAAAACCCCGACCATCAGCGCTCCGATGAGCGCGCCGCGCACCGAGCCGATTCCGCCGATCACCACCACCACCAGCGCCAGGATCAGGATCGGATCGCCGGCGCCCGGCTCGACCGACAGGAGCGGCCCCATCATGATGCCGGCGAGCGCCGCCAGCATGGCGCGGATGTCGCCCATGTTCGCTTCGGGCGTGCGGCTGTTGGCGTCGAGGAAGAGGCGCACCTCCGGCACCATCTCGCCGCGCCGCATCAGCTCTGTCTCTTATACACATCTAGATGTGTATAACACCGCCATGAGGATGTAGACCGCCATCCCGACGAGCGCCGAGGTCGCGTTGGTCTGGATCACGAGCGGAATGAGCACCCGGCTCAGCGTATCGAAAACCCCGACCATCAGCGCTCCGATGAGCGCGCCGCGCACCGAGCCGATTCCGCCGATCACCACCACCACCAGCGCCAGGATCAGGATCGGATCGCCGGCGCCCGGCTCGACCGACAGGAGCGGCCCCATCATGATGCCGGCGAGCGCCGCCAGCATGGCGCGGATGTCGCCCATGTTCGCTTCGGGCGTGCGGCTGTTGGCGTCGAGGAAGAGGCGCACCTCCGGCACCATCTCGCCGCGCCGCATCAGCTCTGTCTCTTATACACATCTAGATGTGTATAACACCGCCATGAGGATGTAGACCGCCATCCCGACGAGCGCCGAGGTCGCGTTGGTCTGGATCACGAGCGGAATGAGCACCCGGCTCAGCGTATCGAAAACCCCGACCATCAGCGCTCCGATGAGCGCGCCGCGCACCGAGCCGATTCCGCCGATCACCACCACCACCAGCGCCAGGATCAGGATCGGATCGCCGGCGCCCGGCTCGACCGACAGGAGCGGCCCCATCATGATGCCGGCGAGCGCCGCCAGCATGGCGCGGATGTCGCCCATGTTCGCTTCGGGCGTGCGGCTGTTGGCGTCGAGGAAGAGGCGCACCTCCGGCACCATCTCGCCGCGCCGCATCAGCTCTGTCTCTTATACACATCTAGATGTGTATAACACCGCCATGAGGATGTAGACCGCCATCCCGACGAGCGCCGAGGTCGCGTTGGTCTGGATCACGAGCGGAATGAGCACCCGGCTCAGCGTATCGAAAACCCCGACCATCAGCGCTCCGATGAGCGCGCCGCGCACCGAGCCGATTCCGCCGATCACCACCACCACCAGCGCCAGGATCAGGATCGGATCGCCGGCGCCCGGCTCGACCGACAGGAGCGGCCCCATCATGATGCCGGCGAGCGCCGCCAGCATGGCGCGGATGTCGCCCATGTTCGCTTCGGGCGTGCGGCTGTTGGCGTCGAGGAAGAGGCGCACCTCCGGCACCATCTCGCCGCGCCGCATCAGCTCTGTCTCTTATACACATCTAGATGTGTATAACACCGCCATGAGGATGTAGACCGCCATCCCGACGAGCGCCGAGGTCGCGTTGGTCTGGATCACGAGCGGAATGAGCACCCGGCTCAGCGTATCGAAAACCCCGACCATCAGCGCTCCGATGAGCGCGCCGCGCACCGAGCCGATTCCGCCGATCACCACCACCACCAGCGCCAGGATCAGGATCGGATCGCCGGCGCCCGGCTCGACCGACAGGAGCGGCCCCATCATGATGCCGGCGAGCGCCGCCAGCATGGCGCGGATGTCGCCCATGTTCGCTTCGGGCGTGCGGCTGTTGGCGTCGAGGAAGAGGCGCACCTCCGGCACCATCTCGCCGCGCCGCATCAGCTCTGTCTCTTATACACATCTAGATGTGTATAACACCGCCATGAGGATGTAGACCGCCATCCCGACGAGCGCCGAGGTCGCGTTGGTCTGGATCACGAGCGGAATGAGCACCCGGCTCAGCGTATCGAAAACCCCGACCATCAGCGCTCCGATGAGCGCGCCGCGCACCGAGCCGATTCCGCCGATCACCACCACCACCAGCGCCAGGATCAGGATCGGATCGCCGGCGCCCGGCTCGACCGACAGGAGCGGCCCCATCATGATGCCGGCGAGCGCCGCCAGCATGGCGCGGATGTCGCCCATGTTCGCTTCGGGCGTGCGGCTGTTGGCGTCGAGGAAGAGGCGCACCTCCGGCACCATCTCGCCGCGCCGCATCAGCTCTGTCTCTTATACACATCTAGATGTGTATAACACCGCCATGAGGATGTAGACCGCCATCCCGACGAGCGCCGAGGTCGCGTTGGTCTGGATCACGAGCGGAATGAGCACCCGGCTCAGCGTATCGAAAACCCCGACCATCAGCGCTCCGATGAGCGCGCCGCGCACCGAGCCGATTCCGCCGATCACCACCACCACCAGCGCCAGGATCAGGATCGGATCGCCGGCGCCCGGCTCGACCGACAGGAGCGGCCCCATCATGATGCCGGCGAGCGCCGCCAGCATGGCGCGGATGTCGCCCATGTTCGCTTCGGGCGTGCGGCTGTTGGCGTCGAGGAAGAGGCGCACCTCCGGCACCATCTCGCCGCGCCGCATCAGCTCTGTCTCTTATACACATCTAGATGTGTATAACACCGCCATGAGGATGTAGACCGCCATCCCGACGAGCGCCGAGGTCGCGTTGGTCTGGATCACGAGCGGAATGAGCACCCGGCTCAGCGTATCGAAAACCCCGACCATCAGCGCTCCGATGAGCGCGCCGCGCACCGAGCCGATTCCGCCGATCACCACCACCACCAGCGCCAGGATCAGGATCGGATCGCCGGCGCCCGGCTCGACCGACAGGAGCGGCCCCATCATGATGCCGGCGAGCGCCGCCAGCATGGCGCGGATGTCGCCCATGTTCGCTTCGGGCGTGCGGCTGTTGGCGTCGAGGAAGAGGCGCACCTCCGGCACCATCTCGCCGCGCCGCATCAGCTCTGTCTCTTATACACATCTAGATGTGTATAACACCGCCATGAGGATGTAGACCGCCATCCCGACGAGCGCCGAGGTCGCGTTGGTCTGGATCACGAGCGGAATGAGCACCCGGCTCAGCGTATCGAAAACCCCGACCATCAGCGCTCCGATGAGCGCGCCGCGCACCGAGCCGATTCCGCCGATCACCACCACCACCAGCGCCAGGATCAGGATCGGATCGCCGGCGCCCGGCTCGACCGACAGGAGCGGCCCCATCATGATGCCGGCGAGCGCCGCCAGCATGGCGCGGATGTCGCCCATGTTCGCTTCGGGCGTGCGGCTGTTGGCGTCGAGGAAGAGGCGCACCTCCGGCACCATCTCGCCGCGCCGCATCAGCTCTGTCTCTTATACACATCTAGATGTGTATAACACCGCCATGAGGATGTAGACCGCCATCCCGACGAGCGCCGAGGTCGCGTTGGTCTGGATCACGAGCGGAATGAGCACCCGGCTCAGCGTATCGAAAACCCCGACCATCAGCGCTCCGATGAGCGCGCCGCGCACCGAGCCGATTCCGCCGATCACCACCACCACCAGCGCCAGGATCAGGATCGGATCGCCGGCGCCCGGCTCGACCGACAGGAGCGGCCCCATCATGATGCCGGCGAGCGCCGCCAGCATGGCGCGGATGTCGCCCATGTTCGCTTCGGGCGTGCGGCTGTTGGCGTCGAGGAAGAGGCGCACCTCCGGCACCATCTCGCCGCGCCGCATCAGCTCTGTCTCTTATACACATCTAGATGTGTATAACACCGCCATGAGGATGTAGACCGCCATCCCGACGAGCGCCGAGGTCGCGTTGGTCTGGATCACGAGCGGAATGAGCACCCGGCTCAGCGTATCGAAAACCCCGACCATCAGCGCTCCGATGAGCGCGCCGCGCACCGAGCCGATTCCGCCGATCACCACCACCACCAGCGCCAGGATCAGGATCGGATCGCCGGCGCCCGGCTCGACCGACAGGAGCGGCCCCATCATGATGCCGGCGAGCGCCGCCAGCATGGCGCGGATGTCGCCCATGTTCGCTTCGGGCGTGCGGCTGTTGGCGTCGAGGAAGAGGCGCACCTCCGGCACCATCTCGCCGCGCCGCATCAGCTCTGTCTCTTATACACATCTAGATGTGTATAACACCGCCATGAGGATGTAGACCGCCATCCCGACGAGCGCCGAGGTCGCGTTGGTCTGGATCACGAGCGGAATGAGCACCCGGCTCAGCGTATCGAAAACCCCGACCATCAGCGCTCCGATGAGCGCGCCGCGCACCGAGCCGATTCCGCCGATCACCACCACCACCAGCGCCAGGATCAGGATCGGATCGCCGGCGCCCGGCTCGACCGACAGGAGCGGCCCCATCATGATGCCGGCGAGCGCCGCCAGCATGGCGCGGATGTCGCCCATGTTCGCTTCGGGCGTGCGGCTGTTGGCGTCGAGGAAGAGGCGCACCTCCGGCACCATCTCGCCGCGCCGCATCAGCTCTGTCTCTTATACACATCTAGATGTGTATAACACCGCCATGAGGATGTAGACCGCCATCCCGACGAGCGCCGAGGTCGCGTTGGTCTGGATCACGAGCGGAATGAGCACCCGGCTCAGCGTATCGAAAACCCCGACCATCAGCGCTCCGATGAGCGCGCCGCGCACCGAGCCGATTCCGCCGATCACCACCACCACCAGCGCCAGGATCAGGATCGGATCGCCGGCGCCCGGCTCGACCGACAGGAGCGGCCCCATCATGATGCCGGCGAGCGCCGCCAGCATGGCGCGGATGTCGCCCATGTTCGCTTCGGGCGTGCGGCTGTTGGCGTCGAGGAAGAGGCGCACCTCCGGCACCATCTCGCCGCGCCGCATCAGCTCTGTCTCTTATACACATCTAGATGTGTATAACACCGCCATGAGGATGTAGACCGCCATCCCGACGAGCGCCGAGGTCGCGTTGGTCTGGATCACGAGCGGAATGAGCACCCGGCTCAGCGTATCGAAAACCCCGACCATCAGCGCTCCGATGAGCGCGCCGCGCACCGAGCCGATTCCGCCGATCACCACCACCACCAGCGCCAGGATCAGGATCGGATCGCCGGCGCCCGGCTCGACCGACAGGAGCGGCCCCATCATGATGCCGGCGAGCGCCGCCAGCATGGCGCGGATGTCGCCCATGTTCGCTTCGGGCGTGCGGCTGTTGGCGTCGAGGAAGAGGCGCACCTCCGGCACCATCTCGCCGCGCCGCATCAGCTCTGTCTCTTATACACATCTAGATGTGTATAACACCGCCATGAGGATGTAGACCGCCATCCCGACGAGCGCCGAGGTCGCGTTGGTCTGGATCACGAGCGGAATGAGCACCCGGCTCAGCGTATCGAAAACCCCGACCATCAGCGCTCCGATGAGCGCGCCGCGCACCGAGCCGATTCCGCCGATCACCACCACCACCAGCGCCAGGATCAGGATCGGATCGCCGGCGCCCGGCTCGACCGACAGGAGCGGCCCCATCATGATGCCGGCGAGCGCCGCCAGCATGGCGCGGATGTCGCCCATGTTCGCTTCGGGCGTGCGGCTGTTGGCGTCGAGGAAGAGGCGCACCTCCGGCACCATCTCGCCGCGCCGCATCAGCTCTGTCTCTTATACACATCTAGATGTGTATAACACCGCCATGAGGATGTAGACCGCCATCCCGACGAGCGCCGAGGTCGCGTTGGTCTGGATCACGAGCGGAATGAGCACCCGGCTCAGCGTATCGAAAACCCCGACCATCAGCGCTCCGATGAGCGCGCCGCGCACCGAGCCGATTCCGCCGATCACCACCACCACCAGCGCCAGGATCAGGATCGGATCGCCGGCGCCCGGCTCGACCGACAGGAGCGGCCCCATCATGATGCCGGCGAGCGCCGCCAGCATGGCGCGGATGTCGCCCATGTTCGCTTCGGGCGTGCGGCTGTTGGCGTCGAGGAAGAGGCGCACCTCCGGCACCATCTCGCCGCGCCGCATCAGCTCTGTCTCTTATACACATCTAGATGTGTATAACACCGCCATGAGGATGTAGACCGCCATCCCGACGAGCGCCGAGGTCGCGTTGGTCTGGATCACGAGCGGAATGAGCACCCGGCTCAGCGTATCGAAAACCCCGACCATCAGCGCTCCGATGAGCGCGCCGCGCACCGAGCCGATTCCGCCGATCACCACCACCACCAGCGCCAGGATCAGGATCGGATCGCCGGCGCCCGGCTCGACCGACAGGAGCGGCCCCATCATGATGCCGGCGAGCGCCGCCAGCATGGCGCGGATGTCGCCCATGTTCGCTTCGGGCGTGCGGCTGTTGGCGTCGAGGAAGAGGCGCACCTCCGGCACCATCTCGCCGCGCCGCATCAGCTCTGTCTCTTATACACATCTAGATGTGTATAACACCGCCATGAGGATGTAGACCGCCATCCCGACGAGCGCCGAGGTCGCGTTGGTCTGGATCACGAGCGGAATGAGCACCCGGCTCAGCGTATCGAAAACCCCGACCATCAGCGCTCCGATGAGCGCGCCGCGCACCGAGCCGATTCCGCCGATCACCACCACCACCAGCGCCAGGATCAGGATCGGATCGCCGGCGCCCGGCTCGACCGACAGGAGCGGCCCCATCATGATGCCGGCGAGCGCCGCCAGCATGGCGCGGATGTCGCCCATGTTCGCTTCGGGCGTGCGGCTGTTGGCGTCGAGGAAGAGGCGCACCTCCGGCACCATCTCGCCGCGCCGCATCAGCTCTGTCTCTTATACACATCTAGATGTGTATAACACCGCCATGAGGATGTAGACCGCCATCCCGACGAGCGCCGAGGTCGCGTTGGTCTGGATCACGAGCGGAATGAGCACCCGGCTCAGCGTATCGAAAACCCCGACCATCAGCGCTCCGATGAGCGCGCCGCGCACCGAGCCGATTCCGCCGATCACCACCACCACCAGCGCCAGGATCAGGATCGGATCGCCGGCGCCCGGCTCGACCGACAGGAGCGGCCCCATCATGATGCCGGCGAGCGCCGCCAGCATGGCGCGGATGTCGCCCATGTTCGCTTCGGGCGTGCGGCTGTTGGCGTCGAGGAAGAGGCGCACCTCCGGCACCATCTCGCCGCGCCGCATCAGCTCTGTCTCTTATACACATCTAGATGTGTATAACACCGCCATGAGGATGTAGACCGCCATCCCGACGAGCGCCGAGGTCGCGTTGGTCTGGATCACGAGCGGAATGAGCACCCGGCTCAGCGTATCGAAAACCCCGACCATCAGCGCTCCGATGAGCGCGCCGCGCACCGAGCCGATTCCGCCGATCACCACCACCACCAGCGCCAGGATCAGGATCGGATCGCCGGCGCCCGGCTCGACCGACAGGAGCGGCCCCATCATGATGCCGGCGAGCGCCGCCAGCATGGCGCTGAGCGCGAAGACGAGCGTGTAGAGCAGGCTGATATTGATGCCGAGCGCGGCGACGACCTCGCGGTTGTCGCTGCCGGCGCGGATCAGCGCGCCAATGCGGGTGCGGGTGATGAGCAGATAGAGCAGGAGGCCGGCGACGATCGCGACGCCGGTGATGGCGAGGCGATAGACCGGGTAGGKGCTGCCCGGAATGATCTCGATCGAGCCTTCGAGGAACGGCGGAATGCTGAGCGGGATCGACTCGCGGCCCCAGATCACGGTGACCGCCTCGTTGAAGAACAGCGAAAGACCGAAGGTCGCCAGCACCTGGTCGAGCGGGCCGCGCCGGTAGAGCGGCCGCAGCACCACGATCTCGAGCACCACCGCAACCAGCGCCGCGCCGGCGAAGGCCAGCGGAATGGCCAGGGTGTAGGAGCCGGTCCAGGTGAGCGCCGCCATCAGGAAATAGCCGCCCAGCATGAACAGCGAGCCGTGGGCGAGGTTGATCACCCGCATGATGCCGAACACCAGCGTCACGCCGACCGCCATCAGGAACAGCATGAGGCCGAACTGCACGCCGTTGAACAGCTGCTCGACCAGGAGCGCGGGGGTCATGGCGGCGCAGTCTCGCGCAAAGGGGGCAGGATAGCTCGGCTGATGATACGCAGCGCCTCCGCTCGGCCGCAACGCCTTATCCGGGTCCGGGCTGCGACGGCGCGCCACGTTCGCGAGGGCTGGCCCGCCTGGGGGCGGCCGGTAACGCGGGACGGCCATGCGGTGCTGAGGACCCCGCGCTCCTCACGGGGGGGGGGACTCCACAAATCCGCTCGTCGGGTTTGAACCTTTTGGCGCTTCGCAACGACTAACGGAAACAGGCCACCGGGGATCATGAGTGGCCGGTTTTGACAGGGGATCATTATGCGCACACGCACCTGGTTCGATTTCGACCCGATCGCGATGACCGTGCTGTTCTTCGGCATCGGCGCCGTGGCGGCGCTCGCCCAGATCATCTGAGCCTTGCGGACTGTCCGACGGGCCTCCCGCGCGGCGACGCGCGCTCCGCCCAGCCGACAGATCATCTGCGTGGCAATGTCAGCACCGCGAGAATGACCGCGACTGCGCCCGCGATGAAGGCAGCGGGCGGGTCGAACACAGCGACGACCGTGCCGGTCGCCGGCCCGGCGATGCCGAGGCCGAGATCGAAGAAGGCCACATAGGCGCCCATGCCTGCGCCCCTGCTCTGCGGGGGTACCCGCTTCACCGCCTCGACGCCAAGCGCCGGAAACACAAGGGAAAATCCTGCACCTGCGAGCGCCGCGCCGACCAGCGCGACGGTGGGCGAGGGTGCGAGCCAGATCAGGCACTGCCCGAGCGCCTCGATTGCAAGGCACACCCGCGCAACGGCCAGTCCGCCGCGGCGGTCCGGGAGATGGCCGAGCAGGAGGCGTGCGGCGATATAGGCGGCTCCGAAGGCGGTGAGCGCGTAGCCGGCTCCCGTCCAGCCCTTGCCCTGGTAGTCGAGCGCGATGAAGGCCGAGATCGCGCCGAAGCCGACGGTGGCGAGCGCGAGTCCTGCGCCATAGCGCCAGATCAAGCCGACGACGGTGAGCAGGGGCACGCGCGCGCCGCCGACCGGGGCGATCCGGGGCAGGCAGACGCCGATCGCGCAGGCGGCAAGCGGCGGCGCGATGGCGGCGAGCGCGACCGCGTGAAACCCGGCCTCGGCTTGTAGCCGCAGCCCGAGGGGAGCGCCGACGGCGATGGCGCCATAGATGGCGATGCCGACCCAGACCATCACCTTGCCGGCATGGCGCGCGCCGACTGCGCCGATCGCCCAGGCGAGCGCACCAGTCAGGAGCAGGCTGTCGCCGAGGCCGAGAAGCATGCGACCGAGCAGCACGAGCGCCAAGCTCACCGGTGCGCTCGCGCCCCACGCCTGCGGGGCGAGATAGAAAAGGCCGGCGCCGGCACAAGCGGCGGTGCCGGCCAGTGTGGCGATGCGTGCACCTGTCTCTTATACACATCTAGATGTGTATAAGAGACAGGCCGAGAAGCATGCGACCGAGCAGCACGAGCGCCAAGCTCACCGGTGCGCTCGCGCCCCACGCCTGCGGGGCGAGATAGAAAAGGCCGGCGCCGGCACAAGCGGCGGTGCCGGCCAGTGTGGCGATGCGTGCACCTGTCTCTTATACACATCTAGATGTGTATAAGAGACAGGCCGAGAAGCATGCGACCGAGCAGCACGAGCGCCAAGCTCACCGGTGCGCTCGCGCCCCACGCCTGCGGGGCGAGATAGAAAAGGCCGGCGCCGGCACAAGCGGCGGTGCCGGCCAGTGTGGCGATGCGTGCACCTGTCTCTTATACACATCTAGATGTGTATAAGAGACAGGCCGAGAAGCATGCGACCGAGCAGCACGAGCGCCAAGCTCACCGGTGCGCTCGCGCCCCACGCCTGCGGGGCGAGATAGAAAAGGCCGGCGCCGGCACAAGCGGCGGTGCCGGCCAGTGTGGCGATGCGTGCACCTGTCTCTTATACACATCTAGATGTGTATAAGAGACAGGCCGAGAAGCATGCGACCGAGCAGCACGAGCGCCAAGCTCACCGGTGCGCTCGCGCCCCACGCCTGCGGGGCGAGATAGAAAAGGCCGGCGCCGGCACAAGCGGCGGTGCCGGCCAGTGTGGCGATGCGTGCACCTGTCTCTTATACACATCTAGATGTGTATAAGAGACAGGCCGAGAAGCATGCGACCGAGCAGCACGAGCGCCAAGCTCACCGGTGCGCTCGCGCCCCACGCCTGCGGGGCGAGATAGAAAAGGCCGGCGCCGGCACAAGCGGCGGTGCCGGCCAGTGTGGCGATGCGTGCACCTGTCTCTTATACACATCTAGATGTGTATAAGAGACAGGCCGAGAAGCATGCGACCGAGCAGCACGAGCGCCAAGCTCACCGGTGCGCTCGCGCCCCACGCCTGCGGGGCGAGATAGAAAAGGCCGGCGCCGGCACAAGCGGCGGTGCCGGCCAGTGTGGCGATGCGTGCACCTGTCTCTTATACACATCTAGATGTGTATAAGAGACAGGCCGAGAAGCATGCGACCGAGCAGCACGAGCGCCAAGCTCACCGGTGCGCTCGCGCCCCACGCCTGCGGGGCGAGATAGAAAAGGCCGGCGCCGGCACAAGCGGCGGTGCCGGCCAGTGTGGCGATGCGTGCACCTGTCTCTTATACACATCTAGATGTGTATAAGAGACAGGCCGAGAAGCATGCGACCGAGCAGCACGAGCGCCAAGCTCACCGGTGCGCTCGCGCCCCACGCCTGCGGGGCGAGATAGAAAAGGCCGGCGCCGGCACAAGCGGCGGTGCCGGCCAGTGTGGCGATGCGTGCACCTGTCTCTTATACACATCTAGATGTGTATAAGAGACAGGCCGAGAAGCATGCGACCGAGCAGCACGAGCGCCAAGCTCACCGGTGCGCTCGCGCCCCACGCCTGCGGGGCGAGATAGAAAAGGCCGGCGCCGGCACAAGCGGCGGTGCCGGCCAGTGTGGCGATGCGTGCACCTGTCTCTTATACACATCTAGATGTGTATAAGAGACAGGCCGAGAAGCATGCGACCGAGCAGCACGAGCGCCAAGCTCACCGGTGCGCTCGCGCCCCACGCCTGCGGGGCGAGATAGAAAAGGCCGGCGCCGGCACAAGCGGCGGTGCCGGCCAGTGTGGCGATGCGTGCACCTGTCTCTTATACACATCTAGATGTGTATAAGAGACAGGCCGAGAAGCATGCGACCGAGCAGCACGAGCGCCAAGCTCACCGGTGCGCTCGCGCCCCACGCCTGCGGGGCGAGATAGAAAAGGCCGGCGCCGGCACAAGCGGCGGTGCCGGCCAGTGTGGCGATGCGTGCACCTGTCTCTTATACACATCTAGATGTGTATAAGAGACAGGCCGAGAAGCATGCGACCGAGCAGCACGAGCGCCAAGCTCACCGGTGCGCTCGCGCCCCACGCCTGCGGGGCGAGATAGAAAAGGCCGGCGCCGGCACAAGCGGCGGTGCCGGCCAGTGTGGCGATGCGTGCACCTGTCTCTTATACACATCTAGATGTGTATAAGAGACAGGCCGAGAAGCATGCGACCGAGCAGCACGAGCGCCAAGCTCACCGGTGCGCTCGCGCCCCACGCCTGCGGGGCGAGATAGAAAAGGCCGGCGCCGGCACAAGCGGCGGTGCCGGCCAGTGTGGCGATGCGTGCACCTGTCTCTTATACACATCTAGATGTGTATAAGAGACAGGCCGAGAAGCATGCGACCGAGCAGCACGAGCGCCAAGCTCACCGGTGCGCTCGCGCCCCACGCCTGCGGGGCGAGATAGAAAAGGCCGGCGCCGGCACAAGCGGCGGTGCCGGCCAGTGTGGCGATGCGTGCACCTGTCTCTTATACACATCTAGATGTGTATAAGAGACAGGCCGAGAAGCATGCGACCGAGCAGCACGAGCGCCAAGCTCACCGGTGCGCTCGCGCCCCACGCCTGCGGGGCGAGATAGAAAAGGCCGGCGCCGGCACAAGCGGCGGTGCCGGCCAGTGTGGCGATGCGTGCACCTGTCTCTTATACACATCTAGATGTGTATAAGAGACAGGCCGAGAAGCATGCGACCGAGCAGCACGAGCGCCAAGCTCACCGGTGCGCTCGCGCCCCACGCCTGCGGGGCGAGATAGAAAAGGCCGGCGCCGGCACAAGCGGCGGTGCCGGCCAGTGTGGCGATGCGTGCACCTGTCTCTTATACACATCTAGATGTGTATAAGAGACAGGCCGAGAAGCATGCGACCGAGCAGCACGAGCGCCAAGCTCACCGGTGCGCTCGCGCCCCACGCCTGCGGGGCGAGATAGAAAAGGCCGGCGCCGGCACAAGCGGCGGTGCCGGCCAGTGTGGCGATGCGTGCACCTGTCTCTTATACACATCTAGATGTGTATAAGAGACAGGCCGAGAAGCATGCGACCGAGCAGCACGAGCGCCAAGCTCACCGGTGCGCTCGCGCCCCACGCCTGCGGGGCGAGATAGAAAAGGCCGGCGCCGGCACAAGCGGCGGTGCCGGCCAGTGTGGCGATGCGTGCACCTGTCTCTTATACACATCTAGATGTGTATAAGAGACAGGCCGAGAAGCATGCGACCGAGCAGCACGAGCGCCAAGCTCACCGGTGCGCTCGCGCCCCACGCCTGCGGGGCGAGATAGAAAAGGCCGGCGCCGGCACAAGCGGCGGTGCCGGCCAGTGTGGCGATGCGTGCACCTGTCTCTTATACACATCTAGATGTGTATAAGAGACAGGCCGAGAAGCATGCGACCGAGCAGCACGAGCGCCAAGCTCACCGGTGCGCTCGCGCCCCACGCCTGCGGGGCGAGATAGAAAAGGCCGGCGCCGGCACAAGCGGCGGTGCCGGCCAGTGTGGCGATGCGTGCACCTGTCTCTTATACACATCTAGATGTGTATAAGAGACAGGCCGAGAAGCATGCGACCGAGCAGCACGAGCGCCAAGCTCACCGGTGCGCTCGCGCCCCACGCCTGCGGGGCGAGATAGAAAAGGCCGGCGCCGGCACAAGCGGCGGTGCCGGCCAGTGTGGCGATGCGTGCACCTGTCTCTTATACACATCTAGATGTGTATAAGAGACAGGCCGAGAAGCATGCGACCGAGCAGCACGAGCGCCAAGCTCACCGGTGCGCTCGCGCCCCACGCCTGCGGGGCGAGATAGAAAAGGCCGGCGCCGGCACAAGCGGCGGTGCCGGCCAGTGTGGCGATGCGTGCACCTGTCTCTTATACACATCTAGATGTGTATAAGAGACAGGCCGAGAAGCATGCGACCGAGCAGCACGAGCGCCAAGCTCACCGGTGCGCTCGCGCCCCACGCCTGCGGGGCGAGATAGAAAAGGCCGGCGCCGGCACAAGCGGCGGTGCCGGCCAGTGTGGCGATGCGTGCACCTGTCTCTTATACACATCTAGATGTGTATAAGAGACAGGCCGAGAAGCATGCGACCGAGCAGCACGAGCGCCAAGCTCACCGGTGCGCTCGCGCCCCACGCCTGCGGGGCGAGATAGAAAAGGCCGGCGCCGGCACAAGCGGCGGTGCCGGCCAGTGTGGCGATGCGTGCACCTGTCTCTTATACACATCTAGATGTGTATAAGAGACAGGCCGAGAAGCATGCGACCGAGCAGCACGAGCGCCAAGCTCACCGGTGCGCTCGCGCCCCACGCCTGCGGGGCGAGATAGAAAAGGCCGGCGCCGGCACAAGCGGCGGTGCCGGCCAGTGTGGCGATGCGTGCACCTGTCTCTTATACACATCTAGATGTGTATAAGAGACAGGCCGAGAAGCATGCGACCGAGCAGCACGAGCGCCAAGCTCACCGGTGCGCTCGCGCCCCACGCCTGCGGGGCGAGATAGAAAAGGCCGGCGCCGGCACAAGCGGCGGTGCCGGCCAGTGTGGCGATGCGTGCACCTGTCTCTTATACACATCTAGATGTGTATAAGAGACAGGCCGAGAAGCATGCGACCGAGCAGCACGAGCGCCAAGCTCACCGGTGCGCTCGCGCCCCACGCCTGCGGGGCGAGATAGAAAAGGCCGGCGCCGGCACAAGCGGCGGTGCCGGCCAGTGTGGCGATGCGTGCACCTGTCTCTTATACACATCTAGATGTGTATAAGAGACAGGCCGAGAAGCATGCGACCGAGCAGCACGAGCGCCAAGCTCACCGGTGCGCTCGCGCCCCACGCCTGCGGGGCGAGATAGAAAAGGCCGGCGCCGGCACAAGCGGCGGTGCCGGCCAGTGTGGCGATGCGTGCACCTGTCTCTTATACACATCTAGATGTGTATAAGAGACAGGCCGAGAAGCATGCGACCGAGCAGCACGAGCGCCAAGCTCACCGGTGCGCTCGCGCCCCACGCCTGCGGGGCGAGATAGAAAAGGCCGGCGCCGGCACAAGCGGCGGTGCCGGCCAGTGTGGCGATGCGTGCACCTGTCTCTTATACACATCTAGATGTGTATAAGAGACAGGCCGAGAAGCATGCGACCGAGCAGCACGAGCGCCAAGCTCACCGGTGCGCTCGCGCCCCACGCCTGCGGGGCGAGATAGAAAAGGCCGGCGCCGGCACAAGCGGCGGTGCCGGCCAGTGTGGCGATGCGTGCACCTGTCTCTTATACACATCTAGATGTGTATAAGAGACAGGCCGAGAAGCATGCGACCGAGCAGCACGAGCGCCAAGCTCACCGGTGCGCTCGCGCCCCACGCCTGCGGGGCGAGATAGAAAAGGCCGGCGCCGGCACAAGCGGCGGTGCCGGCCAGTGTGGCGATGCGTGCACCTGTCTCTTATACACATCTAGATGTGTATAAGAGACAGGCCGAGAAGCATGCGACCGAGCAGCACGAGCGCCAAGCTCACCGGTGCGCTCGCGCCCCACGCCTGCGGGGCGAGATAGAAAAGGCCGGCGCCGGCACAAGCGGCGGTGCCGGCCAGTGTGGCGATGCGTGCACCTGTCTCTTATACACATCTAGATGTGTATAAGAGACAGGCCGAGAAGCATGCGACCGAGCAGCACGAGCGCCAAGCTCACCGGTGCGCTCGCGCCCCACGCCTGCGGGGCGAGATAGAAAAGGCCGGCGCCGGCACAAGCGGCGGTGCCGGCCAGTGTGGCGATGCGTGCACCTGTCTCTTATACACATCTAGATGTGTATAAGAGACAGGCCGAGAAGCATGCGACCGAGCAGCACGAGCGCCAAGCTCACCGGTGCGCTCGCGCCCCACGCCTGCGGGGCGAGATAGAAAAGGCCGGCGCCGGCACAAGCGGCGGTGCCGGCCAGTGTGGCGATGCGTGCACCTGTCTCTTATACACATCTAGATGTGTATAAGAGACAGGCCGAGAAGCATGCGACCGAGCAGCACGAGCGCCAAGCTCACCGGTGCGCTCGCGCCCCACGCCTGCGGGGCGAGATAGAAAAGGCCGGCGCCGGCACAAGCGGCGGTGCCGGCCAGTGTGGCGATGCGTGCACCTGTCTCTTATACACATCTAGATGTGTATAAGAGACAGGCCGAGAAGCATGCGACCGAGCAGCACGAGCGCCAAGCTCACCGGTGCGCTCGCGCCCCACGCCTGCGGGGCGAGATAGAAAAGGCCGGCGCCGGCACAAGCGGCGGTGCCGGCCAGTGTGGCGATGCGTGCACCTGTCTCTTATACACATCTAGATGTGTATAAGAGACAGGCCGAGAAGCATGCGACCGAGCAGCACGAGCGCCAAGCTCACCGGTGCGCTCGCGCCCCACGCCTGCGGGGCGAGATAGAAAAGGCCGGCGCCGGCACAAGCGGCGGTGCCGGCCAGTGTGGCGATGCGTGCACCTGTCTCTTATACACATCTAGATGTGTATAAGAGACAGGCCGAGAAGCATGCGACCGAGCAGCACGAGCGCCAAGCTCACCGGTGCGCTCGCGCCCCACGCCTGCGGGGCGAGATAGAAAAGGCCGGCGCCGGCACAAGCGGCGGTGCCGGCCAGTGTGGCGATGCGTGCACCTGTCTCTTATACACATCTAGATGTGTATAAGAGACAGGCCGAGAAGCATGCGACCGAGCAGCACGAGCGCCAAGCTCACCGGTGCGCTCGCGCCCCACGCCTGCGGGGCGAGATAGAAAAGGCCGGCGCCGGCACAAGCGGCGGTGCCGGCCAGTGTGGCGATGCGTGCACCTGTCTCTTATACACATCTAGATGTGTATAAGAGACAGGCCGAGAAGCATGCGACCGAGCAGCACGAGCGCCAAGCTCACCGGTGCGCTCGCGCCCCACGCCTGCGGGGCGAGATAGAAAAGGCCGGCGCCGGCACAAGCGGCGGTGCCGGCCAGTGTGGCGATGCGTGCACCTGTCTCTTATACACATCTAGATGTGTATAAGAGACAGGCCGAGAAGCATGCGACCGAGCAGCACGAGCGCCAAGCTCACCGGTGCGCTCGCGCCCCACGCCTGCGGGGCGAGATAGAAAAGGCCGGCGCCGGCACAAGCGGCGGTGCCGGCCAGTGTGGCGATGCGTGCACCTGTCTCTTATACACATCTAGATGTGTATAAGAGACAGGCCGAGAAGCATGCGACCGAGCAGCACGAGCGCCAAGCTCACCGGTGCGCTCGCGCCCCACGCCTGCGGGGCGAGATAGAAAAGGCCGGCGCCGGCACAAGCGGCGGTGCCGGCCAGTGTGGCGATGCGTGCACCTGTCTCTTATACACATCTAGATGTGTATAAGAGACAGGCCGAGAAGCATGCGACCGAGCAGCACGAGCGCCAAGCTCACCGGTGCGCTCGCGCCCCACGCCTGCGGGGCGAGATAGAAAAGGCCGGCGCCGGCACAAGCGGCGGTGCCGGCCAGTGTGGCGATGCGTGCACCTGTCTCTTATACACATCTAGATGTGTATAAGAGACAGGCCGAGAAGCATGCGACCGAGCAGCACGAGCGCCAAGCTCACCGGTGCGCTCGCGCCCCACGCCTGCGGGGCGAGATAGAAAAGGCCGGCGCCGGCACAAGCGGCGGTGCCGGCCAGTGTGGCGATGCGTGCACCTGTCTCTTATACACATCTAGATGTGTATAAGAGACAGGCCGAGAAGCATGCGACCGAGCAGCACGAGCGCCAAGCTCACCGGTGCGCTCGCGCCCCACGCCTGCGGGGCGAGATAGAAAAGGCCGGCGCCGGCACAAGCGGCGGTGCCGGCCAGTGTGGCGATGCGTGCACCTGTCTCTTATACACATCTAGATGTGTATAAGAGACAGGCCGAGAAGCATGCGACCGAGCAGCACGAGCGCCAAGCTCACCGGTGCGCTCGCGCCCCACGCCTGCGGGGCGAGATAGAAAAGGCCGGCGCCGGCACAAGCGGCGGTGCCGGCCAGTGTGGCGATGCGTGCACCTGTCTCTTATACACATCTAGATGTGTATAAGAGACAGGCCGAGAAGCATGCGACCGAGCAGCACGAGCGCCAAGCTCACCGGTGCGCTCGCGCCCCACGCCTGCGGGGCGAGATAGAAAAGGCCGGCGCCGGCACAAGCGGCGGTGCCGGCCAGTGTGGCGATGCGTGCACCTGTCTCTTATACACATCTAGATGTGTATAAGAGACAGGCCGAGAAGCATGCGACCGAGCAGCACGAGCGCCAAGCTCACCGGTGCGCTCGCGCCCCACGCCTGCGGGGCGAGATAGAAAAGGCCGGCGCCGGCACAAGCGGCGGTGCCGGCCAGTGTGGCGATGCGTGCACCTGTCTCTTATACACATCTAGATGTGTATAAGAGACAGGCCGAGAAGCATGCGACCGAGCAGCACGAGCGCCAAGCTCACCGGTGCGCTCGCGCCCCACGCCTGCGGGGCGAGATAGAAAAGGCCGGCGCCGGCACAAGCGGCGGTGCCGGCCAGTGTGGCGATGCGTGCACCTGTCTCTTATACACATCTAGATGTGTATAAGAGACAGGCCGAGAAGCATGCGACCGAGCAGCACGAGCGCCAAGCTCACCGGTGCGCTCGCGCCCCACGCCTGCGGGGCGAGATAGAAAAGGCCGGCGCCGGCACAAGCGGCGGTGCCGGCCAGTGTGGCGATGCGTGCACCTGTCTCTTATACACATCTAGATGTGTATAAGAGACAGGCCGAGAAGCATGCGACCGAGCAGCACGAGCGCCAAGCTCACCGGTGCGCTCGCGCCCCACGCCTGCGGGGCGAGATAGAAAAGGCCGGCGCCGGCACAAGCGGCGGTGCCGGCCAGTGTGGCGATGCGTGCACCTGTCTCTTATACACATCTAGATGTGTATAAGAGACAGGCCGAGAAGCATGCGACCGAGCAGCACGAGCGCCAAGCTCACCGGTGCGCTCGCGCCCCACGCCTGCGGGGCGAGATAGAAAAGGCCGGCGCCGGCACAAGCGGCGGTGCCGGCCAGTGTGGCGATGCGTGCACCTGTCTCTTATACACATCTAGATGTGTATAAGAGACAGGCCGAGAAGCATGCGACCGAGCAGCACGAGCGCCAAGCTCACCGGTGCGCTCGCGCCCCACGCCTGCGGGGCGAGATAGAAAAGGCCGGCGCCGGCACAAGCGGCGGTGCCGGCCAGTGTGGCGATGCGTGCACCTGTCTCTTATACACATCTAGATGTGTATAAGAGACAGGCCGAGAAGCATGCGACCGAGCAGCACGAGCGCCAAGCTCACCGGTGCGCTCGCGCCCCACGCCTGCGGGGCGAGATAGAAAAGGCCGGCGCCGGCACAAGCGGCGGTGCCGGCCAGTGTGGCGATGCGTGCACCTGTCTCTTATACACATCTAGATGTGTATAAGAGACAGGCCGAGAAGCATGCGACCGAGCAGCACGAGCGCCAAGCTCACCGGTGCGCTCGCGCCCCACGCCTGCGGGGCGAGATAGAAAAGGCCGGCGCCGGCACAAGCGGCGGTGCCGGCCAGTGTGGCGATGCGTGCACCTGTCTCTTATACACATCTAGATGTGTATAAGAGACAGGCCGAGAAGCATGCGACCGAGCAGCACGAGCGCCAAGCTCACCGGTGCGCTCGCGCCCCACGCCTGCGGGGCGAGATAGAAAAGGCCGGCGCCGGCACAAGCGGCGGTGCCGGCCAGTGTGGCGATGCGTGCACCTGTCTCTTATACACATCTAGATGTGTATAAGAGACAGGCCGAGAAGCATGCGACCGAGCAGCACGAGCGCCAAGCTCACCGGTGCGCTCGCGCCCCACGCCTGCGGGGCGAGATAGAAAAGGCCGGCGCCGGCACAAGCGGCGGTGCCGGCCAGTGTGGCGATGCGTGCACCTGTCTCTTATACACATCTAGATGTGTATAAGAGACAGGCCGAGAAGCATGCGACCGAGCAGCACGAGCGCCAAGCTCACCGGTGCGCTCGCGCCCCACGCCTGCGGGGCGAGATAGAAAAGGCCGGCGCCGGCACAAGCGGCGGTGCCGGCCAGTGTGGCGATGCGTGCACCTGTCTCTTATACACATCTAGATGTGTATAAGAGACAGGCCGAGAAGCATGCGACCGAGCAGCACGAGCGCCAAGCTCACCGGTGCGCTCGCGCCCCACGCCTGCGGGGCGAGATAGAAAAGGCCGGCGCCGGCACAAGCGGCGGTGCCGGCCAGTGTGGCGATGCGTGCACCTGTCTCTTATACACATCTAGATGTGTATAAGAGACAGGCCGAGAAGCATGCGACCGAGCAGCACGAGCGCCAAGCTCACCGGTGCGCTCGCGCCCCACGCCTGCGGGGCGAGATAGAAAAGGCCGGCGCCGGCACAAGCGGCGGTGCCGGCCAGTGTGGCGATGCGTGCACCTGTCTCTTATACACATCTAGATGTGTATAAGAGACAGGCCGAGAAGCATGCGACCGAGCAGCACGAGCGCCAAGCTCACCGGTGCGCTCGCGCCCCACGCCTGCGGGGCGAGATAGAAAAGGCCGGCGCCGGCACAAGCGGCGGTGCCGGCCAGTGTGGCGATGCGTGCACCTGTCTCTTATACACATCTAGATGTGTATAAGAGACAGGCCGAGAAGCATGCGACCGAGCAGCACGAGCGCCAAGCTCACCGGTGCGCTCGCGCCCCACGCCTGCGGGGCGAGATAGAAAAGGCCGGCGCCGGCACAAGCGGCGGTGCCGGCCAGTGTGGCGATGCGTGCACCTGTCTCTTATACACATCTAGATGTGTATAAGAGACAGGCCGAGAAGCATGCGACCGAGCAGCACGAGCGCCAAGCTCACCGGTGCGCTCGCGCCCCACGCCTGCGGGGCGAGATAGAAAAGGCCGGCGCCGGCACAAGCGGCGGTGCCGGCCAGTGTGGCGATGCGTGCACCTGTCTCTTATACACATCTAGATGTGTATAAGAGACAGGCCGAGAAGCATGCGACCGAGCAGCACGAGCGCCAAGCTCACCGGTGCGCTCGCGCCCCACGCCTGCGGGGCGAGATAGAAAAGGCCGGCGCCGGCACAAGCGGCGGTGCCGGCCAGTGTGGCGATGCGTGCACCTGTCTCTTATACACATCTAGATGTGTATAAGAGACAGGCCGAGAAGCATGCGACCGAGCAGCACGAGCGCCAAGCTCACCGGTGCGCTCGCGCCCCACGCCTGCGGGGCGAGATAGAAAAGGCCGGCGCCGGCACAAGCGGCGGTGCCGGCCAGTGTGGCGATGCGTGCACCTGTCTCTTATACACATCTAGATGTGTATAAGAGACAGGCCGAGAAGCATGCGACCGAGCAGCACGAGCGCCAAGCTCACCGGTGCGCTCGCGCCCCACGCCTGCGGGGCGAGATAGAAAAGGCCGGCGCCGGCACAAGCGGCGGTGCCGGCCAGTGTGGCGATGCGTGCACCTGTCTCTTATACACATCTAGATGTGTATAAGAGACAGGCCGAGAAGCATGCGACCGAGCAGCACGAGCGCCAAGCTCACCGGTGCGCTCGCGCCCCACGCCTGCGGGGCGAGATAGAAAAGGCCGGCGCCGGCACAAGCGGCGGTGCCGGCCAGTGTGGCGATGCGTGCACCTGTCTCTTATACACATCTAGATGTGTATAAGAGACAGGCCGAGAAGCATGCGACCGAGCAGCACGAGCGCCAAGCTCACCGGTGCGCTCGCGCCCCACGCCTGCGGGGCGAGATAGAAAAGGCCGGCGCCGGCACAAGCGGCGGTGCCGGCCAGTGTGGCGATGCGTGCACCTGTCTCTTATACACATCTAGATGTGTATAAGAGACAGGCCGAGAAGCATGCGACCGAGCAGCACGAGCGCCAAGCTCACCGGTGCGCTCGCGCCCCACGCCTGCGGGGCGAGATAGAAAAGGCCGGCGCCGGCACAAGCGGCGGTGCCGGCCAGTGTGGCGATGCGTGCACCTGTCTCTTATACACATCTAGATGTGTATAAGAGACAGGCCGAGAAGCATGCGACCGAGCAGCACGAGCGCCAAGCTCACCGGTGCGCTCGCGCCCCACGCCTGCGGGGCGAGATAGAAAAGGCCGGCGCCGGCACAAGCGGCGGTGCCGGCCAGTGTGGCGATGCGTGCACCTGTCTCTTATACACATCTAGATGTGTATAAGAGACAGGCCGAGAAGCATGCGACCGAGCAGCACGAGCGCCAAGCTCACCGGTGCGCTCGCGCCCCACGCCTGCGGGGCGAGATAGAAAAGGCCGGCGCCGGCACAAGCGGCGGTGCCGGCCAGTGTGGCGATGCGTGCACCTGTCTCTTATACACATCTAGATGTGTATAAGAGACAGGCCGAGAAGCATGCGACCGAGCAGCACGAGCGCCAAGCTCACCGGTGCGCTCGCGCCCCACGCCTGCGGGGCGAGATAGAAAAGGCCGGCGCCGGCACAAGCGGCGGTGCCGGCCAGTGTGGCGATGCGTGCACCTGTCTCTTATACACATCTAGATGTGTATAAGAGACAGGCCGAGAAGCATGCGACCGAGCAGCACGAGCGCCAAGCTCACCGGTGCGCTCGCGCCCCACGCCTGCGGGGCGAGATAGAAAAGGCCGGCGCCGGCACAAGCGGCGGTGCCGGCCAGTGTGGCGATGCGTGCACCTGTCTCTTATACACATCTAGATGTGTATAAGAGACAGGCCGAGAAGCATGCGACCGAGCAGCACGAGCGCCAAGCTCACCGGTGCGCTCGCGCCCCACGCCTGCGGGGCGAGATAGAAAAGGCCGGCGCCGGCACAAGCGGCGGTGCCGGCCAGTGTGGCGATGCGTGCACCTGTCTCTTATACACATCTAGATGTGTATAAGAGACAGGCCGAGAAGCATGCGACCGAGCAGCACGAGCGCCAAGCTCACCGGTGCGCTCGCGCCCCACGCCTGCGGGGCGAGATAGAAAAGGCCGGCGCCGGCACAAGCGGCGGTGCCGGCCAGTGTGGCGATGCGTGCACCTGTCTCTTATACACATCTAGATGTGTATAAGAGACAGGCCGAGAAGCATGCGACCGAGCAGCACGAGCGCCAAGCTCACCGGTGCGCTCGCGCCCCACGCCTGCGGGGCGAGATAGAAAAGGCCGGCGCCGGCACAAGCGGCGGTGCCGGCCAGTGTGGCGATGCGTGCACCTGTCTCTTATACACATCTAGATGTGTATAAGAGACAGGCCGAGAAGCATGCGACCGAGCAGCACGAGCGCCAAGCTCACCGGTGCGCTCGCGCCCCACGCCTGCGGGGCGAGATAGAAAAGGCCGGCGCCGGCACAAGCGGCGGTGCCGGCCAGTGTGGCGATGCGTGCACCTGTCTCTTATACACATCTAGATGTGTATAAGAGACAGGCCGAGAAGCATGCGACCGAGCAGCACGAGCGCCAAGCTCACCGGTGCGCTCGCGCCCCACGCCTGCGGGGCGAGATAGAAAAGGCCGGCGCCGGCACAAGCGGCGGTGCCGGCCAGTGTGGCGATGCGTGCACCTGTCTCTTATACACATCTAGATGTGTATAAGAGACAGGCCGAGAAGCATGCGACCGAGCAGCACGAGCGCCAAGCTCACCGGTGCGCTCGCGCCCCACGCCTGCGGGGCGAGATAGAAAAGGCCGGCGCCGGCACAAGCGGCGGTGCCGGCCAGTGTGGCGATGCGTGCACCTGTCTCTTATACACATCTAGATGTGTATAAGAGACAGGCCGAGAAGCATGCGACCGAGCAGCACGAGCGCCAAGCTCACCGGTGCGCTCGCGCCCCACGCCTGCGGGGCGAGATAGAAAAGGCCGGCGCCGGCACAAGCGGCGGTGCCGGCCAGTGTGGCGATGCGTGCACCTGTCTCTTATACACATCTAGATGTGTATAAGAGACAGGCCGAGAAGCATGCGACCGAGCAGCACGAGCGCCAAGCTCACCGGTGCGCTCGCGCCCCACGCCTGCGGGGCGAGATAGAAAAGGCCGGCGCCGGCACAAGCGGCGGTGCCGGCCAGTGTGGCGATGCGTGCACCTGTCTCTTATACACATCTAGATGTGTATAAGAGACAGGCCGAGAAGCATGCGACCGAGCAGCACGAGCGCCAAGCTCACCGGTGCGCTCGCGCCCCACGCCTGCGGGGCGAGATAGAAAAGGCCGGCGCCGGCACAAGCGGCGGTGCCGGCCAGTGTGGCGATGCGTGCACCTGTCTCTTATACACATCTAGATGTGTATAAGAGACAGGCCGAGAAGCATGCGACCGAGCAGCACGAGCGCCAAGCTCACCGGTGCGCTCGCGCCCCACGCCTGCGGGGCGAGATAGAAAAGGCCGGCGCCGGCACAAGCGGCGGTGCCGGCCAGTGTGGCGATGCGTGCACCTGTCTCTTATACACATCTAGATGTGTATAAGAGACAGGCCGAGAAGCATGCGACCGAGCAGCACGAGCGCCAAGCTCACCGGTGCGCTCGCGCCCCACGCCTGCGGGGCGAGATAGAAAAGGCCGGCGCCGGCACAAGCGGCGGTGCCGGCCAGTGTGGCGATGCGTGCACCTGTCTCTTATACACATCTAGATGTGTATAAGAGACAGGCCGAGAAGCATGCGACCGAGCAGCACGAGCGCCAAGCTCACCGGTGCGCTCGCGCCCCACGCCTGCGGGGCGAGATAGAAAAGGCCGGCGCCGGCACAAGCGGCGGTGCCGGCCAGTGTGGCGATGCGTGCACCTGTCTCTTATACACATCTAGATGTGTATAAGAGACAGGCCGAGAAGCATGCGACCGAGCAGCACGAGCGCCAAGCTCACCGGTGCGCTCGCGCCCCACGCCTGCGGGGCGAGATAGAAAAGGCCGGCGCCGGCACAAGCGGCGGTGCCGGCCAGTGTGGCGATGCGTGCACCTGTCTCTTATACACATCTAGATGTGTATAAGAGACAGGCCGAGAAGCATGCGACCGAGCAGCACGAGCGCCAAGCTCACCGGTGCGCTCGCGCCCCACGCCTGCGGGGCGAGATAGAAAAGGCCGGCGCCGGCACAAGCGGCGGTGCCGGCCAGTGTGGCGATGCGTGCACCTGTCTCTTATACACATCTAGATGTGTATAAGAGACAGGCCGAGAAGCATGCGACCGAGCAGCACGAGCGCCAAGCTCACCGGTGCGCTCGCGCCCCACGCCTGCGGGGCGAGATAGAAAAGGCCGGCGCCGGCACAAGCGGCGGTGCCGGCCAGTGTGGCGATGCGTGCACCTGTCTCTTATACACATCTAGATGTGTATAAGAGACAGGCCGAGAAGCATGCGACCGAGCAGCACGAGCGCCAAGCTCACCGGTGCGCTCGCGCCCCACGCCTGCGGGGCGAGATAGAAAAGGCCGGCGCCGGCACAAGCGGCGGTGCCGGCCAGTGTGGCGATGCGTGCACCTGTCTCTTATACACATCTAGATGTGTATAAGAGACAGGCCGAGAAGCATGCGACCGAGCAGCACGAGCGCCAAGCTCACCGGTGCGCTCGCGCCCCACGCCTGCGGGGCGAGATAGAAAAGGCCGGCGCCGGCACAAGCGGCGGTGCCGGCCAGTGTGGCGATGCGTGCACCTGTCTCTTATACACATCTAGATGTGTATAAGAGACAGGCCGAGAAGCATGCGACCGAGCAGCACGAGCGCCAAGCTCACCGGTGCGCTCGCGCCCCACGCCTGCGGGGCGAGATAGAAAAGGCCGGCGCCGGCACAAGCGGCGGTGCCGGCCAGTGTGGCGATGCGTGCACCTGTCTCTTATACACATCTAGATGTGTATAAGAGACAGGCCGAGAAGCATGCGACCGAGCAGCACGAGCGCCAAGCTCACCGGTGCGCTCGCGCCCCACGCCTGCGGGGCGAGATAGAAAAGGCCGGCGCCGGCACAAGCGGCGGTGCCGGCCAGTGTGGCGATGCGTGCACCGCGCCGATCGGAGGTGCGGCCGGCGAGCGGCCGGGCGAGGATCGCGACCACCGCCTGCAGGCCGACGACAAGACCGACGGTAACGGCGTCGAAGCCGAGGTGATCGTGCACCTCGAGCGGGATGGCGGCGAGCGGAATGCCCACCGCAAGATAGCCGAGGAAGACCAGCAACGCGTAGGGCAGGATCTGCGCAATGACGCCCGGCTCGGCCGCGGGCGTCGACGGGGATCGGGATATCAGGCTCATGACGTTTTCTCCTTCGAGGCGCCATGTGCCCGGTTGCGGCCGAATGCATCCAGTGCAATGATTGAAAAGTATAGTTGCGTCCAGCGCACGCATTAGCCGGGTAAGCCGATCATGGCGCGCATGGATCTCGATCTGCTGGTCGCCCTGGACGCGCTGTTGACGGAAGGCAGCGTGAGCGGAGCAGCCGAGCGCATGCACCTGAGCGC
>BFBZ01000734.1_pt1 | contig 27123 bp, 22 predicted proteins | sample 1888401 | NCBI WGS metagenome assembly BFBZ01 (sample SAMD00112614, study PRJDB3348) | symbiont metagenome | host: Chara braunii
CAGAACAAGAAAAAATTGTCTAATTCTGATCTGCGCCCTCTGTGTTATCTGCGGCGCCTTTCTCTTCATGGTGGTATTCCGCGGCCGAAGTCGAGGCGAAGTTGTGGGACCTGCGATGTTCGCGTTGAACCCATCGCCTTGTCCTGTCTGCCTCCGGCGATAGCGTAACCCACATCGTTTACGCTCCCCGGAGTCTCCCGCAATGCCGCTCCCGCTCCGCACCGACGCCTGTGCCCTCGACCTGCTCTCGCTCGGCGCGCTCATCCACCGCCTCGACCCCGGCGCCACGCCGTTCCGCAAGGCCCGGGCCTTCGACGTTCACGTCTCCGGCGGCGAGTACAACGTCGCCGCGAACCTCGCCGACTGCTTCGGCCTGCGCACCGGCATCGCGACGGCGATGGTCAACTACCCCATCGGCGAACTGGTGCAGGGCCGCGTCCGCGAGATGGGCGTGACGCCGTTCTACAAGCACTTCGAACACGACGGCGTGCGCGGGCCGAACCTCGCCACCGTGTACAGCGACCGCGGGCACGGGGTCCGCGCCCCGGTGGTGTTCTACAACCGCGCCAACGAGGCCGCGGCGCTGCTCAAGGCCGGCGACTTCGACTGGTCCGCGGTCATGGCCGGCGGGCTCCGGTGGTTCCACTCCGGCGGCATCTTCGCCTCGCTGTCCGACACCATCCCCGATCTCATCATCGACGGCATGAAAGCGGCGAAGGCCCAAGGCGCGATCGTGTCGTTCGACCTCAACTACCGGGCGAAGCTGTGGAAGTCGGTCGGGGGCGACAAGCGGGCCGTCGAGACGCTCCGGAAGATCGTCGCCAACGTGGACTGCCTCATCGGCAACGAGGAGGACATGCAGAAGGGGCTGGGCGTGAAGGGCCCGGAGGTGACGAAGAAGGACGAATCGAAGCTGAACACGGACGTGTTCTTCGAGATGATCGAGCGGACGGTGAAGGAGTTCCCGAACATCAAACTGGTGGCCACGACGCTCCGCGAGGTGCACTCGACCAACCGGCACGACTGGGCCGCGGTGCTGTGGCTGGAGGGCCAGAAGTTCGTGAGCCCGACGGCGCACCTGGACGTGATCGACCGCATCGGCGGCGGGGACGGGTTCGCGTCCGGCACCATCTACGGGCTCATGTCCGGCCGCACCCCGCAGCAGGCGCTCAACCTGGGCTGGGCACACGGCGCGCTCCTGACCACGTACCACGGCGACACCACGATGGCGTCGCTCGCGGAGGTGGAAGCGTTCGCCGCCGGGGGCGGCGCCCGGGTGCAGCGCTAACGAGCCAGAGAGTGCGGCGCGTGCGCCGGGCGGTGCGCCGAGCAGCGCACGTCCGGAGCGTCAGTAGAGGAACTCGATTTCGAAGATGAGAGTGGCCCCGGGCGGGATCTGCGGGAGCGGCGGTTTGCTCCCGTAGGCGAGAGCCTCCGATACGACGAGCTTGCGGACGCCGCCGCGCTTCATCCCCGGTACGCCCATTTGCCACCCCTTGATGACCGCGGGATACGATCCCGATTGCGCGCGCTTCTTCAGCGTCAGGTCGAAGGGGCGGCCGGTCGTCCGGGTGGTGTCGAACACGTTTCCGTCCACCGTCCAGCCCGTGTACTGCACGGTCACGTCCGCGTTCGCTTTGACCGGGTCACCGGTCCCCACCTTCAGATCGCGGTACCACAACCCCGGAGCGATCTCTTTCAGGTCGGGGTCGTTGGTGCCGCCGTTGGACTTGTCAAACGGCATCGGCGTGCCCGGCCCGGACTCCACGTTCTTGATCGGGCGGAAATCGACCAGTTCCACTTCGAAGACGAGCGTGCTGTCGGGCGGGATCTTCGTTCGCGCTTCAGGGCCGTAACCCTTTTCCGGCGAAATCACGAGTTTGCGGACCCCGCCCCGCTTCAAGCCCGGAACGCCCTCCTGCCAGCCCTTGAGCATCTTGCTCAGATCGAACGGTGCGGGTTGCCCGGCCGTCTTACCCTCCCGGCTGGTGTCGAACACCTCGCCGCTTTCGACCCACCCGGTGTAATGCACGAGCACTTCCATGCCGGGCGGGCACGGCTCACCGGTGCCCTCTTTCAGGTCGCGGTATTTGACGCCCGGACAGATTTCCGCCAGCGCGGGATCGTTCGCCGACCCGTTGGACCCGTCGGACATTTTCCGTGCGTCTGCGTCAGACTTCGAACCGGACGCGCGTACCACGAACCCGACAGTGACCACCACAACGGCGGCCACCGCAACGGCGACCGCGAGGTAGCGCTTCGTCCTCGATTTGTCCACGCTCTGCGGCGCGACGGTCTGTTCCGACATTGTTACCTCCGCGACTTGCGAAAACGGGCGGGTGCGTGTGCCCCGTCAGCGGGGCACACGCTTGTGCCGCACGGGGTCATTGGACCAGTTCCACCTCGAAGATCAGTGTCGCGCCGCCCGGAATATCCGGCGGGTACCCCCCTTCCCCGTAACCCAGCGCCGCCGGGATCACGAGTTTACGAATGCCGCCCGGTTTCATCCCCGGAATGCCGCGCCTCCAGCCCTGCACCACTCCGTTCAGGCTGAACGTGATCGGCTTACCCCCCTTGTGGCTGCTGTCGAACACCTTTCCGTTCACCATCCAGCCGGTGTAGTGGGCCAGCACCGACGCTCCCGGCTTGACCGGCTCACCGGTTCCCTCCTTCAGGTCGCGTATTTTGAGTCCATCACCGATGTCCTTCAGACCGGGATCTTCGGTTCCACCGTTCGATTGGTCGGACGGCATCGGCTGCCCCGGTCCAGACACCAGCGCGTCGGACCCGGCCGTTGCGGATGTCGACGGGACCGACGACTGAAGTTCCACCTCGAAGATGAGCGTGCTGCCGCCCGGGATCTTGTCCCTGCCTTTCGGGCCGTAGCCTTTATCGGGTGAGATCACAAGCTTGCGGATGCCACCGGGTTTCATCCCCGGAATGCCTTCCTGCCAACCCTTAATGAGATCCTGGAGTTTGAACGTGGCCGGCTTACCGCGCTCCTTGCTGCTATCGAAAACGGTGCCGTCGGCCAACCAGCCGGTGTAGTGGATCGTCACCTCCGCACCCTCCGGGCACGAGGTGCCCATGCCCACTTTGACGTCGCGGTAGCGCACGCCCGGGGTCAGCTCTTTCAGGTCGGAGTCGTCGGTAGAACCGTTCGAGCCGTCGGACATCTTCCGACCGTCCCCGCCCGAGACGAACACCACCAGGCCCGCGAGTATGATGACCGCCGCCAGCGCCCCGGCCGGCGCGAGGAACTGCTTGATCGTCGCCTTGTCCACACCCCCCGGCTGGGGGCCACCCGGTTCCGCCATGTCTGTCTCCGCGACCACGAGAATGAGGGATGAACGCTGTTATAGCACCCCGGCCCGGGATAGGATCATCCGCACCCTTCACTACGAGGTCCGCCATGCGAGTGTTCGTGTCCGCCGCCCTCGCGGTCGCGCTGAGCGCCGGCGCCGCCCCCCTCCGCGCCCGCGGGTTTGAAGACGACAAGAAGGAGAAGGCGCTGCTGCAACTCCTCGACGACATTGAGGCGGCCGGCAAGGCGCGCGAGTACGACAAGGTGCTCACCCTGGCCAAAAGGGCCGCGGAACTCGACCCGAAGAACCCGGCCATCCCCTTTGCGGCCGGTTCGGCGCACCTCAGTCTCCGTCAGAACGCGGAGGCGGTGAAAGCGTTCACGGAGGTCCTCAAGCTCGAACCGAAGGCCGCCATCGCCTACGACCGCCGCGGCGACGCGCAGCTCAAGCTCGGCCACTTCAAAGAGGCGGTCGCGGACTTCGACGAGTACCTGAAGGCGAACTCGAAATCCGCGCCGGACCACTGGCGGCGCGGCATCGCCCTTTACTACGCCGGTCGGTTCCGGGACGGCGTCGATCAGTTCGAACTGCACCGGAAGGTGAACCCCGAGGACGTCGAGAACTCGGCGTGGCACTACCTGTGCAACGCCCGCGCGAACACCCCGAAGAAGGCCCGCACGGATCTGATCCCGGTCACGAAGGACGCCCGCGTACCGATGAAGCAGGTGCTCGAACTGTTCGCGGGCCAGCTGAAGCCGAAGGACGTGATCGACGCCGCCGAGAACGCGAACCTGAAGGGCGAGGACCTCAAGGAGGCCCGGTTCTACGCCCACCTGTACGTCGGGTTGTATTACGAGAGCGAGGGCGATACGAAGAAGGCGCTCGAACACCTCACCGAGGCCGCCGAGAAGTACAAGATCGGCCATTACATGTGGGACGTGGCCGACGTCCACATGAAGTTGTTGAAGGCCAAGAAGTGATGTGGCGACTTCMCCCGTGCGGATCGGCGCGTGAGAACCAAGCACGCCGACAGGACACGCACCGCCGCTGTTGGTTTTCATCCCTTCTGGCTGAAAACCAACAGCGGAGCCCAGCACCAAATGACTCCGTCCCGGCCCGCGGAGTGTATTCACTTCGCGGGCCTCTTCATCGGTTTCACACATACTGTTAGCGATCGATCGTTTACACCGATCCGATCCCACCAACGATCTCAACGACGGAGCGCCACTTCTTACAAGATTCATATTCGTGTGAGCCTCCGGCCCTACCCTAAATGAATCGACCCCCGGGCACCACGATCGACCCTATGCCCCCCACGCAGACTCGGGACGCGTTCCTGACGCTGGTCGAGCGGAGCGGTCTGCTCGGCGCCGAGCGGACGGGCGCGTACCGCGCGGGGCCGGAAACCCCGGTCGATCTGGCGCGGGCACTGGTCCGCGACCGGCTGCTCACACCGTACCAGGCCCAACAGCTCTTGCGGGGCAAGTACCGCGGGTACTTCCTGACCGAAAAGTACAAGGTGCTCGACGAACTCGGCCGGGGCGGCATGGGCCGGGTGCTCCTGTGCGAGCACCTGCTGTTGCAAAAGCTGGTGGCCCTGAAACTGTTGAACGCCTCCTGGACGAACGTGCCGGGCACGGCGGAGCGGTTCCTGCGCGAGGCCCGCGCGTCCGCGGCCGTCGATCACCCGAACATCGTCCGCGTGTACGACGTGGACCGGGCGGCCGGCGTGCCGTTCATGGTCATGGAGTTCGTGGACGGGAAGAACCTGCACCAGTTGGTCGCCGAACACGGCCCGCTGGCGCCGGCGCGGGCCGCGGAGTACATCCGGCAGGCCGCGGTCGGGTTGGAAGCGGCCCGCGGCGCCGGTCTGGTCCACCGCGACATCAAGCCGGCCAACCTGCTCCTCGACCGGGCCGGCGTCATCCGGCTCGCGGACCTCGGCCTGGCCCGGTTCCTGGGCGATGCCATCCGCCGGAACGAGAACCTGACGCAGCAGTTCGACCCGAACAGCGTACTCGGGACGCTCGATTTCATTGCCCCCGAACAGGCCGACAACTCCAGCGCCGTGGACATTCGCGCCGACATCTACTCGCTGGGCCACACCCTGTACTACCTCCTCACCGGCAAGATGCCGTTCGGGGACGGGTCGACGGCGCAGAAACTGATGTGGCACCAGCTGCGGCACCCCGAACCGCCATCGGTGCTGCGCCCGGAGGTGTCGCCCGAACTGGAAGCCGTGTTTCGGCGGATGACGGAGAAGGACCCGGGCGATCGGTATCAAACGCCCGCTGAAGTGGTGGCGGCGTTCCGCGCGCTCTCCAGTGCGCCGGCCCCGCCACCGCCACCCGAGGAAATGCCGCGGGTCCGGGCGGATTCGTTTCTGCTGGGGCTGTCGCCCCCGCCCAGCCCGTCGGTGCTGTCCGGAAGTGCCCCCGCGCCGCCCACGCCAACGACGACCGAAACGGCCGTGGGCCCGAGCTTACCGGCGAAGACCGCGAGCCCGTCATCATCCCATCCGGTAGCCGGGGACGGCCAGCCGCCGTCCGGAAGTGACGTACTCCGGTCCGTTCGGACCGACGCTCCGAACCCGCCCGCTGAACTGCTCCCTTCGGGGCCGACCCGCGGGTCGCGGCGGCTGGTCCTCGCTTTCGCAGCCCTCCTCGGAGTGCTGGGAGTCGGCGCCGCCGCGTGGCTCTTGTCCCCGCCCAAAGAAGTGGTGAAGGATAAGCCCCTTCCCCCCCCTCCACCGGACAGCGGACCGGCGCCGATCCCACCTCCGAGCGGAGTCATTCTGACCGGCGAGGGATCGTCGTTCGTGGACCCGATGATGCAGCACTGGGCGGGTCTGTACCAACCGGCAACCGGTGTGACGGTCCGGTACACCAAATCCGGCTCGTCCGCCGGGGTGCGCGGGTTGCTCGACAAGCGGGCCATGTTCGCCGGCACGGATGCGCATCTGACCAACGCGCAGCTCCTGGAGGCCGAGGCCGCTGGCGGGCCGGTCGTCCACGTCCCACTGGTGATGGGCGCCGTGGTTGTGACCTACAACCTGCCGGGGGAGAAGAGAGCGCTCCGGTTCAACAGCGCGGTCCTGGCCGACATTTATCTGGGCAAGATCACGCGGTGGAACGACGAGGCGATCCGGGCGTGCAACCCCGGCGTCACCTTTCCGAACCAGGCCATTACGGTCGTTCACCGAAAGGACGGGAGCGGGACCACGTTCATCTGGACCGATTACCTGAGCAAGGTGAGCGGTGAGTGGAAAGCCGGCCCCGGCGTCGGGAACGTGGTCCGGTGGCCGGTTGAGGGCGTCGGGGCCGAGAAGAACGACGGAATGGCCCGCGAGGTGCGCCGAACGCCCGGCGCGATCGGGTACGTCGAGCACAGTTTCGCCATGACCAGTAATCTGCCGTTCGCCCAGGTCGAGAACGAGGCCGGCGAGTACGTCGCCCCAACACTGGCGAGCGTGACGGCCGCGGCCGCAGCGGAGTTGAAGAACTGCCCGGCCGATCTGCGGTTCACGTTCACCAACGCACGGGGCCGGGAGTCGTACCCGGTCTCCGGCATCACCTGGGCGGTTCTGTACAAGAAGCAACCGACCGGCACCGGCAAGGAACTCGTCGATTTCCTCCGCTGGACGGCCCATGACGGCCAGAAGTACGCGACCGACCTCCAGTACGCGCCGCTACCGCCGGCGCTGGTGAAGCGCATCGACACGGTCCTCGACACCGTCACCGTTGGGCCGTGAGCCGGCGAGTTCGCGTGAACCGATCAGCCGTTGCCCTTGTTCGTCGATGCGGCGCGGATGGTGGCGAGCGGCAGATAAAGTTGAAGTGGATCGCTGACGAACGGAACGAATCCGTACCGGCCATAGAACTCGGCCGCTTTTGCATTCAACGCACGCACGCACACAGCAAAGCACCCGACCTGATCGGACACAGCTAACGCGCGGTGCAGCGCGTCTTTCAGAAGCATCTCGCCCAACTTCGTGCCTTGTACAGATCGATCCACCGCGAGTCGCCCAAGCACGACGACCGGTACCGGGTACTTTGGCAACTTCTTCGCGGCTTTCGCTGGCAAGCTATCTCGTTCAAACTGACCTCCCGCAAGCGTGTAGTAGCCGAGAACGCGCTGGTTCCCTTCTTGCACCAACACAAACGTCCGACTAACTCCCTTCTCCTCGTTCTGCCTCGCGTACTGCTTCAGGAAGTCGTCGAGCGATGGCTCGCCACAGTCAAAAAGACTACGGTCGTGCTGTTCTGCAATCGGCACAACACGCCAAGCGATCATTTAGGTCACCGAAAGTTTCGCTCCTGATGGGTGTAACTTAATGAATCTCAGCCAAAGGGTCAATCCCACTTTCCCCCAGTGGATGAATGGGCTATTCCCCTTGATTGTGTTACCGATTTTGGTAACCTGTTAACAGGTAACTGTAACAAGTAACCTGAAACGTGTGACATCGCAGACGGTGTGACATGTTGCCTGGCATTCCGATGCCAACAGTTTGTCGTCCTAGCGTATTGCGTTTGTCTATACGTCAGGAGGACTTGTTGCCAAGACACTCCGATGCCAACAGAAGTCCCTGAAATTCGTGTGACGGACAGCAAAGCGCGGCTCACCCTGCCGCGGTCCTTCGCCAATTCCACGGTTCTGCTTGAAATTCGCGGGGATAACGAGATCGTGATCCGAAAGGCGAAAGTGGTTCCGCTGACCGACGAACCGGCTACCATTACACTCGCAAAGGTGGATTGGGAGAAATTCGTGGAGTTGCTGGAGAACCCACCTGCCCCGAACGCGGCGTTGAAGGCGCTTCTCACCGAGGACGGGCCGAAGGGCGACAACCGGCCGTTCACGGTCGCGGAGTGACTCATAACGGCACTCCGCGACCGGTTCAACCTCACACACCTGCGGGCACTTTCTTCGCGCTCTTGCTCGTGCTGATTGCGGCACACGCCTTTCGCAAGCGGCGGATGCCTTCCGTCACCTGCTCCGTGGTCGCGACTCCGAAGCACAGCCGGCACTCGTTGCTCGGGCGGCGACCGCTCTCGTCCGGAACGTGACCGAACTCGCCCGGCACGTACAGCACGCCGGCCTCCAGCGCCGCCGGCACCAGTGGGCCGTTCGGCCCCGTGTCGATTCCGTCGAGTGTCAGCCACACGTAGAAGCCGCCGGCCGGAACGGTCCAGCTCGCAGCCGGGAAGTCGGCGAATTCCGCTCCCAGCGCCTTCAGCATCACGTCCCGCTTGTGCCGGTACACGCCACGAAGTTCCTCGGCGTGGCGTGCGTACGCGCCCGAGGCGATCAGCCGCGTCGCGATGTGCTGCGACAGGTTGGCCGAGCCGAAGTCGTGGCTCCCCTTGAGGTGCAGAATGGGCGCCATCAGGTCCGGCGGCAGGATCGCGTAGCCGGTTTTCAGACCCGGCGCGCACGGCTTCGAGAACGTACCGGTGTAGACCACGAACTCGTTGGTCGTGTCGAACCGCTTCACGCTCGGCAGGTCGTCGCCGGTAAAGCGGAGTTCGCGGTACGCCGCGTCTTCGAGAACGATGATGCGGTGATCGGTGCTGAACCGGCGGGCCAGTTCCACGAGCCGTTTGCGGCGCTCGACCGCGAGCGTCAGGCCGGTCGGGTTCTGGAAGTAATCGACGGTGTAAATGGCCCGCACCCGGGCCAAGTCGCCGGAGCGTTGCAGCCGCTCAAGTAGTGTCTCGAGTTCATCGACGCGCATGCCGGAGGGGTCCATCGGCACCGTCAGCACTTTCGTCCCGTGCGACGCCAGCAGGCTGTGGAACACGAAGTACGACGGGGCCTCGGTGATGACGATGTCGCCCGGGTCGAACAGCACTTCACCGAGCAAGTAAAGGAGCTGCTGCGAGCCGGTGGTGATGCACACGTCGGCGGCGGTGAGGTTCACGTCGGCAGACCGCACGCCGTCCGCGGCGCAGACAAGCTGAAGCACCTGCTCGCGCAGTTCGGGCAGCCCCTGCGTTGAACCGTACTGGAGCGCGGCCCGCCCCGTGAGTGGGTCGGCGAGGATTTCGGCCGCGGCGACTCGCACGTCATCGACCGGGAGCGACCCTTCGTCCACCAGCCCGGCGGCGAACGAGATGAGGCCCGGGGTCTCGATCGCTTTCTTGATGAAGTAGCTGATGGGCGAATCGGTGGTGCGGTTGGACTTGCCCGACCGCAGTAGAGGCGCCGGCGGCATAAGAACCGTCCTTTCGGAGTGGCAGAAAAGCGAATCGGCCCCGGAGATTACCTCCGGGGCCGACGGGTGTTTCGGAACACGTGTCGAATCCGGAGTCAGGTTGCGGCCGCAGCCGCGGCGATAGCGACGACGTGAGCGCGAAGGGCAGCACGGACCGCAAGAGCGGCGTGTGCCATCCGGATTCGCGCAAGGACCGCCATCGCGTGCCGTCGCCTCATACCAGCCGGGAATTCGACCAAGGATACTTACCGCGCGAACGCCGAGCGGACAAGCGGATTCCGATAAACGGCGGCCGTCCGGGGCGCTTCTCATCCCTGCCACCATGAGTAATAAAACGGACGATCGGGGTATTCCCGTTCAATGTCAATGGCGTCGGGTCCGAAACGAGACCGTGCTTCACCGATGACCAGTTCCGCGTGTGTTCCCGGAGTGGACAGGTACACCTCGTTGACTGTGGCGCCGCACAGGAACAACCGCTTCAAAGCGGGAAGAGACTCTGGGGAAAGCAGTTCCTCCCAAGCCGGACCGTCTAACCGACAGCTGCGAAGCTCCAGCACTTCCAATCGCTGCGCGTAGGCCGCGCGCAAAATGCCGCGGATTGTTGACCGGTCGAAGGTTGTACTCTCGATGCTGAGTCGCGTGAGGTTCGCCAGAGTTGGGGAACGGGCGATCGTCCGGAGGACTGTCGGGTGCAGGTTCGTGATGTAGTCGGACAGATAAAGTTCAGTGAGGCCGTTCAGCGTCGGCAACTGCAGGATCGCGCTGAGGATTCTGGGCCGGAACCAACTTCCGTTCCGGCTCGCCTCCAGTTCCAACCGCGTGAGACCGGCGAAGTGAGGCGATGCGAACAAGGTGCGGTAAAATCGCCCTGAGGTGTACAGGAACCCGTGGCGCACGCTGAACGACCGAAGGCGGGTCATGAGAGGTGCTGCCGCCAATAGGCAGCCGATGTCGTCGGTCTGTTCAAAGAGGATGACCTCCCGAAGCGGCGTTCCCTCGACCAGTTCGCGGAACAGGGGACCAAACGTGGCACGCATGCCCTCCGTCTTGACCGACGCACTCTCGATGAAGCCTCTGCGGTAGGTCCACCAATTCACGACCTGCCGAAACGGCTCAGCCCAAATCCTCGCGTACCGGGATAGCAGCGATTTCTCTCGCTGTTCCAGGCCCGGGCGTTCCGGCGCGCGTGCGGGAAGTGTTTCGAGTCGGCACTGGAGGCGAATGAACTCGGCCCGGTCGGCGTTTGCCGGGTCGCCGGTCTCGTCGAGCCAGTCCGCGTACACGAGACGCGGCGCATCGTCTTCCGGGTTCGCGACGATCGTGTGTATGAACGACTCGTTCACGGGCGACCCTCTCAAATAGGAAGCCCGGTTCAGTACTTCGCCAGGTCGCCGCCGGTGCCGAGCCCCAGGCCATCGACTACCTGTTTCGCACCGTCGGTCATGAACTTCAGCTCGCTGTTCACGGCGACGAACTGCCACCCGTCCGCGATCCGCGCCTTCGCCTCCTCGACGCTGAACGTGTGGATGCCCGCCGGCACGCCGATCCGTCTTGCGCCCGCGAGGATGTTAGCCAGCGCCTGCTTGAACACGTCGGGGTGCGGCGGCTTGCCGTCGGGGCCGCGCATGCTCGCGGCGAGGTCGTTCGGGCCGACGAACACCGCGTCGATGCCCGGCACGGAGAAGACGTCGTCGAAGTTCCGCACCGCCTGGATGTGTTCGCACTGGAGGACGATGAGCAACTCGTCGTTGGCCCGCGCGTAGTAATCGGCGGGCGGCGCGGCGAAGTTCAGCGCGTGGACGCTTCCCCCGACGCTTCGCGTGCCGTGCGGCGGGTACAGGCACGCGCTCACCGCCTCCTGGGCCTCTTGCCGCGTGTTCACCATCGGCACCACGACGCCGAACCCGCCGTTGTCGAGTACGCGCTTGATGTGGTCGTGCCGGTTGCTCGGCACGCGGACCAGTGGCACGCACCCGGCGTCGGCGATGGACGCGACCATGTGCGTGGTGGTCTCCACGTTCACGAGCGAGTGTTCGACATCAACGGTGAGCCAGTCGAACCCGGCGCGGGCGAGGAACCGGGCCGCCGTGATGCTGCCGAGCGTCAGCCACGTGCCGACCGAGGGCTTACCGGCTTTCAGGAGACGTTTGACGGAGTTGGTGCGCATGAGGCTTCCAGGTGAGAGAGAGTACGCACCTGTTGTATCACTCGGTCGCGCGTGTTGAAACGCGAGAGCGGGTGTCACCCCGCCGGCTTTGCCGGCTTCACGTTCAACTGCTGGGCCTCTTTCCAGATGTCGCCGTAGGTGTCCTTATCGAACGGCGGGCAGCCGGTCGGGAACTGCCCCATCGGGTGCTGTTTCGACCGCATCAGTGCGGTGCAGTAGCTGAACGTGCGGCACACGCGCTTGCGGTCGAGCTTGCCGTGATCGAGCAACTGTCGCACCCAATCGGGCTGCGACAGCGTTCCGCGCCCGACGCCCACGATCGACACCCGTCCGTCGCGGACGTTCGCCGCCGCTGCTTGGGGAAGGAACTCTTGCAGGTAGCTGTACCCCGTGCCGACGATGGCGAGGGCCGGAAACGCTTTCTGAATCGCTTCGGTCGTTCGGAAGTGTCGATCCACGCCGACGAGCGGGTGTTCGGGCGATTCGTACCCGTCGAGCGGCGGGKACTCGAACGGCCGGCCGTAGTGCGGCTGCGCGKACGGGKTACCCATCGTCACGTTCACGAGCGAAACGCCGAGCTGCCGCATCTCGCCGATCCACCGCAACGGTTCGGTGAGATCGACCGCGAACGGGTCGGTGTCTGACATGCCCCAGCCGTTCGCAAGTGGGAGCGTGTGGGCGTCCGGGGCGCCGGTGTTGTCTGCAACCTTGTGGAACGGGATGCCGTCGAACACGTTTAATCGGACTGCAACGACGACACGCGCAGGCACCGCCGCCCGCACCGCCTGAATGATCTCACGGACGAGCCGCGTGCGGTTCTCGTAGCACCCACCGTATGGGCCGGGGCGGTTCCGGGCGCCCAGCAGTTCGTTCAACAGGTAACGGTGGCACTGTTTCACGTCAATGAAGTCGAACCCGACCTCTACCGCGAGCCGTGCGGCCGTCACGTAGTCGTCCACCAGACGTTTCAGCTCGTCATCGCTGATGAGCGGGTAGTCCCGCGTGACGGTCGCGCCGGTGGCCCGGTTCGCGATCGTGCGCGGATCGAGGATCGGGTCGTGCGTGGCGATGATGGGATGTGGGTAGCTGTACCGACCGGAGTGCGTCAGTTGCAGACCGAACATCAGGTCGGAATCGTCGCCGTTCGCGGCGCGGTGAGCCTGACGGCAGTCGGCCACAATTCGGGCGAACGCAGACTTTGTGGCCTCGTTCAGTGTCAGTTGGCGCGGGGTCGCGCGCGATTCCTGCGTGACGGCGCAGGCTTCGCCCCAGATGAGCTTCGCGCCGCCCGCACCGAAACGGACGTAGCGGCGGAACGTGAGTTCTCCCGGCGCGCCGTCCCGCTCCCCGTCGCACCCTTCCATCGGGTGAACGCACCACCGGTTACTGAGCGTGCGGCCGGAAATCGCGATGGGGCGGAACAGCGGCGCGAGGTCGTCGTGGAACCGCAGGTCGGTACCGAGACGCGCGTTCTCCGCTTCGAGCTCGGCCGTCGATTTGTATTTGAAGAACTGCGCCATGACGGCTCCCGCGAGCTGATACATGAATCCGTCGACGGTGTCTATCTTCTGAGCGGGCGCGGCGGCCGAACCAGCGCGGTACGGTTCGACCGCGATCCGGGCGCAGGTGTGACGGGGGGTAACACCCGCCTCCCGATCACCGATCCGGTGTTGCGGTCCACGGACCGGTCGAGATTGCGCGGGTGTTMCCCCCGTAACMCCCGGCCCCGACCGCCGATGAGAGCTTGCGGACCGTGAGCGCGTTGATGCCGGTGTAACACCCGGCTCGGGCTGAGGCGTGCCGCCTCCCGTGCATCACTCGGCCGATGGCATCGGACCTTTGTTCCCGGAACACCCGGTTCCGGCACCGTCGTACCGCCTCGGCCCGAGCCACGCCCGACCAAGAAATTAGGGCTCCCCTGACGGTTGATGTATCAGAACCGGCGGTGACAGGAGTCAGGATAGAGAGGCGGCGCCGGATCGCGTGTCGGGAATCACTTGCGCAGGAGGAGGAGGACGATCCCCATGAGCGCCAGCACGAGGGCCACGGAGAGCGAAATGAGGAGCGCCGGCGGGCCGGCCGGCGGGGGCCGCTCGGGTGCGCGAGGGGCGGTGCGCCGGTCGGGCGTGCGGGCCGTGTCGTCGTCGGAGCCGGCCTCGGTCTGAGCGGGCGGCGCCACCCGACCACCGGGCGGGGTCACCGCCACGACCGCGATCTGCGCCGAGTCGGAATCGGTCGACCCGTCGCGCTCGTTTTTGATCTTCGCCGACGAGCCGCCGGTGCGCATCGCGGCGACCAGGATCTGCGACGTGGAGCCGGACGTCCGGGGGGTCGGGTTGGGGCCGGGGCCGCGGGCCAGCGCCACTCTCAATGGCGGCTCCGGCAGGAGCGCGGGGTCCGGCGGCGGCACGTCCGCGCGGTCGAAGGGGTCCAGCGCCTCGAACACCTCGGCCGCCGTCGCGTACCGGTCGCTCGGGCGCTTCTTCAACATGCGGTGAACCACCGCGGCCAGGTCCGGCGGCACCTCCGGGCGGAGCCGGTCCACCGGCACCGGCTCCTTGATCTGTTGCCACACGAGCTTTTGCGCCGTTCGCCCCTCCGGGAACAGCGGCCGCCCGGCCAGCAGGAAGTAGAGCGTGGCGCCCAGCGAGTAAATGTCGGCCCGCGCGTCGACCGTCGAGCTGTCCACCGCCTGCTCGGGGGCCACGTAGTCGGCCGTGCCCAGGATGCTCTTGTTGTCGAGTTGTCTCGTCAGACCGGTCGCCGCGTCGGCCTCCGACCAGACCAGCCCCAGGTCGAGCACCTTCACCAGCCCCGTCCGCTCCAGAATCAGGTTGGCCGGTTTGATGTCGCGGTGAACGAACCCCATCTCGTGCGCGTGGGCCAGCCCGAACGCCACCTGTCGGGCGTAGTGGCACGCGGTCGCGACGTCGAGCGGGCCGTTGTGGCTCACGAGCGCCTGGAGGCTCAGCCCCTCCACGTACTCCATCACCAGGAACAGGATCTTCCCGTCCTGGCACAGGTCGTACACGCGGACGATGTTCGGGTGGTCGAGGGTGCCCGCGGCGCGGGCCTCGCGGAGGAACCGCTCGCGGGCGACGGGGTCGTTCTCGAACGCCCGCGGGTCGAGCACCTTCAGCGCCACCAGGCGCCGCATCTGGGCGTGCTCGGCGAGAAACACCTGCCCCATGCCGCCGGCCCCGAGCTGGTCGAGGATGAGGTAGCGGTCGTCGCCGAGTTGGAACCCCTTGTACTTCCCGGCGGCCAGTTTGTCGGCGTGGAACCGGGTGATCATCCCGGCCGCGACCAGCCGGTCGAGCAGCGCCGCCGAATCGGGAATGCCGCCGGCGGTCTGCAGCGCCGCGAGGAACCCCTCCAAACGATCGACCGGCACCAGCCTGCTTTTGCGCAGCCGGTCGAGCAGTTCGGAGACGCTGGCTGAGACGGGCATACGGACCCGGAGAGCGAAAACCGTGTGTGCGGGAACGGTATCAGCATACCACACGGCGAATGAGAGACGACCGCCGAACGAGCGGTTCACCGGACCGCTCGGGTGACCAGCGCGGCCAGTGCGGCCGCCAGAAGGACCAGAGCCAACGTGACCACGCGCGTGCGAATTCGGGTTCGCGCGGGCCGGTTCGGCGCGGCCGGCGGCGCGGCGGGCCGAAGAGCGGCCGGCACCTCAAATCGGTCCGTGCGCGGGGCCAGGATTTCGTCCGTCGGCGCGGCGTGCCCGCCCGGCCCCTCCGTTTCGGTCCCGTGTTCGGGGGAAATTTCCTCGGTCGGGCCGGGGGCGCTGGACTCGGCGGCGGGGGCGGGCGGGCGGATCGGAACGTCGAGCGGCTCGGCGACCCGCCGGGCCGGGGGCTTGACGATACAGAGGGTGTCCGGGAGCGGGTCGCAGGCGGGCTCGTGATCGGTCGCCCGGCGGTCGTGCGCGGTGCTGTCCGACGACGGCCGGAACAGCCGCCCGGGGAAGTCGTGGGCCGGCTGCGCCCACGGGTGCAGGGCGGCGACGACCGCGCCGGGGATCGCGAACCGCTCGTTCGGGTCGCGGGCCATCAGGCGCCGGACCAGATCGGCGAACTCGGGCGGCACGTCCGGGCGCAGCCGGTTCAGCGGGGGCGGGTCTTCGTCCCGTTTGGCCGCGAGCTTCTGCCGCACGTCGGCCACCGGGTACGGCGGGTGCCCGGCGATGAGGAAGTACAGCGTCGCGCCCAGGGCGTAGATGTCCGCCCGCGGGTCCACCCGCGAGCTGTCCTCGGCCTGTTCCGGGGCGAGGTAGTCGAGGGTGCCGAGGATCACGGCCGGCCCGTTCGTCCGGGAGTGCCCCTCGTGGGTGAAGCAGACGATGCCGAGGTCCAGGATCTTCACCGCCCCGCGGCGGTCCACGAGCAGGTTGGCCGGCTTGATGTCGCGGTGGACCAGCCCGACGGCCGCGGCCTGGGCCAGCCCGTCGGCCACTTGCACGCCCACGGCCGCGGCCTCGCCCGCGGAGAACGTGCCGGTGCGGGCCACGGCCGCCTGGAGGCTGATCCCGTCCACGTACTCCATCACCAGGTACGGCGGCTCGTGCGCCATGTCCACGTCGAACACGTGGACGATGTTCGGGTGGTCCAACGTGGCCGCGGCCCGCGCCTCGCGGACGAACCGCCGCCGCGCGCCGGGGTCGGCCCGCAGCGCGTCCGAAAGCACCTTGATCGCGGCCCGCCGCCCGAGAACGGAGTGTTCGGCCAGGAACACCTGCCCCATCCCGCCCTTGCCCAGCCGGTCCAGCACCCGGTACGCGCCGAGCCACAGCCCGCTGGCCCGCCCGCACCCGACCTCGTCGGCCTGGTACGCGGTCAACAGGCCGTCGGTCACCAGCCGCGCCAGAGCGGCGGCGACGTCGACCGGGGCGTGCCGCTCGGCGAACGCGCGCAACCGCGCGGGTTCCACGATCCGGTCGTGGGCGAGCGTGTCGAACACGTCCTGTACGGTCCGGGGCCGATTCATTTCGGAGCCACACCACACCGAGCCGTCGTCGCGACTGTCCCAAGAATAGAACACAATTCGCACGTCGCGGCATTTCGGGCCGCCGACCCGCCGCGCGATACGTTTGACGCCGGTCGGCGGCCCGGAATTCGATTTTCCGTGTGCCGCGGGCGGCCCCCCGATAACACGCGATCGGAATCCGGAGCGAACGTGTTTCCTCGTTCCGACGGCCCGTATTCTAACCCCGACTACAACGCGAACCGGGGGCCGAACTGAGATGACGCCGGAAACCGAAGTGATCGCCTGCCCGGCGTGCAAGCACCTCGTGCGCGTGCCGCTCGACTGGCTGGGCACGCAGGTCCAGTGCCCGGAGTGCAAGGCCTTATTCCTCGCACCGGTGCGCGCCGGTGGGAAGTTGACCGAGCCGGAACTGGTCGCGCCCCCGGCGCCCGCCGCGGTCCGCCCCGCCCGGCCGGACGCGATGCTCCTCCTGCCCGCCTTCGGACTGTTGCTCTGCGGCATCGCGGGCGCGATCGTGAACGGCGTGCTCCTGTACCAGTTCGCCACCGACCCGGCCGGCGCGATGGGGTGGGCGCGGAACCAGATACCGGCTCTGCGGCAGGCCGGCTTCGGGGCGCCCGGCACGCCGGAGGAACAGGCCGCGGAGGACGAGCGGAGCGCCGCGCAACTCGCCGGCACGTACCGGTGGCTGATCCCGCTGTCCTTCGTGATCAGCGTGGTGGTGTTCGCCGGCGGCCTCGCGATGGCGCGGCGGCGGAACTACCGGCTGGCCCAGGTCGCGTGCGCACTGGCCGCGGTGAACGTCGCCCACGCGTGCTGCGTCCCCGGCGCCCTCGCGGGGCTGTGGGGGCTGCTCATGTTGAACTCGGACGAGGGCCGAGAGCACTTCCAGAGTTGAGTATCAGGCGGACGGCTGAGGGGCCGTGTTCGCGGCACCGGTTTCCGGCGCGGAACTGGTTCGTGGCGCGAGCCCCACCGGAACGCGAGTGATGCTGATCCGCTGGTTGCTTGGCGTGTTCGTGAACTCAATTTCGAGACGAACAGGACCGATTCGAGACGAACGGGTAAGTGAATACCGGCCGCCGTAGAGTTGCGGTTCGGTTCCGGTTTCGTCCGCTCCGAGTACCGCGATTCGCGCGAGGAGCGGGCGGAACAGACGGAGCGGATCGCGCCCGGCGATGACGTGTTGGGTCGCGTGGGTGCGGCAGATGAGCGCCGGGCCGTCCGCGTCTGACACGCGTTCCAACGCAACCGAGCCGAGGTGTTGGGCGACCGCAACGACTTGATCCGCCAGCCAAACAATGTCTCTGTCGGGAACAGGCAGCTGTGCGAACAGATCCCGCACCGCCCCATCGGCGGTCAGACCGGGACGAGCCGCTTCGTGAGTGTCGGCCATGCCTGTTGAAGTTCCGCAAGTCCCAAATCTGGCTCGAACCGGGCTTCGCCAGAAGCAACGATCATACCGGCGATCGGATCGTTCCGGAGAATATCTATGATCCATTCCGGCACCTGAATCTCTACTATGACAGAACCGCCCTCAGTTTGGGAAGTTCGCGGCTTTTGTCCGGGCGTACCGTTCAGCGGAGCCCAGGCTCATTGTCGTCTGTCCCGCGATGACAGTGGAGAAGCCCTCGGCACGCGTATATTGGTTGCCGCCGGGTTCAACGAAGTTCGGATCAGGCGGGGTATTGAGAAGTTGCTGGGCGCGGCGGAGCGTCGTTCCGTGGCGCAGTACCACGAGGGACGGAACAGCCGACATCGGGGCGTCCAGAAGGGGTTGAATAACGGCAGGACCAGAACTCCGCCCTGCACTTGTTTGTTGTACGCCGCGATTTGAACGCGGGCTGCAGACACCACCAAACGCTCCTTACTCCAACCTTGCCGCCCGCACGGCACCATTGACATGTCACGCTCCGGCCGACCGACCGACGACAAACCGCTGCCCCCGCTGTACGCCATGACCCACGGCGGCATCGAGTCCACGGCCGCCGACGAGATCACCCGCGACATCGGCGGCGAGGTCAAGAAGACCGCGCGCGGCCTCGTGGTGTTCCGCACGGAGCAGCTCACGGACAAGGTGCTCTCGCTCCGCACCACCGAGGACGTGTTCCTGATGGCGTGGGGGTCCGACTCGCTCACCTACAAGGCCGAAGACCTCGACACGCTCCGCACCTGGACCGCCCGGAAGCCGGACTGGGAGCACCTTTTTAAACTGCACCACAAGATCCGGCCGAAGACGAAGGGCCGGCCGACGTACCACATCGTGTGCCAGATGCAGGGCGAGCACGGGTTCCGCCGGGCCGACGCGCGGGCCGCGTTCACCGAAGGGCTGGCCGGGAAGATCCCGCACGGCTGGCACTACAACAACGAGAACGCCTGGCTCGAAATCTGGCTCACGATCTACAGCAAGACGGCCGTGTGCGGCGTGCGCCTCTCGGACCGCACGATGCGGCACCGGACGTACAAGCTGGACCACGTCGCGGCGTCACTGCGGCCCACGGTGGCGGCCGCGATGGTTAGGCTGGCCGGAATCGGGCCGGGCATGACCGTCCTCGACCCGTTCTGCGGGGCCGGCACGATCCTGGCGGAAGCGCTGTTCGTGGCCGAACAGCGGAGCAAGGCGGGGAAGGTGCGGGTGGTGGGCGGCGACATCGACCCGAACGCGGTGTTCGTCACGTCTCAGAACCTGGAGAACGTCGGCCGCGCCGATCTCGCGCGCTGGGACGCGACCGCGCTACCGCTCGAAACGGCGAGCGCGGACCGGATCATCTCCAACCCCCCGTTCGGCAAGCAGCTCTCGTCCATCGAGAAAATCGGCCCGCTGTACGAGGCCGCGGCGAAAGAGTGGGACCGCGTGCTGAAGCCCGGCGGCCGGGCCGTGCTGCTCGCGATGGAACACGAGGGGCTGAAACGCGTCCTCCAGAGTCACCGGTGGGCGCAGGTGCGCCAGACTCGCATCCGCCTCCTCGGTCAGCCGTCCGTGCTGAGTGTGTGGAACAAGCCGTAACGGCGGCCTCACTCCTTCCCCAGCACCAAATCGAGCGCCCAACACCCGCGTGCGTGCTGAGCGTTTGGATCACGAAGGKGGTCGAGGATATCGTCGCTGTCGCAGTCGGCCTCTTGAAGGGCGTCCGCGAGAATCGGCATCCGGTCGAACGCCCGCTCCGCGTAGATGCCGGTTGCGAGTAGCATCACGTCCGACGTGCGCCACGCGGTGCTGAACGCGACGGGCCGGAAGGGGAGCGGGCCGTTCACACACCGCAACCCGAGTACACCTCTCGCCCGCAGGTCATCGACCGGGACACGAGACAAGTTCGGTTCGCGTAATGCGGAGTGGTAGTTCCCGCTCTCGTTGCCGTGAGGGTAACCGAGAACGGCCTCCGGGGTGATGGTGAGATTACAAACAGCACATCGTGCGAAGTACGATCCGTGCCAATCCGCCGGACACTGCCCGAGCGACGAGCGGGCCCAGTTGTGCGCCACCGCAAGTTCCTTCTCCGATGCCACCCCGTCCACATAATCTTCAAGCACACGCAACGCGTGAAAACTCTGCTTGTGCCGAATGACTGGCGCCAACGCCCAACATACCGCGCAGTTTGAAAGCAATAATTTTCGCCGCCCAACGTGGGCCTGCAAGAAGCTGAGAAGGCGCGTCCAGTCGTCGCACTTCAACCACTCTTCTTCCGTCACCGGCGCCCCCTGCTTACGTCTTCACCTTGCGTTTCTGCGCGAAGATCCGGTTCCAGAACTCCTTCTCCTCAAACGCGGGCGACCGACTGTTGCGCCGACCTTCGCTCATTCGGTGCGTTTTGGCTCCGCGCTCGTACCGGCACGCGACGGTGGTCCTTGTCCTGTTCCGTGCGCAGCCCCCCGCCATCGACATTCCCATAATGGCCGTGCGGTCCGAATCGGCGGGTCGGTTCTTAGAATTCTGATGGAGTGTTCGCCGAAGACGCGATTCAACTCCCCGCAGGCCGAACTGTGGCAGACCGCCGCGACTGGATCAATTGTACCGGGATGTGCCGTCATGCTCGCCTCGGACCCACCCCGCCCGTCTGCCCCCGCTGGTACCGCACCCGCACCGGCTCCCGTTCTTCCGAATTCGGCGCCCCTCGCGCCGGCGGAGTCGGGATCGGCCCCGCCTCCCGACTCCACCGGCCGCTGGCGCTTGCGCGTCCGGTGGTGGTCCGGACTGACCCTGGTGCTCCTGCTCGCTATCGTCTTCGGGCTCGCGCCCTACGTCCGGTACCGACAGACCCACTCGCTCACCGACGACGCCTTCGTCGAGTCGCACCTGACGCACCTCGGGGCTCAAACCCCGGGGCTGATTACCCGCGTGCTGGTCGAGGAGCGGGACGCCGTGAAGGCCGGCCAACTGCTCGCCGAGATCGACCCGGAGCCCCACCGCCGGACCGTGGAGCTGGCGGCCTCCAAGCGGGCCAAAGCCGAGAGCGAACACGCACTGGAGCGGGCGACCTGGGAGCGGTTGGAGCAGGAGTACCCGCGGAAGGTGGCGGCGGCGAAGGCCGATCTGGCGTTCACGGAGGCCGGCGTCGTACAGGCCCGGACCGAACTGGAGGTCGTCCGGGTGGACGTCGAGAAGGCCGTGCGGGAGACCGAGGCCGGCGTCGCGGCCGCGAAGGCCACGCACGTGAAGGCCGCAGAGGACGCCGAGCGGTACGAGAAGCTGTTCAAGCAGGAGTCGGTGCCCAAGGTGAAATGGGAGGACGCCGTCAAGGCCCTCGCCACGGCCGACGCGGAGGTCAAAACGGCCGAGGCGAAGCTCGACCGCGCCCAGTCGAACCGCCGCAAGGTCGCGATCGCCGAACAGGCCGTCGCGGTCGCGGTGGCGCACCGCGACAAGGCCAACGAGGGGCTCCGCCTCGCGGAACTCGGGCGGTTGAACGTCGAAGAGGCCGCCCTGAAGGTGAAAGTGCTCGAGCGCGAGGTGGACCAGACGCGGCGGAACGAGGCCGCCGTCCGGACCCAGCTCGAATACTGCCGCATCGTCGCCCCGTTCGACGGCATCGTTGTGAAGCGGTACCGGAACCCGGGCGACTACGCGCCCCTCGGGTCACCGGTTCTGAGTCTCTACGATCCCGAACTCGTCTACGTCACCGCGTACCTCGAAGAGGACCGCCTGGCGGGCGTATCCCCCGGGAGCCCGGTCTCGCTGAAGCTGGACGCGTTTTCGGACCCGCTCCCCGGGCGGGTGGTCTGGATCGGGCAGGCGACCGGGGCCAACTTCGCGCTCGTGCCCCGCGACATCAGTTCCGGGGAGTTCACCAAGGTGCCCCAGCGGGTGCCGGTCCGCATCCTCCCCGACCGCGACGCGCGGTGGGGCGAGCTCCGCCCGGGGCTCTCGGTCTCGGTCGTGTTCGATCACGGGCCGGGCGATCCGGAATGGGCCAGAACCCAGGCGGAACGCATGCGCGCGCGCGGAGAACTCGGGGTCAGCCCGCTCGGACCCGCGGACGGAAAGGGCCGGCCATGAGTACGGCGCCGGCGCTCAGCTCGGTCCCGTCACCGGGCCGCGACTTCCTGAACCACGTCGGGGTGGTCCTCGCGATCGTTCCCGCGATGGTTCTGGCCGGGATCACCGCGACGTTCACGGACCTGCCCCGCATCTTCGTTGTCAGCGAACTGGCGTCCGACCGCTACCGCTTCCAGTGGGTCACCGGGGCGACACTGATTGGTGGCGTCGTCGGCATATCGAGTCTCGGGTGGCTGGCCGGGCACATCGGGCTCCGGCGGTGCTTCCTGGTCGGGCTGTTCCTGTACTCCGTCGGCAGCGCCGGCGCCTCGCGGGCCGACGGCACCGACGCGCTGGCCGCCGCCCGGTTCGTCCAGAGCTGGGGCAACGGCATGGTCGCGACGACCGTCCTGGCGCTGCTGTGGCGGGAGTTCCCGCGGCACCGGGACCTCGGCATCGCGGTGTTCGCGTTCGGCATCTACTTCGGGCGCATCGTGGGGCCGAGCGTCAGCTCGTGGCTGGTGAACCACGACAGTTGGCGGAGCGTGTTCTACTTCTCCGGTTCGGTCGGCGCCGTCACGCTTCTCGTCTCGTGGCGGACCCTGCGGCGGGACGCGCCCCCCSAAGAACCGCCCGGCACGTTCGACTTCCCGGGGTTGGGCCTCCTCGTCGGCTGGGTCCTCTGTCTCGTCATCGGACTGTACCGGTTCCAGTTGTGGGGCTGGCAGCGGGCGAACGAGACGCTGGTGGTGTGCGCGCTGGGGGTGGGGCTGTTCGGCGTGTTCCTGTGGGAGCAGTTCACCGTTCGTCGCCCGCTGCTCGAACTCCGCCTGTTCAACCGGCACCACTTCGCGATGGGGGTCGTCATCAAGGCCCTGATCGACGGCCAGTTCTTCGCCGTTCTGGCGATCCTGACGCGGTACATGGCGGTCACCCGCGACTACCCACGGTCCACGACCGGAGCGGTCCTGCTGCCCGCCGTGGCGGCGATGGTCGTCGCCCTGCTCGTCACCGCCCGCTTCGGCGTCCGCGAGAACCGCAAGGCCCGGCTCCTGATCGGGCTCGTCGGAATGACCGTCGCCACCTGGCAGCTCGGCCGGATCGACCTGTTCACCGAAAAGGAGTGGGTGGGGCTCGTCGCCGCGGTGTGGGCGGCATCGGTGGGGCTCGTCGCGTCGCCGGTCATCTGCATCGCCCAGGACAACCTCCAGCCGTTCGAGATCGCGAACTCGGCGAGCATCAAGAACCTCGGGTTGGTTCTGCCCGGCGTCGTTTGCAGCGGACTCATTGCGATCGCGAGCGAACGGGCCGGGGACACGTATTTCGACTCGCTCCGCCAGACGATCCAGGTCAACCGCACCCCGGTCGGTGACGTGTCCGCCGGTCTGGCCGACTGGATCGCCCGCACCCACGGCAGCGCGCCGGCCGCCGCGGACACCCAGGCGGCGCAGGTGCTCGGCCGGTACGTCCGCGCCACGGCCTCGGTCTACGCCGATCAGACGGCGTTCGGGTGGCTGACCGTCATCAGCGCAACGACCGTTCTGATTGCGTGCTTCCTCCGCAAGCTCCCGCCGGAAGCACCGGGGCCGAAGTGGGGGTGACGGGACGCACCGGAGGTAAGACAAGAAGAGCCACAGATGAAGCAGAGGACGCAGATCCGAAGAAGAGAATTTTTATGTTTTTATCTGCGCTTTCTGTTGTATCTGTGGCTCTCTTTTTTTCGCTCGGGTGAACGGATCGCTCGTTTCGCCGCCGGTTGTTAGAGCTTTTCCACCGGTCGCGGCTCCGGCGGCTTGGGATGTGGGGCCGCCGGCTGGGGCGTTCCGCCGGTGGCGAATTTCATGCGCGCGAGGGCGATCACCAGGTCGTACCGGGCGGAGTTCAGGTTCTGTTCGGCCCGGATGAGCGCCGTCTCGGCGTCCACGACGTCCGTCGGCTTCGCGTCCCCCCGGGCGTACCGGTTGCGGACGAGCCGGAGCGTCTCCGCGGCCTGCCCGGTGGCGGTCCGGGCCTGTTTCAGCCGCCCGATGGCGTCCTCAATGTTCCGATAGGCGACGTGCGTTTCGAACGCGATCGTGTCGCACACCTGTTGCCCCTGGGCGAGGGCGATTTCGATTTCCGCGTCCGCGCCCCGCACTTCCGCCCGCCGGCGCCCGCCCTGGTAGAGGTCCCACTTGAGGGCAATACCCGCGTCGGCGACCTGAGCGTTCTGAACCCGGCTGCCCTCAACGACGGCCCCGCCCGCGGTCGTGGTGATCACGGGCAGGTAGTCCGCCCGCGTCGCGTCCGCCCCGCGGCCCGCCGCGGCCACCCCGAGGCGGACGATACTGAACTCCGGCCGACTGCCGACCGCCTGGGTCAGGCAGTCTTCCAATCGCACCGGGTACTCGTCCAGTTCCGCCGTCCGCTCGACCACTCGGGTCGGGGCGCTGACGTTGATCCCGATCGAGCGGTTCAGCCCCGCCACGGCGATCTGGGTTTCACTGGTGGCGGCGATCAGCCCCTGGCGCACGTCGGCCAGGAACACCTCGGCGCGGAGCACGTCCTCTCGGGTCAGCACCCCGTTCGCCGCCAGGTTCCGCACGTCCTTGAGCGCGGCCTCGGCGCGGACCACGGCCTTCTCGGCGACCACCTGGGTCGCACGGGCCTGAAGAACGCGGGCGTAATTCAGCGCGACGTCGAACGCCACCGCTTGCCGGGTGCGTTCCAACTGCCACCGGGCGATCTCGGCCCGCATCGTGGCCTGGTCGTGGAGGGCCAGCCGTTTGCCGAACTGGAACACGGTCCACTGGACCCGCAGGTCCAGCACTTCGAAGTCCTGGTCCCCCGGCCCGTACCCGCGGACCGGCAGCACCGGGAACCGCCCGCCGTCCGGCGTCCCGCTGAACCCGGTGTGGCTGGCGAAGCCCTGGAACGAGTAGTTCACGCCGGCGGTCGGCAGGAAAGCCGCTGCGGCCACGCGCTCGCGCGCCGCGCCGGCCGCGGCGACCCCACGGGCCTCCGCGATCCGCGGACTCTGCCGCATGGCCAGCTCTTCGGCCTGTTCGAGCGAAAGGGGCTGAGCGAGTAAGAGTTCGGGCCGCTGCGGCTCCGATTTCGGCTGCGGGGGCCCATCGCCGGTCGGCGTAACCGGGTCGTATTCCTTCGGAATCGGGTGCGGGGCTGAGATGCGGGACCCGTAGTTTCCGCGCGACTCCGGCACCGGATGGTAGACGCACCCCGTTGCGGTCAGCAATGCGATCGTGGCGGCACCCGCGTGTCGCATCCGAACTCTTTCCGCGCGGCCGCCCCCGGCCGCACACGCTTCACGTTATGTTTGGAAGGGCGGTGGATACTCTGCCCACCCGATGCTGTCAACGTTCCTGAACAATTTTGGTCGGGCGCGCTCGGCTCCACGTTGTTGATGGGATTCCCTGCTTGAATCGTGTCGATGACCGCGTGTGGGGGCCTGTTATCCCGATCACGCAGCCTGTGCGTGGCACAAGCCGCGCGTCCCCGTGCGCGCGATCAGGAAATCTGAACAGATGGGGTAAGCTTTGCCGATCCCGAAGACACAGCAGGTTGCGTAGACTTCGGAGACAGTAAGATGGCGAGTCTGTTGTGTCGGATGTGGGCACCCGGTTTCGCGGTGATCGCGGTGCTGGCCGGGGCGTTAGCGGCGGTTCCGGAGGCGAGCGCCGGCGACTCCGCGGTGTCGGTCACTGTGCCACAATCGATGAACCAACTGGTCCGGATGCCGGAGAGCGACCTGCGGGCGCTGTTCGCGGCCTCGCCGGCGGCGCCGGAGCCAAACGGCTTCGTGCCCGGTCGCGCGATCAAGTCGCCGGGCTCGCGGTTGACCGTTCCCTACTCGCGGGGCGCGCGACTCGTGTGGCAGGGGAAGATCTTCCGCGAAGGCAAGATGGTGAACCGCGTGTTCGGCGTGGGAAAGGCGATCCCGGCGGACGTGTATCTGGGCGAGAGCCGCGTGGACGGCCAACCGGCCCTGATCTTCGACTACTCGCACTCGAGACTGTGGCCGGACGTGCGCGACGAGGTGCGCGAGGTGGCACCCGGTCTGTACCTCGGCATCATGTACAAGGGCAAGTCGGCACCGGAGGAGAAGATGTTCTTCGCACTCGATGCCCGGAAGTGAGCCCCGGGCTCAACGCGTCGCAAATTCCGGCGGTAAATAGCCGTGTTTCGCCAGCGCGGCCGTGAGTTTGTTGATGCTGGCCGCCCAACTGAACGCTGGTGCGCGCCGCGCCGCTGCGCGGCCCAAGCGCTCGGCTGTTGCACGATCCGCATGAACCTCGCGCATCCGCGCGATCAGCCCGTCGTTGTCCGGGTCGGCCCATCGGCCCGTGTACAGTGCGTTCTTCGCCTCGATCAGCTTGTAGCCCACCTCGTACCCGACGGTCGAATCGAACACCTCACCGACCGCGCTGAACGTGGTGCTGATGAGCGGCACCCCGCACCCCATCGCCTCCAGCAGGTGCAGCCCGAAGCCTTCACCGTAAGACGCGTTCACGTAGCACGTCAGCGAGTGGTACCACTCGGCCAGCGCCGCCGGGGGCAATGGGGCGTTCACCACCTCCACGCGCGGGTCGCCGTGCGAGTTTACCATCGGTGAACGCGGCGTGATCTTCACTTTGAGCCGGACATCGGTGCGGCCGGGGAACGCGGCCCGGAACAGGTCGATCACGCGCTGCACGTTCTTGCGCAGCCCGCCCTCGTCGAGCGCACCGGCCGTGCCGAAGGTGCAGACTTGCGGTCCGCTGTCCGGCCCGCGCGGCGCGAAGACGGTCGGGTCGTAACCGAGCGGCACCACTTCCATCGGTACCGTCACCCCGCCCGCGCGGAAGCAGTCCACGCCCCACCGGCTCGGGATCAGGAGCAGGCCGCACCGGTTCAGGGACTTTGCCGAACCGGCCGGGAGGGTGTCCGTTTCCCACATGGTCCAGGCGGCCGTCTCGGCGGCGGGCGCGAACCG
>BFBZ01000730.1_pt1 | contig 27121 bp, 25 predicted proteins | sample 1888401 | NCBI WGS metagenome assembly BFBZ01 (sample SAMD00112614, study PRJDB3348) | symbiont metagenome | host: Chara braunii
CCCCAATGATCCCAGCTTGCCCCGCGTTGACCGTTTCTTTCGAATGCCCATCGCAACCTCCTCATCGAGTGTTGCGACGACCAATTGAATCCGCCACCCGGCCTTCCCCGCGCAACGGTTTTAACGGTGTCCTTCGTGCTCTCCCTGGGGATCGGCTCTCTTGCCCCCATCGCCCGCGCGTGCCGCCAAGCAACGCTCGCGAGCTTGACCTCAGCGTCGAGAGGTCAGGACCACACGACTTCGCCGTCCGCGCCGGCTACGCTCGTCCAGCGCAGCCGTCACGTCCATCGCAGCCCGCCTCCACGTTCGTGACGACGCGTACGTCCCTCTGCTCGAGGCGGGATGGGCAAGACTATCGGTCTGATTTGCCCGACGACGCAAGCCGGCGCGGCTGCGGCAAACTAACTCGACGGGCATTTCGCGCATACGAAGCATGCGGAGATTGCTCGTCGGGCACATCCGGCCGGTGCTCCATCCAGACGTGATGCCGTGAAGGTCGGCTGACGATCAGCGGACGGACGGAGCAGCGGCGGCTTCACCCCGCGCCGCCAGCGGCAATGACGCCTGCCTCAGACTTTCCGACGGGGTCTCACCATAGATCTTTCGATACTCCCTGGCGAAATGCCCCGGATTGCTGAAGCCACATCGCAGGGCGATCGACGTCACCGTGTCACCCGCTTTCGCATCATACAGCATGCGGTGCGCATGTTGGATTCGCGTCAGCTTGATCTTCTCGGCCAAGGACACGCCACTCTTCGCGAAGTACTGATAGACCGTGCGGGGGCTGACGCCGTAGCGAACCGCGAGTTGCTGGATCGATATCTTCTGATCCCAGTTCGTCTCAATGTGTTCCAGGATCCTGCGAATGGGCTCCGGCACGTGGCTATCGCGATCGAGATGATCCGCGGTGACGTCGATCGTCGCGCCGACGAGATGGGTTCGTCCGTCGGACGGGCTGTAGACGGAGGTCGCCATGCCACGGACCCAGCGCACCGCACCGGCTTTGCCAAGCACCCGGTAGTCGCGCGTGTAGCCGGTTCGCTTCATGATCGCACGACGGATGACCTGCGCGAGCCCGTTCCGATCCTCGGGATGCACATGGCACAACATGTCGCGCAGCGACGATGGCGACGCCGGCGGAAAATCTCCCTTGGAATCGTCTGCATCGACGATCAGGTTGAACGTCGACAGCCCAGCGAGCTTCTCCGCGGCCGCAAGCTGTTCTTCCAGGATCCTGGTTGTCGTGATGTCCTCGACCACGGCGCAGAACCACTTCAGGCGGCCCCTGGCGTCCCTGACGGGATTGACGGTCACGCGTCCCCACACGACGCTTCCGTCCGGCCGAAGATAGCGCTTGTCGAGCTGATAGGTCGCGATCTCGCCTGCAAGCAGCTTGTCGTGCTGCAGCCGATTGCGCTCCCGGTCCTCTGGATGCGTCAGATCGACAAAGGTCAGCCCACCGGTCTTGAGCTGCTCCAGCGTGTATCCGACGATCCGGCAGCATTCGGCGTTCGCAAACCGGATATGTCCCGTTGCACTGTCGATGATCGAGATGCCGATGCCGAGGCTGTCGAGAAACACCCTCGGCACCGCGATGACTTCGGCAATGTCCTTCTCTGGCATGTCGAAGCCGATACCATCCAATCCGAATGGAGCCTAGCGCCGAGGATCATGTCGATCTTGATCTAAGGCAATCCCGGCCCTGCGACACCTGAACACGCCCCGCAGATTCACGGCCATTCCTGCACAATCAGAACATCGCTGCAGATTGCTGCCTAACCGAATCTTACTGACGAGCTGTTAGATTGAATAAAGCCCCCCGGGGATTTACGGGGATCATCGAGTTCAGGAATGATCGCAGTCAGCGCCGTCTCCGGATCACAGCAACTACCGCGTGATCACGAGGATGTGCACATCGCTGGCGTGATCGTTTGCACAGGAGACCATCATGTTTGGCCGCAAGAACAACGCCGCATCCCTGACCGCCCTGGCCGCAAACGCGATCACCGCGAAGGTGATGGTCGCTGACGACAAGCTCAACATCGTCTACATGAACGAGGCGGTACGGGCGCTGATGCGTGAGGCGGAGGCCGATCTCAAGACGCAGTTGCCGAACTTCCGCGTCGACGGCCTCATCGGCACCAACATCGACGTCTTCCACAAGGACCCGACCCACCAGCGTCGCATGCTGCAGGCCCTCGCCTCCGAGCACCGGGCCACCATCAAGATCGGCAAGTGGACGTTCGATCTGATCGCGCAGCCCTTGAAGCACCCGGACGGAAGCCGCGCCGGAACGGTCGTCGAGTGGTCCGACGCCAGCGTGCGGCTGCAGAACCTCGACTACAGCGCTCAGGTCGCGGCCATCGGCCGATCACAGGCCGTGATCGAATTCAACCTGGACGGCACCATCGTCACCGCCAACGACAATTTTCTGAATGCGCTGGGCTACAGCCTTCCGGAGATCCAGGGCAAACATCACAGCATGTTCGTTTCGCCGGAGGAGCGCAACAGTGCCGCCTATCGCGAGTTCTGGGCCGCCCTGAACCGCGGCGAATATCAGGCCGCGGAATACAAGCGAATCGGAAAGGGCGGCAAGGAGGTATGGATTCAGGCGTCCTATAATCCGGTGTTCGATCAGAACGGAAAGCCCTTCAAGGTCGTCAAGTTCGCCACCGACGTGACCGCTCAGAAGCTTCGGAATGCCGATCTCGCCGGACAGATCGCCGCCATCAGCAAATCGCAGGCCGTGATCGAGTTCGAACTGGACGGCACCATCATCGACGCCAACAACAATTTCCTGCAGGCGCTCGGCTATACGCTGTCCGAGATCAAGGGCCGCCATCATTCGATGTTCGTCGATCCGTCAGAGCGCGACGGTGCGGCCTACCGCAACTTCTGGGCCGCCCTGAACCGCGGCGAATATCAGACCGCGGAATACAAGCGGATCGGAAAGGGCGGTCGCGAGGTCTGGATTCAGGCCTCCTACAATCCAATCCTCGACCTCAACGGCAAGCCGTTCAAGGTCGTGAAATACGCCACCGACGTCACCAAGCAAGTGCTGGTGCGGATGGGCAATGAGCGAGTCCGCGGTATGATGGAGTCCGTCGCCGCGGGTGCCGAGGAATTGAACGCCTCGGTGCGCGAGATTTCCGAGGCCATGACGAAGTCCCGCGAGACCGCGATGGGGGCGGCTGACCGGGTCGCCTCCGCCGATTCGCAGGCCAAGCGCCTGAGCGAGGCGACGCAGGCGATGAGCGGCATCGTCGAGCTGATCGGCAACATCACCGGGCAGATCAACCTGCTGGCACTCAATGCCACGATCGAATCGGCGCGCGCCGGCGATGCCGGCCGCGGCTTTGCCGTGGTCGCGTCGGAGGTCAAGAATCTCGCCACGCAGGCCAAGGCCGCCACCGACAAGATCGGCGCGGAGATCGCCGGACTGAACGGGATCTCCAGCGAGGTCGTGAATGCGCTGAACGCGATCAAGGTCGAGATCCAGAACGTCAGCGAATACGTCACCTCGACCGCCGCCGCCGTCGAGGAGCAGAGCACGGTCACCGGCGAGATGTCGTCCAGCATGCAGCGCGCAGCCGCAGAGGCGCAGGCGATCGCAGCAGGCAGGGCGTAGAGGCCGCCTGAGCACGGCGCCCCCCCGCAAGGGCCGCGGCGAGGATCAATCCTGCGTCGCGTCCCAGGTCACCGGCAGATTGAGCAGGCCGCGAAAGGCCCAGCCGCCGATGCGCACCGGCTCGGTGTCACGCAGGCGCAGGTTCTTGAGCCGCGCGAACAGCGTCGGGAGCGCGACGTCGGCGATCATCGCGCGCGAGGCCCAGGCGCCCGCACAGAAATGCGGGCCTGCGCCGAAGGCGATGCTCTTGGAGACGTCGCGGCGGATGTCGAAGCGATCGGGGTCGGTGAAATGCGCCTCGTCGCGATTGGCCGAGCCGAACATCAGGAACACGCGCTCCTCCGGTTCGAAGGCGACGTCGCGAATCGTCCAGGGCTTGGCGATGCGCCGGGGCGACATGCCGATCGGCGAGATCCAGCGGGCATATTCCTCGAACACCTGGAGCCAGCGCACCTCGCCATGGATGGCCAGCGCGAGCTGCTCGGGATGCGTCAGAAGCGCCCACACCGTGCCGGCGATCGCATCGCGCGGTTCGTTCTGGCCGCCCGAGATGGCGAGCTTGATGTTGGCGCGGATGCTCTCCATCGGCATTTGCGTGGCGAGCATCACGCCAAGCAGGCTCTGGTTCGGGGTCTTCTCCAGCACCGGCAGCATGTCGTCGATGGCAGCGTCGATGCCTGATGTCGCGGCGTTGCAACGCGCCTCGACCGCGGGATCCCCGGTGTAGTTGGCGATGCCGTCGATCATTGCCTGCGACCACGCATTCATGTCCTGGAAGCGCATGTTGGTGAGGCCGGTGATCAGCTTCAGGCACTCGGCCGAGAACGGCAGCGCGAAATCGCCGACGAGATCGACATCCCTCGCCGGGTCGAGCGCATCGAGCAGCCGGTCGGCGTGGGCCTGGAACTGCGCCAGCCAGTGCACGCGCACGGCGCGCGGCGACACCGCCGGCGCGATCGCCTGGCGCTCCGCCATGTGCGCCGCGCCGTCCTTGCGCATCATGTTGTGGCCCATCAGTCGGTTCATCAGGCCCTGCGGCTGATGCGAGCTGAAGACGTCGATCTGCTTCTCGGAGACGAAGATGTCGTCGCGACGGCACAACAGCGTGCTGCCGAGCTGCGGCACGAAGGCGATCGGCGCCTCCTGGCGCATGCGCGCCAGCGCCGGATAGGGATCGGTCCAGAAGGTGGCGGTGTCGATATCGAAGCGCGGTGCTGTGCTCACTCTCGGTCTCCGGTTCTGACGGCGCAGGCTAGCCGCACGCTCCGGCAACGTCTGTCCCGGCGATGGGTGACAGCAGGCGAGCCCCTCGCTCAGTTCAGCGGCCGCGGTGTCGTCATCAGGCGGAGGGCGATCGCGAACAGCTCGTTCTGCGAGGCGATGCCGAGCTTCTCATAGGCGCGCTTGCGATAGGTGAAGACGGAGTTGAGGGCGATGCCGAGAGCCCCGGCGATCGCCTCGGAGGTGAAGCCTTCGAGGATGCGACGGCAGACGTCCTTCTCCCGCGCGGTGAGGACCGACAGCGGTCCGCCGGCGGCGAACAACGAAGCAAATCTGTCGGCCGGATCCATCGCGGCAGCGCGATCCTGGCAATGACGCGCGACGATGGCCCCCACGATCGGGGCGACCGCGGCGATGCGCTGGCGCTCGTGGGGCGCAAAACCGCCTTGGGCAGCAGTGCGATAGAAGTTCACGTAGGTGCAGTGCTCGCCGACCCAGATCGCGGTGGCGGCCTTGTCGACGATCTCGGAGTCCTCGAAGAACAGCTTCCGGTAGCCCTTCGGGTACATGCGGCGCGCGAAGTTCGGCAGCAGGATGTGGCGCGCCTCCGCGCGCTCGCGAAAGATCGTATCCCGGTTCGGATCGGCGATGTGGAAGTGCTCCGAATAGGCCGCGCCGAGGTCGGGCCCGATCGCGATGTTCCCCGTGCTGAGCAGGCAGCGCGCCGAGCGCTGGTCCTCGAAGGCGAACACCATGCAGTGGCCGACATCGGCAACGATGCGCAACGTCTCGATCAGGACTTGCGGAAATGCGGGCTGTCCGATCGCGAGCACCATCGCGCCGACGGCACCGGCCGCCTCGATGCCAGGCTCCTGAGCCTCCATGCGTTCCTCCCGGATCTCTTTGTTCGCCGAAACCTAGCAGCAACCCGCCCTGGCTGGAAGCGCCGCCCCGCGTCACCAACCACGGGGACAGACACGAGGCCGCCGGTCCGGCTACGCTCATCGGCCAAAGTCTCGGCCAGTCAACGCGCCGAGCACGCTCAACGGGGAGGATATGCGATGAGAGCCGCGCTCACGGCGATCGGAATTGCTGCAACGATGGCTTTCGGCGCGCCCGCGCGCGCCGACATCAAGGTCGGTATCGTGGTGTCCGCAACCGGGCCCGGCTCGGCGCTCGGGCAGCCGCAGATCAAGGCGGTGGCCGCGCTGCCGAAGGAGATCGACGGCGAGAAGATCGTCTACATCGCGCTCGACGACGAATCCGACAGCGTGAAGGGACTGCAGAACGCGCGCCGCCTGGTGATCCAGGACGGTGTCGACGTCATCATCGGCTCCTCGCTGACGCCGGTCACCATGCCGATGCTCGACGTCGCGCTCGAAAGCAGGACGCCGCTGCTGTCGCTGGCGGCCTCGACCGCGATCGTGCAGCCGATGGACGACAAGCGCAAATGGGCATTCAAGGTCGTGCCCAATGACGACATCATGGCCGCGGCGATGCTCAAATACATCGCCAAGACCGGGGTGAAGACGCTCGGCTTCATCGGCGTGTCCGACGGCTATGGCGAGGGCTATTATCAGGAGGTGACGAAGCTGGCGCCGAAGCTCGGGCTCACGGTGACCACGCACGAGGTCTATGCGCGCGGCGACACCAGCGTCACCGGCCAGGCGCTCAAGGTGATCGCCACCAATCCGGATGCGGTGTTCATCGCGTCCGCCGGCACGCCGGCGGTGCTGCCGCAACAGGCGCTGCGCGAGCGCGGCTATGCGGGGAGGATTTTCCAGACCCATGGCGTCGCGACGCAGGAGTTCATCAAGCTCGGCAAGGAGAATGTCGAGGGCGCGGTGTTCGCCGGCGAAGCGTTCTCGATCGCCGACGATCTGGCGCCCGAGGATCCGTTCCGCCGCGCCAACGACGCGTTCGTCTCCGCCTATCAGGCCGCCAATGGCGACAAGCCCAACATCTTCGCCGCGCATCTGTGGGACACCGCAACCCTGCTCAAGGGCGCCATTCCCGGCGCGCTGAAGGCCGCCAAGCCCGGCACGCCGGAATTCCGCGCCGCGCTGCGCGACGAACTCGAGCGCGGCAAGGATATCTATCTCAACAACGGCCTCTCCAACATGAGCCCGACCGACCACAACGGCTACGACGAACGCTCGGCGTTCCTGATCAAGGTCGAGGGCGGGAGATTCAGGCTGGTGAAGTAGTCAAGCTCGTGATCGGAAGCATAGTCTGCCGCGCAGGCGGTGCACTCCCCTCCCCCTTGCGGGGAGGGGTCGGGGGTGGGGGTCCACGAGTCCCACTGTCAATGATGTGCGATTGAACGCGCGCGAGACAGACTAAATCGTAGAGGGCGAAGTCAATGCTCACGCCGAAGCCCATCTGCCGAACGTGAGCTTGCAACTTAGTTCAGCGCCCGGGGACCCCCGACCCCTCCCCGCAAGGGGGAGGGGGGCGCACTGGTCGTGCGGCACGACACGGGCTCGAACGATAAGCGGCGACGGCCCCAACTACGCCGACAAACTCTCCGCCACCGGCGCCTTGCCCAAAATCAGGTCCGCCGCCTTGTCGCCGATCATCAAGGTCGCGGCGTTGAGGTTGGCGGAGATCATGCGCGGCATGATCGAGGCGTCGGCGACGCGCAGGCCCTCGAGACCATGGACGCGGAGCTGGTCATCGACCGTTGCCCAGGTCGAGTCCGCTGGGCCCATCCGGCAGGAGCAGCCGGGATGGAAGGTGGTGGTGGCGCGCTGCGTCGCCGCGGCCAGGAACTCGTCGTCGCTGTTCACCTTCGGTCCCGGGAAATCCTCATAGGCGTAGTACGGCGCGAGCGGGGCCGAGGCCAGCAGCCGGCGCGCCAGCTTCATGCCGGCGACGACCACGCGGCGGTCGAGCTCGGCGGTGAGATAGTTGGTCTGGATCAGCGGCGGCGCGAACGGGTCGGCGGAGCGGATGCGGACGTAGCCGCGGCTCTCCGGGCGCTGCTGCCAGGAAGCGACCGTCATGCCGGGCTCGTCCTCGAGCTGGCCCTGCACGCCCTCCTTGTAGCTCGCCGGCGTGAAGGTGAGCTGCAGGTCGGAGCGCTCCGCGGTCTCGCCGGAGTGCCAGAAGCAGTAGACCATGGTCGGCGACAGCGACAGGATGCCGCGCCGCGTCACCGCCCATTTCAGCGCCTCGCCCCATAGATTGAGGCCGCGCGCGAGCTCGTTGACGGTCTTGATGTTCTTGACACGCGCCACCGTGCGCGGCGCGTAATGGTCCTGCAGGCCCTCGCCGACGCTGTTGAGCGCATGGCGCACCTCGATGCCATGCTCCTGCAGCAGCGCGGGCGCGCCGATGCCCGAGAGCTGCAAGAGCTGCGGCGAGTTGTAGGCACCGCCGGACAGGATCACCTCTTTTCGCGCGCGCACCTCGACCGGCGCCCCACCGCGCCCGCCGCGGCTGTAACGCACGCCGACCGCGCGTTTGCCTTCCAGCACAATGCCGGTGGCATGGGCGTGGGTGCGAACCTCGACGTTCGGCCGCTTGCTGGCCGGACGCAGGAATGCGGTCGCCGACGACACGCGGCGGCCGTTCTGGATGGTGCGCTGGACGTATGAGACGCCTTCCTGGATGGCGCCGTTGTAGTCCGGGTTGCGCGGGATACCGAGCGAGACAGCGCCATCCATGAAAGCCTCGCACAGCGTGTCCTTCCACTCCATGGTGGTCACGATGAGGTTGCCGTCGCGGCCGCGATACTGGTCCTCGCCGGCGCCGATGCGCTTCTCCATGCGCTTGAAATTCGGCAGCACGTCGGAATAGCTCCAGCCGCGATTGCCCATCTGCGCCCAGGTGTCAAAATCCTGGCGCTGGCCGCGATTGTAGACATGGCCGTTGATCGAGGAGGAGCCGCCGAGCGTCTTGCCGCGCGGCGCATAGATGCTGCGCCCCGCCGTGTACGGCCCCGGCTCCTGCTGATAGCCCCAGTTGATGCTCTTCATGTAGAAGGTCTTGATGAAGCCGGCGGGCAGATGGATGTAGGGATGCCAGTCGCGCGGCCCCGCCTCCAGCACGCACACCGTGACCTCAGGGTCCTCGCTGAGGCGGCTCGCCAGCACGCAGCCGGCGGAGCCGGCGCCCACGATCACATAGTCGAAGGTATCCATCTGGTCGTTCGTCCCGGTCTCGTCATCATCAGCCGCGCGAGGCGGCAAGCGGCCATAGCGCGGTCAGCGCGGCTTGTCATTCAATTGGTAGTCGAGATGCGCCTTCACGGTCGGCCATTCGGCCGCGGTGATGCTGTAGACGACGGTATCCCGCAGCGTGCCGTTCGGCGCGATCTGGTGGCTGCGCAAAATGCCGTCCTGCTTGGCGCCGAGCCGCTCGATGGCGCGCCGGCTCTGGTGGTTGAAGAAATGGGTGCGGAACTCGACGGCGATACAGTCCATCGCCTCGAAGGCGTGCGCCAGCAGCAGCCGCTTGCACTGCGTGTTGAGCGCGCTGCGCTGCACCCGCTTCGCATACCAGGTCGAGCCGATCTCGACGCGGCGGTTGGCGGCATCGACGTTCATGTAGGTGGTCATGCCGGCGACACGGCCGTCGGCATCGAGCACCGTGAACGGAAGCATGCTTCCCGTGGCGAACAGGCCGAGCCGCCGCTCGATCTCCTTGGTCATGGTCTCGGGTTTCGGAACTGCGGTGTACCACAGCTTCCACAATTCGCCGTCACTGACGGCCTCGACCAGCGCGTCGTGATGGTCCGCCGACAGCGGCACAAGGCTCGCATGCGGGCCGCGAAGGGTGACTGGTTCAAGAAAGGGCATCAGCAGTGTCCGTCATTGCGAGGAGAGCGAGCGACGAAGCAATCCAGAGTCGCATGTGCCGCTCCGGATGGCTTCGCTGACGCTCGCGATGACGGAACTATCACGTAGAGCGTCACTTGTTCAGAAAATTCAGCGCCAGGCCCGGTCGCGGCCAGTCCATCGCCACCAGCTCACCCCTGCCCGACAGCGTGATGTAGGCCGTCTTCAGCTCGGGACCACCGAAGGCGATGTTCGTCGTGACTCGGTCACCGGTCGGCACCTGCTCTACCAGCGTGCCGTCGGGCGCGATGACGCTGATGCAGCCGGTCACCAGCGTGGCGACGCAGACATTGCCGTTCGCCTCGACCGCGAGCGAATCGAACATCTGGTAGCCTCCGAGCCCCGCGATCGGGCGGCCGCGCTCGCCGCGATAGATCACCTCGCGCGGCTTCACGGTGCCGGGCTCGGCGAGATCGTAGGCCCAGAGACGTGCGGTCGGCGTCTCCGCGATGTAGACCGTCTTCTCGTCCGGCGATAGCCCGATGCCGTTGGCCGGCAGAATGCCGTGGACGGCCTCGATGATCTCGCTCATGCCGGGCTTGAGGTAATAGAACGCGCCGACGTCCATGTCGCGGGCGCGGCGCTTGCCGAGGTCCGAGAACCACAGGCCGCCGTGACGGTCGAACACCAGATCGTTCGGCCCGCGCAGCGCGTGCTCGCCGCAGCGGCTGACGACGGTCTCGATCTTGCCGCTCTGCAGATCGACGCGCTGGATCGAGCCGCCGAGATAGTCCTCGGGCTGTGGGCCCGGCATGATCATCTTGCCGGTCGGAATCCAGGAAAAGCCGCCATTGTTGCAGATGTAGATCTTGCCGTCGGGCCCGAGGGCTGCGCCGTTCGGCCCGCCCGGAATCTGCGCCACGATCTCCTTGCGGCCGTCGGGAAACACCCGCGTCAGGCGCTTGCCGCGGATCTCGACCAGCACCACCGAGCCGTCGGGCATCACCACGGGCCCTTCCGGAAATTCCAGATCTGTGGCGAGCACGCGCATGTCGGACATCGGACGACCTCCCGCTTTCGTCGCCGCGCTGCGGCGCATGGTTGTTAGGCGTGAGTTATCGCAAAGCCGGCACGGCTTGCCAAGCAAGCGGCTGAGCGCGAGACCGCAGAGCAGCCCTGCTGAGGGAGACGCTTGCAGCGTGTCGACGCAAGTTGGTACCGCGCGCGATGTTTAGCGGATCACCGGCAGCCAGATTTCCAGGCCGCCATTGCCGGTGAGCGGGTCGAAACGCCGATCATAGCGCTCGAAGTTCGGCGCATCGGCGACCTCATAGCCCGACTGGGGCAACCAGCGATTCCAGATCGTGTGTACAGTGCGGCGGATCGACGAGACGTGGCCGGCATGGGTGAACACGGCGAACGTCGCCGCCGGAACCCGCACGCGGCTGAAGGTCCGAAGCAGGTCGGAAAAATCGGCCACCTCGACGCCGGCGATATAGTCGAAATTGCCGGCATCGTCGCCGTTGCAGCACACGCCATAAGCCACCACGCCGCGGCGCGCCGGAACCTCGTCCACGATCTCGTTGAAGCGACGCCACAAGGCCGGGATGCCGGCGCCATTGTCGACGCTGACGCGGTCGCCGAGGCCGGCGACGAGCAGCGGCTGCGCGGTGACGAAGCGTGGGGCGGCGAGATCATCGAGCGGGGTCTGGTCCATCAGGATCGGCTCCTGCAGTGCGAGGCCGTCGAGGCGCGCACGGGCGCGCACCGCTTCCGGCGTGACGCCGAACTGGTCGCGGAACGCGCGCGTGAACGCTTCGTGGGAGCCGTAGTCAGCCTCGAGCGCGAGACTGAGAATGTCGGGTGCGCCAGAGGCCAGAGCCCGTGCCGCCTCGCTGAGACGGCGCAGCCTGACATAGCGCATCACCGAGACGCCGGTCGCCGCCGCGAACGCGCGCACGATGTGGAAGCGCGACACGCCGGCGATGGCCGCGACCTCATCCAGCGTCAATGGCGCCGACAGATGGCTCTCGATGAACCAGAGCGCTTTCTGGGCCGGGTTGGTGGACACGCCTCTCTCCTGTCGAAGCGCCCGATCCTGCGCGCGGAGATCCACATGCGCTTGATCGTTGTTGCGCTGCGGGCCGTACTATTTGCCGGCCGGCTTCGCCGGCGCCGCGTCCTTGGCGGCCGGCGCATCGGCCTTCTTCCTCAGCTCGTCCGCAAGTTTCGCCTGCGACGCCTTGAGTTCGTCGATCAGGCCCTGCTGCGAGATCAGCGCAGCCTTCAGCGCCTGGATCTGCCGATTCGCCGCATCGAGCTTCTGCTGCTGATCGAGCGATTGCTTGGTCATCGTCTTCTGCAGGAAATCGATATTGCTCTGCAGACATGATGTCCGTCGATCCATCGCCTTTTCTGCAGTGCAGATTTCGATGCCCGGAATATCCTGCGCATGTCCGGCAGAACTCACACCTGTCGCGAGCGCGCTCGCGGCAAAGATGATTCGCGCGGCAATGAATTTTCGCATCACAATTTTCTCATTGGCTTGCCCAACACATGATTTTGCGTGGAACTGACGGAGTTTCCTGATTGATACCATACTGAGACCTCAATCGCGCATTGAAGTTCCGGCTGGGACCCGTTTTTAGGGAGATGGACAGAATGGCTACGCGCGAAAAACGGCTGGCGCAATTCGACGGCAGCGGTGAGCCGCCGCCCGGACAGACGGTCGAGGTGCTGTGCGAGGATCACAGCGGCACCTATCAACTGCCGTTCCCCTGCTTCTACATTGATGGCAAATGGCACAACAAGGAATCCGGCGGCGCGCTCGAAGCCACCGTCATCGGCTGGCGGTTCCCGCGCGCGCGATTTGACGAGCGCAATGGACGCCGTCCGCAGCCGAGCTTCGTTGCCGATCGCGCTTCGTCTTATTGATCATGCCGGGCCCTGAGTTCTGCTCAGGGCCGGTCTTGCCGAAAATATGGTTTTGAACGCAGATTGAGCATCACGACCGGATAGGCCATCAGCAGCGAGCCGGCGACGATCGCGAGGGCAGCCGTTCCAACGTCGAGCACACCGTCACCCCACGCTCGCCGCCACATCGCAATTGCAATCGGAAAGAACAGAATCAGCGCCGTCGCCAGCCCCGGCGAGAATCTGCCTCCGCTGCGCAGGAACGGCAGGATGTGGAAGAAGACGGCGTTGATGATCATCAGCGCCGCGTAGGTGAGCGCGGCCGGCGGCCACGTCTCGGCAAGCTCTGCCTGCACCGCGCCGAGCACGACCACCAGCGCGTTCGTCACGTAGAAGTCGCTCCACTCGACCGGCAGCTTCATCACCGTCCGCGCCCAATTGCGCCAATCGAACGTGTATTCCTCGAGAATATGCGCGCCGTAGGCCGCGAGCGCGAGCCAAGCCAATGTGGTCAATGTCATGATCGATGCTCCCCTCGCGGGTGATGGACCGGCGCCAGACCGGTCGCAAGGGGCAATGTAGAGCACCAAGGCGCGAGACGGGCAGCGCGCGTGCCGTGTTTCAAAATGCGACGGCGCTTCCTTGCAGTCTTAATCCTTGGAACGCTGCTGGAACGAATCGCGTCCGAATCGGATGCCGCATCTGGTGCGCGATCTGTTCACGCTAGATGTCGGACACATCGGAGACGACCCACCACATCGTGAGAGGAAGCCTCCGGCCGCTTGCCGCAACCGGATGCCAAAGACTAACGGAGAGGCAGATCTGGCGCTCAGGTCCAGGGCGTGACCGGCGGCACGTTGTCGGTCGCCGGCGGCATCTCGACCGTCTTGAAGTCGGCCGGGCTGACGATCTCCATATATTCCATGTCAGGGGAATAATCGTAGAGGTAGTGCACGATGCCGGGACGCTGGTGCACGACGTCGCCGGCCTTCACCAGGGTCGGCTTGTCCTCGTACATGAAGCGGGCCCAGCCCTTCATCATGATGACGATCTGGAAATCGCAATCATGGCGATGCCAACCTGTGCCATCCACCGGCGGACAATCCGGATTGGCCTTGACGAGGTGGCAGATCACCTGGCCGCCGGTGGCGTCGGCGATGCCGAGATCGCGGTACAGGAAGAAGTCGCGCAACCCACCGCCCTTGTAGTCGGTGTCCTCGGGCTTCACGTGCGAGAACTTGGTCACCACTGCATGCTGGTTCATGACGGCCTCCACCGGTTGATCGCGACATCGGCGACCGTTGCGGCCCATCGATCGGCCACAGCGGCCACCACGTCCGAAAGCGGATTGTGCCATGCGAAAGCCACGCCACGCTCTGTCTGCAACGCAGAGATCGGTAGGCCAGGGCGGCATCGCGAGCCGAACTGATTGCCAACAACCGGGTTTTGGCCGACGCCACACGGCAATGGTGACGTGCTGACAGCTCGCGCCACGCGCCGAGAAGACGCAAATCCGGCTTCAAATTGAGCAGCCGCTGCCCGCGGCGTGAGCCGTTCTCGCTGGAGCCGCGGCTGCAAAGGGCCGCGGGCACGCGCCGCTGACGGCAGAACACCTAGTACTCGACCTCCAGCTCCTCGATCTCCTCGGGCTCGGCCTTGGCGGCCTCGATCCATTGCTGCATCTCCGGCATCGCCATGATCAGGTCGGCATAGGCCCTGAGCCGCGGCTCGAGCTTCACGTCATAAGTCACGAAGCGCGTCACCACCGGCGCATACATCGCATCCGCCATGCCACGCTGGCCGAACAGAAATGGGCCGCCGGATATGTCCAGGCAGTCGCGCCAGATCGCCCAGATGCGATCGATGTCGGCCTGCGCCCGCGTCCAGACCTTGAAGCCCGGAAAGTGGCCCTTGAGATTGACCGGCAGCGACGCCCGCAGGGTCGTGAAGCCAGAATGGATCTCGCCCGAAATCGAGCGGCAATGCGCGCGCTGGATGCGGTCGGCTGGCAGCAGGCCCGCCTCCGGAAAGGTCTCGTTGAGATACTCGCCGATCGCCAGCGTATCCCAGATCGTCGCACCATCGTGGCGCAGGCACGGCACCAGGATCGAGGACGACAGCAGCAGGATCTCGGCGCGAGCCGATGCGTCGTCCGGACCGACGATCACCTCGTCAAAATCCAGTCCGGCAAACCTGGCGAGCAGCCAGCCGCGCAGCGACCACGACGAGTAATTCTTGCTGCTGATGGTCAACGTCGCTTTGGCCATGTCGCCCTACCCTCTTGCCGCATTGTCGTTTGTCGTTCGCCCATCGTGCCGCTCGTGCGACCGGCATCATGCGCGGAGCCGGATACGTCGGAGATATCATCGAGCAAGCGACATGCCAGTTTTTCAGGCAAGACTCGGCCGTTCTGGCTCCGATATTGCATACAGCAATGCATGTAATGGATCGGACGCGATGGCGCTGCTGTACCAAGCCTATCAGAACCACATGGACCTGACCGAGCCGTGGCGCCAGAGCGCGGCAGCCGCCATGCGCTATCTCAACCTGATCCCATCAGGGCTATCCAGCCGCGCCATGCGGCGTCTGTCCGCCGCGCTCGAGCTGATCTCCCGCTCAGCCTTGACCTACGCCCGCCCGGCGTATGGCATCGATAGCGTAATGGTCGGCAACCGCGAACTCGCCGTCACCGAAGAGGTCACGTTCAAGACGCCGTTCGGCTCGCTCCTGCACTTCAAGAAGGACGCTGCGCCGGAGCAGCCCAAGGTGCTGCTTGTCGCGCCAATGTCCGGCCATTTCGCCACCCTGCTGCGCGGCACCGTGAAGACGCTACTGCAGGATCACGACGTATATATCACAGACTGGCACAATCCGCGAGACATCCCGCGCGATCACGGCCGCTTCGGTCTGGAAGATTACACCGATCATCTCATCAGTTTTCTCAGCCAGCTCGGTCCGCGGCCGCACATGGTCGCGATCTGCCAACCGTCGGTGTCGGCACTCGCGGCCACCGCCGTGATGTGCGAGGACGACCATCCGTCGCGCCCCGCCACCTTGACCTTGATGGCCGGACCGATCGACACGCGGATCCAGCCGACCAAGGTCAACGAGTTCGCCAAGAGCAAGCCGATCGACTGGTTCGAGGACAATCTGATCCACTACGTGCCCTTTCAATGCAGGGGCGCCTTCCGAAAGGTCTATCCGGGCTTCGTGCAGCTCACGGCCTTCGTCTCGATGAATCTCGAGCGCCACGTCAAGCAGCACATGGATCTCGCCAACCATCTCGCCAAAGGCGAGGTCGAGAAGGCCGAAACGATCAAGACCTTCTACGACGAGTACTTCGCGGTGATGGATCTGCCGGCGGAGTTCTACATCGAGACGGTGCGCGACGTTTTCCAAGAGCATCTGCTGCCGCAAGGCAGACTGATGCATCGCGGCCGTCCCGTCGACCCGAAGGCAGTCCGGCGCATCGGCCTGATGACGGTCGAGGGCGAGCGTGACGACATCTGCTCGATCGGCCAGACGCTCTCGGCGCAGGACATCTGCACCAATGTGCGCGCCTATCGCCGCGTCCATCACATGCAGGCCGGCGTCGGCCATTACGGCGTGTTCAGCGGCAAGAAGTGGAATAACGAGATCTATCCGCTGCTGCGGGATTTCGTGCACGTCAATTCGTGAAGCGACCGCGCTGCACGCGTTGCAGCGTGGCCGACGGCGCCTCCCCGAACTTGTTGCGATAGGCCCCCGCCATCCGCCCGAGATGGGTGAAGCCAAGGTCGAAGGCGATGTCGATGATCCGCGCCTCCGGTGGAGCCGCCATCAATTGCGCATTGAGCCGCGCCAGCCGGATGTCGAGCAGCATGTCGGAGATCGACATCCCGAAATGGCGGCGAAAGCCGCCCTGCAGCGCCCGGATCCCCACGCCTGACGACGCCGCAAGTTGCGCCAGATCGAGCGGTTCGGCTGCGTGCGCTGCCAGAAGATCACGCGCCCGGCGGACGGCCTGCGGCAATGTCTCGACCCGGCCGGAATGCAGCCTGATCGCTTCCGCCAGGCCATTGCCGGGCTGCTCGAACAGAATGTCCAGCAGCGTCTCGCGCCAATTGGCTGCCGCAACCGGTGGCAGGCCGCGCCCACCGCCGAGACGCTCGGCGAGGTCCGCGAGCCCGAGCATGTGAGCCCGGAGCCGCGAGCCAGGACATCCCGACAACGCGATTGCGGGATCGAATTCGATCGGTTGCACCGCGCGCCCGGACAGCGCTGCTGCGCGCTGTTCCACGAGACGGCGGTCGAGCAACAGGATCAACTGAGCGCAAGCGTCCCAGACCATCCGCGTGGGCAATGTCGGCGACAGCAGTGATGCCGCATGGTCTGGCGCCGTCGCGACCTCGCCGGCCCCGGCAAAGACCCGCGCGGTCCCCGCCAGCGGGAGCTGCAGCAGAAAGAAGCGGTCGAGACAGCCCGGATCGATGGTTACCGCACCGCCATAGGCGACGTAGTTGATGGAAAAGCCATCGAATGCCGCGCAATTATGCAGAGCGAGGAAATCGCGCGCAGTATCCGCCTCCGGTTGCAGCCCATGCGGACAGAAGATGCGGCCTATTTGTTCAGCCGCCTCATCGACATCGTGCGTTGCAACACGGCCATAGGCTGTAAGCCGCGGCACAGCCGGAGACTTCCAACTACGATCAGCGGCTGCATCTGCAGTCATGGCCTACGTCGCCCGTCGAGATCGTTTGAAACCTATAATAATTAGCAACTGACGTCGAGGGATTCGTTTTCTGGATAGACTCGGCGTCGCCCCGGCTTGATCCTCCCACGCGTGCAGCAAGGAGATCCGCCATGATCACACTCGAAAAAGGCATCACGCGCGCAGGTACCGGCTATGCCGGCAAGACCTGGAATATCCTGGGTCAGCTCTATTATCCGAAAGCCGTCACCGACTCCACGTTCGCCTTCGAGACCAACAGCGAGCCCGGGCAGTTCGTGCCGGTTCACGTTCATCCCACCCAGGACGAGTTCATCCTGGTGCAGGAAGGCGTCCTCGACCTCAAGCTCGACGGCGTCTGGGTCAAGGCGAATGCCGGCGACCTCGTGCGCATGCCGCGCGGCATTCCGCATGGCTACTTCAACAAATCCGACAAGCCGGCGCGCGCGCTGTTCTGGGTCTCCCCGATGCAGAAGCTGGAAGCGCTGTTCAACATGCTCGACAATCTCGCCGACCCAGCCGAAGTGGTGCGGATCTCGGCGGAACACGAGGTCGACTTCCTGCCCCCGGAGGCCAACGACTAGGCGGCAGCGCGGGCCCCAGCGGGCGCCCCCGCCCTTTTGTTGCGGTACGAACGGCGCGCGATCATCGCTATCGGCTCCGTGCGCCTGCGGCATGAGCAGCGGCTGCGCTCGAACGAGATGCGATCGGCGAGATCCTTCTCGCCCTGATTTCGATGCTGCCCCATCCGTCGGCATCGCACGCCTCGGTCGCGCCGGGCGACCTTCGTCACCATCAAACTCTCGCGGGCTTCTGCAGCGCGGCGGGCGAATGCCGCCCGAACGCGGCTGCGCGCTCGACAACAAGGAGGTCCCATGATCAGCCGAAAGAATGTCTGTGTGATCGGCGCCGGCGTCTCCGGCCTGGCTGCAGCCAAAGCATTCACCGCCCGCGGGCACGACGTCACCATCGTCGAGCGGAGCGTCGATCTCGGCGGCGTCTGGGAGCCCGCGCGGTCCTATCCCGACGTGCAGACGCAGAGCCCCAAGGAGCTCTATCGCTACACCGACAAGGCGATGCCGGATCACTACCCCGAATGGCCGAAGGGACCGCAGGTCCATGCCTATCTTGCCGACTACGCGAAATCCCACGACCTCATCCGCCTGATGCGGTTGAACACGACCGTGCTTGCGATGCAGCGCCGCAGTGACGGCAAGCCTGGATGGAGCCTCGACCTCAAAACAGGAGACCGGACGCGCCGGGAGGATTTCGATTTCGTCGCCGTCTGCACCGGTCAGTTCAACGAGCCGCAGACGTTGTCGCTTGGCGGCGAAGATCAATTCGCGGCCGCCGGCGGCTTGATCCTGCATTCCTCGAAATACAACGATGCCGCGCTCACGAAGGGGCGCGACGTGGTGGTCCTCGGCGGCTCGAAATCGGCAACCGACATCGCGGTCAACGCCGTGCGCTCCGGCGCGCGCTCGGTCACGATCGTGCTTCGTGAAGCGGTGTGGCGCATTCCCTACTTCATCGGCGGTCTGATCAACTTCAAGCGCATCCTCTATATCCGCGCCCAGGAGCAGATGTTCCCAAGCTGGGGCATGGGCCCGCTCTCGCGCCTTGCCCATCTGCTGGCCAAGCCGCTCGTCTGGGCCAATTGGCGCGGCCTGGAAAGCCTGCTCAAGATGCAGTTGAAGCTCGCCAAATGCAACATGGTGCCGAAGGGCAGGATCGAGGACGGCGTGAACTGCTCAGTCCCGATCGCGACGCCCGACTTCTTCCCGATGGTCGCAGACGGCCGGATCAAGGCCGTCTACGGCACCTTCGGCCATTACGAGCCGAACACCATCGTGACCAGCGGCGGCGAACGAATTCCGGCCGACGTCGCGATCCTCGCCATCGGCTACAAGCTCGGGGTCCCGTTTCTGTCGGATGCCGACCGCGCCAGACTGGTCGATCCGGACGGGCAGTACCGGCTCTATCGGCTGATCGCCAATCCCGATCTTCCCGACATGGGATTCGTCGGCTTCAATTCGAGCTTCTGCACCGTGCTCTGTGCGGACATGGCCGCCAACTGGCTGGTGCGGTATGCCGACAAACAGCTGGCGCATCAACCGAGCGAGCGCGAGATGCGCGACAACATCGAGATGATGCTGCATTTCAAGCGGATCGAGCGCCCTGCCGCGGGCGTGTATGGCGGACTTTGCGTCGCGCCCTATCACTTCAAGCATTTCGATGAACTGCTTGCCGACATCGGCGCTCAGCGCCGACGGCGCAATCCATTGGCCGAGATGTTCACGCCGCCCGATGCGGACGCGTATAACGACTTTCTCGCATCCGCGCCGGCCTATCAGGCCGGCTGAGGTGGCGGCGAACAGTCTCGCCGCGCTGCAGACACAGTGACGCCGCAAGCGCGACGCATTGCAGAGGGATGGCCGGCCCTGTGGAGCGCTGGCCTTCCCGACACAGTCGGGCTATCCAAGGCGCCCCGGCCTCCAGCCGTTCGCCTCGGAGCCTGCCATGATCCTCTCGACCCATCTCCGCACCATCGGTCTCGCCGCTTCGGCCGCGTTCCTCCTGACCACCGCGGCCCAAGCCGCAGAAGTCCACGTCATGATCTCCGGCGGCATGACCGCTGCGTTCAAATCCCTGGTGCCGGAATTCGAGCGGCGCTCGGGTCACAAGGTCACGATTGCCTACGGCCCGTCGATGGGAACAACCACGAATGCGATTCCCGTTCGCCTCGAGCGCGGCGAACCGGCCGATGTCCTCATCATGGTGGGCTACGCGCTCAGCGATCTCACCACCAAGGGCAAGGTGACGCCGGATAGCCGCGCGGACCTCGCCAACTCGCCGATCGGCGTCGCGGTCAAGTCGGGGACGCCGCATCCCGATATTTCGAACGCGGAAGCCGTGAGACGCATGCTGATCGCCGCCAAGACCATCGCCTATTCGGACAGCGCGAGCGGCGTCTACGTCTCCACCGAGATGTTCGACAAGCTTGGCATCAAGGACGAGATGAAAGGCAAGGCGCGGATGATTCCGGCCACTCCCGTCGGCGAGATCGTCGCCCAGGGCGAAGCGGAGATCGGCTTTCAGCAGATCAGCGAGCTCAAGCCGGTGAAGGGCATCGACATCGTCGGGCCGCTGCCGGCTGGACTGCAGAAGATCACCGTGTTCTCCGCCGGCATCGCTACGGCCGCCAAGGAGCCGGAGGCCGGCGAGGCGCTCATCAAGTTCCTGCAATCACCGGACGCGCGTCACGTCATCGCGGAAAGCGGCCTCGATCCGATTGTGAGGCGGGCGCCGAACTGACGATGAAGCGTGTCGGCTGAGACGATGGCTCTCCCCCGCCGGTGGCGTGGGAGAGTCGGCCACGCAGCGTCGGGTGCGCTTACTGGGTGAGCAAAGTCGACTCGCTCAGATTGTTGGCGCCGTAGGCCTTCTTGAGCAGACCGTTCGCCTTGGAATCCGTCATGAACTTGGTGACGAAGGCCAGCGACTGCGGATGCTTCAGCGGCACCGCGACCGCGGTGTCCGTCTTCTTGAAGGTCTCGGCGAGCACCTTGGTGCCGGAAATCTGCTTGGCGATGAGATTCAATTGATCGCGCGCCAGCGCGAGCGCGTCGATCTCGCCGGCGCTGAGCAGCGCATAGACTTCCTCGTAGGATTTGAAGCCGGTGACGGTCGCCTTCTTCAGGAAAGCCTTGGCACCGCGCAGCACGGTCGTGTCGTTGATGGCCGCAACCTCGGTGCCGGCCTGGTCCAGCGCCGCGATGTTGGCGACGTCGAGACCGGCGCGGATGATGAAGGTGGTCTCGACCGAATCGTAGACCGGACCGAACGAGACCTTGGTTTCGCGCTCCGCGTCCTTCGGCATGAAGGCCACATCCCAGACGCCCCGAGCAGCTTCATCGGTGATCGCATTGGAATTCGGATGCTCGACGAACTCGACGGGCACACCGACCTGCGCGGCCATGGCCTTGCCGAGTTCGACCGGAACGCCTGAATAGCCGCTGTCCGACTTGACGCACCAGAACGCACCGCCGGCGGGGCCGACGGCAATGGCGACACGAAGCTTGCCGGTCGGCGCGATTTCTTCCTTCAAGCCGGCTGCGCCGGCGGCGTTGCCGGCAAACGTGACTACCGCAGCTGCCAGGGCTGCGTCACGCAGCCAGCGCCAAAACGCCATGGCCCTCTCCCATTGGATTGCAGGTTGGATACGAGCCGCACCTTGCCGGGGGCACCGTTAAATCCAACTTACCTCGCTTGCGCAAAGCAGCATGCGACGCGCAAAACTTGCGCGTCGCAATTACGGTTTCAAATAACTCGATACCGAAAACCGATTAAGCGTCGCTTAAACGCAGCGCCGAACCGCGACGCCATTGACGATGACCGTGCGGCACGCCGCAGCCGCCACCGGCGGCTTGCGAACCACCACGGCGCCCGCCGCACCGGCGCAGCCGGCCCGCACGACGCCCCGAGCGCAGACCACGGCGTTGGCATCCGACATCGACACGAACGGCATCGCCGCCAGGATGAACAATCCGCACAGCGTGGAAATAATGGCACGTGAGACAATGGCGCTCATCTTCAAACTCCTGATCATGATCTCATTGGTCAAATATCCACCCCGTCGCGACCTTGCCTGGGACTTCCCCGCCCGACAATTGTGACAATTTGGGTGGATCGCGCTCGTATGCATCTCGGATGGTAACCATGGACGGCAGCCGCTCCGCATCAGCGATTGGCCGCGAACTGCGCGAGCATGCCCTTGCAGCCAGGCGTCAGCGCGCCGGCATTGGCCGCGAGGCACTGCGCGATTCGACCGCCACCCGGCTCGATGCCGCTGCACAACGCCCGCGCGTCGGCGCCGCAGGCGGCCCTCACGATGCGCAACTCCTCGAGCGGCCGCAGCGGTCGCAGCACCAGCGCCGGCGGTGCAGCAGTGGTTGTCACCGCGGGCGCGGCGACAGCCGCAGTCGCCGGCGCGGCGCCGCCGCGCGAAGACGCCATCGCCTGGGCGCAGGGAGCGGACAGCTTGGCCTTGTTCTGCTCCAGGCATTGCAGCGCCGCGGCGCCGCCCGGCGGCACGCTGCTGCAGACCTTGCGGTAATCGGAGCCGCAGGCACTCCGGATCGCGGCCACCTGCGCCTCGCTCGGTTGGGCTGCGGGCGCTGACGCCGCTGCAGCCGGCTTGGCCGCCGGGGACTGCGTAGGCACGGCCGCAACGGCCGCGGCCGGCTGCGCCGCTGCCTTCGGAGGCTCGGGAGGCTTGCTCGCCTCGGCGACGGCCGGCTTGGCCGGGGCGGACGGCGCCGAAGCCGGCTTGGCTTCCGCGGCAGGCTTGGTTTCCGCCGGCGGCTTGGCCTCCGCCGAGGGCCTGGTCTCTGCCGCGGGCTTGACCTCTGCCGCAGGCTTGGCCTCTGCCGCGGGCTTGGCCTCCGCGGCAGGCTCGAGCACCTTGACCGCCGTCTGACAAGATGAGGACAGGCTCGCGATGTTCTTCTGCAGGCATTGGAACGCCGCCGTGCCGCCGGGCGGCACGCTCGCGCATTTCGCCATGTAGTCGGACCGGCACGCCGACTTGATCGCGTTGCGCTGCGCATCGCTCTGCGCCAGCGCCTGCGTTGCTGCAAGGCCGGCCGCCGCGGCCATCCCGAGCACCAGCATTCTCCTGAAGCGATTGATCATCGGTCGATCCTCAATGGTGTCGTGCTTCAATGACTTGTCGCCAGCGCAGCCGCCCGCATGGTGGCCAATCGGGTCTCATCAGTATGCGCACGTGCATATCGGCCCAGGCTGCGCCGGCGGCGGATGCCTGACAATTGGGAAAATTTGGGTGGATCGCATCCTCACTCCGCCGGCGCCGGCCGCAGCGCCGGCTGCGCCGCCGGAAGCTCCGGCGGCAGGATCAGCGCGGCGATGACCGCGACCAGGCAGAGCGCGGCGAAGGCCTGCAGCATGGTGACGAAGCCGCCGCGCTCATACAGCCAGGCGACGAGGCCGACGGAGGCGCCGGCCGCGGTGAAGCCGATGAAATAGCGCACCGCATAGGCGCGCGAACGCCATTCCTCGGCGGTGTACTTGCCGACCATGGCGTCGTTGACCGTGACCTGCCCGAACGCACCCATGACGATGCCGATCGAGGCCAGGATCAGCGCCCAGTCGCGCGCGTCGGCGGCGAGATACAGCAGCGGCGCCAGCACCAGCGACAGCGGCAGCGCGATCGTCTTCAGCGCGTGGCGATCGAGCAGCCGGCCGATCGTATACTGCGTCATCGCGCCGAACACGTAGACACCGGCCGCGATCACGCCGAGCAGTGCCGGGCTCTGCGTCAGCCCCGCCAGCCGTTCCGCGAACAGTTTTGGCAGCGCCACGGTGATCGCGTTGAACGTCGTCGAGATCGCGATCACCACCAGCAGCAGCGCCAGCACCACGCGCCACATCTGGTCGCGCGCGACGCGGGCCTGCGCCGCCGCCTGCTTCGATCCGCGGCGGTCCTCATGCACGACCGCCAGCGCGAATACCACGCCGATCGCCACCGTGATCACCCCGGGTACGACGAAGGCGAAGCGCCAGCCGAGATATTGCCCGACCACGCCGGTGACCAGCGCAGACGAGGCGACGCCGAGATTTCCGAACACGCCGTTCAGCCCCATGTCGCGGCCGAGCCGGTCGGCATAGGACACCAGCATCGCCGTTCCCACCGGATGATAGATCGAGGCGAACAGGCCGATCGAAAGCAGCGCCGCGCCGAGCTGCCACGGCGTCTGCACCAGGCCGACCGAGATCATCGACAAGCCGATGCCGAGATAGAAGATCAGCATCATGTGCCGCCGGCTCCAGCGGTCGCCGAGCCAGCCGGTCAGGAGCGACCCGGCGCCGAAGGCGATGAAGCCCGGCGTCGCATAGGGCAAGAGGTCCGCATAGGCCATGCCGAGCGCCGGGCCCATGATGATGACCGCGGCTGCGAAGATCAGCATCGCATAATGGTCGATGAAATGGGCCGCGTTGACGAAGCCGATGACGCGGCGGGCGCTGTTCATGGGAGCTGTCCTCGATTCCTGACGGATCGGTTATAGTCGACGCGACCAACGAGAAGCCGCCAATGACCATCGTGGACACGCCATTGAAGCCGCTCGGCGCCGACCGGGTGACGACCGAGCCCGGCGTCCATCTGATCGCGCGCCTCTATCAAAAAGGTGCGCGGCTCGATCCGCACATGCACCGTGAATCCCAGTTGATCTACGCCTCGCGCGGCACGATGCAGGTGACGACGCCGCGGGGACGCTGGCTGGTGCCACCGGACCGCGCGGTCTGGGTGCCGGCGCGCCATGGCCACGCCATCGACATGCTGGCCGACAGCCAGATGCGGACGCTGTATTTCGAGCTGGACTGGCTGAAGCGGGAGACACGGGGCGCGCGGCTCGACCGCGAATTCGTCGTGCAGGTGTCGCCGCTGCTGCATCAGGCGATCCTGGCGCTGTTCGCGGCGGACGGCGGGCCGGAGCGGACGGCGCTGCTGGTGCGGCTCGCTCTGCTCGAATTGCGCCGCGCCGAGGATTCCTCGACCTTCATCCCCTTGCCGCAGGATCCGCGCGCGAGACGTGCCGCCCAGCTCGTCCTCGCCTCTCCCGCGAGCGAGGAGGACCTGGCGACCCTGGCGGGCAAGGTCGGCAGCTCGGCCCGCACTTTGTCGCGGCTGTTCGCGGCGGAGACGCGGCTGAGCTTCAAGGCGTGGTGCCAGCGCGCCCGGATCGCCGCCGCGATCGAGCGGCTGTCCACCGACCGTCACCTCTCCATCAAGCAGCTCGCCGCCGATCTCGGCTATGCCAGCGTGCCGGCGTTTTCGCATGCCTTCAGGCAGGTCACCGGCCGCACTCCGACCGAATTCGCGGAGCAGACAGGTGCATGACGCGCCGGCCGCATATGCACGCCGCGACGGCGGCGTTGACGATTTGTTATGTTTGAATGTCGCCAGCTTTGCCATAAATCCATGTAACATCGCCCTCATCACGCTCCGGGATTCGACCGACATCAGATGGCCAATGCCTTTTTCACCGACCTGATCACCACAATTTCCGAGCGAGGCCGGACGCTGCTGCGCGGCGGCGGCGCCCCTGTCGACAAACATGATGCGAAAAGCCTGGCCGAGCTGTGCGAGGCGCTGGTGTCCGGCGCCGGCGAGGCCTCGGGCACGGCGATGGCCCGCGACGTTCTCGACGGCTATCACGATCTCGACCCCGAGGGCCGCAAGGCGTTCTTCACCGCGCTGGTGCATGATTTCGGGCCGGACAAGGCCAGGCTCGCCAAGGCGATCGACGACTGGCGCGCGACCCCTTCGGACGAAGGCGCGAGCGCGCTGCATTTCGCCTCCGAGCCGCGCCGGCAGGAGCTGATCCGCCGGCTCAACCGCGCGCCGGGCGGCACGCCCGAGCTGGTGGCGATGCGCACCGATCTCCTGGATCTCATCAAGGGCAATCCGGAACTCGCCGCGCTCGATCGCGACGTCGTGCATCTCTTGAGCTCATGGTTCAACAGGGGGTTTCTCGTGCTGCGTAAGATCGACTGGTCGACGCCGGCGAACATTCTGGAGCAGATCATCCGCTACGAGGCAGTGCACGAGATCCACGACTGGGACGATCTGCGCCGCCGCATCGATCCGGTCGATCGCCGCTGCTACGCCTTCTTCCATCCCGCGATGCCCGATGCGCCCTTGATCTTCGTCGAGATCGCGCTGACCGAGACCATCCCCGGCGCCATCGCGCCGCTGCTCGCCGTCGATCGTCCGCCGGTGCCGGCCGACCGCGCCCGCACCGCCGTATTCTATTCGATCTCCAACACCCAGCGCGGCCTCGGCGGCATCTCGTTCGGCAACTTCCTGATCAAGCAGGTGGTCGAGGAGCTGAGGCGCGAGCTGCCGAAGCTCGACACCTTCGTCACGCTGTCGCCGGTGCCCGGCTTCATGCACTGGCTGAAGTCGACGACCGATGCGACCGAGGAGGATCGCAACGTGCTCAAGCTGCTGAACGAGCCGCGCTGGGTCGAGGATGCCGAGATGACCGCCGAGCTGCGCCCGGTGATCGAGCCGCTCGCCGCGCACTACTTCCTGAAGGCGCGGACGTCGAAGGGCAAGGTGATCGATCCCGTCGCCCGCTTCCATCTCGGCAACGGCGCCAGGCTCGAGCGCATCAACTGGCTCGGCGACCTCTCGTCCAAGGGCCAGCGCGAATCCGCGACCGTGATGGTGAACTACCTGTATCGGCTCGAGGACATCGAGAAAAACCACGAAGCCTATGCCAATGACGGCGAGGTCGTGGCCTCGAGCGCGGTGAAGAAACTGCTGCGCGCCGAGGGCCGGCGGCTGCTGGATATGCGGCTGTCGTCGTAATTGGTCCCCTATACGGCGCATGGGACGAACCACGCGAACCACAAAGTCAGTGTCATCCCGGCGAACGCCGGGATCCATAACCCCAGGACGTGATTTGGGGCGGACTCGTCGTTAGACCTCGCGTCCCACATCCGCCGCGGAGTATGGGTCCCGGCGTTCGCCGGGACGACGCTGTGGGAAAACCGCTTTCACATCTCAAACAGCTGGAGGACGTGCGACCGCGGCCTCGCGGCGTCTGACGCCCGAGTGCTGCGAAACACGTCACCCTCATCAAATACAGAGGGCGCAGGGAAGACCGGGTGCTGGCCGCAACCCATGGCCCCCGTGCGTGAGAAAGTGCACGGGGCAGGAACCACAGGTACGACCGGTGCATTCCGGCCTTCCCTGCGCGATGGTTTGAACCTGTCTCTTATACACATCTAGATGTGTATAAGAGACAGCGCATGGCCCCCGTGCGTGAGAAAATGCACGGGGCA